>Ga0190275_10003425_pt1 | contig 11312 bp, 7 predicted proteins | sample Popmic550T_FD_133745 | JGI IMG/M metagenome (GOLD analysis project Ga0190275, IMG submission 133745) | Populus adjacent soil microbial communities from riparian zone of Yellowstone River, Montana, USA - 550 T | ecosystem: Environmental > Terrestrial > Soil > Riparian zone > Trees stand | place... | reverse complement strand
GGCCTCTCGCCGCCGCTCATCGAGACCGCACAGGGCTGGCTGATGCTCTACCACGGCGTCCGCTCCAACGCCGCCGGAAGCCTCTACCGCCTCGGCGTCGCGCTCTTCGATCTCGAACACCAGGCCCGCCTTCTCCTGCGCGGCGACGAATGGATCTTCGGCCCCGAAGCGCCTACGGGACGGAGGGAGGCGTCAACAACGTGACTTTCCCCTTCGGCTTCACGATCGGTAAAGACGGCGATACGCTGCATCTTTATTACGGCGCGGCCGATACGTGTATTGCTTTGGCGACGGGGAGTATTGCGGGGATTCTACGGTGGCTGGAGCAGCATGGGAGTGAGGGGTAGGGAGACCGATAGGACTGATAGGACCTATAAGACCTATAAGACCTATAGGACCAATGGGTTACTGGGTACGCGCTCTCCGTCCTATAGGTCGTATAGGTCCTATCAGTCCTATCGGTCCTATTGCCCCCGCCACCCCACCCCGAGGTACCCTCGGGGTATGCGTCAAGCCGGCTTCATTCCCACCCACGGCCAATACCGCACCCTGCTCTCCTACCGCAAAGCCGAAATCGTCTATGACCTCACGGTTCGCTTCTGCAATCGCTTTCTCGAGAAGCGGGACCGTACCGTCGACCAGATGGTCCAGGCGGCCCGTTCCGGAAAACAGAACATCGCCGAGGGAAGCCAGGCCTCCGGGACCTCCACAGAAACGGAGATCAAACTCACCAACGTCGCGCGCGCCAGCCTGGAAGAGCTGCGGGTCGACTACGAAGACTACCTTCGCGTCAGAGACCTGAAGCTGTGGCAGAAGGACTCCCGGGAAGCGCAATACATCCGCGGGCTCGGGAAAGCCCCCGAAGAGTCCTATGAGACGTACCGTCTCTTCTGCGAGAGCCGCTCCGCCGAAGTCATCGCCAGGCCAACTACCTGCTCGACCGGCAGATCCGCCGCCTGGAGAAAGACTTCCTCGAAAACGGCGGCATCCGCGAAAGAATGACCCGGGCCAGGCTTTCCCAGAGACAGAGCGGCGACCGTCCGCACTGACTCGTTGCCGTCGTGATGACGGGCGTGACCTACCGCAAAATCTGGTGCGAGCCGATCTGCGAGTGATCCGGTCAACCGGGTGGAGGCGTCAGTGGCGATTGCCACCCGGGTGAGCTCTGTGCTCGAGCCGCGCGCGGGTCATTCTTTCGCGGATGCCGCCGTTTTCGAGGAAGTCTTTTTCCAGGCGGCGGATCTGCTGGTCGAGGAGGTAATTGGTCTGGTGGATGAGGCAGAGGGCGATATTTGCGATGACTTCGGCAGTGCGGGTCTCGCAGAAGGGACGGAAGGTCTCATAGGACAGGTCGCCGGCTCTGCTGAGGTTGCGGATGTATTGCGCTTCACGGGAGTCTTTTTGCCAGAGGACGAGGTCTCTGACGCGGAGGTGGTCTTCGTAGTCGACCCACAGTTCTTCCAGGCTTGCGCGCGCGACGTTGGTCAGTTTGATCTCCATCTCGGTTGACGTTCCGGAGGCCTGGCTTCCTTCGGCGATGTTCTGTTTGCCGGAACGGGCTGCCTGTACCATCTGGTCGACCGTGCGGTCGCGTTTCTGGAGAAATCGTTCGCAGAAGCGAACGGTGATGTCGTAGACGACTTCGGCTTTACGGTAGGAGAGTAGCGTGCGGTATTTGCCGTGAGCGGGGATGAAGCCGGCGGGTTGCATGACAGGCCGAGGGTACCTCGGAATGGGATGAATGGGACAGTATGGGACGAATGGGACAGATGGGAGCTATGGGACGAATGGGACGGATGGGACGGATGGGACGGATGGGACTTTCATTTGTCCCATTCGTCCCATAGGTCCCATCTGTCCCATTACCCCCTGCCCACTACCGGAATCGTAAAAGCGAACACGCTCCCTGCCCCCGGCGTGCTCTCCACCTCGATTCGTCCGCCGTGTGCTTCTACGGCGAGTTTGCAGAACGTCAGGCCGAGGCCGGTGCCGACTTTGTTGCGGCGGTCGGCCTGGCCGAATTTTTCGAAAATCCGGTCGATCGCTTCGGGGGCGATGCCGATGCCTGTGTCGCGGATGGCGAAGCGGATGCCGTTCGGGTCCGGAGAGGCGGTGATGGTGACGGTTCCGGCGCGGGTGAATTTGATGGCGTTGGCGATGAGGTTGACGAGGGTGCGGCTCAATTTGTTCTCGTCGCCGGCGAACGGCGGGAGGCCCTCGCAGATCTCGGTCACGAGTGTGGTCTCTTCATTGGCAGCGAGCGGGATCACCTGCTCGACCGCACCGGCGATGAGGGTCGTCGCGGTCAGTTCCTCGTATTGAAGCTGGGGCGCGCCCGATTCCATCTTTTCGACGTCCAGCAGGTCGTTGATCATGCGCAGGAGGGTCTTTCCTCCGCCGGCGGCGATGGTCATCAACTGGCGCTGCATTTCGTTGAGGGCGCCGTGTTTTTCCAGCATTTCGACGCCGACGATTACGGCGGTCAGGGGCGTGCGGAGGTCGTGCACGATCATGTTGCGCATGTCGTCGCGCAATTGCTCGACTTCCTGCAGCCGTTTGTAGTTTTGCTGCAGTTGCTCGTAGAGCACCGTCTCGCGATCGCGCCCGCGCTTCCGTTCCAGCGACGCTCCGATGCGGGCCTTGAGCAGGGTCGGGTCGAACGGCTTGGACAGGTAGTCCTCGGCGCCTGCTTCGATGCAGCGCACGGCCGACTGCACTTCGTCGATCGCCGAGATCATGATCACCGCCGCGTGTTGCAGCCGCGGGTCCGCCTTGATGCGGCCCAGCACCTCGTAGCCGTCCATGTCCGGCATCATGATGTCGAGCAGGACGATGTCGAAGTCCTTCGCGCGCATGAGCTGCAGCGCGTCGCGGCCGCTGCTGGCCGTCTCGACCTGGTGCCCCTGCCGTTTGAGGCGGCGGGAGAGCACGTCCCGGTTGGCGCTGTCGTCGTCGACGACCAGCAGGAGGCCGTTGGTCGCGGAGTGGTGCAGCCGGACCGGCGCCGGATCGGCCGGCGGTTCTGCGCGGCCGTCCGGCACGGCGGCGATCTTCGCGCTCGCAGGGGCGCCGGCGGTGAAGTGTTCCTCGATCAGGGCGAGCATGCGATAGCCGGCCGCGCGGACTTTCTCGAGGTCGGTCACCACGTGTTCGCTGCGCTCGCCGGCCTCTTCCTCGCTCAGCATCTCCGAGTACCCGATGATCTGGTTCAGAGGACTGCGCAGGTCGTGCAGGAGCTGCGGGGAGAGGCTGGTCCTGGTCCGGGAGATGGCGCTCACGAGACCCGCTCCACGGCCGTGGCGACCAGCAATGCCTCGATTTTCTTCAGCAGGCGTGGCAGCTCGATGGGCTTCGTGTCGTAATCGTCGCATCCCGCTTCCAACGCCTTGTCGCGGTCGTTGGCCATGGCGTGCGCCGTCAATGCAATGATCGGGATGCCGCGGAGGAGGTCGTCCTCTTTCATCCGCCGGGTCGCCTCCCAGCCGTCGATGACCGGCAGGCTCATGTCCATCAGGACGAGATCGGGCGTGTGAGTGCGTGCCGCCGCGATTCCGGTCTCTCCGTCGACGGCGAGCAACACCTCGTATCCGTTGCGCTGCAGCCGCCGCGACAGCATGTCGCGGTTCATCTCGTTGTCTTCGACGATCAGGATCCGTCTCATGGCATCGAGCCCTCCGGATGCGGGACCGCGATGCGGGCGGCGTTGCTGCCGGCGAGCAGATCGCGAACCTGTTCGAGCAGCGCCTCGCGCGAGTCGCCATGTTTCCGCAGGATCGTCTCGACGTGGCCGTTCAGACGGCGGCGGTCTTCGCTGGTGATGTCCTGTGCCGTCACGACGACGATGGGGATGGATCTCCATTCGGGATGGCGTCCGACCTCCGCGGCGAAGGCAAAGCCGTCCATCTCCGGCATCATCAGGTCGAGGAAGATCAGGCTGGGACGTTCCTGCTCCATGCTCTTCAGGGCCTCGATACCGTTCGTCGCCTCGGAGACCGCCCATCCCTCTTTCTCCAGCATCGCCCGGGTGAGCGCGCGGGCGGACGGGTCGTCGTCGATGACCAGCACCGGGCAGGGAGGCTGGAGGCAGGTGTACTTCTGCAGGATCTGGGAGAGCCGCCGGCGGTTGACCGGCTTGGTCGCGTAATCCGAGGCGCCGAGGGTGAAACCGCGCACCGGATCGTCCACCATGGTCAGCATGATCACCGGGATGTCGCGGAGCGCTAGGTCGCCCTTGAGCGCGGAGAGCACGCTCCAGCCGTCCATGTCCGGCATCATCACGTCGAGCGTGATGGCCGCCGGCAGCATCGTCCGGGCCAGCCGCAGCCCCTGCTCGCCGCCGCTCGCCGTCCGGACCGTGTAGCCTTCCTTGTTCAGGTATCTCTGCATCAGGTCGCGCTGCAGCGGGTCGTCGTCGATGACCAGCACGCACGTGTGGATCGGCGGCAGCGGTTCGTCCTCGGATGCGGGCGGCTGCGGAACGAGCTTCAGTGCGTCGCGGCCGTCCACCTGCGCATCGAGCGGCTCGGCGACCGTATCGCGGACCGTTGCCGGCAGGGTGATCGTGAAGACGCTCCCTTCGCCCGGCACGCTGTGCACCGTGACGTCGCCGCTCATCATCTGGCAGAAGCGGCGGGTGAGGGCCAGTCCCAGTCCCGTTCCGCCGAACCGGCGCGTGGTCGACGCGTCGGCCTGGGTGAACGGCTGGAAGAGCCGGACGATCTGGTCGGCACTCAGCCCGATGCCGGTGTCGGAGACGCGGAAGACGATCCAGTCGCTGCCGTCCATGGCCAGCCGCTCGGCGGCGACCTCGATCTGCCCGTGGTGCGTGAACTTGGCGGCGTTCGAGACGAGGTTGTACAGCCCCTGGCGCACCTTGCTCAGGTCGGCCCGCATGAGGCCGATCTCGGACGGACAGACGACGGAGAGCGTATTGCCGTTCCTGGTTGCCTGCATCTCGATGGTCGAGGCCACCTCGGCGATGAGGGACGGGATGTCGAAGACTTCCAGTTGCAGATCCATCTTCCCGGCCTCGATCTTCGAGAGGTCGAGGATGTCGTTGATGAGTCCCAGCAGATGCCTGCCGGACAGGGAGATCTTCTGCAGGTCGGCCTCGAAGGCCTGCAGGTTCCGTTCGGCGGCTTCTTCCTGCAGCATCTCCGAAAAGCCGAGGATGGCGTTGAGCGGCGTGCGCAGTTCGTGGCTCATGTTGGCGAGGAAGAGGCTTTTGGTGCGGTTCGCGGTCTCGGCCGCTTCCTTCGCCTTGGCCACTTCCCCCTCGGCGCGGCGCCGCTCGGTGACGTCTTCCATCGCCAGTACCAGCAGCTCCGCATGGCTCCCCTCGCGCAGCTTGCGCGCGTTCAGCAGCATGATCCGGCGTCCGAGGACCGGGAAATCGTGCTCGAGCTCGAAGTCGTTGAAGACGGAGCTCTTCGGCACGATGTCCTCGAGGAGGGTGCGGAGGTCGGGGATGTCCCACTGGCCGTTTCCAAGCTCGTAGATGAGCTGCTTCTCGGTCTCTTCCGGCGAGACGTGAAAGGTCTCGTAGAAGGCGCGGTTGGCCGAATGCACGCGCAGGCTGCTGTCGAGGATGAGGAGCGGCTCGCGGACGGTATCGACCACATCCTGGGCATGGGTCTCGATCTGTTCGAGCAGCTTGCGGGACCGTCGCCGTTCGGTGACGTCTTCCATCGCCAGCAGGACACGATCCGTGCGCAGCTTCCGCGCGTTCAGCACCATGACCCGCGACCCGATGACCGGGAAGTCGTGCTCGACGACGAGCTCGTTGAACACCGAGCCGTGCGGGACGATGTCGTCCAGCAGCGTCCGCAGCGCGGCCGCTCCCCACTGCCCGTTGCCGAGCTCGTAGAGGGGAAGGTTCTCGGTCTCCTCGGGGGAGACGCGGAAGGTCTCGTAAAACGCGTTGTTCGCCAATCGCACACGCAGGGCGGCGTCGAGGACGAGCAACGGCTCGCGCACGGTGTCGAAAACGTCGCGCGCGAAATCCTGAAGATCGTCCGCGGGCAGGGTGGCCGCGGCGATGCCCGCGCCGGGGTCGCGGCCGTGAGGGGTGAAGCCGAGCGGTTCGGACATGGAACGCCTCCTGGTTGCTTCAACCGGACGCGATCGCAAGGCGCGGGCAGTCGATGGTGAGAGAAAACAGCGGACTTAATTCACGACAGATGCACGAATCGAGCCGCGGGGGGTGTGCAGGCGCGAGAGTTCAAGCGAGCAGGTCGGCACCGTTCTCGGCGAGCAGTTCGCGGAGTACGGAGCGATGGCAATGCGCTTCGTCCGGGCAGTAGCAGCCGACTGCGAGGTTGGTGGTCTTGGAGAGGGCGGCGAGGAGGGTGAGGAGGCGGGCGTTGTCGCTCCCGGCCATTTCGGAGCGGTATTTGCGGACGAAGGTCTGCCACTCTTTCGAGGTCGTTGCCGCGAGTCCTTCTTTGAGCAGTTCGGCGCTCGGCGCGAGCTGGGGGAGCCAGACGTCGTACCAGTTCTCCGAGGCGTGGCGTTCTTTCGGGACGCCGCGCGGGGGACGGCGGACGGTACCGATGCGCAATCCTTCGTCCGCAGCGCGGTTGGAGCCGAGGCGGACGATGCGCAGGGGCATGGATCGATGATAGCGCGTGAAGACCGACCGGGGGGCCTCCGGCGGGCCGGCCCGGCCGGCTGCGTTTGTTTTCGCGAAGACCGCGATTCGAGCGACAGGCGTGCGTGCAGGCTGGGCCAACCAACGCAGCCGGCCGGGCCGGCCCGCCGGAGGCCCCCCGGTCGGTCTGCCTTCACTTCACGCCGTTGCGCACCTCCGTGAAGTCGATTGCCTTGACCTTCGTGGTGCCGGCCGTAAGGGTGTTGGTGTAGGTCGCGGCCGGGAGTGCGAGTATGGTCCGGGCGGCGTCGAGGGCGGTGCGCAGCTGGGTGAGATGCAGCGCTTTGACGCTGAGACCGGCGGCTACGGTGTCGGTGAAGGAGAAGGCGCCGAGAGCGGCGATGGTGCGGACGGCGTTGACGGCGGTCCGGAGTTGGGAGAGATGGGTGATCTTGATCGGGGTGGATGTGGCCGCGAGCGGATCGTCGGTGAAAACGACGGTCGTGGCGAGGTCGATGTTGCTATAGGACGACATCGTGCCGCCGGCGCCGAGAGCCCGGACCTTGTAGAGATACGCGGTATTCGCCGCGGCCGTGGCGTCGGGGTAGGTGAGGGCGGCGGTCGTGCCGAGCGAGGTGTAGGCGCCGCCGCTGCTGCGGGCGATCTCGTAGCTGGTGGCGCCGGCGACGCTGTTCCAGGACGTGCCGACCGAGGTGGCCGAGGTCGCGGTGGCCACGAAGCCGGTCGGAGCGGTCAGCGCGACCGCAACCACCTCATAGGTGAACCCTCCGCCGAGCGTCGCCGCGGTATCTCCCGAGTTCGTCACCGTCACGTTCACCACACCGGCGGCGTGCGCCGGGGTCACGGCGGTGAGGACGTTCGAGGAGAGAACGGTGACCGAGGTCGCGGCCGTGCCGCCGAAGGCGACCGCCGCTCCCGCCGCGAAGCCCGAACCGGTGATCGCCACCGGCGTGCCGCCGGTAGTCGGGCCGTCGTGGACGTCGACGGAGGCCACCACCGGAGTGACGTCGGTGCTCTGGGTGATCGTCACCGTGACCGAAGGGCTGCCGCCGGAGTAATAGTTCCCGACCAGGAAACGGTACGTCGTCCCGGCGGTGAGGAAGGTGGTGCCGATCGGGTCGGCGCCGCAGTTGTCGCCCATGGTCAGGTTGAGGTGGCAGAAGCCGGTGGCCGTGTACGGCCCGCACGATGCACCGGTGAAGGCGCTGATCCAGGCGGGCGCACGCGAGCCGCAGAGGGAGATCTGGTAGTTGCCCGTCGCCGCGGGCGTGAACGACAGCCAGGATGCGCCGTCGTAGTAGTAGGGATAGCAGCTTCCGCCGGTCACCGGATCGGTCGCGACCTGCCGGGTGGCGACGTCGTTTGCCAGCGTCACGGTGTAGGGGAACGGTCCCGCGGCCGGAACGACGAGCGGGGTCGCGCAGTCGTCCGCCGGTTCCGGCACCGTGACCGTCACCTGCGCGCCGGCCGCGCCGCCGTTCGCGTCGGTGGCGGTGAAGGTGACGGGCCAGATGCCGGCGCGATGGAACTTGTGGGTGGCCGCGGTCGACGCGGTGGAGGACCAGTCGTCAGGGAACGTCCACTTCGGCGCCGGCGTCCCTCCGTCGGGGTCGGAGGCGGTGGCGACGAAGCTGAGCGAGACTCCTTTCGCGACCGTGACCGACAGCCCGGGCGCGGTGACGGACACCGACGGCAGGTTGTTCGTGTTGCCGGTGATGTTCAGCTCCCAGATTCCGCGGCCGTGCGTGCCGGCGCGGAGGATCGAGGCGTCGTTGAGGATCTGGATGTCGTAGACCGACACGGCCGGCATGCCGGTTCCGAAGCGCGACCAGGTCGCGCCGCCGTCGGTCGAGCGGTAGACGCCGACGTCGGTGCCGCAATAGAGCGTAGTAGCGTCGGTCGGGTCGTCGCGTACGACCAGCGCTGAGAACTGCGGCAGGCCGGTGCCGCGCGGGCTCCAGTTCGTCCCGCCGTTCAGTGTGTAGTAGACCGAGGTGCCGCTGACCCCTGCCAGTGCGGCGAAGACCTTGTTCGGGTCGGAAGGATCGATCATCAGGCCGTTGACAGTCCGTCCCGGGAGCCCGGTCGATACGGGCGTCCAGGTCGTGCCTCCGTCGGTGGAGCGGTAGACTGCGGAGCCTTTCGCCACCATGAGGATCTGGGGATTCGAGGCGGCGATGGCGATCGCGCGGATGTAGGAAGCGTTCCATCCCCCTCCGCTGGTGGTGATCGGAAGCGGGACCCACGCCTCTCCGCCGGAAACCGATTTCCAGAGGCGGTGCGTGGTGGTGTAGAGCACCGCGGGGTTCGACGGATCGGCTTCGAGGACCGTGAAGAACGGCCTCTGCTCGGACGATGGATAACGTGGCGAGTAATTGCCGAGGATGAAGGTCCCGGCGCCGCTTTGTGTGGTCCGGTTGACGGAGCCGAACTGATAGGTCGAGAAGGCCATGCCGGGAGCGGCGGGGTTGATCTCGCACTGGAAGCCGTCGCCGCCGGAGAAGAAGCTCCACGACGTGCCGCCGGCGTCGCCGCGGCTGTTCGTGCCGTTGTCCTGCGTCCCGCCGAGGACCCGGTTGCGGTTCACCACGTCGTTCGTAATGGCGTAGTACTGCCGGGTGATCAGTCCTGTGTTGCGCTCCGTCGCCGTCTCGCCATGGTCGGTGCTGGTCCAGATACCGCCGTCGTTGGCGACCCACAGCGTGCCGGCCGGGGAGTAGCGGAGATCGTGGACGTCGACGTGGGCGGTAGCCAGTCCGGGCGGCTCGTACCAGTTCGCGCCGCCGTCGGTCGTCTTCACGTAGGTCACGCCGCCGGCGATGACGGTGTTCGGGTCGGTCGGAGAGACGATGATGGTGTTGTCGTACCAGGCCTGCTGGCCCAGGTAGTTGTGGATCCACGACTCCGGCTCGAGCGCGAGGTTCGTCTCGGTCCACGACGTGCCGCCGTTGACGGTCTTGTAGATGCGCGAGCGCCTTTGGAAGAGGGAGTAGTCGTAGACCGAGGTGGCGGCGTACAGCACCAGCGGGTTCGACGGTGAGACCGCGATCGACCAGCGGTCGACCTCGGTGACGTTGTCGTTGACCGGCAGTCCGGTGGCTGAAGCGGTCCACGACGCGCCGCCGTTCACGCTCTTCAGGATGGTCGGAGAGTTGTAGTTGAAGGGATCGGAACAGAGATCCCTGCAGTAGTAGCCGCGGTCCCAGGTCGCCGCCCAGAGGATCAGAGGATCGGTCGGATGGCGCACGATGTCCGTGACGTCGCCATAGCCGATCGTCGATGGCGTGGAGGCGGAGGCGATGACGGTGGTCCATGGGCCGTTCTGCCCGGCGGTCGAGCGGAGGGCGCCGTTATTCGTGCCGGCCACGAGCTCGTTGGCGTTGGTCGGATGCACGAGCAGCCGGTAGAACATCGAGGCGATGACGCTCGACGGGAGCGTCCAGTCGGTGCCGCCGTTCGTCGACTTGAGCAGGCCGATGCCGGGGATGAAGTCGACGGCGTAGCCCCCTTCGCCGGTGCCGAGGTAGACGGTGGTGGGCGCCGAGGGAGCATACGCGATCGCGCCGACGGAGAGGTTGGCGAGGGTCTCGGTGAGCGCCGTCCAGGTGGTGCCGCTGTTGGTGGTCTTCCATGCTCCGCCGCCCGCGGCGCCGATGATGGTCGTGCCGGCCGTGGTCGGATGAACCGCGACGGCGGTAGCCCGCCCGGCGCCATTGGTTGGACCGAGCGAGGTCCAGACCGTACCGCCGATGGCGTTGGCCCGCGGCCCCTTGCGCTCGCGCTCGAGCCGCTCGTGCTCTTCCCGCGTCACGTAGAGCAGGACTTCGGGATCGATCCGTCCGTAGTCGCCATGCCGCTCGAGGTAGTCGAGCACGCGCGCACCGACGCATCCCTCCTCGGTCCGCGCGAACGCGGGACCATCCTCGTCGGTGGCCACCCCAGGCACCGCCCCCTCGGCGATCGGACGCTCCTGTTCCCGCTCCCTGATGCGCGGTCGCTCCCGCTCCGCGGTTGCAGACACTGCGAAAGCAAGCGAGATGAGCCCTGCCGCGAGAAACATCCGTCCCCGAAGGTGCATGAAGGACCGCCTTATTGCTGGAGTGCGGTCATGCTACTCCTTTTGGGAGCCGGAAGGGCACGGTCACGGCTCCGAAGCCGACGACATCAGGCCTCTCGCGGAAATAGGTGGCCGCTGACCTTGCGGGAGCCGCCGAAGGCGGCGAAAGACCTGTAGGCCCGGCCTTTAGGCCGGGTCACGCAGGGGCAATGATTCGAGCCCGCGTAGCGGGCGACAGAACACGATCCCGCGCAGACCTTCTGTTCTGTCGCCCGCTACGCGGGCTCGCCTGGGGGCGCGTTGTGGAACCCGGCCTAAAAGGCCGGGTATACAGATCTTTCGCCGCCTTCGGCGGCTCGGCTCGAATCTTTTTCGCCAGCGAGCGGCCATCAATTTCCGGGGAGCTGTACTAATTCATTAAAACTTCAATCGGGTCCTCGTGATCATCACATCCCCATCCTGAATCGGTACGGCGGGTGATGCGTTGCGGGCGCGCTGCAGCGCCGCTCCTTCGGGAGGGAAGCCGAAGGAAGTGTCGCTGGCGATGACTTCGACGGGGCCGGGGGCCGTGAGCTCGACGGTCATCTCTTCGACGCCCATCGCCGAGGCCCAGGCCCATCCTTCCGGCATGCGGTCGCGGAAGCG
>Ga0190275_10003424_pt1 | contig 11314 bp, 10 predicted proteins | sample Popmic550T_FD_133745 | JGI IMG/M metagenome (GOLD analysis project Ga0190275, IMG submission 133745) | Populus adjacent soil microbial communities from riparian zone of Yellowstone River, Montana, USA - 550 T | ecosystem: Environmental > Terrestrial > Soil > Riparian zone > Trees stand | place... | reverse complement strand
TGGCCCCATATAGCCCGCGACTTTTCGAACAAAATCAACAGTCAGCGGCGCCGGAGGGGCATCATGAAACTCGCGGAGGAAGTCCGCCGATGCTGAGCGCTATTCTCGGCATCTTTATATGGTCGCTACTGGCACCAATTGTCGCACGCAGATTGCCTCACGTCGCGGGATGGGTCCTGGCGGTGGTGCCGGCCGGGCTGACTTTCTGGTTCGCGGGGATCGTACCCGAAATAGCGTCCGGCGGGAATGTTCGCGAGGTCGTGGCCTGGATACCGGGGCTGGGCGTCAACCTGTCGTTCTATCTGGACGGACTGAGCCTGACCTTCGCGCTGCTGATCTGCGGCATCGGCACGCTGATCGTCGTCTATTCCGGCGGATACCTGCACGGCGACCCGATGCTGCCGCGCTTCTTCCTGTTCATCCTGGCGTTCATGGCCTCGATGCTGGGCGTCGTCCTGGCGGACAACATCATCTCCCTGATCGTCTTCTGGGAGTTGACCAGCGTCACGTCCTTCCTGCTGATCGGCTACCTGCACGACAGCGCGCAATCGCGCCGCTCAGCCTTGCAGGCGCTGCTGGTGACCTCGATGGGCGGTCTGGTGATGATGGCGGGGCTGATCCTTCTCGGTCTTACCGGTGGCTCGTTCGAGCTGACGGAACTGGTGGGCAAGGCCGGGATGCTGAGCGAGCACCCGTATTACCTGGCGATCCTGATCCTGATCCTGACCGGAACCTTCACCAAATCGGCGCAGTTCCCGTTCCATTTCTGGCTGCCCAACGCGATGGACGCGCCGACCCCCGTCAGCGCCTATCTTCACTCCGCCACCATGGTCAAGGCCGGCGTCTACCTGATGGCGCGGCTGGCGCCGACGCTGGGCGGGACGGAGGTCTGGACGGTGACGCTGGTGTCGTTCGGCGCCGTCACCGCTTTGCTGGGCGCTGTCCTGGCGGTCAGGCAGACTGATTTGAAGCGCATCCTGGCCTATACCACCATCACGGCGCTGGGCCAGTTGACGATGCTGATCGGCATCGGCGGCACCTATGCGATGGAGACCTTCACCGTCTATCTGCTGGCCCATGCCTGCTATAAGGGCGCGCTGTTCATGGGCGTCGGCGCCGTCGATCACGAGACCGGCACGCGCGACGTGACGCAACTCGGCGGACTGCTGCGGCTGATGCCGGTCTCTGCGGCGGCCATCGGTCTGGCGGCGCTGTCGAACGCCGGCCTGCCGCCATTCCTGGGGTTCATCGGCAAGGAGTTCATGTATTCCAGCACGGTCGGAATGAGCACTGCCGGGCTCGGTGAGGGAGAAATGGCGCTGCTGGGCTGGCTGGCTACCGCCGCCATGGTGGCAGCAAATGCCCTGATGATCGTGACGGCGGGGCTGGTGTTCGTGAAGCCGTTCCTGGGGCGGCGGACCGAAGCGGTGGACGGCGTCCACGAAGCGCCGGTCAGCCTGTGGCTGGGGCCGGTCGTGCTGGCGGGCATCGGTCTGGGGCTGGGGGTCTTCAACGGCGCGCTGGAGCGCTGGTTCGTGGCGCCCGTGGCCGCGTCGCTCGCGGGCGCTCCGGTCGATGTCCACATCTATCTGTGGGGCGGCTTCACGGTGCCGCTAGCCCTGAGCGCCGTCACGGTGGCTCTGGGCGTCTGGATGTATGTTGGATGGCCTCGGGTCAAGGCGGCGCTGGACGGGGCCGCAAGGGCGCTGGGATGCGACTCGGATCGCGGCTGGGACGAGATCCTGACAGGGCTGGTCAGAGTCGCATGGTTGCAGACGCGGGTGATCCAGTCGGGCTATCTGCGCCACTACATCATGTTCACGATCGGCTTCGCGACGCTCGCGGTGGGCGGAACGATGGTGTTCAAGGAGGCCCTGGTCGCCCCGTTGGTCGCGGCGGCGCTGGGGGCGCCCTATGCGGCCTGGGCACTGTCCGCGATCGTGCTGGCCGCGACAGTGGCCGCCGTAATGGCGGAATCGCGGCTGGTCGCGATCCTGTCGCTGGGCGTGGTCGGCGTCGTGATCGCCCTGATCTTCCTGCTGTACGGCGCTCCGGATGTCGCGATCACCCAGTTCATGGTGGAAACGCTGGTCGTCATCATCGTGGCCTTGGTGCTGGCTCGGCTGCCGCGCCTGACCGCCTTCGCACGGCCGAACCGGCGGAGCGCTGTCCGTGACGGCGTCATCGCGGTCGCCTTCGGCGCCGTCGTGACGGCGGTGATGCTGGCCGTGATCGACCTGCCGACTCCCCTGTACCTGAGCGAGTATTTCGCCGAGCGGAGTTACACCGAAGGCTTCGGCCGGAATGTGGTCAACGTGATCCTGGTCGATTTCCGGGCGATGGACACGCTGGGGGAAATCCTTGTCGTGGCGACCGCCGGTCTTGGGGCCTTCGCGCTGCTGAAGGCTAGGCCCCGGCGGAAGCCGCCCGGAGGCGAGATACAGCCAGGGACGGTGAACCGGTCATGATGGACAGTTTGATCCTGAGAACGGCGACCCGGCTGCTTCTGAGCCTGATGCTGCTGTTCTCCTTCTTCATCCTGCTGCGCGGCCACAATGAGCCGGGCGGCGGCTTCATCGGCGGACTGGTCGCCGCCAGCGCCTTCGCGCTCCATTCCATCGCCTTCGGTCCCAAAGCGCTGCGCGACCTGCTGGTGTTCGATCCCCGCTCGATCGCAGGAGCCGGCATGCTGTTCGCCATCGCCGCCGGGCTGTGTTCGGCACTGGCGGGCGATGTCTTCCTCAAGGCGGAGTGGCTGCACTGGGGGCAGGGCGAAGGGGCCTTCCACGTCGGGACTCCCCTGGTGTTCGACGTCGGCGTGTTCCTGGTCGTGATCGGAGCGGTGCTGACCATCGTGCTGGCGCTGGAAGAGGAGGACGTCTAGGTGGAAACCCTTGTCGCCTTCACGGTCGGCGTCATGGCCGCCGGCAGCGTCTATCTGCTGCTGAGCCATAATCTGGTGCGCGTGCTGTTCGGCCTGATTCTGCTGAGCAATGCTGCCAACTTCGTGATCTTCGCGGCTGGCGGCATGAGCGAAGGATTGCCGCCGCTGATCGGGCGCGGCGATTACGTGCTGGAGGCGCCCTATTCCAACCCGCTGCCCCAGGCGCTGATCCTGACCGCCATCGTCATCAGCTTCGGCCTGCTGGCCTTCGCGCTGGTGCTGGTCTATCGCGGATATCAGGAGTTGGGGACAGTGGACAGCGACCGCATGCGTCTGGCAGAGCCGCCGCATCCCGATCAGGACATCCCCGAGCCGGAGGAACCCGATCGTATGCATGTGCGCGACGCGTCCAGGCGAGTCGAGAATGTCGGGGGTCCCGAATCTTGAACGGATCTTCCATGTCGAGCTGGTATCTGGTCGCTCCTATCGCGGTCCCGATGACGACGGCCGTGCTGTGCATCCTGCTGTCCACCCGGCGCGACCTTCAGCGGATCGTCAGCGCCACGGGCGCCGGCATGCATCTGGTCGCGGGGCTGCTGCTGATGGCGCAGGTCTGGCAGGGCGGCATCCTGGCGGCGCAGATGGGCCAGTGGCCCGCCCCGTTCGGCATCACGCTGGTGGCCGACCATCTGAGCGCCGTCATGGTGCTGATCACCGGTATCATGGGCTTCGGAGTCGGGCTCTACAGCCTGCGCGACGTCGACGATAACCGGGAACGGAACGGCTTCCACCCGCTCTACCACGTGCTGCTGACCGGCGTTACCGGGTCGTTCATCACCGGCGACCTGTTCAACCTTTATGTCTGGTTCGAGGTGATGCTGATCGCCTCCTTCGCGTTGCTGGCGCTGGGGTCGGAGAAGGTGCAGCTCGACGGCGCGATCAAGTACGCGGCGATCAACCTGGTCTCCACCGTCATGTTCCTGATCGCCGTCGCCGTCCTCTATGGCATGACCGGCACCCTGAACATGGCCGATCTGGCGGTGCGGGTGCCGCAGGTCGAGCAGCGCGGCATGATGACGACCGTGGCCGTGATGTTCATGATCGCGTTCGGCATCAAGTCGGCCGTGTTCCCGCTGTTCTTCTGGCTGCCGGCCTCCTATCACACGCCGGCGGTGGCGGTTTCCGCGATCTTCGCCGGGCTGCTGACCAAGGTCGGCGTCTATGCGCTGGTGCGGACATTCACCCTGATCTTCACGGATGATGTCGGCTACACCCATGATGCCCTGCTGGTGGTGGCCGGCCTGACCATGCTGACCGGCGTGCTTGGGGCGGCGGCGCAGAACGAGATCCGGCGCATCCTGTCGTTCCACATCATCAGCCAGATCGGTTACATGATCATGGGGCTGGCGCTCTATACGCCGCTGGGCCTGATCGGGGCGGTGTTCTATCTGGTCCACCACATCATCGTGAAGACCAACCTGTTCCTGGTGGCCGGAGTGGCGAAGCGGCTGACCGGGTCGATGGACCTGAAGAAGATCGGCGGCCTCTACAAGTCGTCGCCGCTGCTGGCGGTGCTGTTCCTGATCCCGGCGCTCAGCCTTGCCGGCATTCCGCCGCTGTCGGGCTTCTGGGCGAAGTTCGTCCTGATCCGGGCCAGCCTTGAGATCGAGTCGTGGGCCATCGCCGCCGTCGCGATCCTGGTCGGACTGCTGACGATGTTCTCCATGACCAAGATCTGGGGCGAGGCGTTCTGGAAGCCTCATCCCGACGGCGACGACAGGAGCTTGAGCATCGGCGACCTGACCGTGGGGGAGCGGGTGCTGCTGGTCGGTCCGATCGTCGTGTTCGCGGCGCTGACGGTCGCTATCGGGCTGTGGACCCAGCCGTTCCTCGATCTGGCGACGCGGGCGTCGGGTGAGTTGCTGAACCCGGCCGGCTACATCGACGCGGTTCTGGGAGCACGGCCATGATGCTGTTCATGCTCAATCTGGCGCTTGCCATCATCTGGCAGGCGGTCACGGGGATTTTCAGCCTCGGCGGGCTGGCGGCGGGGTTCTGCGTCGGCTACGCAGTGCTCTGGGTCGCGAGGCCGATGTTCGGCGACACCCGGTACTTCATCAGGCTGTGGCGGATCATCGGCTTCTTCTTCTACTTCCTGAAGGAGATGATCGTGTCGAGTCTCCGGGTCGCTTACGATGTCCTGACGCCGCCGATCCATTCCCGGCCGGGCGTCGTCAAGGTGCCGATCCGGGCGGAAACCGACCTGGAGATCACGCTGCTGGCCAACCTGATCACGCTGACGCCGGGGTCGGTGACGCTCGATGTCTCGCCCGACCGCAAGGCGCTTTATATCCACGCCATGTTCATCGACGATCCGGAGAGCGTTCGGGCAGGTATCACAAACGGCCTCGAGCGCCGGCTGCTGGAGTTGATGCGATGAGATCGGACCTTTCCCCCTTTCTCGCTTGGTCGATCGAGATCACCTTCGTCCTGTTGCTGGTGTCGATGGTGATTGCGCTCGCCCGTCTGGTCCAGGGGCCGTCGCTGCCCGACCGGATCGTGGCCTTGGACCTGCTGACATTGCTGGCGGTCGGCGTCATCGCCCTGTTCGCGATCCGGGAGGACAAGCCGGTCTTTCTGGACGCCGCCATCGCGCTGGCGTTGGTGGCCTTCCTGGGGACGGTGGCCTATGCGCGTTTCCTGGAACGGCGCGACCGCTATCTGACGAAAACGGATAATCCCGGTCTGGCCGAGACGAGGGAACGGAACCGATGATCGGGCTTCTTCTGGAGTCGCTGGCGGCATTGCTGCTGCTGGCAGGCGGGCTGCTGTCGCTGATCAGCGCCCTTGGGGTCTACCGGCTGCCGGATGTCCTGATCCGCATGCATGCGTCGAGCAAGGCGGGGACGCTTGGCGCGGGAATGATCCTGCTGGCCGTGGCCGTGCTGTATGGCAGCGGCGAGATCGTCGCCAGGGTGGTCGCGGCGATCCTGTTCCTGCTGCTGACGGTCCCGGTGGCGTCCCACATGATCGGCCGCGCCGCCTATATGAGTGGCGTCAAGCTGTGGTCGGGGACGGTGATCGACGAGTTGCGGGAGCGCTACGAGGCGCGGAAGCGCGAGGAAGCGGAGACATCGCCGAACGATCCCGAAAAATGAAAACGCGGCGGACCGGGGTCCGCCGCGTTTTCTTCATCCGGTTTCGAGGCCGGATCAGGAACTAGAAGCGATAGCCGACGCCAACGCCGAAGATCCAGGGGTTGATGTCCACGTCGGCCTTCAGGGCGGTGCCGCCCAGGTTGGCCTTGACGTCGGTGTTCAGCCACAGCTTCTTGACGTCCAGGTTGAGCGACCATGCGCCGGCGATGGCATAGTCGATACCGGCCTGGAGAGCGTAGCCGATGTTGTCGTCGTAGCTGATCGAGCGCAGGGCACCCTTCTTCTCGTTGTAGAAGATGGTGTAGTTCAGGCCGGCGCCGACATAGGGGCTGAAGCGCGAGGTCGGCATGAAGTGGTACTGCACGGTCAGGGTCGGCGGCAGCAGCCATACACTGCCCATGTCGAGACCGTTGGAGGCATCGACGTCGTGCTTGGTGGTGGCGGCGATCAGCTCGAGCGCGATGTTCGGCGTCAGGAAGTAGGAGACGTCGACTTCCGGAACGTAGGCATTGCCGATGCTGGTGTTCAGGGTAGTGTCGGTACCACCAGCGGTCTTGATGTCGCCACGCTCGGTCGGGATGACGCCGATGCCGCGCAGGCGGATGTTGATGTCACCGGCGGCCTTCGGCTTGAAGGCGATTTCCTCGGCGCTGGCAGTAGCCGGAGTGCCCGCTGCGAAGAGGGCTGCGGTCAGGGCGGAAACGGCACAGGCGACACGCCAGGAACGAGACATTTGCGACACTCCATTGCTCTTTGAATTTTTTCGAAACAGGCTTGTTTCTCTCAGGAGCAGGTGTTTATCACAAACGTCATATCCCTGCCAGAGGGTGGTATTAGTCCGAATGGCGTATAATCAGCTACAAGAACGTTTATATTTCGGCATGTTGAGTATCGCTATTCCGAATGAAACCGTTTCGGCGGGTCCAAAGCGGCTTCAAACGTGCATAGTGCTAATATTTTATGCATCAATAAATATGGTTGGATAATAATAAAGCAGTGCGCCTCGTCCTTATGAGGACTTGGATGTTTATGTGGGTATATCGACTTCAGCGTATTTTATTGTACTGTGATGGACACATGCAGGTGCGGCGCCCATCGAAACCTATTTGGCATCAATGCGTTTATGTCCCAGTCGGGCGCTGGAACACGCGACCGGCACCTTCGTGTTGTCCCCGTGGGCAACACTTCCTCAGACCCGTTGCGATTGCGCCACAGTCTGGCGCGGCCCCTGATCGGGGATGGCAGCATTATTCGGCCGCGGGACTACTCGGCCAAGGAGATCGGAAAACCCATGTGTGGCATCTGCGGTGAAATCAGGCTCGATCGAAATCCCGCCAGCAGCCGGGCCGTCGGAGCCATGGCCGAGGTTCTGGCGCCCCGTGGTCCCGACAGCGCCGGCGTTTTCGCCCAGAGCCGCGTGGCGTTCGGCCATCGCCGCCTGAAGATCATCGACCTGTCCGATGCCGCCCAGCAGCCCATGGTCGATCCGGCGCTGGGCCTGACGATCGTGTTCAACGGCTGCATCTACAACTATCCGGAACTGCGTTCCGAACTGGAAGGGCAGGGCTACAGGTTCTTCTCCCACGGCGATACCGAGGTGATGCTGAAGGCCTATCACGCCTGGGGTGCGCGATTCGTCGATAAGCTCTACGGCATGTTCGCCTTCGCGATCTGGGAGCGCGACAGCGGCAAAGTCGTCCTGGGCCGCGACCGCCTTGGTATCAAGCCGCTCTATCTGGCGGAAACGCCCGGCATGATCCGGTTCGCCTCCACCCTGCCGGCCCTGCTGGCGGGCGGTGGGATCGATACCGACATCGATCCGGAAGCGCTGCACCACTATATGAGCTTCCACGCCGTCGTCCCGGCGCCGATGACGATCCTGAAGGATGTCCGAAAGCTGCCACCCGCCACGCTGCTGACCATCGAAGCCGATGGCACGAAGCGCGAGGAGATCTACTGGACCGTCAATTTTGGACCGCAGCAGGGCGACGAGCGCCTGTCCGAGTCGGACTGGCAGGACCTCGTCCTGATGACGCTGCGCAAGGCTGTCGAGCGGCGGCTGGTGTCGGACGTGCCGGTCGGCGTGCTGCTGTCGGGCGGCCTGGACAGCTCGATCATCGTGGCCCTGCTGGCGGAAGCCGGCCAGCACGGGCTGAAGACCTTCTCGATCGGGTTCGAGACGGTCGGCAACGAGGTCGGCGACGAGTTCCAGTATTCCGACATCATCGCCAAGCGGTTCGAGACCGATCACCACAAGCTGTTCGTCGATAGCAGCCGGACGCTGCCGGAGCTTGAGAACTGCGTGCGGGCGATGGCCGAGCCGATGGTCAGCCATGACGCGATTGGCTTCTACCTGCTGTCGCAGGAGGTTTCCAAGCACGTCAAGGTCGTCCAGAGCGGGCAGGGTGCCGACGAAATCTTCGGCGGCTATCACTGGTATCCGCCGATGATGGAGAGCCGCGACCCGGTCTCCGACTATGCCCGCGTCTTCTTCGACCGCGATCAGGCGGAGATGGCGCAGGTGCTCGACCCGCGCATGCTGGGCGAGGACTACAGCAGGAAGTTCGTCGAGCGTCACTTCGCGCAACCCGGCGCCGACCGGCCGATCGACAAGGCGCTGCGGCTGGATACCAACGTCATGCTGGTGGACGATCCCGTCAAGCGGGTCGATAACATGACGATGGCCTGGGGCCTGGAAGGCCGCGTGCCGTTCCTGGACCACGATCTGGTCGAAGTGGCGGCACGGGTGCCGCCGGAACTGAAGATCGCGGACGGCGGCAAATATGTGCTGAAGGAAGCCGGCCGCCGCGTCGTGCCGTCGGAAGTGATCGACCGGCCCAAGGGTTACTTCCCGATGCCGGCGCTGAAATACCTCAAGGGTCCCTATCTGGACCTTGTCCGTGACGTGTTGAATCAGCCCAAGGCGCGCGAGCGCGGGCTTTTCCAGCGGGCTTACGTCGACAAGCTGCTGGCCGAGCCGGAAACCCACATCACTCCCCTGCGCGGCTCCAAGCTGTGGCAGGTGGCACTTTTGGAATACTGGCTCCAGACACACGGCATCTGATCATGACTCAGCCCCTGAACCCCCGCACCCGGCACCGTCTGGAGCGCCGCAACGCGCCGTCGCTGCGCAACTGGTACGCAAAGGACCAGAAGCATCCCGATCAGGAGGGAATGGCGGAGAACGTCACGGTCGATTGCGGCTGGGGGCGGCTGCTGTTCGCCCATACCTTCCCTGACCTGCCGGAACTGGCGAAGGCGCTGCGGGACGAGACGCAGGGGCGGCGCGATATCGCGCTGTACCTGCGCGATCCCCACGTGGCGCTGTCGCTGGCGCCGCAGGAACTGTTCCTCGACCCTTCCCATACCTACAGGCTGTGGCTGGCCAACTACCGCACCGGCAGGCGGCGTCCGCGCGGCTTCACGGTGCGGCGGCTGCGCACCGTCGAGGACGCGGAGGCGGTCAACCGCATCTATGCCGGCCGCAACATGGTCCAGGTGCCGCCGCACTTCTTCCACGACCAGCGCAACAGCCGGGTGCTGACCTATTTCGTAGCGGTCGATTCTGCGACCAACAACGTGATCGGGTCGGTCACCGGCGTCGATCACGCGCGGGCTTTCGAGGACCCGGAGAACGGGTCGTCGCTGTGGTGTCTGGCGGTCGATCCGCAGGCGTCGTTCCCCGGTATCGGGGAGAATTTGGTGCGGACGCTGGCGGAACATTTCCAGGCGCGCGGGCGCAGCTTCATGGACCTGTCCGTGATGCACGACAACGTCAACGCGATAGCGCTGTATGAGAAACTGGGTTTTCAACGGGTGCCGGTGTTCGCCTTGAAGACGAAGAACTCGATCAATGAAAAGCTCTATGTCGGGCCGCCGCCCGACGAGACGCTCAACCCCTACGCCATGATCATCATCAACGAGGCCCGGCGGCGTGGCATCGGCGTCGAGGTGGTCGATGCCGAGGGCGGCTATTTCACGCTGAGCTTCGGCGGGCGTTCCGTGGTGTGCCGCGAGAGCCTGAGCGAGTTGACCACGGCCGTCGCGATGAGCCGATGCGACGACAAGGCGGTCACCCGGCGGCTAATGCTGAAGGCCGGGCTGAAGGTGCCGGCGCAGAAGGTCGCCGGCACGGCGGAGGAGAACAACGATTTCCTGAAGGAACATGGCTCCATCGTGGTCAAGCCGGCCAGGGGCGAGCAGGGCAAGGGCATCACGGTCGATGTCACGACCGAGGAAGAGGTCGCCAGGGCGGTAGCCGAGGCGCGCAACCATGCCGAAACGGTGCTGCTGGAGCAGTTCTTCCAGGGCGACGATTTGCGGATCATCGTGATCGACTACCGCGTGGTGGCCGCTGCGATCCGCCGCCCGGCCGAGGTGACCGGGACTGGCGAGCACACGGTTTCGGCGCTGATCGAGGCGCAGAGCCGGCGGCGGTCGGCGGCGACCGGCGGCGAGAGCAAGATCCCGATGGATGCCGAAACCGAGCGCTGCGTCGCGGCCAACGGCTATGCCATGGACGACGTGCTGCCGGAGGGAACGGTGCTGCCGGTCCGCAAGACCGCCAACCTGCATACCGGCGGGACCATCCATGACGTGACCGACCGGCTGCACCGGACTTTGGTCGATGCTGCCATCGCCGGGGCCAAGGCGCTGGACATCCCGCTGGTGGGATTCGACTTCCTGGTGCCGTCGGTGACCAAGCCGGACTATGTCATCATCGAGGCAAATGAGCGGCCCGGCCTCGCCAACCATGAACCTCAGCCCACTGCCGAACGTTTCGTTGACCTGCTGTTCCCCAATACCAAACTTCTGTCCAATGGATAGAGGCAACGAAAACGAGAAGTCCTATCATGCAAGGTTCAACTTCGGAGAAACGTGCCGCCGCTGAAGAGGGGTTCGTCGCCCCCGCCCGCCCGGCAATCGACATGGACTACGTGCTGGATCTGCTGGAAAAGCTGCTTAAGATCCCAAGCCCGACCGGCTACACGGACGAGATCGTCCATTTCTGCGGCCGTGAGCTGAAGCGGCTGGGCATCCCGTTCGAACTGACCCGGCGGGGTGCCATTCGCGCCGACATCAAGGGCCGGCTGAACAGCCCGGACCGCGCCATCGTCGCCCATGTCGATACCTTGGGCGCCCAGGTGAAGGGGCTGAAGCCCAACGGACGGCTGGAACTCCGGCACCGGATCGATCGCGACGAAGTCGCCGACATTGAAGCCATGGCGGATCAGATCAGCCGTGTTCGAACACACCGCATCGACCCGGACTT
>Ga0190275_10003423_pt1 | contig 11315 bp, 16 predicted proteins | sample Popmic550T_FD_133745 | JGI IMG/M metagenome (GOLD analysis project Ga0190275, IMG submission 133745) | Populus adjacent soil microbial communities from riparian zone of Yellowstone River, Montana, USA - 550 T | ecosystem: Environmental > Terrestrial > Soil > Riparian zone > Trees stand | place... | reverse complement strand
GGGTGCGCAGCAAGGCCATCGCCGTCACCGCCCCGGCCACCACCGCCTTCGTCGAGATCCGCTTCCGGCTGTCGGTGGCCACGACGATCGCCGGGCTGGTCGTCGAGATGACCGACATCCTCGTCGCCGACCAGGCCTGGCGGCCCGAGGACGTTCCCGGCGCGATCAACACCCCGCCGCTGTCGACGTCGGCTGCGGCCAGTCTCGGCAAGTACGACCACGAGAGCTACTACGAGCCGCCGCGCACCGTCCACGTCAACGTGTACCCGCAGCGCATCAACTACGCCCTCAACTCGCTGTTCACCTTGGACAACCTCCCCGCCGGCGCCTGGACCGTGGCCGACCGGGCCACCTGGGGCCTGCTCAAGCAGGCCTACAGCAACTGGGGTGACATCAAAGATGACCAGGTGGGCGACAGCGAGGCCGACTGGGGTGACCTCGCCGAGGGCTTCGAGCCGCTCTCGGGCGCCTGGACGATCACGTTCGAGACCGCCTACCAGCGCCTGCGCCTCAACCCCTCCGGCGCCCCGCTCTACGCCGCCCAGGTGCAGTCGGGCTTCGTCCCCGTCGTCGCCGGCGACTCGATCAGTGCCGCTTTCGTGTCGCACGCCACCGTCGCTGGCGTGCAGCTCACACTGACGGTGCAGTTCTTCACCGACGCCGGGGCGCAGCACTCGCTGTCCATCGACGGCGTCAGCCAGGACGTCCCCGGAAAGGCGCACACCCTGACGACGTCGCCGTCGCGCTACGAGCTGCGCAACGCCGTGGTCCCTCCGGGTGCAGCGTTCGCTCGGGTCGTCGTCGAGACCCGCCACACCGCGACGTACAGCGCCTACCTCTCCCAGGCGCTGATCGAGAACGCCCAGGTCCCCGGTACGTACTTCAACGGCAATGATGTCGACGCCGCCTACGGCGACTACTTCTTCATCGGCCTGCCGCACCAGTCGTACTCGGTCTACTACCAGAACTACCGCTCGTTCATCAACGACGCCGGCGGCGATGACCGCATCACGTCGCTGATGGACGAGCTGCTCCCGGTGGAGACCGACTTCGTGGTGCGCACGGCAGCGGCCGGCTTGTACTAGACAACAGCGATGCCCGTCATCGCCGCTGCCGCGACCGCCTACCTCACCGCCCGCTGGTTGACGTTCCTCAACCGCTGGGAAGCTCTGCGCGTCGAGTTCAAGGACCCCTTCATCGCCGTCGCCCAGGTCGTCACCGTGATCGCCACGCTGCTCGCCGGCGGCCGCTCCCGCAAGGTCCGTCGACCACGCCTGTGGGGGGACCTCAGCTTCACCCACGTTGTGCTCGGGCTCTCCCTCGCCGACATCGGCATGGCCGTTGCAGTTCTCGTCGATCGACTGATCGTCGCGGCTAGTCTCTGGTCCCCAACCCAACGGCGGCGTTGAACGATCAGCGGAGCAGGAGGCGACCCACTCGATGACTGCGTACGGCATCTTCGGCGACGTCGAGGCGTCCCCCAAGCTGGTCCGGGCAGCGCTGAGCGACCTCCTGGAGGCGCACCGCCGCACCGACCCGGAGCAGGACTTCTGGCTCTGCGTGGGCGTGCGCGACGGCGAGACCAAGGTGCACGACGAGGTCCTCGACTGGGCGGCGCGCAACGAGGTCTACTTCGAAGTGATCACGCCCGCTGCCACGTACACCCCGTTCGTCGAGCCCGCCAAGCTGACCATCTCACCGTCGTTCATGCTCGATGTGGTAGAGACGATGCGTCAGGAGCAGGATGGGAAGATCTTGGCGCTGGTGGGAGACCAGACGCCACGCACCGACGTCCTCCGCGCGCTCGTCAAGGCCAAGGACAACGGCACCGAGACGCGAGACCTCGCCGAGGCCGGACTCACACTGATCCTGTTCAAGGGGGACGATCCTCCGCCCGATGATCCCAAGGAGAACACCACCATGCCCGCCGAAGAAGAAGCCGAAGTCGCCACGCTCGCCGAGCTGGGCGAGTACGCCGACGACACCTCCGACGAGGAGACCGCCGCCCAAGCCCAGGGCCTGCTCACCGAGGCCGCCGAGGAGGCCGGCATCGACCCCGACGACTACGTCCTGTGGGCCGATCTGGCCACCGCTCTGGAGGAGATCCGCGACGGCAGCGCCGAAGCGACCGACGAGCCCGAGCCCGAGCCCGAACCCGAGGAGAACCCCGTCGAGATCGACGGTGAGCTGTTGACCCGCGAGACGCTCGTCGGCAAGGACATCGCCGAGATCAAGGCCCTCGCCAAGGCGGCCGGCGTCAAGGACTACTCCAAGATGCGGCGCGAGCCGCTGATCAACGCCCTGTTGGGCATCGAGACCTCCGAGCCGGCGGCTCCCACCACGCCGGCGAGGAAGGCCACCGGGACAGCCAAGACCGCAGCGTCCAGCACCGCCAGCAACGGCGACTCCGATCACGGGGGTGTCGGGATCACCGAGGCCGACGTCGAGCGGATCGCCTCCGCCGTCGTCTCCAAGCTGGCTGCCACGCTGTCGACGGGCTGAACGTGCCCCGGTCGTCGGCTGACGACTGGGACACTCCCGGTGGCCCCAGCGGATGGAATGCGCTGGAGGAGCTTGGGCGTCGCATAGGGGTCAACGCCCCCGGCGGCGCCCGGGCTCTGCACAACCAGTGGCGGGCGATCATGAGCGCGCTCGCCGATGGCCGCATCCTGAAGTCCACCGTCAGTCCCCAGGTCTTCAACACCTTCCGTCGGCGGCGCCTCGACGAGGGCATCACCGACGAGCAGCTCCTCGACTCGTTCCACGCCTTCGCCCTGGCCATCGAGAACGGCTTCTACAAGGCCCGCCACGGCGATCTGTGGTTCGCCTACGCCAACTCCTGGTCCCGGTGGGTCAGCTACGACCCTGCGCCTCCTGAGGGACCTGTGGAACCACCACAGCGGTCCCCTCGGCGCCAACGATGATGCGCTACGGTCCCTGACGCGACAGAGGCCCCTCCTCGACGGGGGGCCTCTGCCATCCGGTCTCTGCATTCACGACGGCCGGATCGCCCAACAACCCTGAAAGAAGCAGGCATGCCCAAGCTAACACGCGCCGCAACCCCTTTGCCACCAGCATCAGCGTCAATGGCAGTGTTGCGCGGGGCGGTTCCCCTTCTCGATCTGCGTTCCCCTGTCGAAGCCAGGATCATCCAGCACATCTTGAGCCAGGGACGTGACCTCTGCTGGACGATGTACAAGCGGGCCAATATGGCTGCCGAGATCGGCGGCATCATCGGTGTACATCTGGAGGTGGCGAAGCGGAGTCTGCGCAACCTCGACAACCGCGGGTGGCTGCACCGGGGCATCGACTCTGAGGGGCAGCGCTACCTGCAGCTCACGGCGACGTTCACGCGGGCGGCTGTGATTGCCGATCAGCGCATGAGAGTCCGCCGTGCGTTGGGCCCGGTGGCGTGGGAGAAGATCAACGGCAGTGATGAGTTGGCCGATGCGCTGCATGAGTTGGCGCTGACGATGACGCAGAGCAGGTACAAGGCTCGTGTGGTAGCAGCCGCTGCTGAAGTCATCAACAATGTGGAAACGAAGGAGAAGCGAGGAAGCAAGGTGAACCCTCGCAGGGTGCAAGGTGAACCCTCGCAGGGTTCACTTCGAACCCGAGCAGGGTTCACTTTGATTCGTGGAAAGGGTGCCTGACCAGGGGAAACCCGCGGCACCAACTACACCATAAGAGACCCATAACAACTTCGTTCCACTCAGTCGCTGCGCTGTCGCTCCGCTGACTGAGCTACACGAACTGATAACAGTCCGGCCTGCCGGCCGGAGACTTCGAACTGAAAGCACCGACGATGAACCCACTGGAGATCCGTTCAGCCCGACGGGGACGCCTGGGCTACCAGTCCCAGCTCCTCTGGGCGGTCGACGATGAGGGCTTCCAGATCTACGACGATGATGCGCGACATGTGCTGGACCCGGACCGGGCGCCAGTGGTGCTGCGGGCGATCGGCGTTCCACCCAAGCTGGCTGGCGCCACGCTGGCGACCTCGCTGTTCGAGTTGGTGGACGAGGTGCGGGACTGGTACGTCGAGGTCCTCGACGGTGTCAGCGATCAGCATCTGGTGGCGCTCGTCGGTGACGGCAGCAACCACACCGCCGCTGCACTTCTGCGCAACGCCGTGAAGTGGGGCCGGACCGTCGCCTGGTACACCTGGCACGACTTCGCCAGCCGCTACACCGACAACATCACCCTCGGTCGGCTGCTTGACAGCAGGGCCAGCGCCGAGGAGCAGACCGAGGCGGCCAACGCGGTGTACGAAGCCGAGCGGGAAGACGATCGTCTGCGTCACGTCTACGACGTGGTGGCGCTCGTCGACTTCGACATCGATGACGTGCGCGACTTCGCCGTGCCGGCCATCGTGTCGATGTTCAAGCACCGCGCCGACTTCGGTCTGACCACGGTCATCACCGTGGCCAAGGAGCACGGCGGGCCGTTGCTCGACGACAAGAACCAGCACCGCTACGGCGGTCGGGCGCCGCTGCTTCGCCTGTTCCACATCGACGGTATGATCTACGATGCAAGGCAATGACATCGCCGACTTCGGCGCCGAGCGCTACCACGTCGTGGTCCTGGAGCCGACGCTGGTGTACCTCGACCGGCCGCTGCCTCGGCGCTGGGTCCGCCGGCGTACGACCGAGGCCGTCGTCAGCCAGTACAAGGTCAACGAGCTGCTCGGGCGCTGGATCCACCAGCAGGGCTACGTCCACTCGATCAAGACGGCGATCTGGAGCCTCGGTGATGCGGTCGTCACCGCTGCGCTGATCGAGCACGTCGACCGCCTCTACGGGCGCTACGTGTTCCGCTACGAGCACTTCGACACCGAGCGCGACGCCCTCGCCGCACTGATGGCCGTTGGCAGCATCCATGCGGTGTACGACGCCGACGCCGACCGAGTCGAGCGGCTGTGGCGGCTGCGCGGTCACCGGGTGCTGCGGGGCCAGGCCCCGTGAGCGGCGACCCGGAGATGATGCTGCTGGCGCGCATCATCGACACCGGCGAGATCTCGGTGGCCCTCGACGCTGGGCTCAAGGACAGCTGGTTCGCCTCTGAGCGCGGTCTCGCTTCGTGGTCCTACGTGCGCTCCTACTGGTCTGAGCACCGCGAGGTGCCCACCGAGACGGGGTTCACCCGGCGCTTCCCTGACGGCCGTCTGGAGCCCAATGGCGAGCCCCTGAGCGCCCTCCTGGCTGAGCTGTGGGGCAAGCACCGCTCGCTGTCGTTGTCGGAGACCCTCCAGGAGGCGGTCAAGTTCTACGCCGCCGTCGACCGCACCGACCGGCAAGAGCGCGTCGACGAGGTCATCTCCTACCTGTCGACCCGGGTGGCGGAGATCGCCGGCGACGCCATCGACGCGACGGTCGAGGCCGTGACCGAGACCGACGAGGACTACCTGGAGTACGTGATGACCAAGGAACCGCTCACCGTGACCGGCATCCACACTGGCATCGACTTCATCGACCGGGTCACCGGCGGCATGCAGCCCGAGCAGCTGTACATCCTCGGTGGGCCTCCCAAGAGCGGCAAGAGCACCATCGCCTTGTGGGCGGCGATGCAGGCGCACCAGCAGGGCGAGCGCGTCCTGTTCGTCGGCCATGAGATGTCCAACGAGGAGCAGAAGCAGCGGCGCTTCAGTCTGGGCGCCCAGATCGACCTCAACATGATCCAGGCAGGGCTGCGCGACAGTCCGTACGCCGCGAGCGCCAAGCGCAAGATGCAGTCGTTCGTCGACGAGGCCAGGGGTTACGACGGCGAGCTGTACTTCGTCCACGACAACAACCCGTTCCTATCGGGCATCACGGCCAAGGTCGAGCAGTTCGCCCCGACCGTCGTGGTGATCGACGGGCTGTACCTGATGCACGACGACAACGGTGAGCCCGACGGCTCGCCCCAGGCGCTGACCAACATCAGCCGCGGTGTCAAGCGGCTGGCGCGCACGCGCAAGCTGTCGATCTTCGCCACGACCCAGGTGTTGGAGTCGAAGATGACCAAGGGCGGCGGTGTGACGTTGCTCTCCTTCGGCTACACCTCGGCGTTCGGCCAGGACGCCGACACCGTGCTCGGCATCTGGCGCCCAGACCACAAGCAGGCCGAGTCGCTCATGCGCGTGGTCGCCTCCCGCAACAGCCTCGGCGCTGAAGGCACCGTGGAGATCAACCTCGCCGAGGGAATGATCACCGACATCACCGGCGACAACAACGTTGTCAGTGCTCAGCCTGGGGGATCCGGCGATGTCCTTGACTGACAGCGTCGTCGAGGACGCCCTCGAAGCACTGGGCGTGACCATCGTCGGTGCCTCCGGCGACGAGATCCAGTGCTTCTGCCCGGTCCACCACCTGACCGTCGGGCGCGAGCAGTCCGACCCCCGCTTCTACATGAACGCTGAGTCAGGCGCTGCGCTCTGCTTCACGTGCGGGTGGCGCGGCAACCTCTCGCGCCTCGTCGATGACCTCGATGCCGACGTCGACCTCGACGAGTTCGAGTTCGTCGCGATGGTCAAGAGGGCCGACCGTCTCACACCATCGCTGGCGGGCGACGAGGTGGAGTCGGTCGACCCCTACGTCTCAGAGTACGCATTCACCAAGTATCCGTACCCATCGATCTCGGAACTACATCGTCGCCATCTGACGCCGGCCGAGGCCGTGCGCCTCAACCTGCGCTGGGATCCCGCCCGGCAGCTGTGGCTGATCCCGGTGTACAGCTTCGATGGGCAGCTGCTGGGATGGCAGGAGAAGGGACGCGGGTACTTCAACAACGTGCCGGTGCGGATGCGCAAGAGCCGCTCGCTGTTCGGGCTGGCCCAGGCCACCGGCAAGCGGGTGTTCGTCGTCGAGTCGCCGCTCGACGTCGGGCGCTTCCTGCGCTACGGGTACGCCGCCGTGGCCACCTACGGGTCGGCGTGCTCCGGCCATCAGCTCGACACCATCGCCCGGCGCTTCTCCGAGATCGTGCTGGCCTTCGACAACGACCGTGCCGGCTGGGACGCCACGACCAACCTCGCCGAGCGGCTGCGTGTGACCTACGGGCGCCCCGTGCTCTACTACCGCTACCCAGCGGGCACGCACGGGGAGGATCCGGGATCACTCAGCGGACTGCAGTTCAGGCACCTGGCGGCGAGCGTGTCGGCCGTGCCGCCGGACGTCCTGCGCACAGCACAAGACCTGTGAAATACCTGCCGTACCCCCCGCTGCAGCGGATCACCTTCGGCTGCGATACCTGCAACGTCACCGCCGTTGTGTTCTCGTACTACGCCGAGGCGTGCCATGTCCGTGTCGGTCACCTGTGCGTGCGGGAGGTGCCGACCGGCAAGCTGAGCCAGACCAAGACCAGGGTGACGATGGAGAACCTGACCCGCCGATGATCCAGAACGTCACCCCGTTCGACTTCCAGGCCGAGGCCCGGGACCTCATCGTGGCGCGCGGCAACGGACTCGTCGCCCTGACGATGGGCCTCGGCAAGACGCTCGTGGCGATCATGACGATCGAGGAGCTGTTCGACGCCGGCGAGCTGTCGACGGGCCTGATCATCGTGCCGGCCAGCCTGAAGTACCAGTGGCAGCAGCAGATCAAGCGCTTCACCGGCCAGAACGCCCTCGTCATCGACGGCACCCCGAAGAACCGCGCCGTGCTGTACCGCTACGCCCGCAAGTTCCGCTACGTGATCATCAACTACGACCTCGTCGTCAACGACTGGGCGCCCCGCAAGAAGTCCGCCGACAACACCTTCAGTGTGCGGGACATGGAGTTCGACTACATCGTCATCGACGAGTCGACGGCGATCAAGAACCCCAAGGCCAAGCGCTCCCGCTACATCAAGTTCCTCGGCAACCGCGCCGCCTTCCGCATCGCCCTCACCGGCACACCGGTGTTGAACAGGCCCGAGGAGCTGTTCAGCCAGATGGAGTTCGTCGACCCCACCGTGCTCGGCGACCCGCGCATCTTCGAGGACACCTTCATCGTGCGCGATGCGTACGGCCGGCCCAAGCGCTACCGCAACCTCCACGTGCTGCGCAAGCGCATGGACGAGGTGATGTACCGCAAGACCCGCGCCGACGTCGCCGACCAGTTGCCCGACGTGCTGTCGTCGGAGATCTTCTTCGACCTCTCGCCGGCCGAGGCGAGGATCTACAACAAGGCTGCAGCGCACACGCTGGCCAAGCTGCTGGAGGCCCAGTCGGTGCTCGGCGGCGGCTTCAACGTCCTCGCCCACTACGGCCACAGCGACGACCCGGTGCTGGAGAAGGCGCGCGGCGACGTGATGGCCGGGATGCTGATGCTGCGCTTCGTCTGCTCGGACCCGCACCTGATCGGCATCAGCGCCGACAAGTACCGCAAGGGCCACGGTCAGGGGTCGGCGCTGGCCGAGGAGTTCTTCGCCGCCGGCGTGCTCGACGGCGTGCCCAAGGTGTCCTCCAAGCGGGCGCTGTTCGTCGAGCTGCTGCAGACGGCGCTCGACGAGGACCCCCGCGCCAAGGTCGTCGCCTTCTCCACGTTCAAGGACTTGCTCAACCTGATCCAGGACGACACCGCCGGCCTGGTCAAGAGCGTGCAGTTCACCGGCGACATGAACGCCCGCCAGAAGCAGGCGGCGATGACCCAGTTCAAGACCGACCCGAAGACCCGGCTGTTCCTGTCCTCCGACGCCGGCGGCTACGGCGTCGACCTGCCCGAGGCCAACCACCTGGTGTCGATCGACCTGCCGTGGTCGGGCGGCTCGATCGACCAGCGCGAGTCGCGGATCATCCGGCTGTCGTCGGAGTGGGAGCACGTCAACCTCACCGTGCTGGTGGCGCGGGGCTCGATCGAAGAGCGCATGCATGCGATGGTCGAGCAGAAGCGCGGCGTCGCCGAGGCCTTCCTCGACGGCGGCCACGACTCCCGTGGCTCCTACGCACTGTCGCTGTCGTCGCTGACGGAGTTCCTCGCCCGCTCTCGCGTGGGGTGATCCCGCGGTCGTTGACGCTGTAGTTGCTACGGCCTAGGGTCGCCTCCCATGCCGCCCCGCATCAAGCGCGAGTTGAGTGAAGCCGACCTGCCCCGCTACCTGTCGGAGTACCTGCGCCAGAAGGTCGTCGCCGATCAGCTCGCTGCCAAGGTGGCCGAGATGAAGGCAACGATGATGGCCTACGTCGAGACCCACGGCTACGAGGACGACAAGGGCCACCAGTGGGTCGACATCGAAGGCGTCGAGGGCGTCAGCCAGCTCAAGCGCGAGCGCCGCGCGTCGACGTTCCTCGACGAGGATGTCGCCGAGCAGGAGATGGACAAGCTCGGCATGCTCAAGAAGTGCACGAGGATCGTCAAGGTCTTCGACGAGGACAAGATGCTGGCCCTCGCCTACGACGGTCAGATCCCACGCACCGTCGTTGACAAGTGCTACGTGGAGAAGACGAGCTATGCCTTCAAGCCCGTCGCCTGACGACCCCTCCGCGCTGACGGACGCTGACAGCGTCGTCCTGTTCATCCTTGAGCTGGGGCTACCGGTCTACGCCTGGCAATGGGACTTCATCATCAGGTTCGCGGAGAAGGTGGCCGATGCTCCGTGATCCGGTCACCTATTGGCTGGCGACCTTCGCGATCTTCCTGTTCGTGGTACTTCCACTGTTGGTCGCCCATGCTTGAGCGCGCTGACGAACCGCCGTCCGACTGTCCGCGTTGCGCAGCGCTCGAAGCCGCGCTGCAGTCGTGCACCCTGATGCTCGCCGGCTGCGCCGCCGACGGGTACAACCTCGATCTCGACGTGTCGCGCTGGGCGCGACGTCATCACGCCGTGGTGTCGCCCGAGTGGCTCGACCCGAGGTACCGGCCCGATGGTTGACGTCAAGTACCTCGACCCGCCACCGCTCGTGCACTTCAAGAAGGACATGTTCAACAACGCTGGTGTCACCCGCTGCGGCATCGTCTACGACGTCCACGACAAGCATCCGACGCGCACCACGGCGTGGTACTCGGAGTGCACCTGTGATGACTGTTCCCCCCCGTGACGAGGAGGCGCTCGACGCCGTCATCTTCCCCGGCGGAGCACCGAGCCGCCGGGCCCGCATCGAGCGCGGCGATCTGCCGTCACCCACCGCAGCGGTCGACGAGGATTCGTGGGACGACCACCCCCAGCACCTCTACCTGCGCGGCGAGCCGGTCGAGATGTTCCCCGTCGGTGCGCTCGCCACCGCCATCGGTGTGTCGCCGAAGGCGATCTACAAGTGGGAGCGCCAGCGGGTCCTGCCGCCGTCGCGTTACCGCACCCAGGCGCCCAGGGAGTCGCCGATCCCGGAGAAGAAGCCGGCCGGCCGACGCCTCTACACGCGTGCTCAGATCGAGGCCGTGATCGAAGCGGCGCACGAGGCGCGCGTCCCCTTCCGCCCGAAGCAACCACGACCGGACTGGAAGCTGTTCACAACTCTTGTAGTACGATCGTGGAAGGCTCTCGGCTGACCCACATGCCCATCATCAAGCCCATGGAGAACAGATGTTGAAGAAGCAGGCCGCCGCCCCGGTGAAGAAGCTCACCCTGGGCAAGAAGGCGGCACCGGCCAAGAGCCTGCCGGCCAAGAAGGTCCTCGGGCGAGCGCCTGTCGACGGCGGCAACGGAGCGCTCCCGACGAAGCTCTCCGCCGCCAAGAAGAGCGGCGCCGCCCCGCGCAAGGTGTCGGCAGCGTCGTTGAACCGCCCGGGTTGGGGCGAAGACATCGACCTCGACGGTTTCGTGCGCAACTTCCGCCCGAAGGCCGACAGCGAGACGGTGCTCAAGTTCCTCGACCCGTTGCCCTACGCCAACGTGCTGATCCACTGGCTCGACGAGAAGGACCGCCCGCAGGGTCGGCGCAGCTTCCCGTGCCTGGGCGACGGCAGCGACACCGAGGCGTGCCCGCTGTGCGCTCTCGGCGACAGCCCCAACGGCGAGCACCGCTTCAACATCCTCGTGCTCAGCGACACCGAGCCGGTGCACTACTCCTTCACGCCGTCGAAGACGATCTACAACAAGATCAAGGCCTTCGCCTCCTCGCCGCGCACCAAGCCGCTGCCCCGGCGCTACTACCTGCTGACCCGGGAGGGCTCGACTCGCACCAACACCCGCTACGAGCTGACCGACTACCGGCGTGACGAAGACATCGTCGATGACTACCCGGGCTACTACATCCCGGGCCAGGACGAGATCGATGCTGTCACGAAGTTCACCCAGGAGGACTTCGAGCGCGAGGTCGTCGACTACGACGAGCTGCTGGCCGTGGCCCAGGAGATCACCGGCGAGTGAGCGACGACATCAATGAGCGGATGCGTCAGAGCTACAACGCCGAGACCCAGCGC
>Ga0190275_10003422_pt1 | contig 11315 bp, 5 predicted proteins | sample Popmic550T_FD_133745 | JGI IMG/M metagenome (GOLD analysis project Ga0190275, IMG submission 133745) | Populus adjacent soil microbial communities from riparian zone of Yellowstone River, Montana, USA - 550 T | ecosystem: Environmental > Terrestrial > Soil > Riparian zone > Trees stand | place... | reverse complement strand
GGTATGTCTCGCGCAATGGGTGATTCCTCGCGGCTTATGCCGACTACGAATTTTGCGAGCGATGTGTCGAAGTATCCTTCGCGTCCATCTTTCTCGGCGTATGGGCTGTCGTACTCATACCGCAGCCCGAGGTTCAGAGTAAGGCGCGGACTAATCTTCCAATCGTCGGCAAGAAAGAAGTTGTAGGATTGAGACCTCCAACGGCCGACACCCAGTCCAATCTGAGCGGTCATCTGAGCGGGATTCCCCAAGAGGAAGTCAGAAACAGGATTGCCCGTATATCGATCGTCAAACGTAAAGGCCCCATTGTTATTGAGCCCGAGACGTTGGTCGAAACGGATGTATCGAATGTCTGTGCCGAACTTCAGCGTGTGGGCTCCTCGGATCCAACTAATCGTGTCACTGAACTGGAACAGGTTGTCGATTCCACCCTGGTTTATCCCTGTGCCACCCCCTACGTACCAGCCTCCTGACAACCCGACACTCGGGAGCCCATACTCTTCCGGCACCTGATTGATCTTCAGACCGATCTCGTTCGCCAGGCTCGTCGGTGTTATTTCCCAGCTATTGAAAACGTTGGCACGGTTGTACCCGAACTTGAAAGTGTTCAACAGCGCCGGGCTGAAGATGTGAGTCTCCTGCACGACAACGTTACGTCCTGAGTACGGGAACACGTTTCCGGATAACGGTCCGATGCCCGGCCGGAAGAGATCTGACTCGTAGTTTGTGTATCGTCCGAATAGCGAGTCAGACCCGCTAAGCTGTCCGTCTAAGCGAATGCCAAACTGATCGTCATCACGGCTGGTGGACCGGGCCACCACATAGTTTCTGCCCGCTACGTTCGTGTTCGGTTGAGGAGTGTATTGAGTGAAGTTTTTCGTTACCGACGAAATGCGGCTGGTGGGAATTCGATTGCCTGGAAAGGGGAGGCCAGTGAGAGGATCGAGTATCGCGGTCGCGCCAGTTTGCGGATCACGTTTTGAAGACGTCAAGCCAGTGAGATCGCCTCCAAGTTGAGCTGGTGTTGGCACCAGGGCGCTGAACGTGTTGCTACGCCGACTGCGCATCGATTCCCAGTTGCCGAAGAAAAATAACCGATTCGGAATGATCGCTCCCCCAGCTGCCGCGCCGAACTGGTTCTGGCGAAACGGCGCCTTACGCGTCCCGAAGTAGTTATCAAAGAAGTTCGCAGCATCAAGCTTGTCATTGCGGAGGAACTCAAAAACGGCGCCGTGGAAGGCATTTCCGCCGGACTTACTGATCAGGTTCACGATCCCGCTGCCCTGACCGTACTCGGCAGAAAACATGTTTCGGTCGATCTTGAACTCCTGTATCGCATCCACGGAGACGAGCACGCTCGGCGAGTTAAACCAGGAACTACGAGTCTCCACACCATCGACAAGATAGCTATTGGCATCGCCGCGTCCACCAGAGATGTGGACAGCCATATCTCCACGTCCGGACTGGTTGGTGATGGTTGAACTTCGCGCATTGTAGGCGGGAACGACACCCGCCGAGATGTTCGCGAGCTGCATGAAGTTCCTGCCATTCAGCGGGAGTTCGACGATGCTTTGCTGCGCTATCACCTGACCGAGTGACGACGTCTCACTTTCTATTTGCAGCGCCTGGCCGACGACTTGCACCTGCTCGGTGACGTCGCCGATTAGCAGCCGGATATCCACGCGGACTGTCTGATTGACTGGCAGGTTAATCTCGGAAACCTCGTACCGTTTAAATCCGGCATGGGTGGCAGCGAGTTTATAAGTGCCTGGCACAAGTTGCGGGAACACGTACGCGCCTGTGTCGTCGGTGGTCGCGCTACGTGTGGCGCCGGTACTGGTGTGCGTCAATACGACAACAGTTGCCGGAACCGATGCGCCTGTCGCGTCAAGCGCGTTTCCAACAATACTCGATGAGATGACTTGTGCGGCCAGAGCGGCAGGTAGAACCACGGAGCATAACGCGAATGGAAACCGAATCATCTTGTGTACCCTTTGTTTTTGCCGAGCGTATCATACTTGAACCGAGAGGCTTCAACCTAAGGCCTAATGGTCTGACCACTGGCAAATCGGGCTATAATGTACAAAAAGGATCCATGTCGTCAAGTTTCCTGACGCCCGTCAGCCGCACAACCGTCACCACGGACGTCTGCCGGAAACTCGTGGGACATCTCATGCGCGGTCACTGGGCCGCAGGCGAAAAGATCCCGCCGGAGAGAATCCTGTCTCAGAAACTCGGAGTGGGCCGTGCTTCCTTGCGGGAAGCCCTCAAAGCGCTGGAGATCATGGGGATGATCGAAACGCGCTTAGGGGAAGGTACGTTCGTATGCGGGCGCTCGGAATTCTTCGCCCGGCCCCTTCTGTGGGCGATCACTGGAAGCGATATCTCCGATGCCCGGGAGCTCGTTGAGGCTCGCAAGTTGATTGAGGTCGAACTCGCCGGGTTGGCTGCCGAAAGGGCGACGGCCGATGATCTGACCAAGATTGGAGAGACGCTGGACTTAATGGAAGCGTCCATAGGCGACCCTGGAAGGTTCCTCGAAGCGGACGTCCAATTCCATCTTGCGATCGCCGAAGCGGGTCACAATACTATCCTGCTCAATTCGATTCTGTTGATACGAAATCTTATGCGCCAGTGGGTCAGCACTGCTTTGACGAGCGATGGAGTGGCTTTGGAAGCCGTCGAGCAGCACAAGCGAATCTTTCTGGCAATTTCGAAGCGGCGGAGCGAACAGGCCAGGCGATGCATGGATCTTCACCTCGAGACTATGGCGAAGCACTTATCTCTTCCAAAACATCCGACCATGATTACTTGCTGAGAGGCTCTCGTGCGACCTGTTGCATTACTCATCTCAGTCATTGCCAGTTGCTCCCTTCTATGCGGGAGTCCCGATAGCGCACAGCCTCGCGCTATTTCTACAGCGGATGCGGAGTTCTTCGAAAGTCGCGTTCGTCCCGTCCTTGTCAAGAACTGCTATGCGTGTCATGGAGCCGACCAGCAGCAATCCTCCTTGCGGGTCGATAGCCGTGATGCCTTAGTGAAAGGTGGCGCCCGCGGCCCATCTATCGTTCCTGGCGATCCGGAAAAGAGCCTCCTGGTGAAAGCCATACGGCATGACGGACTCAAGATGCCTATCGGTACGCGGCTGAAGGAAGCGGATATCAGCGCGATTGAAGAGTGGATTCGAAAGGATGCGGTCTGGCCCGTGACAGCTGCCGCAAAGGGACTTTCCCGCAAGGACCGCTACGGGCAGCTTGCGCGCGAACACTGGGCGTTTCAGCCGGTGAGCAACGTGACTGCGCCGGCAATGAAAGATTCGGTTTGGGCCAAGACCTCGCTAGACCGTTTCATCCTGTCTCGGCTGCAGCAATCCAATCTGTCGCCTGCCAAGCCTGCAGACAAACGGATTCTGATCCGCCGCCTGAGCTACGTTTTGGCGGGGCTGCCACCCACGGCAAAAGAGATTGACGACTTCGTTAGCGATACGGCGCCTGATGCCTATGCGCGCGTGGTGGATCGCATCCTGGCCTCACCGAGATTCGGTGAGCATTGGGCGCGCCATTGGCTCGATCTGGTTCGCTTCGGAGAGACGCGCGGTTACGAGTGGAACTACGAGATCGTTGGAGCGTGGCGCTATCGCGATTACGTGATTCGAGCTTTGAACCGGGACGTTCCTTACAACCAACTAGTGCGGGAGCATATCGCAGGTGATCTACTCGAGAAGCCTCGCGTCGATCCCGAAGCCGGGATCAACGAGTCGGTGATTGGAACTGCTTTCTACAGACTCGGCGAAGCAGGACACGATGACTGCGTTATGTTTCGAGAGATTGCTCTCGACGTGATTGACAATCAGATCGATACGCTTACAAAGACATTCCAGGGCTTGACTGTTTCCTGCGCCCGCTGCCACGATCACAAGCTGGATCCTATTCCCACAGAAGATTACTACGGGTTGTACAGCATTCTCAACAGCAGCAGAGTAGTAACACACACGATGGACCTTCCGCAGGTCAACGCGAGCAGGATCGACCGGCTGAAGAAACTGAAGCAAAGCATACGCGATGAAATCGCATCGGTATGGAAACGAGAAGCAGGGAAAACGGCTGAGTACATGCTAGCCACGCGGCGATCCACGCGTGATGCAAGCTCTGACGGCATGAGCACTACGCGCACCGAGTCCTGGGCCAAAGCGTTGGCAGCATCCGGCAACGCGATGGATCAGCCATCGTATCCCTGGACGACTCTGATGTGCCGTACTGCATCGAACGAGAAGTATCTTGCCAGTGAGGCAGCGCCACTTATCGAACGATATAAGCGAGAGGCAGTCGAGCGCGAAGCTTTCAATCGCGAGAACTTCCAGCAGGTTGCCAGTTTCAAGGGCAAGGCGCCGGATGGGTGGACGTTAACCGGCACGAGTGTGGCAAACGGGTTCGCAAACACCGGCGACTTCACCATTAATCCCGACGGCGACAAGGCGCTTCAGAACGTTTTGTCGCAAGGACTTTATACGAATTTGCTGTCGGGCCGCCTGAACGGCGCCCTTCGATCTCCGGATCTGCCGAAGGACAAGAAATTTCTTAGTGTTCGCGTCATGGGCGGCAACTTGGGCGCGAGGCGGACGGTAATTGACAATTGCGCGATCGGAGAAAATTACAAGGTTTTCGAGAACAGCCATTTGACGTGGGTGAAGTTGGACACCTTTGCGAAGGAAAAGCGTCTTCCCGTCTTCGTCGAACTGGTGACACGCTCGGATAACCCGCGTCTACCCGATCGACCGGGAGTGCTGAAGAAAGATCAGGAAAAGCTTCTCCACGACCCGCGATCGTACTTCGGGATTACTGAAGTAGTAGCGCACGATGTGACGGAAACGCCGCGGGAAACGCTCTCGCACATGCTGCCTCTGTTCGACCGAGGTGTCCCGTCGAAATGGGAATCGCTCGCCAAGGCTTATCAGTCTCGAATTGAGGACGCTGTCGAGCGTTGGTCGAAGGGCTCGGAAACCGAAGACGATGTCCGCTGGCTCGACTGGTTGCTCCAGAACGATCTGCTCCCAAATAAGACCGGCGCAACACCTAAGCTCGCGCGACTCATCAGCGAATATCGAGCGGTGGAATCCGAAATCCCGGAGCCACGAGTTGTCGAGGGACTCGCCGATAAAGGCGCCGGAACCGATTTTCCGGTGCTGATCGGCGGCAATGCCAAGACGTATGGTGAACCGGCGCCACGCAGATTCCTGAAGAGCATCCTGGGTGAGGAGCCACTTGCCACGACGGGGAGTGGGCGTCGCGAGCTTGCCGAGATCATCGCCAGTCCGGAGAATCCGCTGACCGCTCGCGTGATGGTGAATCGGATTTGGCAGCATGTCTTTGGCCGCGGCATCGTTGGCACAGTGGACAACTTCGGCGTGATTGGCGATAAACCTTCGCACCCAGAGCTCCTCGACTATCTCTCGCGTGAGTTCATCGATCAGGGTTGGTCCATCAAGCAGATGATCCGGTCGATGGTGCTTTCCGAGACGTTCCGTCAATCAGGAGAGATCACTGCGCAAGCACGTGACGTTGATCCGCAGAACGCGCTGCTGCATCACTACCCATTGCGGCGGTTGGAGGCTGAATCCGTTCGGGATACCCTGCTTACGGCATCAGGAAAGCTCGACTCGTCTTTGTTTGGCCCGAGCACCGATCCGTATCGTGATCAACCACAGGATTATCGCCGATTGTTCTCAGGCCCTCTCGATGGGAAAGGACGCCGTAGTCTGTATCTCAAAGTGACGCGAATGGAGGGCACGCGCTTCCTTGAGACGTTTGACTATCCCGTCCCGATGGCTGCGCGAGGCAGCCGTGACGTGACGAATGTTCCCGCGCAAGCCCTCACTCTTCTGAATGATCCTTTCGTCGTGGCCGAGGCGGAAGAGTGCGCAAAGCGACTGCTGACCATGCCGGCTGACTCGATTGACACTAGAGTTGGACAGCTCTTTGAGATAGCTTTGGGACGCCGCCCGAACCCTGTGGAATACGAGCGTTTTCGTGGGCTGGCCGCAGAACTGGCCAGTCTGCAGAAGGTGTCCCGCGAGGAAGTGCCGAACAGTCTTTCGGTGTGGAAGGACCTCGCGCATACGATTTTCAATATGAAAGAGTTCATCTACATTCAGTAGGAGAGAAACGATGCACAGCGAATCCAATGGATGTCCTGGCTGCGCCAGACCCTTAACACGGCGCAGAGCTCTCCAACTTGCTTCTAATGGGTTTGGCTATCTTGCGTTCTCGGCGATGGCCGGCGGCGCCACTCCTCTGTTCGGAGCCGAGCGTTCAAAGCCGCACTTCACACCGAAGGCGAAGAATGTGATCTTCCTCTTTATGCCTGGCGGCGTGTCGCACATGGAGAGCTTCGATCCCAAACCGAAACTGGCCGACTTAGATGGAAAGCCTGCCAAGCTTGACAGCTATGTCGCTGGTCCAAATCGAAAGTGGTTGCGGCCTTTATGGAAGTTTCAACAGTATGGGCAGTCAGGCGCTCCTGTCAGCGAGCTGTTTCCACACACGGCAAAGTATGTAGACGACCTCGCCATCGTAAGGTCGATGAAGTCGGAGTTTCCGCTCCATGCGCGGGGTAATATCTTCCTTCATACCGGGCGGAACATCGGAGGATATCCGAGCATGGGGTCCTGGATCACCTACGGACTCGGCAGCGAGAACAAGAATCTGCCGGGGTATGTGTTGCTCCGTGACGCCTCAATACCTCCTGGCGGGATCGAGAATTTCTCGAACGGTTTTCTACCTGGCACTCACCAAGCGACACACATTCGCGATGAAGGCGTCCCTGTTGACAACATCACTCCGGCCGATCGCGATGCGGATACAGCGCGCCAAGCTGGACGTGCTCGTGCAGCAGGACAGGGAGTTGTTGAAGGCGACTAGCGGAGAAGACGCCGTGGAGTCAGCCATCTCGAACTATGAGATGGGATACCGCATGCAATCGCTCGTGCCGGATGTGTTGAATCTGGATAAAGAGTCCGAGAGCACCAAGAAGCTTTATGGGTTGGACTCAGACGACAAACCGAAAGCCCTCTATGGTCTGCAATGCCTTAGGGCACGACGGCTTGTGGAGGCCGGCGTCCGATTTGTCGAGGTTACCTGTCCGAATCTTTTTGGAATGAATGGCACCTGGGATCAGCACACCGATCTGCGGAAGGGTCATGAGACGAATGCTTTTGTTACCGACCAAGCCACCGCGGCCTTAATTCACGACTTGAAAGGCCGAGGACTATTGAATGAAACTCTGCTGATCTGGGCCGGCGAATTCGGGCGCACTCCGGATACAGGAAATGGCGACGGCCGCGATCATCATCCTGACTGTTTCACGATATGGATGGCGGGCGGAGGGATAAAGGGCGGCGTTACTTACGGAGAAACCGACGAGTTAGGGAATCAGGTGGTGACCGATCCGGTCACCATTCACGATCTTCACGCAACTATTCTTCATGTGCTCGGCCTGAACCACGAGAGGTTGACCTACCGGTTTAGCGGACGTGAACAGCGACTCACCGATGTTCATGGCGAGATCATAAAGAAAATTCTGGCTTGAAAGAGCATTATGCGAACGCTGGCACTCGGATTCGCCTTATCGCTTGGCTGGCTTCATGCCCAAACTGCGAAACAGTCTGATTTTTTCGAGACAAAAGTCCGACCCTTGTTGGTTGGCCGTTGCGCTTCCTGTCACGGCGATAAGGTGCAGATGGCCGACATCCAGCTTACGTCGAAAGATGGACTGCACAGATCGAGCGTAGTGGTTCCCGGCGATCCTTCCGCAAGCCGGCTGGTGCAGGCGCTCCGGCACACCGGCAAAATCAAAATGCCGCCGAACGGAAAGCTTGCGGATCATGAGGTCCAAGCTATTGAGCGATGGGTAGCAGACGGGGCTGTTTGGCCAGAGGCCGCGATACCAGCGTCTGTTACGACAGGACAGGGACATTGGGCGTTCGTCCCGGTCGGAAAGACGGCGCCGCCAGAGGTCAAGAGGCAAGAGTGGACCCGCTCGGATATCGATCGGTTTATTCTGGCGCAGCTCGAAAAGAACAATCTCGCCCCTGTTGGTGATGCCAATAAGTACACTCTGCTTCGACGGGCGACGTTGGATCTTACCGGGTTGCTGCCAACGCCCGCAGACATAGACGCATTTCAGAAAGACTCATCTCCGCAGGCCTTCGAGCGCGTTGTCGATCGGCTCCTGGCATCCCCATCCTATGGAGACAGGTGGGGCAGGCACTGGCTGGACGTAACTTACTGGGCGGATACCACCGGGGTCGGCCGGCGAATTCCTCTGCGCCATGCATGGCGCTACCGCGACTACGTTATCAATTCGTTTAATCAGGACAAGCCGTACGATCAATTCATCCGCGAGCAGATCGCAGGGCCGGATCATGCCAAGGGCGACACAAAGAAATCTGCTCCGGACGCCGACGCCCGAGCGGCTACCGGATTTCTCGTCTTGGGGCCGTGGGCATGGTTCTCGTACGATCGCGAGCAGCTTCGCGTCGATATCGCCGATCTTCAGGCAGATCTCGTCGGCCGTACTTTTTTGGGTATGACAGTCGGATGTGCACGATGTCACGATCACAAGTTCGACCCCATTCCCAACAAAGACTACTTCGCGATGTCTGGGATGTTTTTGAGCACAAAGACTCTGTCGGCCGGCAATCAAGATGGCGGGATCAATACAGTACGGCTGCCGGAGACGCTGGAGGATGTGAAACGCTACGCCGCGGATCTGGAGGCGTGGGAGCGGAAAGTCGCAGAAGTTGAGGCGGCCGAGAAAATAAACGTAAAGGATCAGGAAGAGATCAAAAAGCGCATCGCTGGGCTGAAGGAGAAGTCGGGCGGGTCGGAGATCGAGGCGAGTACAAAGGCGGCTGAGCAAGAGCTCGCCGTGGTGAGGAAACGGAGCGGAATCGCGGGTGATCGACAGATTCTTCCGTTCACCAAGTACATGCGGCCGCGACTGCCGGAAGTCTATGCAGCCGAGGACATGGAATTCCCGGCAAATGCGCGGATCACCATGCGAGGTGACGCTCATCAACTCGGCGACGCCGTGCCGCGAGGTTTTCTGACTGCTGCGATGTACGGTCCACCGCCTGAAATAGACCCGCAGAAGAGCGGTAGAACCGAGTTGAGCGAGTGGATTGCCAATGAAAAGAATCCGCTTACGGCGCGCGTATATGTGAATCGTATTTGGCATCATCTCTTCGGGGCGGGCATCGTGCGCTCGACGGAGAATTTCGGAACCCGCGGCGAGGCGCCGACACATCCGGAACTGCTTGATTACCTTGCGACCCGGTTCGTTGCGAACGGCTGGTCAACCAAGAAGCTAATCCGTGACATCATGCTGAGCCGCGTGTACCAGCTTGCGAGCACGCCGGATCCGAAGGCGAATGGCATTGATCCCGACAACAGGCTTCTTTGGCGGGCGAACCGGCGTCGTCTAGAAGTAGAGGCGATTCGAGATACGATTCTACAGGCCAGCGGCCGTTTAGACAGCGGCCGCGGCGGACCGTCTCTACCGCTTACGGCGCAGAATGTGCACACGATTGCGCCGTTCTTTCTTGAAGAAGATTCGGTCATCGAGGATCATGTAAAGCATCGCCGCACGGTGTACCAGCCGATTATGCGAGGCGGTCAACTAACGGACATCGATATCCTGAACCTCTTCGATTTTGCCGACCCGGATCAAGTTGTCGGAACGCGGGCACAGACGGTTGTGCCGACGCAGTCGCTGTATCTGCTGAACTCAACTACCGTGAAGGATGGGGCCCGTGCGCTCGCCGAAGTTGTTCTCAAAGATGCGACCCTGGATGATGACGGCCGGGTTGCAAAGATCGTGATGACAGCTCTGAATCGACCCGCTGAAGTGATCGATCGGCAACAGGCGCGTCAGTTTTTGTCCGACTTCAAAGCGGGCTTGGCCAAAGTGGAAAAAGTGTCTGATCCGGCACTAGAGGCTTGGACACGGTACTGCCAAGCGATTCTAGTGTCGAGCGAATTTTTGTACAGGAGGTAGCCATCATGTTCCATAAAATGCAGCCGTTTCCGAACACTCGGCGTGGTTTCCTGCGGTCGATCGGAGGCGGTTTCGGTTCCGTCGCAATGGCGGCCATGGCAGCGGAACAGGCTATGCTCGCGGGCCAACAGAATGCCCTCAGCCCCAAGGCGCCTCACTTCAAGCCCAAGGCTAAACGTGTGATCCTGCTTTGGATGCAGGGTGGTCCGTCGCAGATGGATCTGTTCGACTATAAGCCACGATTAAAAAGCGAAGCAGGGAAACAAATTCCATTTAAGTTGAATTCCAACACCGAGCGCTTTGAGAAGTCGGCTCGTCTGATGCCTCCGGTTGCTGAGTTCAAGCAAATAGGGCAAAACGGAATGTGGATGTCAGACCTGATGCCTCGCCTTGCTGAGAAAGTAGACGATCTGTGCTTTCTCCGGGCGCTACAAACGGACAGCCCCGCGCATCCTGGAGCGATCCGGCTGTTCCAAAGCGGATCACTGCAGTTTGTCCGGCCCTCCCTCGGTTCCTGGATCCTCTACGGATTGGGGACCGAGAACCAGAACTTGCCCGGCTTTGTGGTCATCAGTCCGATGTTGTACGGCGATGACGGGAGTACCCTCGACTACTCCAATGTTTTCCTTCCTGCGATCTATCAGGGCACGCGAATCGGGGATGCGCGCACACCCGTGAAGGACTCGCGGATTGGCTACCTTGGCGATCCAAGCCTTCCTTCGGACCTTCAGCGCCAGCAACTGGATCTTATTCAAGCGCGAAACAGAATGGATCAAGAGAGCGCGGGAGAGGATCGCAACATCGAAGGACTCGTACAGTCGTATGAGCTTGCATTCCGAATGCAAATGGAAGCGCCCTCGGTGTTCGATCTAACAAAAGAGTCGCAGCCGACGCTTGATCTGTACGGAATCGGCGATAAGGAAACGGACAATTTTGGCAGAAAATGTTTGATGGCTCGCCGCTTGGCCGAAGCGGGAGTACGGTATATCCAAGTAACGGACAACGGGTGGGATCATCACACAAAAATCAGCGAGTCGCTGCGCAAGAGCGCGCGGGGCATTGATAAGCCGCTTACTGGCTTCCTCACGGATCTAAAGGCTCGCGGACTTCTCGACGACACACTGGTGATCTGGACCGGCGAGTTCGGACGCACGCCGTTCGATCAATCGGCAGCTGGCGCGAAGGATGATAGTCCGGGTCGCGATCACAATCCCTACTGCTGGACAATGTGGATGACAGGAGCTGGCGTCAAGCAAGGTTTG
>Ga0190275_10003421_pt1 | contig 11317 bp, 24 predicted proteins | sample Popmic550T_FD_133745 | JGI IMG/M metagenome (GOLD analysis project Ga0190275, IMG submission 133745) | Populus adjacent soil microbial communities from riparian zone of Yellowstone River, Montana, USA - 550 T | ecosystem: Environmental > Terrestrial > Soil > Riparian zone > Trees stand | place... | reverse complement strand
CCGTGATCTTCATACGGGCTCCCTGTAGCTCTTCCTGCCGCTCTACAGCCTTACGAAAGGCCCACGGTGTCATGCCTACGAGCTCAGCCGCTTCAACGGCTGTGAGCAACCCTTCTGGCCTGTCACTCATGATCTCGTGCCGCGCGTTGTGGCAATGATCTTGAGCTTATCCCACAGGGCCGCGTGGATATCGCAGAGATCGACCCTATGGGGAGCCATGCGGTCAATCGTGATCTTGATCGACCGTACAGCATCCCTCTCAGGCTCTTGATCATGAGCACAGTGATCACATGTCGTGATCCTAGTGATCCTTTGTACCATTCTGACTCCTTGTGTGTGGTGGAGCTCGTGAGCTCCGGTCTCATCAGTGCATGCATCACATGCAGACCATGACACGAGCTCGAAGCTCGTGATCATGGTTTCGACCTAGCTAGCAACCACAGCCATCATCAGTGATCGTCTGACGACAGACGCGGCAGACTCTCGCTGTGGCGTAGAGCCTGTCTTGAGTCGATTGGCTCAGAAGCTCATTGATCTCTTCTGTCTGCTCATAGGCTCTCCTGGCATCGATCATGATCGAATCCATGTGGTGAGCCAAGACTGAGCCCTGCCAATAGTGGCGTGATCGATTGATCACGTTAGTTGTCAGGCCTACGTGGTTGATCACGTCTCGGAGCTTGATCGATGTGGAAGGGTTGATGATCTTGAATCTGGCGTACCACTCATCAGCGTTGTCTGCCGTGATGGTGCCAATCTCAGTGATCATGCAACCAAAGATGATCGATACGGTGGTCTCCCAACCTTCATCGCTCTTGTCCCGATTGACGATCTTGTTTAGGTCATAGTCGAGTGACATATGCCTATCCTCCTTGTGTGTTGGACTTTCTGGTCTCATCAGTGCCCGCGTTACGGACAGACCATGATCATTGCTGATCATGGTTTCGACCTAGCTTTCCTTGCCTCCCTTGTGGAATCGTGCCGTTGCTGCCATTGCCAGGAGTGGCACGCCACAGATGATCGGGAAGAGCACTAGCCATGGGCTGATCGACCACAGGCCAATTACGATCACAGCCAGAAGGATCGCGCCGACAACAAGTGTCCCGCCATCTTCTGATCTTGCTTGTCTGTAACGTCTTCGGTTGAGATATGCACGCTCGTGCGGCGTGAGATCTCGATCTTGATTCATGCCTTCTTCCTTGTGGAAGGGTGATAGAACCACATACGAGATGGATTCATCGTGCTTCCTTCAAGGTCGGTCTCAGGGTTGATCATGCGATACCACGGGTCATGATCATAAATAGGATCATGATGTCCCCCTGGCGTCACATGATCAAGCTCTCCAACGATTCGAGCATTGAGATCGTAATCCCATACCCTGAGCCCTGGCTTGACTTCCACTCCATCGAGAGTGTGAGTCTTGCTAATGATCATGTCTTTCTCCTTGTGTGTTTGGGCTTTCGCCCGGTCTCATCAGTGCCCGCATCACGGACAGACCATGATCACGAGTGCTCGTGATCATGGTTTCGACCTCTGTTAGCTACTTGATCTTGCCGTAAAGCGATTCGCCTACAGGCTTGGCCTTTGGCTTCTCTTGATCATCGGAAAGCACTGCGTACGAGTGCCCTTCCATGTAGCCACTGTCACCCTGACCGCAGAGCTCACAGGGTCCGACGATCACCTCAGAAGCCATTGACTCTGACGTGATCACGAGATATCCACCGTGATCTTGATCGTAGGGTGACGGGTGATCGTGACCGTAGAAGTCACGGCACCCTGAATCATCGTTGTTAGCGATCATGCTGGCACAACATGCACAGCATGATCCCTCTTTGATGATCTTTGCCATCTCTGTTTCTCCTTGTGTGTTTGGGCTTTCGCCCGGTCATCATCAGTGCATGCATCACATGCAGACGTCTCCCGACGTTTCGACCTTTCATGATCAGGAAGCTAGAGCCATCTCCTGATCTTGCTCTTGCTCTTCCTTGTACTCGTACGTCCGATTCATGATCAAGTCAGCCGCGCGTTGTGCGGCTCCTGCCGCCACTACTACGGCCCTGACATCTTCCTTGATCGTCTTGATCCAAGACGAGAGATACGCGGCACTGTTGGGAATCGTGATCTCAATGCCAGCTTCAGCCGCTAGGAAGGCTGAAGTCATCTCTGCTACGAGCTCTTCTCTGCCGTAGTCGTGGCTCCCAAACGCTCCATTCTTGCCTGTGAAGCGATCTAGGCGGCTCTCGTGGCCTGTGCTGTGGGCCATCTCGTGAAAGAGAGTGGAGTAGAACTCTTCTCGTCTCTCGTAAGCCTTCATGGGCGGCACTGTGATCTTGTCAGTGCTTGGTACGTAGAACGCTCTTGCACCACGTCTCGTGATCTTGGGAGAATCCTTGTAGCCATTGACAATAGCCTCAGCCTCAGCGATGGGATCATGATCATGCTCTTGCTTGTCTGCAAGCTGATCTTCTAGAACCTTACGCGGGAGCTTGACTCCCTCGCACTGATCTAGGTTGAAGACCCGATAGTAACGAAGCATAGGAATGATCTTCTTCTCGATCTTCCCTGTAGCTTCGTTCTTCTCCTTGACCATGATCTTCTTCCAAAAGACGATCACGGTGCTCTTCTCACCCTTCTTGACTGAGCCACCCTTTGCCCTTGCCTGATTGAAGGTTAGCCAATACGGAGATTGGTATCCCTCGCTCATGCTCTCCATGATCAACAGGAGGACATTGATGCCACGGTAACGGTGTCCGTCGAGATTGCGCGGACCTTGATCACTAGCGCGCCACGGCTGACGCCATGGAGCTACGCCACTCTCTAGGTGGCTGATGATCTTGTCCGTGACAATCTGGTACACGGTTTCGTTGCTCATTCTGATCTTGCTCCTTGTGTGTTGATTACTTCTGGTCATCATCAGTGCATGCCTTACATGCAGACCACAGCACTAGAGCTCTATGCATGCTCATCTCGGTATCTGTGGTTTCGACCTATTGATCATGGTGACCAAACCATGATCATTCTGATTGTGGGCAGGCTCTCGCCTGCTCCTAGGAGTGTTGATCTTGCTCTCTGTTGTGTTGTCAAGTGCAGAGCGGCTTGCATGCTCGTTCTAGCGCGATGGCCGAGAGACTGATTCAAGATCATCACTAGAGCTCTGAGCTTGCTCATCTTGGTGATCATGATCGTGATGATCATGATGTCCGTGATCTTGGTCTTCCTGCCGTGCTAGCTCAGCGAGATTCGGAGTCTTGCTGGGCCGGAGGCCAAGCTTAGTCTTAGAGCTACGACATTTCATGATCATGTCCGAGCTTTGAGACAATCTCAGGAGACTCTTAGGTAAAAGTGCTCTGACTAGGGCTGATGGTTCGGAGCCTGAGAGCCGAGAAGTCGATCTTGAAACCGGATGATCAAGGAAATGCTCGGAATCTGTTACGCACAAGGGAGAGCTCCTTGCCGGCCGCTGTCTCAGATAGTGAGATCCGCGGCCTTGGTTTCTCAGGTTTAGGCTCAGAGCTCAGCCCGTGGGAGCTCTCCACAGGGCTCAGGAGCTCCCACAGGGCACGCGGGCACGGCTCAAGGCCTGCCAGGAGCTCCTAGGCCGTGCCTAGGGCTTGCCGTGGCCTGTGCTGAGCTCAGCCCTACGGCCTGTGCAGGGCTCAGGAGCTCAGCCGCTAGCGTCAGCCCTAGGAGAGTGGCGCGCCACAGACAGGAGCTCGTGATCTTGTGTCTCAGAGTTGCGACAGACACGCGCGGCTGAGCTTTGGTCGGAGCTCTGCGACAAAATGATCATGAGCCCTAGTCAGAGCGAGATTGTCAGATGTACTTTTTCCCGTACAGAGCTTGCTGGGCAGGGGAGAAAGTACATCTGAGATATGGTGTCGTCATGACACAACACACAGAAGATGATTGGGAAGAAGGAGCGGCGTACCTACGCATCTCCGATGACAAGAAACAGGATGGCGATGCCATCAGGAGACAGAAGAAAGATGTGATCGCTCGTGCCGCTCGTGATCATGTGCGGATCAGGCCTGAGATGATCTTCATCGATCCTGATCTCTCTGGCTATGACGAAGATGTGTGGCGGCCTGACTTCGAGAAGATGATGGAGCTTGCCGAGAGCGGCAAGATGCCGCCATGGCTCTACCTTTACAAGATCGACAGAGCTACGCGAAAGCTTGGTGATGCCGCCAGGATGATCAGCGTAGGCAATCGCTACGGGTGGAAGATCAGGGAGACTGAAGGCGGCACTCATGATCTTGGTAACAGCACAGGCCAATTCACCTTTACGATCATGACAGGCCTAGGCTCTGGCGAGAGCAAGATCAAGAGTGAGCGTGTCAAGCGTAAGTGGCAAGAGCTCAGAGATGCAGGCATGATCGCGGGCGGTCGCCGCTCGTTTGGCTATGACCGAAAGTGCAACATCATTCCCAAGGAAGCTGAAGCGCTGCAATGGGCTTACAACGCTTTGCTACAAGGAGAATCCCTCTCAGCCATCGCGCGCGGTCTCAATGATCTTGGTGTGCGTACCACTCAAGGGAAGCGTAACGGCAAGGGCTCTCAGAGCGTCAGGAACGGTGGCGCGCCAGGAGGATTGTGGGACGGCAATCTCGTGAGTCAGTGTCTCGTGAAGCCTGTGTACGCAGGAATCCTGACCTACAAGGGTGAAGAGCTAGGCCGTGGAGCGTGGACACCGATCATCGATGAAGCTACGTACTACGCGGCACTCTCGATCCTTCGTGACCCTGCCCGAAAGTCTGCCCGTGGAGCTAAGAGACTCCTGACGGGCATCGCTCGATGCCACTGTGGAGAGCTCGTGAACGGTGGCGGCTCAGGAGCTATCCGTGGCTCCTACGCTTGCCGTACAAGGCATCTGAGCCGTTCGGCTGAGCCCATCGATGCACTCGTGGTTGATGCTGTGCTCGATAGGCTCAGTGACCCTTCAGCCCGTGATCATGTCCGGCCTGACAAGGCTGATGGCACGGCTGAGCTCTATGCAGACAAGCGAAAGGCTGAAGCCTCCCTTGATCGTCTTGCTGATGCTCTTGCTGATGGCACGATGGATAACCATCGTTACAACGCTAATGTCCGAAAGGCTCGTGACAAGATCGCTGAGATCAACGCAGAGCTTGCCAGGATCAGTGCATCGAAGGTCACGACACAGCTTGACGCGCTACGGGCGGCAGGAGAGGACATCAGAGCTCTATGGGATTCGCTGAGCATCGATGCCCGTAGGCTCGTGATCGATGAGACGGCAGAGATCAAGATCTTCAAGGCTCCCGTAGGCAATCGCTACTTCGACCCTGAGAGCGTGGAGATCGTCTTCAAGTGACCTTGTAGACAACGAAGATCCCGGCACTCTATCCCCCATGGAGTGCCGGGATCTTCTGCGTTGAGCTCCCGGGAAGGAGCTCAACGGTCCTAGGTGGGATCAGAGATCGTCATCTCTGTCTAGCCACTCCTGGCGCGTTCTAACCACGTCAGGATCGATCTCAGGATGTTCTAGGAAGAGTGACGCCACAGCTTCCACAGCAACGAACCATGGCGCGCCACTAGTCATGACTGATTCCTGTAAGTGCCTTCTGAGAGTGATCCTCTCGCTGAGCCAAAACTCAGGCTTCATGATCATCTGTCTTCTCTCGCCATGGGAGATCCCACGGCTCAGGGCACGGCATCTCGGCAAACTCTTCAGGGTCGATCTCACGTCTGATGCACCACATGACCATGATCATTCCAAAGTGGTAGCCATGGTGGAAAGCCCTACGCTCCATGTGAATCATGATCAGCACAATCCATGCCATAGCGACCCATGGGAAGACATCGAACCACTCATGATCGAAACCGGCTGTGATGGCCTGACTCAGCGGCACAGCCACGAAGAGCAATCGTGAGATCTTCCATACGTACTTAGATCTTCGAGCCGTGATCTTCATGCCTACTCAATGCCATTCCACTTTTCTCCGATAGCTAGCCACATGTCGCACCGTGGACAGAAGATCACGTAGCCATCAACGGTGTCTGACTTCTTGAAGTGATCACCACGTTTGGAGAGATCACCCTGCCCAAGCTCGTAGGGCTCTCCGATCATGCGAGATTCCTTGTACCAAGCCAAAACCAAGGGCTCAGTGTGACTGCACGGTGTCGGATCGCTGACTTGTCTCCATGCCGCTATCTGAGCTCTCTTCAGCGACACAACGTCATCACTGAGCTCTTCGTGATCATGATTGGCAGGAGTGCGTCTCTTAGGAGGCAACGTCTTCGTCTTCCTTGTGTGTGTTGGATTGTAGCTCTTCCATCGCTCCACAGCGATGAAGGATCTTGTAGATGACCGTACGGCTCACATGAGCCCTACGGGCAATCTCCGTGATTGGTATGGCTTCTTCGTAGGCCTTGATGATCTCAGCTTCGTACCCTGCCCGTACGGCACGAAGCTTGAAGCGCTCAATCTGTACGGCATAGTAAGCGGCACCAAGATCATCAACGGCAAGCACAGCTTCCCTGTGTTGCCGTTGAGCACGAGCCAGAGCCCTATCAGTCATGATCCATGATCCGTGATCTTGCTTCAGCCGTGGCAGCTTCGAGATCTTGATCACTGTAGTTGTTGATGGAGTCTTGGTGAGCACTACGGAGATGAGCTCCTACGTACTTTGATCTTGGATCAGCCGTGCCTGTGTAGAGATTCAGGCATACGGGACAGGCAATCGCTGACGGGTCACGAGCCAATCTCCTTTGCTTCTCAGAGCTTGGCTTAGGGCTTCGTCGCTTCGTGGCTGTGGCCTGTGGCGCGCCACTGCCGTCAGCCGTGCGACCATACTTGTCAATGATGGCTAGGACATCTTGAATCCCTTGATCATGGTTGCTACAGAGATCGATTTCGTGAGGCTTCGTCATGCCCGTGATCATGATCTCGTAGCTCGTGGCTTCCACCCGTTGACCATCACTCATGCATCGATCGCACCACGAGTGTATGACCACTTCCCTTGCCATCAGGAAGCCTGAGCAATCGGAGTGACGTTGCTAGGCGTATCGATAGCTTCCTTTGTGGCCTTGGAGTGAGGATCGAGCTTGCCACGCTTGACGTTGAAGGTCCGGGTGATCGTTTCGAGCCGTAGAACGTCTCGGCCATCACCCGTGATCCTGCCAAGGCCTTTCATCAGGTAATCAGGGCCGTACACGTACCACTGTGCATAGACGTGACCCGTTCTGCCGTTGAGCTCCTGATGCCGCTCTGTGCCGCATCGATAGCACTCATATACAGCCTTGATCAGATTGACTGCGTGATCTCTCCTGGCACTCATCGGACGCCACGAGTGCCCGTACATACGGCACTCTAGTTGATCTTGATCCCAAGCTCGTGCGGCCTTCTGTACGTCTTCCACAGCCGCGCGTGTCTGCTCTGCCATTGACTACCCTTCTCGGTCTGAGTGTGCTGTAACCATGATTGACACTATGCAGAGCTCGTAGAAAAGGTCAAGCCTGATGGCTCCGTGTCTCAAAGGAATCCCTGTGTGGACAGGGATTAGTCGTAATGCTTGGACATCTAAGCGGCAGAAGTGCTGTATTAGGTCGTCATGTTGCGACATGATCATGTCGTGATGCTCAGACAATGATCTTGGAATCTGAGATGCAGAGCTCTCCGATCTCGGGCATACGCCTATGCATATTTGACGTGTCACGGCCTGTCAGGGCCTGTCAGGGCCTGTCATCTGTCACAGGAGTCACAGCCCGTAGTCGATCACCATGGAGCATGACGAAAAGTCAGGGTTGCCATCGTGGCGGAGCTCGTGCTGAGATCTCTCCATCGAGATCAACGGCAAGATGATCTAGAGCGGCATGAGTCCCAGACCCTGACTCATCAACGAGCTAGATGATCATGAAACATGACGGCATCTCGGCTCGACACACAAAGTGAATATCAAGGGTGATGCCACATGATGAGTCATAAAGCGGCTCTGACCAACCAAGATCATGAAGATGATCTCCTACGTTACAAGGATCTCGTAAAGCGATTCGGACTCAGCGAGAGCACGATCAGAAGGCTAGTGAAGGCAGGAGAGCTTGAAGTAGTAATGGCCCACGGTAGGCCACGCTTCACACGTCGAGAGATGGAGCGATACTACCGAGAATCAATCGTGGGCAGGAACGATTGATCATGAGATATCCCAAACCTGACGAAGAAGAAGCACGCCGCGCGTACCTAGCCAAGCTCAAGGCCAAAGGGTATCCGCCGCTGAGCGACCGTCAGAAGATGATCTTGGAGTCTGTCTTCAAGCGACCACCTACAGTGATCACGAAGCGGCGTCGATCATGATCAACATCAGGGACATCACTGATGGTGACTTGGTGACTGTGAGCGATGGCTTCAATCGAGCTCGTGGGAAGCTGTACAGGGATAGCAAGCTCAATCTCTGCATCAACGCTCTCGGTCAGGCACTCGTGATCTTGAAGCGGTCGCCGGGTGATCGTGTCACGCTCGTGAAGGGCTTGAAGATCGAAGCTCATCAACCACAGCTTTTCGATTAGGGACATCATGACTGTGCAAGATCATCAAGAGCGAAGCATGCCCACAAGAGCAGAGATCATCTTCAAGTGCTCTGGCATACCCATCGGCCAGGGAGCCCACAGGGTAAGCAAAACAGGCCACATCTACGAGATTGGCAAAGGGCACGCCACATGGAGACAGGAGCTCGTGTCTCGTGCCATCGAAGCCAAGCCACATGATCATGTACTGATCACGGGAGCCGTTGAAGTAGTCGTGACTTTCATCTTCCCACGGCTCAAAGGGCACTACGGCACAGGCAAGAATGCAGGAGTGTTGAAGGGTGGCGCGCCACTAGCTCACACTACGAGCCCTGATCTTGATCATCTGCAACGGACGCTAGGCGACGCTCTGAAGCTTGCTGGCTTGATCAAGGATGATGCCCTGATATGTTCCTGGCAGGCAACGAAGATCTATGGTGATGAGCCAGGAGCAGACATCATGATCACGGAGATATGATCATGTATGAAGTCAACCTTGCCTACATGATCATCGTGGCCTACGCGAGAGCCGTAGGGCTCAGTCAAGATGAAGCTTCGCTCCTGTGGCATGCCCTTGCCAATAAGGATCTTCCTACGTCTGTTGACGCGGCCTGGCTGAGCCTTGATCAAGCTACCCAACACATACGGCACAATCGGAGCATTGAGGATTGGTGATCATGGACATAGGCCTAGGCGAAGAGCCGCCACCCGTAGCCATTGAAGATGAAGCAATCGTGCTGAAGATCCTTCTTGATCAAGATGGTGAGCCTGACTTGATGGTATGGACAAGCGTTAGCACTCCTGATCAAGCTCTGATGATGCTCTCTGCCGCTATCCAAGTGGTGATCACACGATCACAAGTCAGGGAGCCCGATCATGAATGAGACAGAGTGGGGAGAGATCGCTAGTCCTCAACGGTGCAAGGAGAATCACACTGTCTTAGGTCATCCTGACGTGACGCATCGATGCCGTCGTGGGCTTGATCATGAAGGAGCTCACCTATGCAGGCAAGGTCACGTTTGGTCAGTACGTCAGGAACGATCATGAATACCATGGCGAGAGCTCTACTCTTTGCCTGGCGCATCGAGAGAGCTCTTCGAGAGCATCGAAACGTTGCCGGACATTGCATCACCTGTGATGAGCCTTGGCCCTGTGTCACTGTTGAGATCCTGAGTGGAAAGAATGATCATGAGCGGCTTTGATGAAGTGATCAATCCCTTGATCCCGCGTGATCGTTGGAAGCGGCCCATGGTGATCGATGCTGATGGCGTCGAGAGTGCCTATCAGCGATGCACTACCTTCATCGGAGTGGTAGAGAATCGTTGGAATCTTGAGCGATGGGGAGAGAGGAAGATCATCGAAGGGCTCTCAGCCCGTCGTGATCTTGCACTCAACGCAGCTTCGCTAGGCCGAGAGCCAGCAAAGATGATCAAGAGCAAGATGGATCGATGGGTCAAGAATCCTGATCATGAGCGATGGCGTACGGCAATGAATGAGCTTGCCGATCAAGCCAAGGAAGCGGCAGAGAGCAAGGCGGCAGCAACCACAGGCACAGCCCTACATCGCTTCTGTGAAAGGCAAGACCGTGGAGAGACACTAGACAATGTGCCGCTCGATGCCGTGGCTCACCTAGCGGCATACGCCTTTGCCACTCAGCGTATCGAGATGATCAACATCGAGAGCTTCATGGTGCTAGATGATCTTCGTGTTGCTGGCACTCCTGACAGGATCGTCAAGCTCCCGAATCGGCCAAAGCCCATGATCTTCGATATCAAAACGGGAGATGTGGAGTGGGGCCAATTGAAGATGGCTATGCAGCTTGCCATTTACGCACACTCCAAGATCTATGACCCTGAGACGGCAGAGCGTACGGAGCTCGATCTTGATCAAGAGACAGGCATCATCTGTGCCCTTGATCAACTAACGGCTCAAGTCATGCTCTTGGAGATCGACATAGCTCGTGGTTGGGAGGCTTGCCACGCGGCTCGTGAAGTCTGGCAGAAGAGAGCGTGGAAGAATCTCACGAAGCCCTTGCACATCAACGATAACCCTGTGGGCAGGGACATCGAGAAGGGCAATCGACTACGAGCCTTCAAGGGAGCCAAGAAGCTCGATGTCACGGCTGATCTTGCTCTGATCACAGCCATTCGAGAAGCTGACTCCACAGACGAGCTCACAGAGATCTATAGGGCCGTCACTCCTGGCTTGTGGACAAAGGATCACACAGAGCATGCCAAGAGACGAAAGGCAGAGATCCTTGCTGCCATGGCCTTCTCTGGCTCCGATGCCTGAGAAAGATGATCACTGTGGAAGCGTCAACACTCTTGATCAAGGGCATCGATTGGTTTCGTACTCATGTACCTATGCCAAAGGTCATCAAGGGCCGTGCCGTGATCAGTATGGCAACGAATGGAAGAGAGCCCGTGAGCTCATCAGAGAAGCAAGAGAGGACAATGCTGATCGTGGAGACTAAGACTCTTCAATGTGCCTGCTGTGCAAGGAAGATCGAGCGAGACAGTGAAGAGTCTCGATGGTGCTGTGGTCAATGGTTGTGCTTCCACTGTTGGCAGAAGCATCTAGACAGAATGTGACGTGATCATGATCTATGGCGCGCCACACTGTCATCTCTGTGATCTTGTGATCGACACGACCACGGGCACATTCTGTTGTGGAGCTTGGTTCTGCCACTACGGCTGTTGGCATGACCATGATCGTGATATGCAGGGAGCTCATGAATCGATATGGGATAGAGGATAGAGCATGATCGTAGCGGCTCAGTATTACCACTTAGAGTGTGATCATG
>Ga0190275_10003420_pt1 | contig 11319 bp, 7 predicted proteins | sample Popmic550T_FD_133745 | JGI IMG/M metagenome (GOLD analysis project Ga0190275, IMG submission 133745) | Populus adjacent soil microbial communities from riparian zone of Yellowstone River, Montana, USA - 550 T | ecosystem: Environmental > Terrestrial > Soil > Riparian zone > Trees stand | place... | reverse complement strand
GCGTCTGATGGTCTGCTGGTTGGGCCGTACGGCTATCGGTGGCTGGAGGGTTCGGCCGCGAACTCGCTTCGCTCAGACAGCGCGGCTTGAATCGTGGTTGTACGGTCGTACTCGCCGGCTCTTACTGGTGAGCGGGGACGCTCACGTGCCCCAGGAGCCACCCCGCCATCAGTCGGTCACGACTCTCGCTGGGGGCTGGGGCGGCGAACAGCGGTGAGCAGTGACGTTTCGTGAGGTGACGGCCCTGTTCAAGCCCTGACGAGAGCGCGTTCCCGAACGAGCGAACGTGCGAACCTGAGACCGGCTTCTCGTCAGTCCTTCGGGTCGCTCGCTTCCCAGGTCCAAGTGGCCAGCGCGCGATTGAAGATCATCGAGCTGTCCACGTTGTGATGATCGTCCCACAGCTCCTTGGGGTAGGACTCGTACACCAGGGTTCCGTCGTAGCGATTGCAATCGTCGAGGGGGTCGTCGCTGATCGTTTGCCCGTCAGGGCACGACGCTCTCCACCCGCTTTCCGACAGATCGAAGTCGAGCTTGATCGCTCGCTTGTCGTGCTCCGGGTGGGCCGCCTGCGCCGCGTCGAGCAGCGGGCTCGTGAGGCTCTCGGGCGCGAGCTCCGCGCTCAGACCGATGTTCGCGATACCTAGCTTACCGTCGGTGGTCGCGAAGACGTCCAGGTCTTCGCCGGTCACCGTCTGCTCGTGCGGGCCACCATGGATCGCAATGGTGAGCGTCGCGCGCTTGAGCTGCAGGGAAGGCGCACAGTGCCCCTCTCCGGGCGGGTAGTCGTCGTACTCGAACGTGGTTTCCGCGCTGCTGCTGAGGGTTAAAACGATGCGCGCTTGCGTGCCGTCGGCCCACGCGAGAGTGCCGTGGGCTCGTTGGTTGAAGTGCGCGATCACCTCGCTCCCGGAGAAGCCGAGAAAGGTCTCCTCCTCGAGGCTGGCGGTTCGTCCGCGACCCGAAACGTGCCAGCACGTCCCGAACTCGTAGCCTGGCGCGACCGGGTGTTCGTAGGTCGCTTCGGGCGCGGGGGAAGACTGCTCGGCCACGCCAGGCCCGGGCGCGGCGTCGGCTTCCTCTTCGCCGCATGCCAAGGAGCAGGTGACCAGCGCGAGCGTGAAGCAGTGGGCAACAAGGCGTCGTAGCGATGAACGGTTGGGCATGAGCTCCCTCCGAGCAAGACGAACGCCGCTCCCTGGCTCTTTCAGGGTGAAGCGCTCTTCTGCCCATTTTCAAGCTCGAACAGCGCCTTTTGTCTGCCGCAAGGAGCGCGAAACACAAGCTCCCGTGTGCCACCGTGCGCCATTTGTCGAGGTCCTCGGAGGTTGGCACCCTCGGTCAGCGGGCCACCAGCTCGCGCACGTCCTGGCGGAGCCACGTTGCGGTACGTGCTCGGCAGCCCACGTGACGTGCCGAGCTCACACGTCGAGCGAAGGCCGCGCTCCGTCCCCGAGCAGCGGGAGGCTCTCAGACCGCGGAGCCCAAAAACATCGGTGTTCGCTCTCGCGCTCTCCCGCGCACTTTCGCTCTCCACCCCCTTCCAATCAAGACATGACCGGCTCGGGCTGGGGCGGGCGTTGCGGGCACGTGAGCGTCCCCGCAGCTCAGCCAGAGCGGGCGAGTACGACCACTCAACAACGAATCAAGCCGCGCTGTGTGCACAGACGCCGCGACTATCGATTGGTGGCGGTGATCGGGATGGCGAAGGAGACGGGGCGGCCCTGCGAGGGGAACTGCGTGCCCGCTGCGATGTCCGCGAGACACTTGCCGAGCGCGGTGCTGGCGAGGCTCGCGGGCAGCACGCGCACGCGCTCGAGCTTGCCGGAGGCTGCCAGGTCGAACTCGAGCTGCATCATCGGCAGCCCTTGAACGGCCACCGCGTGGCGCGTGAAGCAGGCCTCGACCTTGCCCTGCTGCTTGCGGAAGGCGCGCGTCAGGCTCAGCGGGTCGGGCGCGCTCTTCTGCGGGCGTCGCTCGCTCGGATTGCGCCGGCCACTCGGGCTCTCGACGCTGTCGTCGTCCTCGCCTCGCCTGGAGTTGCCGTGCTCCGGTTCGGTCGCCTGCGGCAGGCCGGTATCAGGGAGCTGCTCGTCGGGCGACGCTTCGGTGACGACGCGAATCTGTGGGGGCATCGGGCGCGGAGCGAGCTCGCGGCGCAGCGCCCAGACGGTGCCCGCCACGGTGCCTCCAGCGAGCATCAGGGCGGCCACGAAGGCCGGCACCGTGCGTACGCGCGTGGGCTCGCGGTGGGGAGGCGTCAGGCTGGTCGAGGAGTGCTGGGTCGGTGTCTGCGCGGCCCCGACTTGCCGCTGGGTTGCAGCTGGCGGCGGAGGCGGAACCGAGCGCGGCACGCTGCCCGCGGGCAGTGCCACGAGGGGCGCGAGACGCGCTGGCTGCAGCGGTGCACTCGCCACGCGCTGGAGCGGCTTGCGCACGTGCGGGCGACGCGTCATCGCGGCGCGGTCCTCCTCCTCGACGTCGAGGTCGTCGAACGAGCCGGGATCGATCAGCACCTCATCGCTGCGCGTGTTGGGCTGATGGCTGAGGCGGCGCCAGGCCTCGTCACGATCCGCGAGCGACTCGAGGCCGAGCATCTCCGCCATGTCTTGGCCGAAGTCTTCCTTGAGCAGCGGCGCGAGCCCAGCGCGCACGTCGCTCTCGGCATCTCGCTGAAACTGGCGCAGCGCGGAGGCGAACTTACGGGCGTCGTCGTAGCGATCGCCCGGCGCCTTGGCGAGTGCCTTCTGCAGCACCTCGTCGAGCCCCACGGGCACGTCGCTGCGCAGCGGCTCGATCAGCTCGGGCTTGTGGTGCAGGACGCGGTTGAGCGTGGCTGCTTGGTTCTCGCCGCGGAACACGTTGCGGCCAATCAAGATCTCGTGCAGCACGACCGCGCACGAGTAGATGTCGCTCTGTGCGGTCGCTTCGCCCTCCGCGAACAGCTCGGGCGCGCTGTACATCAGCTTGCCGACGAAGCCCTTCACCTGCGTGTGATACTCCTGCGGGCCGCCGCGCATGCGCGCCACGCCGAAGTCGAGCAAGCGCGCGCGCCCATCCTCGTCGAGCAGGATGTTCGAGGGCGAGATGTCGCGATGCACGATGTGCATCGGCGTCCCGTCGGGATGCACCATGCTGTGTGCGTGGTGCAGCGCCTCGAGCACCTCGATGATCAGCTGGATGATCACGTCGATGGGGATGGTGCGCTTCCTCAGCCGCACGTACTTCGCCCACTGGCCGAGGTGATAGCCGCGCACGTACTCGAGCACCATCACGTAGGCGTCGTCTTGCTGATCGAACTCGATCACGCTGACGATGCCCGGGTGTCGCAGGTTGGCGAGGATGCGCGCCTCGCGCGTGAACATGTCGATGAAGCGCTGGTTGTCGGCGTGCTCTGGCAGCACGAGCTTCACGACGTATGGCTTGACGAAGCCGCCCGCACCCTCCGAGCGCGCGAGATAAACCACGCCCATGCCGCCCTTCGCGAGCTCGCGCACGATCCGGAAGCGCCCGAGCAGGACGGTCCCGATCAGGTTGCTGCTCTGCTTGGGATACTCGCTATTCATGGGGATCCCGAGGCGCGCCTCAGGTAGTAATGCGTTCCGAGTCGAGGGTGACTGAGGCGAACGGCGATGTCGGGCTGCTCTTTGCTGGTCTGGACTTGCGCCGTGAAGCGCTCCCCCGGACTCATCGCGATTGTTCCACCCTCCAAGGTCACCTTCCAAGTAGGTAGCGCGACTCCTTTGACCGTGACGAGCTCGCCTGGCGTGAAGCCGCGGTCTGCTGGTTCGCTCAAGCTAGCCTTGGGCGCGACGTTGTCGAAGCGCACCTCCACAGTCGTCGTACGAGAACGCCTACCTTCGGCGCTGAACGCCATGCGATGCGTACCGTCGCCGAGCGTGCCCGAGCGAAACAGGTGCTCGGGTGCCTTCAGCGCAATCGACTTGTCATCGACCTCGAGCGCGTAGGCGGCGACGGTCGGTGGGTTGGGCCAGCGCACCGCCACCTCGGGGAGCTGGTTTTGATAGTAGATCGTGTAGGTGCGACCGTCGGCCTCGACCCGCGACGTGGGGGCGATCGGAGGCAGCTTGCGCGTACCGAGGTCGACCAGCACCTGCACGCTGCCGCGCGCCACGATCCGGCCCGGCGCGCCGCTCTTGTCGAGGCAGCGCAGTGTATACGCGCGCATGCCAGCCCCGAAAGCGAGGTTGGCGCTGCCCTGACCGCGCGAGACCTGGCGACCGCCGACCAGCTCGAGCTGCCCCTCATCCGGACACTTCTTGCCGAATGAAAAGCCGATCGCGACCGGCACCGAGGGCGCATGCACGATGAACGACTCGCCTGCGCCGGCGCTGATGTTCCGATAGCTCGGCCCCGGCTCGATGGGGGTGACGCCGTTGGGCCAGCGCCGCTCTTCTCCGCCAGGCACGTCTTCGCTGCGGCCGTTGATGTTGGCGCTGATCAGCCCGCGCTCGACCTTGAGTAGACTCTCTTCGGCGCTGATCGAGAGCTCTCCGCTCGTGCCTTCGGGGCTCACGCGCGCGATGATGATGCCGCCAGGGACGCGGATGGTGACGTCTGCTTCGATCGCCTCGAAGCTCACGCGTCCGCGTCGACTCTCGGCCAGCACCTCGCCGACGCCGAGCACGAAGTCGCCCGCGCCGCGCAGGCGCACGCGCTGACGGCCACGCACCACGATGGCCTCGCCATCGGCAGGCAGCCGCAGCTGCGTGCCCGCGCTGACCGAGTGGCTGCCTTTCGTGAGGGTGCGTGCCTTGTCGCCGCTGGTGGCGCGCCCCTCGCCGGCTTGCATCTCGACCATGATCTCGCCGCTCCCGGGAGCGGCCTCTTTCGTCGTGCGGGACAGCCCGAAGACCGCCATGCCGATGCCGATGCGGACGTCGTCGCCCGCCTCGAGACCGATGACGCCCGCCTCGAGGTCGCGAAAGCTCAGCGTGCCGAGCGCAACGTGCAGCCCGAGCTGCTCTCCCTCACGTGTGAGCGTGATCTCGCTGTCCGGAGCAATCGTCGCGAGCCCAAGGTGCGTGCGCAGCGTCAAGCCGCGGCCGCTAGAGCGTAGCCGCGCTTGGCCCGCCTGGACGTCGATACCCGTCTCGTCCTGGCCTCGATCGACGAGCAAGCGGACGGTGGTGTTCGACTTGAGTGCCAGCACCGCCCCGTTGACGAAGGTCAGCTCGGCGGTCGAGTTCGCATCGGTGCGCGCGCCGTCGCCGAGCGCGAGCTGCGCGCCCAGGGTGGCTTCGGTCCATGCGTGCGGCTGCGCGGCGAAGTCGCGACTCACGCCTGCGCCCACGAGTGTGCTCAGCGTGGCGATGGACGGCTTCTGTTCGTCCTTCCCACACTGCTCACACGCGCCGAGCCAGAGGCACACGAGCGCGATCGCCAAGAGGGCGCCATGCAGTCGCCAGCGGGTCATTTCTCTGCAGACAGGTCGACGTTCAGGATGGCCACTGCGTACCGCTCGATGCGGACCGCGCGCCGATGTGGACGATAACCCGGCGCCGAGATCAAGACGACGTATTCTCCCGGGGGCAGCTCGAGCTCGTAGCGCCCCTGCGCGTCGGTCTGCTCGAACGCCACCTTTCTGCCGCGTGTGTCCCGTATCTGAATCGATGCCGCGAGCGGCTCGCTCGTGAAGGTGCGTGCGAGAACGCGCAGGGTGCCCGCGTTGCCCTTCGCGCTCAGCGGACGCGCGGCGAGCGGCGCCAGGTTGGGGCGAACGTCGACCTCCCAGCGTGTGAGCTCGAAGCCCATGGCCGAGCTCTCGAGCGTGGCCGGGCCGACCGGAACGTCTGCAAAGGTATAGCGACCTTCGGCGTCGGTGACGCTCTCGCGCTCGCTGCCGGCGGCGCGCAGCACGACTCGCACGTCGGGAAGGGGCGCGCCTTGATCGTCCAACAGGACCCCCGTGACGGTCGCAAAGGCGGGCTCGGGCTCCCTGGGCGGCTCCACCGGTGCCACCACGACCGGCTTGGGAGGATGGAGATCGAATGCGTAGCGCAAGCCTAGCGCGATGCTGACGCGCGGCTCGATGGGAACGAGTGGGGCCGTCGGCGCCAAGCTCGGTCGCTGCTGAAAAGCGATCGTGCCGCTCAGCTCGAGCGAGATGGCCTCGCTCACGAAGGCGCGCCCGCCGACGGCTGCGCGCATGGGCGAGCCAGCAAATTCCGGTGCGTCCTCCCCGACCAGCAAGTCGAGCGCGAGCTCGCCGAAGAGCTCCCCCTGCGGGTGTACGCGCACGGAGCTTCCGAGCGCCAGCAGTACGGCATGCGAGTCGCTGAGGCCGAGCGCGAGCCGGTCGCCCGGGCGCAGCCGCGCCAGATCTTCGGGCGCGCTGTTGGCGCTCTGATCGAGCCGCACACCCACGTGGCCGAGCAGCGAGAAGGGCAGTGTGGGCGAGCGCCAGGCCACCAGCGCCTTGAGGTCGACGCTGGTCGCTTTTGGCTCGAACGAGGGAGCCTCGGCACCTGGAAACCAGAGCACGCCTTCGCCACCCAGCGACACGTCGCGGCCGAGCATCCGGCCCGCGCGCACGAAGATGCGCGGATCGCCGGTGCCGGTGAGATCCTTGCCGCGCGCGTCGTTCGGGTGCAGGTCGAGCCGGCCATCGAGCCGCAGCGCAACGGCGAGCCACGGCAGCGGCACGATGGCGCCACCCAGTGAGCCGCCCAGGCGATGGTGCGAGCCCTCCACCTGGCCGATGCTCTCGGTGTAGCCGTAGCCACCCGTGGCGCTCAAATTCAGCCGTTCGGCGCAGAGCGGGTAGCCGGTGAGCGCGAGCCCGCACAGGCCATTGCTGGTGACGCCCTCGCGCGCCATGTCTGCTTGCGCGCGAGCAGCGACCCCCGTGGTCAACAGGAGCACTACCGAGATAACGGCGAAAAGCTTGCTCATCGTGCGCTGTGCGCTGCCCAAGGCGAAGGATATGCGAGTCGTTTCCAGAAGTAGAGTGCAACTCTGATGACTGACCAAGTCCGCGCCTCGAAGTGCCTTGGAGCGTTCCCGCGCAACATCGCTTGCCCAGTGTAGATCTCGCTCGCGCCAGATGGAACGATTCCGTCGAGAGCGGGCCGCGCGCACGCAGGCGTACATCGCTTGCGCACGGGGCGCGTGGCGCACGAGCGCGCTCTTTCTGCGCTGGCGCTGCTATCCACACCGCGCGCTCGCGACGAGAGCGCCAGGACTGCGATTGTCGCGCGCGAGTCGCGGCATCGCCCCCCGACGGTGCCGCGCGGGCGAGTTGAGTCCAGCAGTTGCGCAGGTCCTCGCTTGAGAGCACAACCGGTCCGAAGATGGCGAGGGACGGAGGTCTTACACTCGCGCGGCTGCTCGGTCGGTTCGCGCTGTGGCTGATGCCTCTGACCATCGTGTTCGAGTGGGTCGGTGGCAGCTTCCCCAAGACGCCGCGCGATCGCGTGCTCCACCTGACGCTGTACGCGAGCCTGTTCTGGCTCAGCGACCTCCTGCCCGCGCGGGCCTGGTTGCGGGGCTGGCCGCGCCGCGTGCTGGGTGTCGCACTGCTCGCGCTCGGCTCGTACCTGAGCTGGATCGCCGTGCAGTGGCTGGCTCCCGCCGAGCTCGGGCTCACACCGTTCGTGCCGCCGCCGTGGCTCGCCGAAGAGCGCTATCGCTTGCTCGCTCCGCTGGTCGCTGCCTGGCCGCTCGCGCTGGGCGCCTCGCTGTTGCGCGAGCCGACCACCAGCGCGCGCGCCTACGAGCAGCTCGGACTGTGGCTCGCACTCGGCTTCTTGCTGCACTTCTTCACGCGCGTGTACGTCCAGAGCTTGCCTGTGCTGCCGAGCGTGCCGCTGACGCCTTATGTGCTGCTAGCCATCGCCCTCGTGCTGCTCGGGCTGACGCTGATCTGGCGCGGCTCCTTTGCACTGCGGCTCGGGCTGCTGCTCGCGGCGGGTCTCTGCTTGCGCGTGCTCGGGCTCTACACCTGGGAGATCAACCCCGCGGTGCGCGACATGCTCGCACTCGTGGGCAGCGCGCAAGATAGCTTCGTCGCGGGCCACAATCCGTACGCGCTGCATGCCATGCAGCACGGCAGCGAGCTGCCGCTCACGTACTTGCCCGGCCTGTGGCTCGGCTACGGCGTGCCGCGGCTGCTCGGCCTCGACCTGCGCCTGATGGGCCCGGTCGCCGAGCTCGCGCTGTTCGTCCTGCTCGCCTTGCTCACGCGGCGCATCGCGGACGAGCGACGTCCCTCGGCCCAGGCGCTCGTGACGTGCTTCGCGGCGGTCTGGCTGTTCTCGCCGAGCGTGCAGTGGAACGTGATCTATGCGGAGCCCGCGCTCTGGTGGGGGCTGCTCGGCTGCACGCTTGCGCTGACCTTTGGACGCCGCTTCGGCTGGGCTGCGCTCGCGCTCGGCTATGCCATCGCGACGCGCCACTTCGCGGTCGTGATCGCGCCTTTTCTGCTGCTCTATTTCGTGCGCACACGCGGCCTACGCGCGTCGCTTCCTTACCTCGCGCTGACGAGCACCGTCGCGGTGCTGCTGATAGCTCCCTTCGTGCTGGCCGACAGCGAGATCTTTTGGTTCGGCACCTTTCGCTGGCTGCGTGAGTACGGACCGGCGCACGTCGCCTGGTTCATCGATCGCTTCGGTCTGCTGAGCTTCTTCATGGAGCGAGATGCGCTCGCGACCTTACCGCTCGTGCAAGCGGGCTTCGTGGCCGTGTGTCTGCTCGGGGCCTGCCTGGTCAAGCGCGAGCGCATCCCCGCACTCACCGCGACGGCGCTGCACGGCTTCATCCTGCTGAACCTGCTCTTCTGGGATAGCTTCTTGCTCGACGGAGCGGTGGCCGCGCTGGCGGTCATCGTCACGCGGCCGCTGGTTGGTGAGACGACCGGCGCCCGGCAGCCCGAGCGTTCGCCATGGAGGCGCGCAGAGTGGCTCGGCGTCGCGGTCTTGATCTCGAGCAGTGCGCTGGCGGGCTATCTCGCGCTCACGCTGGTGCGCAGCTTGCGACCACGTGGCCACGCCGAAGCCCACGACTTTGCCGTGAGTAAGATCGCGGAGGGCGACAACGTCATCGACCGCTCCGAGCGGCGGCTCGCCTTCGTGGGGGGCAGCTGGATGTTGCGGCGCGACGAAGTGCACGCACCGATCGGCGGCGAGCTCTACGACGGATCGTGGGGCGGCGGTCCGGCGCTGCATGCCAAGCGACGCGTCTGGATGATCACGCAGGCGAGTCGCGATGGCGAGCTGCGCGCGAGCCTTGCACGCATGGGTCGTCTCGAGGAGCAGCGCAGCTTCGGCGACTTCGTGGTGCAGGCGATCGAGCCGCACAAGATGCGGCTGCTGCGCCTCGGCAAGCCGGTGGCGGGGGTGGCCCCACGCCACTGTCAGGTGGGACCCACCAACTGGACGATGATCGGTGTCGAGCTCTCGCGAGAGCGGCCGGTCACCGTGAGGCTCGCGCCGGACAAGCTAGGCGACAGTCTGTTGTTCGCGGCCGGCTTCCCCAACGAGACGGTGGTCTGGCCGCGCGAGCGTGTGGAGCTGACGCTTCGGGGGGCGGGCGTCGAGCACACTCTCAGCGTGGAGAATCGCTTCGGCATGCAGTGGCGCGGCCTCGACACGAAGAGCCAGCAAGGCAAGAGCGCCGAGCTGACGGTCGAGCTGCACACGCACGATCCCGTGGGGCGGACCGTCTGTCTGGAAGTGCTCGCGCTCGATCGTCGCTGACTCCGGTGGCTTCTGCGGGCTCGCGAGCCGATGCAGCTGCGGACGACGCCAGGACGACGGATGCAGCGCGCGCAGAGGCAAGCGACGCGATGGATGCGGCGCGCGCAGCCGCGCGCGATGCGCCCTCACGAGTGCTGCACTGGACGGCGCGCCGCCGAGCGGGAGCGACGCAGGTAGCGCAGCGCCCGACGCCGCGGCAGCCATGAGCGAAGGGGCATGCGGAGCGCGCCTCTCACTCGCCTGTGTCCGTCGAACACAGCAGCGAGCAGGCGCTCATCATGGCGCGACTAGCTCGTACGTCTCGGGGCCGCACAGCGTTGCACCCTCGACGGCGTCCAGCACGAAGCCAATCTCGTAGTTCCCCATCGCAAGACCGCTCGGGTTGCAGCTGTTCGCTGCTCTGGCGATGTTCGCGCGGCCGAGCGAGACGCGAGCGCCAGCCGGGACCATCAGCTCGGTGGGGGCATTCGTCTCGCAGACACCGGCGAGGCAGCTGTTCCAAGCATCGTAGCCGCTCAGACCCGTGAGCGTGGGCCCAGCCGGGCAGGGACGCTGATAGCGCAAGGTCTTTGGTGCACTGGTGAGGTTCTCCGCCCACAGCTCGACGTCGACCTCCCTGTTCAACAAGATGGTCCGCTTTGCCCGGGAAGCGTAAGGCGCGTCCTGGTCGGCCTCGACTCCCAGCAGCAGCTCACAGCGCGGCTCCGGCATGCACAGCCAGCGCGGGAGCGTCGCCGTGCACTCACCGACGGGCGCCACCTGCGTCTGCTGGCAGCTGAACCCGGCGCCACAGCTCGTGTCGGCAGCGCCGGTGCAGCGCTTGCGGCAGCTCGGCTCGCCACCACAGCTCGCGCTGTAGAGCTCGTAGCCTAGCTTGCAGGTGCTGACGTCACCTCCACACACCGCGCCGTCTGTGCGAGCGACGCAGCTGCCCTGCTCGCACATCGCTGCGTAAGTTGGTCCGTCTTGGGGTGCGCACTCCCGGTCAATGGGCAGGCGCTGGCTCTCTTCTCGCGCCGAGACGCTCACGGCGGCGAAACTGAAGCTCTGACTGCAGCTGCCGATGATGGCGCAGTCGGCGTCGCTGCCGCAGCTCCGGTGGCCTGCGATGAACTTTCGGACACGCTCATCTTGCGCCGTGCAGACCTCGTCCCGCGAGGGCGTGCCGGGGTCGCAGGCGAACAGCGTACAGAGCGCGAGGACTGTTCCAAAACGAGCAAACATGGAGAGACTCCGATCGAGCGTTCGCGATGCGCGCACTTCGTGATCGAAGAAACCGAGCGGTCGTGCCGACCCGTGCCACGCGCAGCGCGACGGGTCGTCGAGCAAGTTGCACGCCATAGTTCGAGTGCTGACGAGCCTACACTACGCGCGAAGTCGATCTATGACGCATGCTTGCGCATACGGTCGGAACTGCGCGCCGCCACGCCCCTCGGCTGCGCCATCACGCGGCAAACGCGCAGCTGACGAGCGCTGCGTAGGCGCCCGCGACGCGGACGTTTGCGCGTTCGAGGCGCATGCCCTGAAAAGGCGCGATCCGCATGGCGATGCGCTGTCACTCCGCGGCGACGGCTGGCGCGAGCGAGCCGGCCGGGAGCTTGGC
>Ga0190275_10003419_pt1 | contig 11319 bp, 10 predicted proteins | sample Popmic550T_FD_133745 | JGI IMG/M metagenome (GOLD analysis project Ga0190275, IMG submission 133745) | Populus adjacent soil microbial communities from riparian zone of Yellowstone River, Montana, USA - 550 T | ecosystem: Environmental > Terrestrial > Soil > Riparian zone > Trees stand | place... | reverse complement strand
GAGGATCTGGACGCCCTGGTTGGGCAGACCGACCTCGTAGGCGTCGGGATACATCAGGGCCCACCGCACCGTCGGGCCGCCCGACCCGGACGCGGCCGCGCAGTCCCAGTCCTTGACGACGGAGTTCAGCTCGCCGCCGACGTACTGGATCGGCTTCTGCACCGACGGCAGCTTGCCCTCCAGCCGCGGGAAGACCGACTCAGCACACACCTGCACGACACCTCACACGATCGACGACGCCCGATGCTCCAGGGCAAGGGACCAGCCTACGCGCTGGGGGCGGCGGCGCCGAAGTCAGCGAGGACGCCGGGCGGTCGCCTTCTTGCGGGCGCCGCGCCGCGGCTCGGCCAGCCGGGCGTCCAGGAGGCGGTGAGGGTTCATCATCGGAGTGGCGATGTCGGCGGGCGTGAAGTGGTCGACGTCCGGGATGCCCCACCTGCGTACGACGAAGTGCCGCTCCCAGGCGCTCACCGTGCCGTCGCGCGTCTGGGACTCGAAGTGGAACAGCTCGCAGTTGGCGACCCAGACGGTGCGGTAGCCCAGGTGGGCCACCTTGTAGCAGAGGTCCACGTCGTTGAAGTTGGACGGCAGCGCCTCGGGGAAGCCACCCACCTCGAGGAACACGTCGCGCCTCATGGCCGAGCACGCGGCCGTCACGCCGGTCATCTCGCGGTTGACGACGAGCTCGCCGAACGGTCCGGACTCCTCGCGGGTCCAGTAGCGGAACGGGTGGTGGTAGTGCTTGTTCCAGTAGCCGTGGCCGGCGTGCTGGATGGAGCCGTCGCTGAAGTAGAGCTTGGCCCCGGTGAGCCCGACGTCGGGCTCGTCGAGCGGGCCGACGAGGTTCTCCAGCCACCGCGGCGAGATCACCTCGACGTCGTCGTTGAGGAACACGAGCCGCTCGCCGGAGGCGTGCAGGCAGCCGAGGTTGATCTTCTGGGAGAAGTTGAAGGGCAGCGCGTACTCCACGAGCGTCAGCCGGTCGCCCGCGATCTCCCGGAGCGAGTCGAGCACCTCGGGAGGCGTCGGCATGTCGTGGACCACGACGAGCTCGAGGTTGTCGTGATCGGTGTGCTCGAGCGCGGAGCGCACGGTGTCGACCACCATGACGCGGCGCTCGCCGAACACGGTCGCGGACTGCCCGATCGTCGGGATGACGATCGAGACGCGCACCGCCGGGTCGAGCCGGCGCTCGATGACGTAGCGGCCGGGCTCGCGCCCGGGGCCGACGGTCCCGGCGATCCCGAGCCGGTCGAGCTGGTCCTGCACGGCACGCCGTCCCGCGTCGTCGGCGTAGGGCTTGGCGTTGATGTCGGCCGCTGCCGACCCGGCGACCGCGCGCCAGTGGTAGAGCACCTCGGGCACGTGGACGACCCGGCGCGCCCGCTCGCTGACGCGGAGGGCCAGGTCGTGGTCCTGCGACCCGTCGTAGCCCTCACGGAACGCGCCCACCTCGCGCACCAGGGCGGTGCGCATGACCGAGAGGTGCGAGGTGTACATCTGGCCGCGCAGCCGTTCGGGCGACCAGACCGGCTTGGTGAAGCGTCCGAAGAGCTCACCGTCGTCGCCGACCTTGTCCTCGTCGGAGTAGAGGTAGTCGGCGTCGGGCTCCGCATCGATCGCCCGCGCCATCCGGGCGAGCGCGTCGGGGGTGAGCAGGTCGTCGTGGTCGAGGAAGACCAGGAACTCGCCACGGGCCTCCGCGACGGCGTCGTTGGAGGCGGCCACGATGTGGCCGTTGGTGTCGCGCTCCACGAGCCGGATGCGCCCGTCCTGCCCGGCCGCGTCGGCGATCACCCGGCGTACGTCGGGGTCCGGGGACGCGTCGTCCACCAGGACCCACTCCCAGTCGGCGTGCTCCTGCGCGAGGACCGAGGCGATCGTGTCGGCCAGGACGTCGATCGGTGGTGCGTAGACCGGCGTGACGATGGAGAACTGCGGCGAGGGGCCGGCCATCAGCGGCGACCGCCGCGCAGCCGTCGGGCGACGCGGCTCGACAGCGGCACCCGCGCCGCCACCTGCCGGTCCAGCTCGGCGCGCAGCGCCTGGGTGCGGGCGCGCGCGGCGGTGAGCTGGCCCTGGAGGTCCTGGTTGCGGCTCGCCAGGCCGTTCCTGCGCTTCTGCAGCGCACGGATCTTCTTGCGCGACGAGATCAGCTCCTGCTGCATCCGCAGGACGTCGCGGTTGAGCCGGCCGATCTCGGCCTCGGTGCCGACCACGTGGTCGCGGTTGACCAGGAGGCTGTGGCGAGCCTCCAGCACCTCGCGCCGCATGGCCTCGTTCTCACGCTCGAGCCGGGCGACCGGGGACTCCGCCTCGCCCGCGTCGGCGCGCGCGTCGGGCTCGGTTGGTTCCACCATCGTCTGCTCCCCGTCGGCTCCCGTCGACCGGCTCCTCGAAGCGGTCCCGTCGGCGCCCGAGGCTACACGACACCGGGCTCGCGCCGACGCTCCGACGGGCTGTCGCCGGGTACCGGACAGGTGCTCCCTTCGACCGGGTCAGCGTCGGACTGCGGCTGACGACCGGAGGTGGATGTTCTGCAGCAGGCCGAGCGCCAGCATCCCTGCGAACAGCGAGCTGCCGCCGTAGGAGACGAACGGGAGGGGCACACCGGTGACCGGCATGATGCCGAGGCACATGCCGATGTTCTGGAAGGCCTGGAAGCCCCACCAGCAGGCGATGCCGGCCGCGGCCACGCGGCCGAAGAGGTCGTCGGCCTCGGCCGAGATCGCCAGCGCGCGCCAGACGACCACCGCGAGGAGCAGGATCAGGACGCCGGCACCCACGAGCCCGAGCTCCTCGCCCGCCACGGTGAAGATGAAGTCGGTGTGCTGCTCGGGCACGAAGCCCGACCTGGTCTGCGAACCGTCGAAGAGGCCTTGGCCGAACAGGCCGCCGTTGCCGACGGCGATGCGCGCCTGCTCGGTGTTGTAGCCCGCACCGCGCGGGTCCAGCCCGGGGTTGGTGAACGCCATGAACCGGTCGACCTGGTAGGGCTTGAGCACGCCCATCGACACTGCGGCGACCGCGCCGACCACCGCTGCCAGGGCCAGTCCGCCGAGCCACCAGCGCCCCGCACCGGCCACCGCCAGGACGCCGAACGCCGTCGCGGACAGGACCAGCATGGTGCCCAGGTCGGGCTGCATCAGGATGAGCACGGCGGGCACGCCGGCGATGACGAGCATCGCGACGACCTCGAGGCTGCCCACCCGGCGGCCCCACCGTCGCTCGGTCCGCTCCGCCACCACCAGCGCCATGCCGATCACCACGGCCAGCTTGGCGAGCTCGGAGGGCTGGATCGACATGCCGCCGACCTGGAGCCAGGAGCGGGAGCCGTTGACCGTGCTGCCCGCGACCAGCACCATCACCAGTCCGGCGACGCTCGCGAGGTAGGCGAGGGGCGCGAGGATGCGCACCCACCGGTGGTCGGTGGCGAGGACGCCAACCATCAGCACCAGGCCGATCGCCACGTTGACGAGCTGCTTGCGGAGGTAGGCGTTGGGGTCTCCCCCGGTGAGGTCCGCGCGCGTGGAGGTGGCCGACCAGACCAGCAGGGTGCCCATCGTGACCAGGGCGAGCGTGGCGAGCACCAGCAACCAGTCGAGGCCGGGGGCGCGCAGGCTGCTGGTGGTGTGGCCCGGACGGGCGGGTCGGGTGGACAGGATCGTCATCGCGGCCTCACTCCCCCACGACCGGCGGCATGATCGAGCCGTCGTCGAGGAACTGGGGCAGCCTCGTGGGTGAGGTGGTGCCGGGGATGGCGGCGCGCGCCGGGCGTACGGCCTCGCCGTCCACGCCGTAGAGCGACTCCCAGATGGCCCGGATGCCGTCACCGGTCGAGCCCGAGCCGGTGCCGCCCTGGCTGATCATCATCACCACGACGTAGTCGTCGGTGTAGGACGCCACCCACCCGGTCGACTGCTTGCCGTAGACCTCCGCCGAGCCCGTCTTGGAGCGCACCGTGACCTCGTCGAGCGGGAAGCCGATCATCTTCCACGCCATGGTGCCCACGCGGGTGACGTTGCCGAGGGCGCTGTCGATGTAGTCGATGTAGCGCTGCGGCACGTCGACCCGGCCCGTGCGGCGCGGCGCGATGCGTCGCAGCACCGTGCCCTCGGGGCTGACGATCGCCTTGGCGACGGTCGGGGCGTAGAGGATGCCCCCGTTGCCGAGGGCCGCATAGGCGCGGGCCAGCTGGAGCGGCGTGACGATCGTGTCGCCCTGGCCGATGGAGAAGTTGACCGCGTCGCCGGCGCGGTAGGCGTAGCCCTCGATGCAGAACTCCCGGGCGAACTTGTAGACGAAGTCGCTGGTGTCGTCGGTCTGCGGCTTGTCGGCGATCTCGCAGTAGTAGTCCTTCTGCGACTCGAAGTAGGCACGCTTCCAGCGGCGGTCGGCGATCCGGCCCGGCGCCTCGCCCGGGAGGTCGATGCCGGTGCGCGAGCCGAAGCCGAACTCCTTCGCCATCTCCACCAACGGGTCACGGGCGTCCACGTCGGCGGGGTCGCTGCCGAGGCGCTGCCAGAAGTCGTAGCCGACCCGGTAGAAGAACGTGTTGCAGGAGACCTCGAGCGCCTTGGCGAAGCCGATGTTGCCGTAGGCGCCGGACTCGTAGTTCTTGAACACCCGGTTGCCGACCTGGAAGCCGGACGAGCACGGCAGCGTGGTGTCGGTGGTGTAGCCGTTGGTGAGCGCCCCCGCGGTCATGAACGGCTTCCACGTCGAACCCGGGGCGAACTGGCCCTGCGTGGCGCGCGAGAGGAGCGGGGTGCCGGCCTTCTCGGAGTAGAGGTGGGCGAGCTGCGCCTGGCTGATGCCGCCCGTCCACACGTCCGGGTCGTACGTCGGCTGGCTGGCCATCGCGATCACCCGACCGGTCTTCGCGTCGAGGACCACCGCGGCACCCGAGTCGGCGGCGTACCTCCGACCGGTGACCGGGTCGACCTGGGTGCGCTGGAAGGCGATCCGCTCGGCGAGCTGGCGCTCCACGACGGACTGGACCTTCGCGTCGATCGAGGTGACGAGGGTGTCGCCGGGGGTGCTCTCGACGAGCGAGTCGTCGCCCAGCACCCGGCCCATCGAGTCGACGGCGACGCGCCGGTAGCCCGGCAGCCCGCGCAGCCACTCGTCGTACTGCTTCTCCACCCCGGCGCGGCCCACGACCGAGGCGCCGTTGAGGGACCGGTCGTCGCGCTCGGCGGCGAGGTCGTACTCGTCCTCGGTGATCGGGCTGAGGTAGCCCAGGACGTGGGCGAGGTTGATGCCGAAGGGGCGGGGGTAGGAGCGCACGCTCTGCTGCTCGGCCAGGACGCCCGGGTAGTCCTCGGGCTGCTCGAGGACCCGCAGCGCGACGTCCTTGGAGACGTCGGTGGCCACCGGCACCGGCTGGTAGGGCGAGCCGTTCCAGCACACGTCGCGGACGCTGCCGGGATCGCCGCAGGTGACGAGTCGCGCCTCCACGTCGGCGGGCTCGGCGTCGACGACGACGGCCACGCGCCGGACCAGCTCGGTGCGCTGGCGGTCCTCGAGCTTGCCGAGCAGCGTGCGGTCGACGGAGATCACCCACGACGTGCGGTTGGCGACGAGCGGGCGCCCCTGGTCGTCGACGATCAGCCCTCGCTGGGGCTGCACGACAATGTCGCGGACCGACTGGTTGGCCGCCTGGGCCTGGTAGGACTCCCCACCGATGACCTGCAGGTAGTAGAGCCGGACGAACAGGGTCGCGAACAGCGAGAACGCGAGCGCCTGCACCACCACCAGGCGCAGCCGGGTGTTCCTGCCGGTGGTGCGGCTCACGGGGTCGCCCACTGGGGGCCGAGCCGCGAGAAGAGCTTCATCAGCGGGGGCAGCACGAACGGCGTGAGCAGCACGTCCCACACGACGGCGACCAGGACGACCTCGAGGAGGCCGGCGACCGACATCGCGGGGTCGGACAGCAGCACCCCGGACAGCGCGAACAGCGAGGTGGCCACGAACGACGCGGCCGCGACCGTGCCCACGACGGCCAGGGCCGTCGGACGTACGTCCTGCCGCACCCGTGCGGCGAGGAACGCCGCGACGGTCAGGGCCAGGGCCCAGCGCCCGGCGACGTGGTCGGCAGGCGGGGCCAGGTCGAGGACCAGCCCGGCGGCGAAGCCGAGCAGCAGCGCGAAGGGCGCCTCGACGGTGAGCGCGGCGGCGACGACGACGAGGAGACAGAGGTTGGGCACGATGCCGTGCCAGGACACGTGGGGGAAGAGCGAGACCTGCACGACGAGGGCGACCACGACCGCGACCAGCGCGGCGAGCCAGCGGAGGTACGTCATCTGAGGCTCCCGTCGGCCTCGACGATCGCCCGGTCGCTCGGGGCGCCGCTGGGGACCATCACGCCCACCACGTCGAGGGCGGAGAAGTCGACGAACGGCTTGACCACGGCGCGCTGGGAGGCTTCGCGCAGCGAGCTGTAGACCTCGGTGATGGTGCCGATGGGCACGCCCGGGGCGTAGGGGCCCGTGGTGCTCCCCCAGGTGACGACCGTGTCGTCGCGGGCGGGGACCGAGGCGTCGTCGACCAGCCGGAGGTCGAGCGCGGAGTCCTGGTCGAGGGAACCGCTGCCGTTGACGAAGCCGATCTCCATGCTCGACCCGACGCGGCCGCCGACGGTCGAGTCGGGGTCGATGATGAGGAGCACGGTGGCGGTGCTGCGGGTGACGCGCAGGACGCGCCCGACCAGCCCGTCGTTGTTGACGACCGTCATGTCGGGACCGACCCCGGCCCGGGAGCCGGCGTCGATGGTCACGGTGAAGCTCTGCGACTGGCGCGATCCGAGGGCCACCACGCGGGCCGGGACGAGGGCCGAGCCCAGGTCGGCCGCGGCGGCGGTGAGGCCGTCGTACTGCTCGAGGCGGTTGCGGTCGAAGCCGGCGAGCTCGACCTGCCCGCGGAGCTCGGCGTTGGTGGCCTCGAGCTCGCGGACCTGGTCGGACAGGTCGCCCTTGCTGCGGAACCAGGCAGGCACCGAGGTGAACGGGCGTACGGCGGCGGCAGCGGCCGACTCGGCGGGACCGAGCGCCTCACCCACCACGCGACGGGCCGGCTCCAGCGGCGAGGCGCCGCTCCCGGACACGTCGAGGGTGATCAGGGTGACGCTGGCGAGCACGAGCGCGACCAGCAGCGAGCGGGGCGGCCGGTTGCCCGACTCCAGCCGGTCGAGGCCGCGCCAGCGTCGTTCGCGGCCGTCGTGGCCTCCGAAGGCGCCCATCAGTCCTCCCCCATGAGGTGCGGCTCCATCAGAAGCGCCGGGGGTCCGAGACGAGGACCTGTTGCAGGGCTTCGAACTCCTCGACGCACTTGCCGGCGCCGTAGGCGACCGACGACAGCGGGTCCTCGGCCACGTGGACCGGCATGCCCGTCTCGTGGCGCAGCCGCTCGTCGAGCCCGCGGAGCATGGCGCCGCCGCCGGTCAGCACGATGCCGCGGTCCATGATGTCGCCGGCGAGCTCGGGCGGCGTCTGGTCGAGCGTGGTGCGGACGGCGTCGACGATGCTGTGCAGCGGCTCCTCGAGGGCCTGGCGCAGCTCGGAGCTGGAGACCACGACCGTGCGGGGCAGGCCGGAGACCATGTCGCGCCCGCGGATCTCGGCGTCCGGCTCGGTGGGGAGGGGGAAGGCCGACCCGAGGGTCATCTTCACCTCCTCGGCGGTGCGCTCCCCCAGCATGAGGGAGTACTCCTTCTTCATCCAGGCGATGATCGCCTGGTCGAGGTCGTCGCCCGCCGTGCGGACGGACAGGCTGGTGACGATCCCGCCGAGGCTGATCACGGCGACCTCGGTGGTGCCGCCGCCGACGTCGACGACCATGTTGCCGGTGGCCTCGTGGACCGGCAGCCCGGCGCCGATCGCGGCCGCCATCGGCTCCTCGACGATGTAGACCTTGCGAGCACCGGCCTGGTAGCCGGCCTCCTTGACCGCGCGCTGCTCCACGGCGGTGATGCCGCTCGGCACGCAGATCACCATGCGCGGCTTGGCGAAGTAGCGGCGGCGGTGCACCTGGTGGATGAAGTAGCGCAGCATCTGCTCGGTCGCCTCGAAGTCGGCGATCACGCCGTCCTTCAGCGGGCGGATGGCGGCGATGTTGTCGGGCGTGCGGCCGATCATCCGCTTGGCCTCGTGGCCGACGGCGAGGACCTCGCCGGTCGTGGTGTTCATCGCGACGACCGACGGTTCGTCGAGCACGACGCCCTTGCCGCGGACATAGACCAGCGTGTTGGCGGTGCCGAGGTCGACGGCCATGTCTCGGCCGATGATGCTGTGTGCCATTGCCGCGGTGCCCTCGCAGGTCGGGATCGTGCTGGGAAGGGGGTACGACCCTTCCTGCAGCCGACCCGTGACTCAGGTTAGGTAGCGGATTCGGCTGTTCCCGGCAGGACACGCGCGGCTCACCGCAGGTCGGCGAACCAGATCCCGATCTCGCGCGACGCCGACTCCTCCGAGTCCGACCCGTGCACGAGGTTCTGCTGGACGGCCAGGCCCCAGTCGCGGCCGAGGTCGCCGCGGATGGTGCCGGGAGCCGCGACGGTGGGGTCCGTGGCGCCGGCGAGGGAGCGGAACCCCTCGATGCAGCGCTGGCCCTCGACGACCACCGCGAGCACCGGACCGGAGAGCATGAACTCCACCAGCGGCCCGTAGAACGGCTTGCCCTCGTGCTCGGCGTAGTGGGCGGCGAGGATCTCGGTGGTCGCGCTGCGCAGCTCGACGGCCACGAGCGTGTAGCCCTTGGCCTCGATCCTGCGCAGGATCTCCCCCGAGAGTCCGCGGCGGACGCCGTCGGGCTTGACGAGGACGAGAGAACGCTGGACGTCGGTCATGCCGGCAGCCTAGTCAGGCGCGGTCGTGCTCGGCCCGCCAGGCCGCCCAGGCCTCGGCGCGCTCGCGCTCGATCTTGCGGCCGAGCAGGTCGGCCGCCATCCACAGCGCCGCGAAGACGAGCCCGAGGACGAACATGGCGGTGACGACGAAGCCCAGGCCGATGGCCGCGACCTGCACGGCGTAGCCCGCGACGTACGCCCACTCGGCGCGCAGCATGCCGGCCAGCAGCAGGCACACCACGGCCAGGCCCAGCCCGACGGTCAGGGCGGTGCCGGCCGCGACGTCGGCGATGGTGACCATCACGGGGGTGGTCAGGCCGAGGGTGATGGCCTCGAGGCTCAGCACCGCGGCGCACATGCCGCGCCGTGGCGAGCGCTCGGTGTTGGGGGCCCCACCCGGGGGCGGTGCGGGAGTCTCGGCTGCTTCCTCGCTCATCGGCGGCCCTTGAGCATCGTGCGGGCCTCGCCCACGGTGACCACGGAGCCGGTGACCAGCACCGCGCCGGCGCCGATCGAGACATCGATCGCCTCGGCGGCCTCGGCGAGCGTCGCGGCACGGTCGATCGCCTCCGCGAGGTCGGGCACGACGCTGACCCGGTCCTCGCCGAAGACCTCGACGGCCGACCGCCCGAGCGCGGCGGCCGACATCGAGCGCGGGGTCGAGTTCTGGGTGCAGACCACGTAGGCCAGGTGGGGCTCGAGCGCCGCGAGGACGCCCTCGTGGTCCTTGTCCTCCATCACGCCCACGACCCCGACGAGGGGGCTGAAGGAGAACGAGTCCTCCAGGGCCGCCGCGACGGCCTCGGCGCCGTGGGGGTTGTGCGCCGCGTCGAGGACGATCGTGGGGCTGCGCCGGATGATCTCGAGCCGGCCCGGCGAGGTGACCTCCGCGAACGCGGCCCGGACCAGCTCGTCGTCGAGGGCACCGCCGCCCGCGAAGGCCTCGACCGCAGCCAGGGCGACCGCGGCGTTCTGGGCCTGGTGGGCGCCGTAGAGGGGCAGGAACACGTCGTCGTACCGACCGCGCAGGCCCTGCAGGGAGACCACCTGGCCGCCGACCGCGGGCGTGCGTGCCGCGACGCCGAACTCCACTCCCTCGCGCACGACGGTGGCGCCGACCTCGGCGGCCCGCGCCAGCAGCACGGCCATGACTTCCGGCGTCTGCTCGGCCAGCACCGCGACGGACCCCGGCTTGATGATCCCGGCCTTCTCGGCGGCGATCGTGGCAGCGTCGTCGCCGAGGTACTTGGCGTGGTCGACCGCGACCGGCATCACGACGGCCACGTCGGCGTCGATGACGTTGGTGGCGTCCCAGCCGCCGCCCATCCCGACCTCGACCACGGCCACGTCCACCGGAGCGTCGGCGAACGCGGCGTAGGCCATCGCCACGATGGTCTCGAAGAAGCTGAGCGGGTGGTCCTGCTCGGCGTCGACCAGGTGCGTGTAGGGGGCGACCTCGTTGAAGGCGCGGACGAAGGCCTCGTCGTCCAGCGGCTCGCCGTCGACGCTGATCCGCTCGCTCATCCGCTCCAGGTGCGGGGACGTGAAGCGACCGGTGCGCAGGTCGAGGGCCCGGAGCAGCGTCTCGATCATCCGGCTGGTGCTGGTCTTGCCGTTGGTGCCCGTCAGGTGCACCGAGCGGAACGAGCGCTGCGGCTCGCCCAGGAGCTCGGTGAAGGCGCGGATGCGGTCCAGGCTCGGCTCGAGCCGCGTCTCCGGCCAGCGCGACAGCAGGGCGTCCTCCACCTCGGCGAAGGTCTCGGCGGGGCGCGCGTCCAGGGGAAGGTCAGTCATCTCGCAGCGAGTCTAGGGCCGGGCCGCTAGCAGCGGACGACCCGGCGCCACGGCTTGACGACCTCGAGCACGCGGCCGTCCAGCGGCCGCTCGCGGAACTGGTCGAGGGCGTCGGCCCACCGGGGGTCGGCGGTGCCGGTGACGTACATCGCGGAGCCCTGGTCGGCGTAGACGAGGCCGTAGCGCTTCATCGCCACCGCGATCGCGCGGGCGGCGCCGGTGTAGCGCCGGGCGGGGAAGGACCTCGGCAGCCGGAAGCGAAGTCCGTAGGCCGGCAGGTCGGCCGCGGTGTTGCCGCTCGGGCCGCAGTGCCGGGCCGGCCAGGTGTAGGCGTGCCGCGCGGACGGCAGGGTGAACCGGAGGGCGTGGGTGATCCGCCCCGACGCCGCCTCGTCGTAGGACAACAGCCCGGGCAGGATCGGCAGGCCCGCCGCGTCCGCGGACGTCCACCCGGCCGGGCGGAGCCGGTTGGACGACAGGTCCCACCGGGCTGCGGCTGCGGCCCGCCAGGCGACCACCCTCCCGGACGCGTCACGGACCCGCTCGGCGGCGTAGAGCTCGACGAGCTCGCAGGTGCCCCGGCGCACGGTGATGACGTGCCGGTCCCCCTCCTCGGGGTCGGGGTCGCCGGCGCTGCCGCCCTCGATGGCCGCGTCGGCCGGCACGAACACCGGCCACCG
>Ga0190275_10003418_pt1 | contig 11320 bp, 6 predicted proteins | sample Popmic550T_FD_133745 | JGI IMG/M metagenome (GOLD analysis project Ga0190275, IMG submission 133745) | Populus adjacent soil microbial communities from riparian zone of Yellowstone River, Montana, USA - 550 T | ecosystem: Environmental > Terrestrial > Soil > Riparian zone > Trees stand | place... | reverse complement strand
TCGCGGCCTCGGCGCTCTGGCCGAGGTAGCGGTGCGCTTCGAAGAGGCTGCCCAGGGAGGCGGCGATGCCTTCCGCGTCATCTCCCGTCCGACAGTGCTCGAGGGCCTGCCGAAAGAGCGGGACCGAGGCCTCGGCGCTGCCACTCTGAAAATGACACGTGGCCATCTGGCCCGAGGTGATGGCCTTCATGGACTCGGCGCTGCCGCCTGACAGCCCACGGATCCGCTCGGCCTCGGGCGCGAGCAGGGCCAGAGCCCCCTCGAAGTCGAACGTCTCCATCAGCTTGCTGGCGCGATCCCGGGTCTCCTGCCAGCGCACGATGGGATTGCCGGCAGGGGGACCCATCATGAGCTGGAGCAGCTCCGGCCGGTTTCGGGCCTCGGCGAAGCACTGGGCGATGCCCACGAGGCCCTGGCCATAGCGCTGAAGGCGCGCCGGATCCTGGCGGGCCTCCTCGGGTACCTTCTGCCAGGCCGGAAAATATTCGAGGATCTCTGTCTCGTGGGCGGTGCAGAGCTGGGTGAGCGCCGCGCCGTCTCCAGAGTGGACGGCCTCGAAGAGGCGCTCGCGCAAAGAGTCAGGTGAGGCAGGGGCTGCCGGCGCAGCGCGGCCAAAGAGCCGATCGAAGAAACCCATGAGGCGAAGATACGCGGTCTCGGATCTCCCGTGGGTGAACAACTGCTCCGCAGTGTGGCAGCATCAGAGGCGGGTACCGGAGAGACACCTCGAATGAGCGACCTGAAGCCTGTGGAGGTCGGTGGCTACACCAGGGACGCTACTCCGAGCGCAGGGCCACCATGGGATCCACGCGCGAGGCCCGGAAGGCCGGCAGCCACGTGGCCACCAGCGCCACGCCCATCAGCACCGCCGGCGCTGCCAGAAACACTCCCGGATCCACCGGGCTCACTCCGTACAGCAGCTGGTCCAGCAGCCACGTAAGCTCCGAGGCGCCCCACAGGCCCAGCACCGCCCCCACTCCGGCCGCAGACATGCCCTGCCGCACCACCAGCCACACCACCGCGCCCCGCGTCGCCCCCAGCGCCATCCGCACCCCGATCTCCCGAGTCCGCTGGTTCACCCGATAGGACAGCACGCCATAGAGGCCCACCGCGGCCAGCACCAGCGCCAGGCCTGCCATCAGCCCCAGCAACAACGTGTTGAAGCGCCGGGGATCCATCGAGCGCGAGAGGATCGTCTCCAGGCTCATGACTCCCGTGACGGGCAGCGCCGGGTTCACCGTCCACGCCTCGCGCGTCACGGCCTCCGCGAGCGGCCCCAGCTCCCCCGAGCTGCGGACCAGGATGCTCTGGGGGAACAGCCGCATGAAGCGGGCCAGAAAGGGCGCCGGCATCTGCCCCAACGGGACGTAGACGATCGGCTGTGGCTCCTCGTGCAGCCCCAGCTCGCGGACATCGCTCACCACGCCGATGATCTCCCGTGGCTCGGGGTCGGCGATCTGCGGAATCGAGCGTCCGAGAGAGATGCGCTGCCCAAGCGGCTCCTCCCCAGGCCAGTAGCGACGCGCCGCCGCCTCATTGATGAGCGCCACGGGCTTGCCTCCGTGCCGATCCCGATCATTCAGCAGCCGGCCACGGACGAGCTCGATCTTCAATGCATCGAAGTAGCCGCTCGCCACCGGCCGGTAGTGCATGAGCCCATGCCCGGTGGTGTCTGCCGCCGGCGGGCGGCCCTCGACGGTCAGGTCCAGCCGAATGCCCGCCTCCAAGGGAAGTGTGAACGCAAAGCCCACCGCTTGGACCTTGGGGAGCGCGCGCACCCGCGCCATGAGGGTCTCCGCGAACGCCTCGAGCGCCTCGGGGCGGCCATACGGCCCCTCGGGCAGGGGGAGCTTCATCGTCAGCACCTCCCGTGCGTCGAACCCCGGAGGCACGCCGCGCACGAGGAAGAAGCTCTTTGCCAGCAACGAGGCCCCCACCAGCAGGATGATGGCCAGCGCCACCTGGCTCACCACCAGCATCCACCGCGTGCGACTCCCCGAGCCTCTGAGCGCCCTTCGCGGCACGCCCACCTGGAGAGAGCCTCCCGGGTCCATCCGAGTGGCCTGCCACGCGGGCAGCACACCGAAGAGCAGCCCCGCCAGCATCGACACCCCCAGGGTGAACGCGAGCACAGCGCCGTCGATGTGGATCCGCTCCGGCAGTGGAACCCCTTCGGGAACCAGCGCGAGCAACGCGGGCAGCCCCCAGGCAGCCAACACCAGGCCCACCACGCCCCCGGCCCCCGACAACAGTACGCTCTCGGTGAGCAGCTGCTGGGCGATCCGGGCCGGTCTGGCGCCCAGCGCGGTGCGCACAGCCAGCTCCCGCTCCCGGCTGCTGGCGCGTGCCAGCTGCAGGTTGGCCAGGTTCACGCATGCGATCAACAGCACCAACCCCACCGCGCCCAGCAACATCAGCAGCGCGGGCCGTACCCCCCGAACCCTCAGGGTCTGCAGCTCGCCCGCATCCAGCCAGTGCTGTGTGCGGACGGCTCCTGGCCGGCTCGCTCGAAGCTGCTCGCCCTGCGCAGTCACCAGGGCTCCCACCTGCGCTGGATCCACGCCGGGCCTGAGGCGGCCTGCCACCATCAGGTAGTGCGTGTCCTCGATGCTCACCCGATCGAGCCGCAGCGGAACCCAGAGCTGGGACTGACCGGGGTAGTCGAAGCCGGGCGGGGCGACCCCGACGACGGTGTAGGGCTCGCCATTGAGCTCGAGGGAGCGCCCCACTGCGTCCGGGTCTCCCTGGAACAGGCGCTGCCACAGCGCATGCCCCAGCACCACCACGCGCGGCCCGCCGGGAACATCCTCCTCCGGCAGGAAGCCCCGCCCGAGCACGGGGGTGAGGCCGAACACCTCGAAGAACGACCGCGTCACCCGCGTGCCCGTGAGTCGCTCGGGAGCCCCCTCCCCGCTCAGGTTGAAGCCGCTGTCCGTCACCGGCCAGGCCGCCAGCGCCGAGAACGGCTGCTCCTGGCGGAGCAGGAACGCGTACTGCGGCGCCGAGAGCGGAGCCTCATCCCGGCCCGGATCGTGGCGGATCACCCGGAAGAGGCGATGGGGCTCCGGAAAGGGAAGCGGCTGCAGCAGCACCCCATTCACCACGCTGAAGATGGCGGTGTTCGCACCGATGGCCAGCGCCAGCGAGAGCATGGCGACCGCGGTGAACCCAGGGCTCTTCCGGAAGAGGCGGGCGGCGAACCGGAGATCGTCGCGCAGGTCGGACATGCATCCCTCTCCGGGGATCCTCCCTACGAGCGTCGCCAGTGTCCAGCAACTGCAGTCATCTTCTCCTCGAGGCCCCTGGCAGAGCCCCCAGGTTGATCACGAATAGCATAGAGGGAGCGGCCCCTTCGCGGCTAATCGGCTCTCAGGGCCACCATGGGATCCACGCGCGCGGCCCGCCGCGCCGGCAGCCACGTGGACACCAGCGCCACGCCCACCAGCACCCCGGGCGCCGCGACGAACGCCAGCGGATCCAGCGCGCTCACGGAGTACAGCAGGCGCTCGAGCAGCCGCGTCAGCCCGAAGGCGCCCACGATCCCCAGTGCCACGCCCACCCCCACCGTGGACAGCCCCTGGCGCAGCACGAGCCACACCACCTCGCTCCGAGTCGCCCCCAGCGCCAGGCGCACCCCGAGCTCCCGGGTGCGCTGGTTGACCAGGTAGGACAGCACGCCGTAGATGCCCACCGCGGCCAGCACCAGCGCCAGGCCCGCCATCAACCCCAGCAGCAGCGTGTTGAAGCGCTGCGAGCCGAGCGAGCGCTCGACGACCTCCTCCATGCTCGCGATGTCCGTCACCGGCTGCAGCGAGTCCACCGCCCAGATCTCGCGCTGCACAGCGGCCGCGAGCGGGCCGGTGTCCCCCGGCGCGCGCACCACCAGTCCCTGCGGCAGCAGGCGCACCATCATCGTGGAGAACCCCAGGGGCATCTGCCCCACGGGGAGGTAGAGGATGGCAGGGGGCTCTTCCTCCAGGCCCGTCTCGTGCACGTCCCGGATCACGCCGATAATCTCCCGGGGCGCCGGGTCCGCAAGCTGGGGTACCGACTGCCCGATGATGATGCGCTGCCCAAGGGGATCCTGCCCCGGCCAGTAGCGACGCGCCGCCGCCTCATTGATGATGACCACGGGAGCGCTCCCGTGCTGGTCCGTGTCGGCCAGCAGCCGCCCTCGCACCAGGCCGATCTTCAGCGTCTCGAAGTAGCCGGGCATCACCGGCCGGTAGTGCGCGCTCCCCTGCCCTTCCTTGCTGCCGGGGCCCTGGTAGCGGCCCACGATGGCGAAGTCCATGTCCGCTCCGGGCCCGAAGGGGAGCGTGGGCGCGAAGCTCGCATCCTGGACGCCCGGAAGGGCTCGCACCCGCTCCAGCACCTGCTGGGCAAAGGACTGGAGCGCCTCCGGGCGGCCATAGCGCGCCTCGGGCAGGGAGAGCTTCATCGTCAGCACGTTCTGCGGATCGAGCCCGGGGGCCACGCCGCTCAGGGTCGCGAAGCTCTTCACCAGCAGCGAAGCCCCTACGAGCAGGATCACGGCGAGCGCCACCTCGCTCACCACCAGCAGCCGCCGCGTCCGGTTCCCCGAGGGCCCGGAGGTGGCGCGAGACGCACTCACATTGATCGAGCCCTGCAGGTCCGGCCGGGAGGCCTGCCACGCGGGCAGCAACCCGAAGAGCAGCCCCGTGAGCACCGAGACACCCAGCGTGAACCCGAGCACCGAGCCGTCGATGCGGACCTCCTCCGGGATGGGGATCCCCTCGGGCGCCAGCGCGAGCAGCGCGGGCAGGGCCCAGATGGCCAGCAGCAGCCCCAGCGCGCCTCCAGCGCTGGACAGGAACAGGCTCTCGGTGAGGAGCTGGCGCATGATGCGGCCCGGGCTCGCCCCCAGGGCGGTGCGCACCGCGAGCTCCCGCTCCCGGGAGGCCGCGCGCGCCAGCTGGAGGTTGGCCAGGTTCACGCACGCGATCAGCAACACCAGCCCCACCGCCCCCAGCAGCACCAGCAGCGCGGGCTTCACGTGCCGCACCCCCAGGGAGTGGAGTTTCTCCGCATCCATGAATTGCTCGTCGCGCACCGCCCCCTGGCGGCTCGCGCGGATCTGCTCGCCCTGCAGCTTGACCACGGCCCCCACCTGCGCCGGATCCACACCGGGCTTCAGCCGGCCGAGCGCCACGAGGTAGTGCGCATCCTCGGTGCTCGCCAGATCGAGCTGCGCCGGCGTCCAGAGCTGCGCTTGCTCCGGGTGATGGAAGCCGGGCCGAGTGACGCCGACGATGGTGTAGGGCTCGCCGTTGAGCGCGATGGAGCGGCCGAGGACGTCCGGGCTCCCTGCGAAGCGGCGCTGCCACAGGCCATGGCCCAGCACCACCACGCGCGGCCCGCCGGGAATATCCTCCTCCGGCAGGAAGCCCCGGCCCAGCGCGGGAGGGACGCCCAGCACCTCGAAGAATGGCTGCGTCACCCGCGCCCCCATGACGCGCTCGGGGAGACCGTCCCCGCTCAGGTTGAACCCGCTGTTGAGGGCCGGGTAGGCCGTCAACTTCGAGAACGGCTCGCCCTGAGCGGAGAAGAAGGTGTACTGCGGGACGGAGACGGAGGGGCTGATCCCATCGGCGTTGCGGCGAATCACCTGGAAGAGCTGCTCCGGCTCCTGGAAGGGCAGCGGCCGTAGCAGCACCCCGTTCACCACGCTGAAGATGGCGGTGTTGGCGCCGATGGCCAGCGCCACCGTGAGGATGGCCACCGCGGTAAACCCTGGGTTCTTGCGAAGGATTCGGGCGGCGAAACGGACGTCTTCGAGCAGCTCGGCCATGGGGTCCCTCTCCGACCTTCCCCTACGCACGGCGGGGAAATCCGATTGCTGGGCTGCTCTGCGGCCTGTCACTTTGCGAGCGCCAGGCCGCCCGGATGCTGGGGGGAAGCCTCTGCCTCCTTCATCCGTTCCAGGGTATCCCCCAGGCCTCCTGGCTGTGCTAGGTAGGCCGCCCTCTCCTCACTCGAACACTCATGATCCGGCTCGACAACATCGGCAAGCAGCACGGCCAACAGATCCTCTTTGTGGAGGCCTCCGCCCAGCTCAACCGCGGCGAGAAGATAGGCCTCGTAGGCCCCAACGGTGCGGGCAAGACCACCCTCTTCCGCATGGTCATGCAGCGCGAGCACCCTGACGAGGGCCAGGTCTCCGTCGACAAAGGGGTGACCGTCGGCTACTTCGACCAGGACGTGGGCGAGATGTCCGGGATGTCCGCGGTGGCCGCGACCATGGACGGTGCCGGCCCAGTGTCCCAGGTGGCCGCCGAGCTCAAGGAGCTGGAGGCCGGCATGGCCGATCCCGAGCGCATGGACGAGCTGGACAAGCTCATCGAGCGCTTCGGCGTGGTGCAGGCCCGCTACGAGGAGCTGGGCGGCTATGCCCTGGAGGGCCGCGCGAGAGAGATCCTCGCCGGCCTGGGCTTCACGCAGGACATGATGGACGGGGACGTGGGCTCGCTGAGCGGCGGGTGGAAGATGCGCGTGGCGCTGGCCCGCATCCTCCTGATGCGCCCGGACGCCATGCTCCTGGACGAGCCCAGCAACCACCTGGACATCGAGTCGATCATCTGGCTGGAGAACTTCCTGAAGGGCTACGAGGGCGCCCTGCTGATGACCAGCCACGATCGCGAGTTCATGAACCGCGTGGTGACGAAGATCATCGAGATCGACGGCGGCACGCTGACCACGTACTCGGGCAACTACGACTTCTACGAGCGGCAGCGCGCTCTCGCCGAGAAGCAGCAGCAGGCCCAGTTCGAGCGCCAGCAGGCCATGCTGGCCAAGGAGCTGAAGTTCATCGAGCGCTTCAAGGCGCGGGCCTCGCACGCCGCCCAGGTGCAGAGCCGGGTGAAGAAGCTGGAGAAGATCGAGAAGGTGGAGCCGCCCAAGCGCCGGCAGACGCTGCTCTTCGACTTCCAGCCGCCGCCGCGCTCGGGCGACGACGTGGCGAAGCTGGAGCAGGTGGTGAAGGGCTACGGCAAGCGCCCCGTCTACGAGGGGCTGGACTTCCTGGTTCGCCGCGGCGAGCGCTGGTGCGTGATGGGCGTGAACGGGGCGGGCAAGTCCACGCTGCTCAAGCTGATCGCGGGCGAGTCCCAGCCGGATGACGGAGCAGTGACGGTGGGCTCTAGCGTGAAGATGGGCTACTTCGCCCAGCACGCCATGGAGGTGCTGAAGCCGGAGCTGACGGTGTTCGAGTCCCTGGTAGAGCGCTTCCCGCGCGCCTCGCAGGGCTCGCTGCGGGCGCTGGCCGGGTGCTTCGGCTTCTCGGGAGACGAGGTGGAGAAGAAGTGCCGGGTACTCTCCGGCGGCGAGAAGGCGCGGCTGGTGCTGGCGCAGATGCTCTACGATCCGCCCAACTTCCTGGTGCTGGACGAGCCCACCAACCACCTGGACATGGCCACCAAGCAGATGCTGATCACCGCGCTGGCCAACTACGAGGGCACCATGCTCTTCGTGAGCCACGACCGGCACTTCCTGGCGGCCCTCTCCAACCGGGTGCTGGAGCTGACGCCCGAGGGCGTGCACAAGTACGGCGGCGGTTATACGGAGTACGTGGCACGCACGGGCCAGGAGGCTCCGGGCTTGCGGAGCTGACGCGGACTCCGGGTCTGAGTGTTTTCTACGCCCAACCCGCTACGTTGGGCGTAGAGTGAGAGCGTCATCCCGTCACGAAAGATGCGCTCGATGGCCCGTCACTCCTTCTCGCTCTGTCTCCTCGCGCTGTCTCTGCTGTCCACCTCCGCCGTTGCCCAACCACGGCTGCCCTCCTTCGATCTGCAGCGGCTCCAGTTCGAGCCCAGCTCGCTCGGCTCGCTTGTCGTCGGCACGGGCCGGACGCTGGATCAAGGCGTCTTCCGCGGCTCGTTCCAGGTCCACTACGAGCAACAGCCCCTCTCCTTCGATGAGCGCTGGGATCCGGCTGCAGGCCAGGCGCTGGTCGAGGGAAAGTTCACCACGCACCTCACGGCGGCCTATGGCGTGCTGCCCTGGCTGCAGGTGGAGGCGCAGCTGCCCGTCATCTTCAACCAGACGGGCACGCGCACCATCCAGGCGGTGCCACCCTCTCGCGCCGGGATGGGCACTCCCTGGGTGGGGGCTCGCACCGGACTGCTGAGCGTGAAGAGGGGCGCGCCGGTGAACCTCGGGCTTGGCGTGTCCGCAGGGCTCCCCGTGGGCAGCAGCGATGCGCTCGCTCGCGAGGACTTCGCGGTGTTCCCCCGGCTCCAGCTCGGCGTCCAGTCGGAGGGGTACCAGGCGGGGGTCGAGGTGGGTGCCCTCCTGCGCAAGGAGGTGGACATCAGTGAGATCTCTCAGCGTGAGAAGGATGTGGTCGGCAACGAGCTGCGGCTGGCCGCCACGGTGACCTCGCTGGGCGGAAAGAAGACGCGCGGCGAGCTGAGCGTGCTGACGTCCGTGCCGCTCGGCGGCGGGCGGATGAGCACGGAGGTGCTGCTGGCCATCCGCCGGCACGCCTTGCCCTGGCTGGATCTCTACGTCCTCGGTGGGCCGGGGATCGGCACGGCCTTCGACACGCCTTCCTTCCGTGTCATCGCCGGCGCCGCCTTCTCCAACGGCAAGATCGACTGACGGGATCTCCCTCGGCGCACGCGTTCACTCCTCGAACTTCACTGCAAGCGCCGCGCGAGGCTTTTCTCGCCTTCGCGGCGCCCCGGCTGTAGCGTCGATCCCTCTATCCGGGAGTCGATTTCCTCGATGAAGGTCCGCCGCCTTGAAATGAAGTCCTTCCGCGGCTTCCGTGAGCTCTCCCTAGAGTTCAGCGGGCAGGTGACCATGCTCGTCGGTGTCAATGGCGCCGGTAAGACGTCAATCCTCGACTGCCTCGCGCTGCTCCTGTCTCAAGTGCCCTCGGAACTCATTGAGAACAAGGGACATAGCCGTCGGCTCTATGAAACCGACATCCAGAACACCGAAGCCCACACCCTCAATACGATCGAGGTCGCTTCTGAAAACCAATTTTTCCTCTGGTCGCTCGCGATGGCGCGCAAAGGACTTCCTCGGCGAGCATCGAACGATCTCGCAGGATTGAAGCAGTTCGTCGAGACTTTGGAATTTCGGCTTGACCAGCTGAAGCAGCTCCCGCTGGCGATCTACTACCCAGTCAATCGAGTTCCAGCGACGGACACTCCGCCGCGCGTCAAATCAGGTCGCATTTACGAATTTGAACCCTTCGACGCCTACGCCGAGGCGTTAGGGGGAACTGGACGGAACTTCAAATCCTTCTTCGAGTGGTTTCGGGAGCGAGAGGACCTTGAGAACGAGCAGCGCCTTCAGGTCGATCAAAGCCATCGAGATCGCCAACTGGAAGCCGTAAGAACTGCAATCGGGACCCTTGTCCCTGGCTTCTTAGGCCTCCGCGTTCAACGTGCTCCGCTAAGAATGGTAGTTCAAAAAGAGGGAGTCACCTTGGAACTCGATCAACTCTCCGATGGGGAGAAGGGCCTGTTGGCTGTGGCCGGAGACCTGGGGCGACGTCTGGCGATAGCCAATCCCAAGCTTCAAGACCCGCTGTCCGCCGAAGCTGTGGTGCTGATCGACGAAATCGAGTTGCACCTCCACCCGGGCTGGCAGCGCATGGTCGTCGAGCGCCTCTGCCGTACCTTCCCCAACTGCCAGTTCATCATGACGACGCACTCACCGCAGGTGCTGAGCCAGATCCCCTCAGAGTCCGTCGTCCTTCTTGAGCAATTCCAACGGGTCCCCCTCCCCGCAGGTACGCTCGGGAGGGATAGCAACTCGATTCTCACGGAAGTCATGGGCGTTGTAGAGCGCCCCCAAGCCTGGGCCAACCGCATCCATGAGATCGCCAGGATGATTGACGCGGGAGAGTTGCCTCAGGCCCGCCAAGCGTTGGACGAGTTGGCGAAGCATCTGGGAGAACAGGATTCGGAGGTGGTCCGTTTCCGAGCGCTCATGAACTTCCTGGAAGGCTGAGATGCGACACTTCCGGAAGGGTCCAGAGCCCGAGAGCCTCCGAAAGTACCGGCTGGGGATTGGAGCGACCTATGACGGTCTTCCTCAAGAGGCCAAGGACGAGTTGCGCGAGCAGCTCGCCCGCGAGCAGGGGTTCCTCTGCTGCTACTGCATGCAGCGCATCAGGCCCGAGTTCCAAGGGATGAAGATCGAGCACTGGGCGCCGCAGGGTGATCCCGCCACGCGCCATCGCCAACTCGACTGGAAGAATCTCCTCGGCGCATGCAAGGGCAACGAGGGAATGCCGTGGCGGGCGCAGCACTGTGACACCCGAAAGGGAGATGCGCACCTTACGGTGAATCCCACCGAGCAGAGCTGCGAGCAGCACGTGCGCTTTCTCCCGGACGGCACGGTCGAGTCCGATGATCCGGCGGTAGATGGCGATCTCAACCGGACCTTGAACCTGAACTACGCGCTCTTGAAGAACAACCGGGAAGCCATGCTGGATGCATTCTTGGAGTTCATGGAACGAAAGCATCCTGGCCGTACCTGGCCTGAAGCTTCCATACAGAGAGAGCTAGAACGGCTCCAACAGGCCGACGCGGAGGGGATGCTGCGACCGTATTGCCAGGTTCCCATCTACTGGCTCAAGAAGCGGCTGGGCAGGATGGCCACCTCCGGGCGCGCCTGAGCAGCAAGCGGGTCGCCGGAGCGTCTGGGCCGCGGGCACAAACAACGGGGGCGGCCGTGGCACGCGTCCACAGGCCGCCCTCTTCCAGCTCAGGCCCGTGATGGGCCGCTCAGCTCAGTTCACGTCCCAGCACGCGGCGATCTCCGCGCAGGCGACCTCCAGGTTTCCCAGCCGGCGCTGCTGAGCCTTGGGCGCCACGTACACCTTGCCCGCGAACACGTCGAACACGCGCACCAGGCGGTGATCCACCGGCCCCTTCTGCTGCAGGTGCTGCTCCGCGTACATGTGGAGCACCGTGGCGATGTACTGCCCGGACTGCTCGTTCAACGGCGTGTGCTTCGAGAAGTACAGCTTCAGCAGGCCCGAGTGCATCTGCCCATACCGGTCCGCGCTGCGCAGGAGGATCTCCGGCCGCACGTTGATGGTCACCCCGGCCAGCGCCATGGGCGGGAACTCCGAGCCCGCGGGGCTGGCCACCGCGTTCGTCAGCGCCAGCTCGTCAGCGGACGCCAGGAAGTGCTGGAGCGCCTCGGCGCACAGCGAGAGCCGGTGCGCGTCGAAGTCAGACTCGGGCGTGGCGTTGAGCATGCGGCGCTGGTGGTAGCGCAGGATGACTTCGTCCCGGCCGCCGCAGAGGTACTCGACGATGGCCTGCGCGGCCTC
>Ga0190275_10003417_pt1 | contig 11321 bp, 8 predicted proteins | sample Popmic550T_FD_133745 | JGI IMG/M metagenome (GOLD analysis project Ga0190275, IMG submission 133745) | Populus adjacent soil microbial communities from riparian zone of Yellowstone River, Montana, USA - 550 T | ecosystem: Environmental > Terrestrial > Soil > Riparian zone > Trees stand | place... | reverse complement strand
GCGTATGAGCGCGTTCTCAGGCGGCGTGAGAATACCGGGCAGCATCTCCAACTCGTCCGGCTTGTTCAAGCGGAGCGAGAAGGTGTTGCGCCGCGCGTCCCACTCCCACTTGCCGAAGGCTACGAAGCGCGCGCCGCGTGCGAACTGCTGACGGTGGTATGCGATGATGCGGTGCGCCTGCCTACCGGAAACGAACCACCAGACGACGACGGGCTTGCCAGTCTTTTCAGGGTCGCCCGCCGTCACCTCGAAGATGAAGAGCGGCGGAGCCTTCGGCCCACGATTCTTGCCGACCTGAAATCCGCCCGCCACGCGCACGTAAAGCTCAAGCGACGCCTCTACGCCGTCGCTCAAATCCGCGATGCGCGCGAGGTTCGACCGATCCTCGTAGCGCATCGGCAGGTAGTTCAAAAGGTCTTCGACCGTCACCTCGCCCGCGTCGCCCTTGCCCGACACGTTCGCCAGCGCGAGCGCGAGCTTGCGCGCCGTCTGCGCGCCAAGCCGCGCGATGCCGTGCTGCGAAAGCTGTAGAACGGGCGTGTCGGGCGTGAGCTGAGACATAGAAAGCAGAAAGCAGAAAGCAGAAAGCAGAAGGCAGAAGGCAGTGAACGCGTGAATTTTGATTCTCAGCTTTTGAGGTCGCGCGCTGTTGGCTGCCTTCTGCTTTCTGCCTTCTGCCTTCTACGCATTGACCGGGGCGCAGAAGCGGTTGAAGGCTTGCGTAAGCTCGTCGGCGATCTGGTAGGCATCGCGTGTCTCGATCTGGTGGCGTTCGAGCATGTAGACGAGCTGGCCGTCGCGGAAGAGCGCGACCTGCGGCGATGACGGCGGGTAGGGCGCGAAGTGTGCGCGCGCATGTTCCGTCGCCTCGATGTCCGCGCCCGCGAAGACCGTGACTGCGCGGTCGGGGCGTGCCTCGTTTTGAAGCGCGAGGCCGATGCCGGGCCGCGCCTTGCCCGCGGCGCAGCCGCAGACCGAGTTGACGACGACGAGCAGCGTGCCCTTCGTGTTTTTGATCGCGTCCTCGACCTGTTCGGGCGTGCGCGTTTCCTCGATGCCGAGTCGCGTCAAATCTTCGCGCATCGGCTTGATGAGAATTTCAGAGTACGGCATGTTCGATTTCTCCTTGCAATGAAGCTAACGGTCAATTGCCTCAAAATTGATTGATTGACAAGAGTAATTTAACACAAGCTGCGCGGAGGCGCAGATGAGCGCAGGGTCGGCTCAAGCGTCGGCAACCGCGACGTTGATGCGCCGCGGGTCTTCGCCGTCGCCTTCGATTGTAATTCTCCAAACGGGCGCGGGCAGGCGGTAGCCGCCCATGCGCTCGGCCCACTCGATGACGACGACGGCGCGCTCGTCCGCCAGAAGGTCGTCGAGGTCAACGGCGTGCGCCGCGCCCGCGCCTTCGGCGAGCCTGTAGAGGTCTATGTGATAGAGGACGTGGCGGCCTTCCGCGTGGTGGTTGACGAGCGTGAAGGATGGGCTTGAGACCTCTTCGGGGTCGAGGCCGAGTCCGGCGGCGAGTCCCTTTACGAAAACGGTCTTGCCCGCGCCAAGCGCGCCGCTCAGAAGAAGTATCTCGCCGCCCGCGAGCCTCTCGCCCAAGCGCCGTCCCGCCTCGAAAGTCTCTTCGGCGTTCGCCGAAATCCACTCGCCGGTCTCTATGCGCTCGCGCGCGGCGGCGTTCAAGGCATCTCTCCTTCTGCGTCGAGCGCGCAAACGGCAGCGCTCAGATACCCGCGTATGTCGGACGCGACCATCGCGCGCATGCCAAGCTCGCGCGCCGCCAGATCGCCCGCGAGTCCGCCGACGTAGACGGCTGCGACCGTTGACGCGACCGCGTCCGCGCTGTCCTTCAACGTCGCGAAGGCTTGAGCGAGAAAGCCCGTGATTATCCCTGTGAGCGTGTCGCCGGAGCCTGCCGTGCCGAGGCCCGCGTTGCCCGTCGGGTTGACGTAGACGCTGCCGTCGGGCGCTGCGACGAGCGTGCGCGTGCCTTTGAGGACGACGACGAGTTGGTGCCTGCTCGCAAACTCCGCGACGACCCCCGCGCGGTCTCGGAGCGCCGAGCGATCTTGAGAGCCGAGCAGACGGAGCATCTCGCCCTCGTGCGGCGTTATGACGATGGGGGCATCAGTCGTGCCGCGCAAGTCCGAGGGCCACGGGGCGAGCGCGTTCAGTCCGTCGGCGTCAACAACGACCGGCGTCGTGCGCCGCTCGACGGTCTCGCGGACGAAGCGGCGCGTGCTGTCCGACTCGCGCGCGAGACCGCACCCGACGGCGACGACGGTCGCGCGCTCCGTCAGTCGCTTCAACTCCGCGGACGCTTCCGCGGCAACGCTCCCGCTTTCGGTTTCCGACAGCGCGGCTGTCATCACTTCGGGCATGAGCCGCGGCGCGATGCTCGCAAGCGCGGACTTCGCCGTCGCCAGCGTGACCAGCCCCGCGCCCGCGCACATCGCCGCGTCGGCGCAGAGAACGGCAGCGCCCGGCATGTCGCGCGAGCCTGCGACGACGAGCGCGTGACCGTGCGTGTTCTTGTAGGAGTCGGGCGCGCGTCGCGTCGCTTCGAGCCACGCGCGAGCGTCCGACGATTCGGTCAGAAAAAGTTTTGAAGGCGCGGACTCGACGAGCGAGGGAGGCGAGCCGATGTCCGCGACGACGAGGTGGCCGCCGAAATGCGAGGCGGGCGGCAGTACGTTCGCGAGTTTCGGGGCGGTGAACGTGACGGTCAGGTCGGCGCGCACGGCTGGGCCTATCGGGTCGTGCGAGTCTGCGTTCAGGCCAGACGGCAGGTCGAGTGACACGAAGAGCGGCAATTCGTGTCCCGCACGCTCGCGCGCCGCGCGAAGCATCTCGATGTGCGCGATGACTTTCGGGAAGACGCCTTCGAGGGGTCGCGCGAGGCCGGTGCCGAAGAGCGCGTCAACGATCACGTCATAATTGTGGTGAGCGCTGGCGAGGCTTTCCCACGCGGCGGTGTCTTTGCACTCGATGAAGGAGAGGGGCGGCGGGCGTTTGTTTGAGCCGGCGGCGAAGGAGGCGAGGTGTTGCGCGATACGGAAGTTAACGCGGGCGTCGCCCTTCGCGTCTTCGGCGTGCCCGAAGAGGACTACGTCCACGCGCGCTCCCAACATCCATAGCACGCGTGCGAGCGCCGCGCCGTCGCCGCCGTTGTTGCCGCGCCCGCACAGGATTTGAACTCGCCTGCCGCTGAGATCGTGTGAGAGTCGTGCGGCGAGGGCGCGAGCCGAAGCGTTGGCGGCCTGCTCCATCAGCAGCAGTGAAGGCGTCGCGTACCGCTCTGTGGTCAGGCGGTCAATCTCGCGCATCTCCGCTGCCGTCACGATCTTTCTCACGCGCGGGATGATATCACGGACGAAGAATTGCGGAATGTGGATTTCGGATTGCGGATTTGAAGCGGGCCGCGAGCCGTCGCCCGTTCGTATTGTGTGGGGAAGAGAAGTTGAAAATAAAAAAAGGCGTCGCCTGCGCCCTACCGCTACGCCTGCCGCCTCGCCGAGCTTCCTGTTCGATTGTGACTAGCAGAAATGTTCAATCGAGCTGTTCCTCCAGAAAAATTTCGCGGGTAGGAAAAAAAGTTTGTGGAAGTGTTTTAGAGGGGTCTTATGGAACGGAAAAGCCGGGTCGAGATTGAACTCGACCCGGCTCTTCCGGGAACAGCTATTCTCTGTACGGAGGCGTGTGATGAGTCTATTTCGCGGCAGCTTTGCGGCGACGGCGCACGCCCGCGGCGATGCCCGTCAGGCCCGTGCCGAGCAGAAGGAGCGTGGCCGGTTCGGGAATCGCAGTCTGCTGCGCGCCCGTGATCTGGCCGGTTAGTGAAACGGTCTGACCGGGGTCAATCGCAACGTCGTTGACGCTAAAGAAGAACGAGCCGCTGCCGCAGGTGGTCTGCTGTCCGGGAACACCTCCCGTGGGGTCTGGCTCGCAGTTCGTATCATTGAAGGTGAACAGGAGCGGCGTGTTGTCGAAATCAACGAAGACGCCGCCCTGATTGTCGGCCCTGACCGTGCCCGTGATGGTCGCGGTGAAAGTCGTCTGATTCGATCCGTTAATGCCCTGCGGCGCTGTGAACGTGATCTGAAGCGAGAACGGTGTGTTGAAAGTGTTAGACGCGGTATCCAGCCTGAGCGAGCCGAGGTTGTTGAAGTTCGCCCCCGGATTCGGGGCGCCACCGAGGCCGCGGAATCCATTCGCCGTTGTGCCTGCGAAAGTCGCGTTGCTGAAGGTCAGCCCTAAGAAGGTGGCGCTCGTGCCGGGCGTGCAGTTCGCGCCGAAGCAGCCGTCAGTGTTGCCTGCGATGAAGACTTCGTCGGCGCGCGCTTCGCTCTGCGCGAGGCCGATGATGGCTACGGCAAAAATGCCGAGCACGAGGGGTTTCACCATCGCCAGAATGCGGTTTGTCATGTTCTTCCTCCGTCGTTCCTTTCCGAGACCTTGTTCGTTTGCACTCCGTCAGGTTTGAGATTAAACGGACAGGAGCTGGGCAAGCTCACTGCACGCTGTCGCGGGAGCGGACGGTAAACCGCACTTTGCCGCACCGTTCGAGTGAAAAAAACCTGATGCTAGACCTAATTTTTACCGGCAGATAGTGTGGAGACAACTTAAAGCCGCCGGAAATTTCAATCCAACTGGAATACTATAATGCGAGTAAACGCCTAATTCTTCTATAGTTTCAGAAAAGTGGAAGGCAATTTAACCAGTTCCAGAAAAAATGTAAAGCTAAATTTTCGGCGGGCCGTGCCGGCGACCGGCATTAAAAATCTCGACGAGCTTGTGAGGCAGCATTATTAAAAGGAAAAAGCCGGGGACGAGCGAGCGTCCCCGGCTTTGCTTTGCTGCGCCCCGCACGAGCGCTTTAGACAACGGCAGCCTGAAATCGTTGAGATTTAGACTTTCCGGTTGCGACGACGGGCGCGTGCGGCGATGCCGGCCAGCCCCGTTCCGAAAAGGATCATCGTCATCGGTTCGGGGATTTCGCCGGGATTCGGCCCGATTACTTCGCTCTCGTCCTGGGGGCCGATGCCTTGGAACCTTAAGAGGATGGCGCGGGCGATCTCGTCCTCCGTCATGCCGGAGAAATCGCCGGTAATGACGAAAGTGCCGCTCTGACCGGCCTGTATCCCGCCGGCCACGGAGCCGCCGCCGAAGTTGTTGCCCGTGAGCAGCGCGAAATCAAACGTGGACGTGGTGTTCTGGGCACCGGCCTGCGCCTTAACTTCGTTCGCCAGCCTAAAGTCGGAGTCCGTAGTGGTGTTCAAGGTGAACGTGCCACGGTTAGTGCCGGTCAGGTTGAACCCGATGGCGGTAATCGAGCCGGTGGAAGACGTGTTGGTCAGGGTGAAGGTGAACGTATTACCGGACAGCGAATAGTTTGTGACCGTCGCGGTAGACCCGAATTGTCCGGGACCGAACGTGACGGTGTCGGCGCGCGCGACCGAGCTAAGGGTGAGCATGACGAAGGCTGCTGCGGCTGTGAGCAAAGCTTTACGGAACATTGTAACTAATTCCCCCAATCTCAGGATTTGTACTTGTCATCCCCGGAAGCGTCTCAGCTCTCAAGGCCGGGGCAAAAGAGCTGTGCCGAGCTTGTTCACACTCGTCGTAGACCCGTCAGGCCTTGAGGTGACTTTCGCTCATCATTGAAAAACGAGCAATAGCGAGGCGTTTTCAGAAAACTTTTGTGGGCGGCGATTAAACAGCAAAGCGGCCAAAACGTCAACGATAAAATTTAAACCCCCGCCGCAGGTTTTAAGACCTATTCAGTCTAAACATTCGCGTAAACCGCCCGACGACGGCGCGCGACTCCTCAAGCCCCCAAGCTGACGTGAGCGCGAAGTAGAGGACGCCGTAGGGGGTTAGCACGAGCGCGGCCATGAAAATCGGGTGAATGGGGCCTAGCGCGAGCCTGATGCCCCAAGCCACCGCCGCGCTCGCCGTGGCCGAGAGCCACAGTTTCGTGATGAACGAGAGAGGGATGCCCGTCAGTCCGATTCGCCCGTTCAGCTTGCGGCGGAGCAGGATCAACTCGACCCACCCGGCGAGTCCCGCGGAAAATGTCAGCCCGACCGCGCCCCACTGTCGCGGAATTTCGAGCGCGTCGGGCAGCGGCAGGGCGAAGAGGTAGCCCAGCACGGTCGCAAGAGCGACGTGTAGGACTGCGAAGCGCAAGGGCGTGCGCGTGTCGTGCAGCGCGTAGAAGGTCGAGGCGTAGAGCCTTCCGAGCGTCGCCGGGAGCAGGCCAACCGCCGAGCCTGCGAGAATCGCCCAGACGTAGACGGTGTCGGCGCGCGCGAACTTGCCGTTCTGATAGAGCGCGGCCACCATCACGTCGCCGAGCGCGACGAGGCCCACCGCCGAAGGCACGATGAAGAGTGCGATGCGCCGCAACCCCGCGTCCAGACGCCCACGCAGTTTCTCCGCCACCTCCGACTGATTGCCTACCGCGCTCGACATCTCAGGCAGTTCCGCCGCCGACACCGAAATTCCGAACAGGCTGACGGGCAATGTGTAGAGGCTCTGCGCGTAGCCGAGCGCGGCGACTGCGCCCGTGCCGAGCCAGCTTGCGAGCCACGCGTCCACGAACGCGCTTATCTGCACGACGCCGCGACTGACGAAGACCGGCACGAAGTTTCGCAGCACCGTGCGGACGTGCGTGTTCGTAAGCTTGAGCGCGAGGCGCACGCGGCGGAGAAGCATCATCACCGTCGGAAGTTGGATTGCGAACTGAAGCGCGCTGCCCACGACCGACCCCCACGCGGCGAACGCGGCCACGCGCCCCCACACGCCGAGGTCTGCGAGCGCGGTGTTTCGGACGGGCAGGCCCGCCCACACGAGCGCGGCGATGAGCGTTAAGTTCCAGACGACGGGCGCGGTGTAGGAGAGGAAAAATCGCCTGTGGCTGTTGAGCACGCCCAGACACCAAGCGGAGAGAACGAGCAGCCCCGCGCCGGGGAAAAAGATTCGCACGAGCTGAACGGTGAGCGCGCGCTTCTCGCCCTCAAAGCCGGGCGCGATGGCGTTGATGAGAAGCGGCGTGGCGAGGACTCCCGCGACGACCAGAAGTGAGACGACGAGCGCGAGCAGAGAGAAGACGCTCCATGCGACGCGGTCTGCCTCCTCCTCGTCGTCCTGCGCGAGCAGCTTCGCGTAGACGGGGATGAAAGAGGCCGAGAGCGCGCCCTCGCCGAAGACGTTCTGCAAAAAGTTCGGGATGCGGAACGCCGCGTTGAAGGCGTCCATCGCGTCGGAGTTGCCGAGGAAGTATGCGAATACGCGCTGGCGCACGACGCCGACGATGCGGCTCAAAAGAATCCCCGCGCCGACTAAGAACGCGCCCCGGCTCGTGCTGATAGCACGCCGCTCTTCGCGCGCGACTATTTTCTCGGCAGGGAACTGGCCGGTCACAGCGCCGACGGGCGCGTCCGCCTCGCCCGCGATTAAATCCGCCTGTCCGTGCTCGGCGTCGGCGGGGTCTGCCACTGTCGCGCGGCGCTCGTCCGCTTCGGCGTCTGCGTCTCGGTTCATCTGTCGGTTAGAGTTCGTAGTCCTTGATCTTCGTCAGCAGCGTCTTGTAGCTGACGCCGAGCTGTTCGGCGGCGCGCGTTTTGTTGCCGTCGCTTGCGCGCAGAGCGTCCGCGATCTTACGCCGCTCGACGTAGCGGGCCGCGCGCTCGGACGCTTCGGCGAGCGTGCCGGAGAGGTCGAAGTCGGCGCGACTGTCGTCGTCTCTCGCGTCGCCGCCGGGGCGCGGCAAGAGACCGAGGTCGGCGGGCGTGAGCGTGGCCGAGTCGGCGAGGATGCACGCGCGCTCGATTGCGTTCTCAAGCTCGCGCACGTTGCCCGGCCAGCGGTGCGAGCGTAGAAGGGCGACGGCCTCGTCGCTCAAAACGGCCTCGCGTTTTCTCATCTCCTTGCCGAGCTGCGCGGCGAAGTGGCGCGCGAGCAGCACAACGTCGTCGCCGCGCTCTCGAAGGGGCGGAATCTCGATGGGGAACACGGCGAGGCGGAAGTATAGGTCGCGCCGAAACTCGCCGGCCTCGGCTGCCGACTGAAGGTCGCGGTTCGTGGCCGCGATGATGCGAACGTCAACGGGGACGGGCGCGCGACCGCCAATGCGGTCAACGACCTTCTCCTCAATCGCGCGAAGGAGTTTGCCCTGCGCGCCGACGTGCAGCTCGCCGATCTCGTCGAGAAAGATCGTGCCGCCCGTCGCCAGCTCGAACTTGCCGGGCCGCCGCTCGGTCGCGCCCGTGAACGCGCCGCGCTCGTGGCCGAACAGCTCCGACTCGATAAGCGTCTCCGGGATGGCCGCGCAGTTGATCGCGACGAACGTCTTCTCGCGCCGCGGGGAAAGATGATGAAGCGCGCGCGCGAAAAGCTCCTTGCCCGTGCCCGACTCGCCGAGCAGCAGGACGGTCGTGTCTGTCTGCGCGACGCGCTGCGTTTCGGCGACGACGCGCTTGATTGCGTCCGACTCGCCGATGATGCGAGGGAAGCCGTAGCGGCGCGACCACTCCTCGCGCAGCAGCATGTTCTCCGTCCGCAGACGTGCCTGTTCGAGCGCGCGCTCGACGAGCAGCAGAAGGTGGTTCGAGTCAACAGGCTTTTGAAGAAAGTCGTGCGCGCCGTCCTTCATCGCCTGCACGGCCTCGTCAATCGAGCCGTAGGCGGTCATCAGGACTACGGGAACGTCGGGGTCTGCCGACTTGGACGCGCGAAGAACGTCGAGTCCAGAACCGTTCGGCATACGCAGGTCTGTGAGAACGACGCGGAAGGGCGTGCGCGCGATGGCCTGCGCCGCGTCGCGCGCGTCCTCGGCCTCGGTCACGCTGTAGCCGGCGCTCTCAAGCGTCAGTCGCAGCACGCGCCGAAGGCTCTCTTTGTCTTCTACTAGAAGGATGTCAGGCATGGACGAAACGATGAACGCGGAACGCTGAACGATGAACTGGAAAGCATTTGCCTTTAATTCATCGTTCAGCGTTCCGCGTTCATCGTTTTCTTGTGGCGGATGGTAGCGACGCGGGTGAGCGCGTGTCAAGGAGGGCGATAGAAAGAGAGGGCGCTTCTCAATTTACGAGAAGCGCCCTCCGTGTGACGTTGCGTTAAGGGGCTGGCCTTTGCCTTCGGCGGCTGGCAGTCACTTGGGAATCTGGCCGAGCAGGTAATCGGCGAGGGCCGGGTCTGCGACTTTCAGAATCCGATACTGCTCAAGCGCTTTATCCTTTTCGCCGAGGTCAATGTGGATGAGGCCGAGGGTGTAATACGCGGACAGGTAGTTGGGGTCAATCGCGAGCGCTTTCCTGCACGCCTTGACGGCTTCCGGGTAGCTCCCCCAGTGAAAGTAGGCGAGGGCGAGGTTGTTGTGAGCGTCCAAGTGGCCGGGGGCAATGCGGATCGCCTGAAGGCACGACTTGATTGCAGCAAGCCCTTTACCCATTTCGCTGAAAGTCGTGCTCAAGCTCGTGTAGGCTTCGACGAATTCAGGATCGAGGCGGATAGCGCGCTCGAAGCACTCGACTGCCTTCTCCGACTCTGATAGGTGCTGAAAAGTCACCCCCATGTTGTAGTGAGTCTCGGCGCGGTTGGGCCTGACGCGAAGGTCACGGCGGAACTCGTCGAGCGCCTCGCGATAAAGCTGCCGACGCATAAGCTCAAGGCCGGTAGCGTTGTGGTCGCTGGCCGAGCTGCGCGCCGGAGAATCATGCAGCGAGCGGCTCGCCGCCTCATCCGGGTCGCTCCGCCTGAACACGTTTAATAGTCTCATGTGAACCTCCGCACTGAAGCTCAGTTGATGCAAGTGAGTTAAAGGCCGTCGTCGAACAGGCAGACGCTGCGCGGTCTGCCGGCCCTAGTATTCGCTAATTCCCACCACCCCCGGCCCGGCGCCTTTGAGCGCCTTCTTGATCCACTCCGAGTCGTAGCGCATGGTCGAGGTGCCGGAACCGTTAGAGTTGAAAGCCGGCGCGAGGAAGTTGCCCGTGGCGTCGAACCTCGCGACGGCGACCGCGCCGAGGCTTATGCCGTTGCCGCCGCCGGTGCGGACGACGGTCCCGCCGCCGAGCACGAGTATCAGGCCGTTGAAGGAGGAGCTGCCGTTCAGCGTGAGCGTGCCAGTCACGACGAGAAGTCCCGCGCCGCCCTGCGGCGGGAGGTCTATGTCGCCGTCAACGAAGGTCATCAGGCCGTCGGTTTGGGTCGCGCCCAGATCGGACGGGGTCTCGCCGGAGCCGAAGTAGCGGTCGCACTGCGCGGTCGTGCCCGTGCAGTTGATGGGCCACTTCTGGCCCATAGCCAACGTCTTTAGGGTCTGGACGGCTGTGCGCGCGCCATTTGCGCCGTCGGTCGTTCGCAGGAAGGTGTCGAGGCTCGTCAAAGGGACTTTTCTGACCGACTGGCTGCCGAACACCTGCGTCGGGTCTATGGCGTTAGAGACCATCGTGAGGTCAACGTCGCTCGTCACGGCGATGGCGGGGAGCGACGGGCCGGCGGAGTTGTCGTTACCGTTGTACTGGTACTGCGCGCTGTTGCCGACGCTGAAGGGGCTAATCACCGAGGTGTTGTCGTCGGCGCTACGCAGCGTGATCCCGCCGGTGGCGTTGTAGTCGAAGGCCGAGCGGCTGACGAGCATCTGCATCTTCTTCACGGCGTTGCGCGGCCCGTAGCCCTTGACCTTCACGACGAGGCGCTGCGGCTCCGGCGGCGAGAGCGTGACGCCGACCGTAGTCGTCGAGTCGGCAGGGAGCGCCGCGGTCAGCGCCGCTAACTTGTAACTGACGCCGTCGAGCGAGTACGAAAGGCTTGGGAAGGTGATGATCAGCGTGCCCGTGAAGTTACTTCCCGTCTTTATTGCTGTCCCGCTGATGGTGCAGGCGATGTCCTTAGTGACGGCCCATGGCCCTGTCTGTGTGATGGTCAGGGTGAAGGGTGCGTTTGTCCAAGTGTGTGTGCCGTTCGACGCGGACATGCTGAAGCTTCCGAGGTCGCTCGCGCCGCTGGTGCTGGTCGTGACGGTGTTGGACGCGCGGGGCGTGTAGGTCAGCGTGAGGCCGTCCAAAGTCTGCGACGCGCCGCCGTTGGCGAAAAGGCCGGAAGTGGAGAAGGTGACGATGTCGGAGTTGTCGGGGTCGCTGATGCTATCCACGCCGAAGGCCATGCCGGACAGCGGCGTGTAGCCGGAGGTGAGGGCGACGCGATCCGTGTAGGTCGAGTCGTAGCTGAGCCAGCGCGTGAGCCGCGGCGTTCCCGTGCCGGATGCGTTCGACGACGCGCTGCTGACCGCCTTGCGGAAGGTG
>Ga0190275_10003416_pt1 | contig 11323 bp, 9 predicted proteins | sample Popmic550T_FD_133745 | JGI IMG/M metagenome (GOLD analysis project Ga0190275, IMG submission 133745) | Populus adjacent soil microbial communities from riparian zone of Yellowstone River, Montana, USA - 550 T | ecosystem: Environmental > Terrestrial > Soil > Riparian zone > Trees stand | place... | reverse complement strand
GAAGGCGCTGGCGTTCCCACCGAGGTAAGAATCTCTCCAAATTCTCGCTTGCGGCGGCCAGCCCTGCCCGCGGGTTTGGCCCGCCACCTGATTTTCGGTCTCGACAAATGCGTTACTCAGCTAAACTGATTACCGGCCAAAGGACGCCAACCATTGTAAACGCCAGCATCCAGCAGGAAGGATCATCGCATGACCACGCCGCCCTTCGACACAGCTCTGCTGGACCGCCTCATGGAAGAGGCAAGCATCGATCTGCTGCTCGCGACATCCAAGCACAATATCCAGTATCTGCTCGGCGGATATCGTTTCTTCTTTTTCGACGTGATGGAGGCGATCGGCGTCAGCCGCTATCTGCCGGTCGTCGTTTATCAACGGGGCCGGCCCGAAAATACGCTTTATGTCGGAAATCGCATGGAGGGCTTCGAGCACGAGCTGAAAACCATTCAGGCGCCGATCGTCAAGACCTCGTCCTGGGGAACGATCGACGCCACCGAAATCGCGGTCAAGCATATCAAACAGCTCGGCGACGGCGTGAGGAAGGTGGGCATTGAGCCAAGCTTTCTGCCCGCTGACGCCAGACAACTTCTCGGCGCTCAGCTCGGCAATGTGGAACTGCGCGATGCGCAGTTCGTCCTTGAGCGGTTGCGCGCGATCAAGACGGCAGCGGAGATCGAACTTGTCCATCAGGCTTCCGCCCGCGTCGTCAGCGCTATGCAGGCAACGTTCAAGGTTTGCGAGCCCGGAATGAGCAAGCATGATGTCGTCGACCGGCTGAGGAAGGAAGAGCAGACGCGTGATCTTGCGTTTGAATATTGCCTGATAACAGCGGGAGCCAGCCGCAACCGCGCGCCGTCAAACCAGCGGTTGGAGCGGGGCGATGTGATGTCGCTCGACTCCGGAGGCAATTTTCACGGCTACATCGGAGACCTCTGCCGCATGGGCATCCTTGGGCAGCCCGATTCCCAGTTGAAGGAATTGTTGCAGGAGGTCGAGGAAATCCAGCAGGTGGCGCGCAAGGTTATCCGGCCGGGTGTCGCGGGCGGCGAAATAGTCACGGCTGGTGAGGCGGCGGTGAAATCCTCGCCGCATCGCGACATCCTGGATTTCACCGCGCATGGCATCGGCCTGATCAGTCATGAAGCGCCGCGCCTCTCCGATCACGGCCCGGTGCCCTATGGGGCTTACGATGCCGATCGCCCGTTGCAGCCTGGAATGGTCATCTCGATCGAGACGGCGCTGCCGCATCCTGCCCGCGGTTACATCAAGCTCGAGGATACGCTGATCGTGACCGAAAACGGCTGGGAAGCAGCAGGTGACGGCGCACGAGGCTGGAACATCGCTGGTCAGAATTGAAGGATACGTAATGTCCAAGGCCGTTCTGACGTCGAAGGATTTCTGGTCCGGCCTGTTGTTCATGGGCATGGGCGCCGCGGCGCTCGTTTTCGGGAGCGATCTGCGTGTTGGAACGGCGGCCCGGATGGGACCGGGTTTCGTCCCGCACGCGATCGGCTGGATCCTGATCGTCTTGGGCGCCGCGATCGCCGTTAAGGGGTTTGCCCGTGACGCAGAGCAGGTGGTCAGACTTCATTTGCGGCCGGTAAGCCTGATTGTGCTTTCGGTGGTCGCCTTTGCACTGTTGCTTCAGCCGGCTGGATTAGTTCCGGCGATGGTCGCGATGATAGCCATCTCGGCTGCGGCTGCCGGTCCGGTCCGTGCCAGGGAGACCGTTGGGATCGCGGTGTTCCTGATCGTCCTTTGCGTCCTGATCTTCAAAGTCATGCTGGAAATGTCATTTCCGGTGATTGCAGGGGTCTGGTGAATGGACGTCCTCGATGGCATAAGCAGCGGCTTCCTCATCGCACTCACCTTGAAGAATGTCCTTTACTGCTTCATGGGAGCGTTGATCGGCACGCTTATCGGCGTGCTGCCCGGCATCGGGCCGCTTGCGACCATCGCGATGCTGATGCCGTTCACCTACCACGTTGATCCCGTTTCATCGATGATCATGTTGGCCGGTATTTTCTACGGCGCGCAGTACGGCGGATCGACGACTTCAATCCTCCTCAACCTGCCGGGTGAGGCATCTTCGGTCATTACGTGCCTGGACGGCCACCAACTCGCCAAGAAGGGCAAGGCCGGCGTGGCGCTGTCGATAGCGGCGGTTGGCTCGCTGGTCGCCGGAACAATCGGCACGCTGACGATTGTGCTGCTGGCCCCAGTTCTGGTCAATTTCGCGGAAAAATTCGGACCCGCTGAATATTGCGGCCTGATGACCCTTGGTCTGGTTGTTGCCGTGGTGCTCGCCAACGGATCGATCCTCAAGGCGATTGCGATGGTCTTTCTCGGCGTGCTGTTCGGACTCGCCGGTACAGACTCCGCGACGAATGCGCCGCGTTACACATTCGGTATCTTCGAAATGTCCGATGGCATCGACTTCGTGCCGATTGCGATGGGGCTGTTCGGCATAGCCGAGATCATCTCGAATCTTGAGCAACGCACGCATGCGCATGGTGTAACGCCGATCAGCTCCTTGTGGCCGTCCCGGGAAGAAATCAGGCGCTCGATCGGGCCTGTGCTGCGCGGCACGGCGATCGGCTCGTTTCTTGGCGTTCTTCCCGGAGGTGGTCCCACGCTCGCAGCGTTTTCCTCCTATGCCATCGAGAAGCGCATTTCGAAATGGCCCGAACAGTTTGGAAAGGGCGCTATCGAGGGCGTAGCGGGACCCGAATCGGCGAACAACGCGGCAGCCCAAACTGCCTTTGTGCCGATGCTCGCGCTCGGTATTCCCTCGAACGCGATCATGGCGCTGATGATCGGAGCGATGATGCTTCAGGGCATCCAGCCGGGGCCGGACGTGATGGCCAAGCGCCCCGACCTTTTTTGGGGAATCATCGCCTCCATGTGGGTTGGAAACCTGATGCTCGTCGTGATCAATCTCCCTTTGGTCGGCCTCTGGGTGAAGCTGCTGAGTGTCCCCTACCGGTTCCTGTTTCCGGCCATCCTGGCGTTCTGCTGCATTGGCGCCTTCAGCCTGCAATCCTCGACGTTTCATCTGCTGATGCTCGCCGGATTTGGCTTCCTGGGCTACGTCTTCATCAAGCTCGGATGCGAGCCGGCGCCGTTTCTGCTTGGGCTCGTCCTCGGTCCACAGCTTGAGGAATATTTCCGCCGGGCCATGCACATATCGCGTGGCGATCCGGCCGTGTTCGTCGATCGTCCGATCAGTCTGGCGCTATTCACGCTGACTGCAGTACTGCTGATCTTCGCGGCGCTCCCGTCGATTGCGCGCGCGCGGAACGAAACCTTTCAGGAAGCGGCGTAACGGCGGCAATTACTCGTCGCCAATTTGGGAGCAACGGCATGAGATGGCGTCAAGCGGATCTGAATCGAAGGCAGGCGATCGGTCTCATCGCCGCGGCTGCGGTGGCATGGCCGGTTCGGGCGCATGCTGCGGACCAATGGCCAGCGCGCACCGTGCGCCTTGTCGTGCCGGCCCTGGGCAGTCCGACCGATGTCCACGGCAGGATCTTTGCCGAGATGCTCGGCGAGCGGCTGGGCCAGCGGGTGCTCGTGGACAACAAGCCGGGTGCGGCGGGCAATCTCGGTATGCAGGCCGCCGTCGTGGCACCGGCTGACGGCTATACCTTTGTCTTTGCCATCGCGAGCTACATCACAACCAATCCATTCATGTACAAGAAGCTGCTTTATGACACCGAACGTGACTTTGTTCCGGTCTCACTTCTCTCGAAGGCTGGCTTTACCTTTGTCGTACGCGAAGGATTGGGCATCAAAACGCTCGCGGACCTCACGGCCTACATCAAGGCAAATCCCACCAAGCTATCTGTGGCGAATATTCAGCCGGGAAGCCTCGTTCATCTGGCATTCGAATCCTATTTGCGGACTTTCGGCGGCAGTGTCGAACTGATTCCCTACAAGACTTCCGCGCAGGTTCTTCAGGATCTGTGGGGTGGCCTGGTTGACCTTTATCCGGGCCCGATTGGGTCCACCCGGCAGTTCGAGGGGAACGGCAAGGCGCGCGCCATTGCGGTCACCACAATCGAACGACATCCGTCGCTGCCGGAAGTGCCGACGATGGCCGAACAGGGCATGCCGGCCTTTGATTTCTACGGATGGTACGGAATCTTCGCCTCCCGGAAAACACCTCCGGCTATCGTGGAGCGAATGAACCAGGAGGCCAATGCGGTTGTTGCAAGCAAAGAGTACAGAGAGAAAATGATCGGTCTTGGCGCAATCCCCGTCGAGCCGATGAGCCCTCACGATTTCAAGAAACTCTACTTGGATGAGATGGCGCAGCTTGGTCCCTTGATAAAAAGCATGAACCTGGTCATCGAGTAATGCCGAAAGACCTCTCAGCTCCGAAGACTTGATGCGCGGCATTTTCGGAATGCGAGCGCGCGACCCTCGCATCATGGAGCGGAACTGCTGCAGCCTTGCTCCGTCGCCAGTTCCTCGGCGTTGGGGTCGCCCGGCGCCGTCGCCCAGGCCAGTTCGACGAGTGTCACAATCCGCCGACCGGTACCGTCAAGCTGGCAAACGATGAGGCCTTGTTCCTCGATGTAGCTCAACAGACGCCGTGCACGGCGCAACGAATGTGAGCCATAGGCGCGGGCAATCGCTGCATCGCCCGGGCAGGGCCAGCCCTCCTTGGCGGCACGCGCGATCATCATGAAGACGCCTTGCATATCCTCCGGCAGCAGTGAGGCGCGGACCGAGACATCGCCCCAGCCGTCATCCTCTGCCATATCGGATCCGAGCCCGGCGCGGGCGCGCGTCAGCATGCGGCGGAAGTCGGCCAGGTCCGGCACGGCCAAGCCGAGGCCCTCAATTCGGCAGCGGACCACGAACTCCTGATAGAGCACGCCGATGGCACGGAATCCCGCGTCGGGTTCCGCCATGACGGCGCGCAGGATACGGTCCACCCGCTCATGTCGCGCCGCCAGTTGCTCGGCGCTGAGCGGCTGCTCCACCGCTTCGGGTGGGATCTCCAGCGCTGCAGACTTCGCCGCCATGAGTTGGCCGAGCAGGTCTGGCGCCGACCGGCGATGTGGCCGGTTAATCTCGGGCGGCGGCGCTGCCAGAATGATGGCATGTGCGTCCAATGTCGCTTCCGGCATCGGCATCAGGCGCGGGGTCGCATTGCGCGGCGTGGTATCCGTTGGACCAATGCGCAGCTCCAGCGGGCGGCGGGAGAGCGCCGGCCCCAGCGCCATGAACTGCCCGCGCTGCAGATCCCGGAAAGCCTCCGCCTGTCGCCGCTCCATGCCCAGAAGGTCGGCGGCGCGCGCCATGTCGATATCCAGAAAGGTTCGGCCCATCAGGAAATTGGACGCCTCGGCCGCGACGTTCTTGGCCAGCTTCGCCAGTCGCTGGGTGGCGATGACCCCGGCAAGCCCGCGTTTACGGCCACGGCACATCAGGTTCGTCATGGCGCCGAGCGAGAGCTTGCGCGCCTCGTCCGAAACCTCGCCGGCGACTGCCGGCGCGAATAGCTGCGCCTCATCCACCACCACCAGCATCGGGTACCAATGGTCGCGGGCGACCTCGAAAAGTCCGCTGAGGAAGGCGGCGGCGCGCCGCATCTGATTCTCGGCGTCGAGCCCCTCGAGATTGAGCACCGTGGAGACGCGATGGATGCGCGCCCGCTCACCGGCGACCTGCAGGCCCCGCTCGGTATGTTCCTCGGCATCGATCAGAAGGTGGCCGAAACGATCGGCAAGCGCCACGAAGTCGCCTTCGGGGTCGATGATGGTCTGCTGCACCCAGGGCGCACTCTGTTCCAGGAGCCGGCGCAGCAGATGGGATTTGCCGGAACCCGAATTGCCCTGCACCAGCAGGCGGGTCGCCAGCAATTCCTCCAGGTCCAGACCAGCCGGGGCCCCTGCCGTCGTGTGCCCCATCTCGATTGCAACGGTCATGTCCCGACTCAAAGTCTCCCCCAGGGACGGCGGGCTTAACAACCCGATCGCAGCCCGTCGAGCGCCCATGGCCGGGCACCCCACGTTCTCCACGGCTGGTCGAACGCCATCGGCCCGAATGGAGGCCGATCTTGGCGCACTTCACACACCAAAGGTGGCTGCCGGGGTCGTGGACGGCAGTGAGTTCGCTGGCGCCTCACATTAGAGGCCAAGCGTGGTCTCGGCCCAGCGCATCACCGTATTGCCGTTGAGGAACTCGATCACGCTGGGCTCGGTAGCCGCCGGCCGGTCGTGGCCGAGCACAGCGGTCGCTGCGATCATGTCGCAGCGTTCATTGAAAACGACCGATATCACCGTCTTGCCGGGTGGATTGCGAGCGTTGAGCGCGTAGGCGCGGCTGCGGCCTTTCATCCACGCAATGCTGATCGGACGACCGGTGCCGAGCGGCGTAGCTTCGCCGACGAGAACAAGATCTCCCATGCGATCCAGATCGTCGTCATCGGCCACGCCAGTCGTGCAATTGCAGAACCCCATCTTGGCACGCAGATAGATTTTCACCTCGGTACCGCAGTCGGCGGCCGAGCAGCGGAAGGCCTTTCCCTTGCCCCACGGATCGACGGGGAAGGGCCAGGTCACCTCGGTCCATACCGGCGCGGTAGCAGTCGCAGCCGCGTGCTGTGGCAGGCCGAACCACGCCACCGCCACCGCCAGGACGCTCCCCAGCGAGGCTGCCACGACGGCGATACCAGTCATCCTTCTCATTGCACCACCGTCTTCGCTTCCGGTTGGGCTAGTTGGCCGCGAGATACTTCTTCGCCGCCGCAATCTCCGTTCGCTCGGTGTCGGCACTCGCCGTCAGCGCCACGAGCTGCTGATAGTTGTGTCGCGCCGCGGCCTTGTCACCGAGCATGTCGGCTGCCTTGGCTGCGCCGGCGTAGCCCTGGAAGCGGTTCGGTTCCTTGGCCTTGGTTGACTCGAATGCAGCAAGCGCCTCCTTGGCCATGCCGCGATCGATCAGCATGAAGCCATAGAGTTCACGCGCCGGCGCCAGCGGGCCCGGCGTGATCACATGCTTTTCGGATTTGTCCTCGGCGTCCGCTGCAGCGCTCATCGCTTTGAGAGCCTCGTCGTACTTGCCCTCCGCGTGAAGCAACCAGGCAACGGCGACCTGTCGCTGGATGTCGACGATCCCCGACCAATAATTGTCCTTGGCTTCGCGCAGCTTGTCGCGCAATTCCGCGAGCTTCTGGATGTCCGCCTTGGCGGCTTCCGGCTTGCCGGAGCGAGCTGCGCCGAGCGCGCGGGCGAAGTGCGAGACTGCCATCGCGTAGTTCAAGCCGCTCGGCCGGACAGACAGTTGCGAGGCGGTCTCCCAGTCGCCGCGATCAATCGCATAACGGGCAGGCGAAGCCGCCAGCGCGTAGTCAGCCGCCGCCACCGTTGCCTTGAAGTCCGTCTCCCTTAGCATGTCGTCCATGACGGCACGCGCCTGCTGGTCCTGGGCGAGCTGAAGATGGGCATAAACCATGTAATCCTGCGCGTGCAGGTAATTGCCCACGGACTTCTCGGCCTTCGCCGCTTTCACGGAGGCGGTGTTGGAGTCGATCGATTCCTTCCAGTAGCCGACGCGGGTGTAAATGTGCGACGGCATGTGCTGGGCGTGCGGCGCGGCCGGCGCGATCTTGGCGTAGCGGTTGGCAGCATCGAGGCCTTTCTGCGCGGTCGCCGGATAGTCGTAAAGGTGGATCAGGTAGTGCGTCACGCCGGGATGTTGCGGTAGGCGGACGGACATCGGCTCCAGGATTTCGGCGCCCTTGGTCTGCTGCGCGTAAGTCTTGTCGTTCAGGTCCGCCGACGTGTTGAGCGTGATGGCGTAGGCGATCTGGGCCTCGTCGTCGTCTTGATACTTCGCTGCGACCTGCGCTTGGGCGTCGCGTAGCGCGCGCATCCGCTGGGCGTGGGGGACGTTTTCGTAATCCGCGTACATCACCATCAGCGTGTCGATGTAGTCGCGTTCTCGCTCGGTCTTGCCCCCGATCTCCTTGGCTTTCGTGATAGCGGCGAGGCCGGGCGCGAGGTTCGGCCGCGGGATTGCGGCGTGCGGGTTGTCCATCAGCGTGAGTGCGATGCCCCAATACGCCATAGCGCAGGTGGGGTCGGCCTTGATGGCCTCCTCAAAGATCTCCTTGGCGTTGAGGTACCAAAAGGAGTGTTGATAGCGCATCCCGCGATCGAAGCGGCGCTGCGCTACGTCATTGCAAGATGTCTTGAAGTGCACGCTACCGAGCTGCTGATCCACATCGTTCTGCGCGACCAGCGGCTGAGACGTTGACAGGACAAGGGCTGCAACGGTGATCCCGTATGGAGACTTCCGCATGGACTTCCTCCCTGTGGCTGATCTGGAAAATGGATTGCACTATACGACTTTCGCTGCTTTGCTGAAACCACCGGATCATGGCAGTGCAATTGACCTTTCGACGCATTCTCGGAGCATCAGCTTAAGTGCCAGGGCTCGCCAAAGCGGGACTTTACGATGCGAATCGCGCGCCGCGGATGATATCCACGAGTCGGCCGGGATCGGGTGAGGTGCCATCTCCCCGCCAGGCGACATGTTGGTCTGGTCGGACCAATATGAGGTTGTGCGAAAACAAGCCGGCCGCTTCAGGGCTGGATAGATCAAGTACCGTCAACGGAACGCAGGCCGCCGCCGCGGCATCTGTCAGGCCTGATACGTCGATGTCCGGGTCCAGTCGCAGCAGCGTGTAGTACGGTCCCATCGCGTCATACAGCGAACGTCCATCTGCGAGCCAGATATGGGGCAGGCTGGCACCGGGAACAGTCGATGGCGTGAACTCTCCCATCGTATAGGGAGGCGCAGCTTCACCGTCGTACACGATGATCGGCGAGCCCTGATAGAAATAGCCGAAGTTCAATCCCGCGCAGCAATACTGCTGCACGTTGAGGTCATACGTCGTCTGGCCGACCGCGGCGCGATACGCGTCGGCCTGCGGTCCGTCGGCCTCAATTTCGTCGCTTACGGATTGTCGCGCCTTGGCCATGGCATGTGCATGGTCCATCGCGAAATGCGAAACCTGGTCGGTGATCGGCAGCCGCTCGGCTACATGGGCCGCCAGGATTCCCTCCGCGCCCCAGCCTTCGAGCCGCGCCGCCAGTAGCCACGCCAGATTGGCGGCGTCGGCAATGCCGGCATTCATGCCATAGCCGGCATAGGGCACCCAGAGATGACAGGCATCGCCGCAGATGAAGACCTTGTCGTCGCGCACCTTGTCGACGATCAGGCGGCGCCCGACCCAGTCTTCCTTACTGAGCAGTTCGTATTCGAAATCCTTGTTGACGCCGAGCACGGTACGGATCGCGGCGTCGCGGTCGATCGTCTCGAAGTCCGTGATCCCGGGCTTGAGATAGACATGGACCAGCCAGTTCTGCTTGCCGTCGATGGCGTAGACGTTGCCGGATTGGCGCGCATTCAGCGCGAATGATCCCCAGGCGGGAGTGCCGCCTTGTTCCAGCAGCATGCCGAGCAGCTTCGGCGCGCGAATGTAACTCGACTGCACATGCTGCAAGGCGACGTCGCCGCTCAGCGTCGCGCCGATCTTCCTGCGCACCAGCGAGCGGCCGCCGTCGCAGCCGATCAGGTACTTGCAGGAGATCTCGATCTCCTTGCTATCAGCGGTGGCGAAGGCCGTGGCGCCTTCGGCATTCTGCGTAAAATCGACCAGCGACGTGCCGTTGAAAATGCGCGCGCCCGGCATCGCCGACAGGTGGGCTGACAATACCGGTTCGAGATAGATCTGGTTGATCCGGTGCGGCGGCTCCGGCGTCGGCCACCAGGTATCCGGGCCGTCCTTGGCCGTGTAGCGTTCGGCGCGGCACGGAATTTTGATGCGGGTGATTTCGCGGCCGAGAAACGCGGTGCGATAGACCACGTCGTTGGGATAATCCGCCGGCAATCCGGCGTTGCGCACCTTTTGCGCGACGCCGAGCCGGCGGAAGATTTCCATCGAGCGCGCCGAGACGTGGTTCGACTTGACGCTGGGCGGCTCGCCCGGCGCGCGGGATTCAAGCACGACGACGTCGACGCCGCGCCAGGCCAGGTCCATCGCCAGGGTCAGCCCGACCGGGCCTGCGCCAACCACCACGACATCGGCATGCAGTTGCTCGGCCATTTCGTCTCCGCGCACGGCTGTTCTACTGGGCCATCTTGATATTGCCGGCGCGGGCCACTGCTTTCCAGCGTTCGAGATCCGCGGCGATGATGCGCGAAAACTCCTCCGACGAATTGCCGACCGAATCGATGTTGAGCAGTTTGAGGCGGGAGATAACGTCCGGCAGCCGCGCGATGCGGACGAATTCAGCCTCCAGCTTCCTGACGATGTCGGGTGGCGTCGCCGCGGGCACGAATATGCCGCTCCACAACACCGCTTCGACGTCCGCGCCGGCTTCCTTCATGGTGGGAACATCGGGCAAGGTGTCCATCCGCTTCGGTGCGGCAATTGCCAGCGCGCGGGCCATGCCGCCGTTGACCTGGCTGGTCACCGGTCCGGCATCGGCGATCGTCGCGGTCACCTCGCCCGAGATCACCGCGGTGACGGAATCGTTGGCCCCCTTGTAGGGGATCATCTGCATCGGCACGCCGGTCTTCTGCTTGAACAACTCGGTCGCGAGCTGGAAGGCGGCGGAGGAGCTGGAATAATTCGCCTTGTCCGGATTGGCTTTGCCGAAGGCGACGAGATCGGCCAGCGTCTTGAACGGCGACTTCGCGTTAACGATCAGGATCAAGGGAAACGATCCGAGCACGGACACCGGGACGAAATCCCGCATCGTGTCGTAGCTCAATTTCTCATAGACGGCCGGATTGATCACCATGGCGCCGCTGGCGCCGACCAGCAGCGTATAGCCATCGGGTGCGGATCGCGCGACATATTCGGTGGCGAGGATAGCGCCCGCGCCGGGCTTGTTTTCGATGATGACGGGCTGGCCAAGACCTTCCGACAGTTTTTGCCCGACGACGCGGGCGATGATGTCGTTGCCGCCGCCTGGCGTGAAGCCGACGACGATGCGAATCGCGCGAGTCGGATATTTCACCTCGTCCGCCGCATGTACGAAGCCGGAATAGCCTAGAACGATGGCGGCCAGCGCCAGGCGGCTAAAAGTTTTCATGATCTTGATCCCTCCCAAGGCAGATGCGTTTATAGCGGCGTGATCTGGACATGCAGGACGGCGGCGATTCCGCCGTCGACAGCGGCGAGGCAGCGATCGAGCGCAACGGCGAGTTCATCCGGCTCGCTGATGAATTCACCATGCGCGCCGAAGGCCCGGCCGACATCGGCGAAGCGTCGTTGCTCGCCCTGCCGGCCCGAGCGCAG
>Ga0190275_10003415_pt1 | contig 11323 bp, 11 predicted proteins | sample Popmic550T_FD_133745 | JGI IMG/M metagenome (GOLD analysis project Ga0190275, IMG submission 133745) | Populus adjacent soil microbial communities from riparian zone of Yellowstone River, Montana, USA - 550 T | ecosystem: Environmental > Terrestrial > Soil > Riparian zone > Trees stand | place... | reverse complement strand
GAAGACAAGAACGCCCATGAGGGCTTCGCCGTTACGAAGACCGTGTCCAGCTCGGGATAGAGCGAAGTGTTCATCTGAGCCATCTGCAGCTCGTATTCGAAATCGGAGACCGCTCGCAGACCTTTGACGACCACGTGGATGTCCCTCTCGCGCGCGAAATCGACCAACAGCCCGTCGAAGGAAGTCACCTCGATGTTCTCCACGTGGGTCAAGGCGTCTTTCAGCAGCTCGACCCTCTCGGCGACGTCGAACATCGGATCCTTGGAAGGGTTCGCGATCACCGCGACGACGATGCGATCGAAGTAGCGGGACGCACGCTCGACGACGTCGATGTGCCCATTGGTAGGTGGGTCGAAGGAGCCCGGACAGAGGGCGGTGGTCATTCTTCCTCGTGCGTGAAGAGCAGTAACCGCGACTGCCCGTAATCCTTCTCCCACACCTTCTTGAGGCCGAACGGTTTCAGCTGAGCTTCCTTGTGGGGGCGGTGAACCACGATCCGACCATCATCGGCGAGGAAGCCACCGGTCACCAGAGACTCGAGGTCGCCGCGGACCGACGCAACTGGCATGTTGTAGGGAGGGTCGAGGAAGATCAGATCCATCCGACGGGTAGCGCCCCTGCTGAGGGTTTGGGGCACGTCCGCCCACGTGATGTCGGTTTTGCGCTTGAAGCCGGTCACGTCGATGTTCTGCTCGAGCTTGACGATGGCGTCCCGGGCGTTCTCGACGAAGTAGGCCTTCTTCGCACCGCGAGAGAGGGCTTCGAGCCCCAATGAACCCGACCCGGCATAGAGGTCCAGCACGAGGGCGGCCTCGAGAGACCCGAGCGCGGAGAAGAGCGATTCCTTCATCTGGTCGGTCATGGGCCGGGTCCCCATGGGAGGAGCCTTCAGCCTCCGCCCCTTGGCGGTACCCGCAATCACTCTCATGGCCCTAAAGCCTATCGGAGCGAGCACTCGGGCCGCGCAACATTGACTACTCAGCCGCTCTGGACCACGTCCAGTGTGTCTTCGGGGAAGCGGTCTCGCATCTCCCGCTCCAATGCCTGGTGCTCGAACTCGCGTAGCTCGGGGTCCCCATCGAGAAGCTTTACGGCCTCCTCACGCGCCATCTTGATCACGTCTTGATACTTGAGGACGTCGTCGGCGAGCTTGAGGTCCGGCATCCCTGACTGGCGGGCGCCGAAGAGTTGCCCCTGCCCCCTCAACTGCAGATCGACCTCCGCAAGGCGGAATCCGTCCAGGGTCGACTCAACAGCGAAGAGGCGTTCCGCCGCGATCGCTACCGCCGGGTCTTCGGCAGCCTTCGCGAGGTCGATGTCCGTTGCGAGGATGCAGAACGAGTCGTGTTCCCCGCGCCCGACGCGGCCCCGCAACTGATGGAGTTGTGCAAGACCGAACCGATCAGCGTCTTCGATCATCATCACGGTCGCATTCGGGATGTCGACCCCGACCTCGATGACCGTAGTCGCGACCAAAACCTGCATCTCGCCGTTGCGGAAGGCGTCCATCGCTGCTTCCTTCTCCGCGGACTTCATGTCGCCGTGCACGAGGCCGACGCTCAGGTCGGGGAACACCTCCGCCGCCAATCGTTTCGACTCGGCCTTCGCGCTCCGAAGCTCGACCTTGTCCGACTCGTCGCGCAGCGCGTACACGATGAACGTCTGCCTTCCGGAGCCCACTTCGCGCCGGATCAGTTCGTACGCTTCCTCGCGCGCTTCGTCCCCGGCGGCGAGCGCGGTTGTGATCGGCCTGCGCCCTTTCGGAAGCTCATCCAGGATCGACAGGTCTAAGTCTCCGTAAATGGTCACCGCCAATGTTCGTGGGATCGGTGTGGCGGTCATCACGAGGATGTCCGGCTCACCCACTGAACCCTTCTCCCGTAACGACTTCCGCTGGTGAACCCCGAACCGGTGCTGCTCGTCGACGACCGCCAGGCCAAGCTCCTTGAACACGACGCCCTCCTGGATCAACGAGTGCGTGCCGATCAGGAGATCGACCTCCCCCGCCGCTACTTCGGCCAGGATCGTCTCCCGGTCGGCAGCCGGCGTCGATCCCGTCAGCAACCTCACGACCGGGCGTCTAGAGATAGAAGCGAACAAGTTCTTGCCCTCGCTACTTCCGAACGCTCGCTCGAGCAGATCGCCGACCGTCAGATGGTGCTGCTCGGCTAGCACTTCGGTGGGGGCCATGAACGCGGCTTGCCGACCTCCTTCGATCGACAACAGACAACCGTAGAGAGCGACGACCGTCTTGCCCGAGCCGACCTCTCCTTCGAGGAGGCGGTGCATCGGGTAGCGCTTTGCCATGTCGGCAGACACCTCACCGCAAGCGTCCCGCTGAGCGCTCGTCAGTTCGAACGGAAGCGACGAGACGAACGCCTCGGGCAACGAGTCGGCGGTCGGCACTGGGTGCTCGATCCCCTGCACGGTGCGCTCCAGCAACCGCTTGCGAAATACGAGACCGAGCTGGAGGGTGAACAACTCGTCGAACACCAACCGCCTCCGAGCCCTCATCACGTCTTCTTTGGCCTCCGGGAAATGGATGAGGCGAAGAGCTTCACCTCGAGTCATCAATCCGAGACGCCGGCGCATATCGTCGGGCAGCGGATCGAGGACCTGCTCGACGGACTCGAATGTCTCCCACATCGCCTTGCGTAGCTGGTCGCTCGTGATGTCGGCGGTCGCCGGATAGATCGGGATGATCCGGCCCACGTTGAACGGCTCGGCCCCCGTCTTGACGATCTCGAAACGAGGGGCCGTCATCTGCAGCTTGCCGCGGAACTCGGAGAGACGGCCGTAGAAGAACGCCTGTGCGCCCTTCGCCAAGGCCCGGCCCACCCAGTCCTGGTTGAACCAAGTGACCTCGATCGATCCAGTCTCGTCCGCGATCCGGCCCTTGATCATGGTCTTGCGCTTCTTCTGACTTCCGGTTCGGCCGCCGATCTGGAACGGACGCCCCATCTGCTCCACACGGGCATGGATCGTGACTTCCGGATCGAGCTCGCCGGCGGCGGCAAGGTCCTTCAGCTCTCTGATCGTTCGCAACCTCGTACGGTCGATGTGGCGGCGGGGGTAGTGCTGGAGCATGTCTTGCACCGTCGCTATCCCCAGCTTGCCGAGGGCCGCAAGCTTCTTGCTCGAGCCGGTCGCGCGGAGGGGTTTCTTCTTCTGCTCCGAGGCGAAGAGCTCGAGGCCGCGTGGGGGTGGAGTAACCGTTTCCATGATCAGGCCAGGTTAGTGGCTCCGGCCCGGGGAGCAGGGTTTCCTGAGGTACCCTCTAGGCCTTATGGCTTCTGTCTGTGACATCTGCAAGAAAACCCCCGGGTTCGGGAACAACATCTCGCACTCGCATCGCCGGTCCCGGCGACGCTTCAACGCGAACGTGCAGAAGATGAGAGTGATCGTGAACGGGACCCCCAAGAGGGTCGCCGTCTGCACGCGCTGCCTCAAGGCCAACAAGGTCAGACGGGCCGGCTAGCCGGTTCCGTTTACTGCAGCAGGGCAAGCGGGTAACCCCAGTCCCATGCAGGTGAAACGCGTTCCCGTCCGGGCCAAGCTCCAGATGGAGCGCGCCCGAGCACGTTTCGCCGGGGTGGATATCGCTTTCCGGACCTTCAAGCGGTTTTCGCTCGACGACGGTAGTTCGCATGCCGCCGCCCTCACGTATTACGCCTTCTTTTCGATCTTTCCGCTACTTCTCTTCGGGGCGGCGATCATCGGCTACCTCACGTTCGGCAACGATGAGCTGCGGAAGCAGATCCTCGATTCGGCCATCAACGGGATCCCATTGATGCGGGACGCCTTGGGGGCCGAGAGCCTTGCCCGGATCGAAGCCAACCGCCGGACGATCGCGCTGACTGGACTCGGGCTTGCTCTCTATGCAGGCTCGGGAGCCATCGTTGCCCTGGAGCATGCTTTGAACAAGATCCACCGAGTACAGGTCGAGCCCGGGTTCGTGGCAAAACGACTGCGGTCGATCAAGTGGCTCACCATCCTGGGCGTGGCGGCACTTGGCTCCATGGCCCTCGGCGGTGTGGCGGGCTTCGTTCCCAACTTCTTCACCGCGGCCGCAGCGGTACTGGGTGGTTTCGCCATCAATGTGTTCATCTTCGCCACGGCCTTCAAGTTCCTCCCCAACACCGTCGTGACCTGGCGTGAGGTCCTCCCGGGTGCGGTCTTCACAGGGCTCGTGTTCGAGGCTCTCAAGTTCATCGGGACGTTCTTCCTCTCCCAGGGAGAGTCGGCCCGGACCGCCTCATTCGGTACTTTGGCGGGAGCGGCTACGTTATTGATCGCGTCCTATCTACTGTCACAGGTGGTCCTGTTGGCAGCCGAGCTGAATGCAGTGATCTGCGAGCGGCGTGTGGTGCGGGGAACGGCGACGGGTTAAGGAGGAAACATGGCAGACACGGAGACGACCGGGGCCTATACGACCAACGGCCAGAAATCGGCCGGGCAACTGATGAAAGAGGTCACCGAGGATCTCTCGACTCTGATGCGTAAAGAGATAGAGCTCGCCAAGCAAGAGCTCGGCGCCTCGGTCTCGGCGAAGGTCAAGGGGGTCGCACTGATCGCGATCGCCGGAGTGATGGGCTTCTTCGCTCTGATCTTCGCGTTGCTTGCCGCTCGAGATGGCATAGCGACCTTCTGGCCCGTTTGGGCGGCCGACCTGGCTACGATGGGAGCGCTTCTTCTCATCGGCCTCATCGGCGTGTTGATAGCCAAGAAGAAACTCTCGACACCGGTGTCGGCCGAGCTGACGAAGCAAACGATCAAGGAGGACGTCCAGTGGGCGAAAACGCTCGGCAAACGGTAGCGGAGATAGAAGAGACCCGCGAGGAACTGGCGCGCAAGGTCGATGATCTCGTCGACCGAGCGAAGGTCGAAGCGGGTGAGCTCGGCAAGAAGCTCATCGTTGTGGGATTGGCCGTGACGGCGGTTCTACTCGTCGGCTTCATAGCCAAGAGACGCGTCCGCGACTGAACGATCTTCGCTTCACCCAGGTAGTCGGCGCGGCGTGGCGCCTCTATCGCGAAACGTTCCTCCAGGTGGCGGGGTTGTTCGCGCTGTGTTTCCTGGTCCTTACTCCCCTGCCGCGCATCCTTGCTTTCGAGATCCCCGTTCTAGCTCGCGTTCCGCTCGGGATCCTGGTCGAGGTCACGGTGCCGGCCTTCGCAGGCACGTTGGCTTTGGTTGCTGCAACGCTCGTTCTATCTAGGCACCAAGAACCCAGTGTCCCAACAGTGGGGCTCGGCCCCCGGTTCCGCGAGCGGCTGAAACCCTCACTGGCCGCGGCCTTGTTGTCGGCCCTTCTGGCGACCATCCTGTTGTTCGTCCCTTACATCGGGCTGCTCTTGTCATTCCTGCTGATGCCGCTGATATTGGGGCCCCCGATCATCGGCCAGGTCGTCGCAGTGGAGGGACTATCTATCCGCGACGCTAAGGAACGCGCAAGGGCTCTGACGGAAGGCATCAGAGGGCGCGTCCTTCTCTATCTTCTGAATGTAGGCCTCGGTCTGGGGATCGCAACGGTGCTCCTGGTGGGAGGAGCGATGACCCTTGTGACTTCGGCGAACGACCTCACTCGCGTGTTGATCAATTCCATCTATCAGGCCGCGATATTGGGCGCCATCGTTGGCTTCCTCGCTGCAGTCGAGTACGTCGTCTTCGTCGAGCTCGTCGCACGCGCTAAGACGGCAGTCGCCATCCCGGATTGACGGGCCCGTAGCCACGACCCAATCGCAAACTCCGGTCGATCGCCCCGCTCAGGAAGTCTTTCGCAAAGGTGACGGCCTCCAACAGCTCGTCCCCGTGGGCCAAGCGTGCCGCGATCGCGGCCGACAAGGCGCAGCCGGTTCCGTGCGTGTCCTCGGTCTCGAAGCGCGGGCCCCTGAGGTGGTGCATCTCGTCCCCTGTGAAGAACACGTCCACGGCTTCTCTGTCCGGGAGGTGCCCTCCCTTGACGAGAACGGAACGGGGCCCGAGCTCGTGCAGAGATCGCGCCGCGTCCTCCATGGCGTCGAGAGACTCGACCTCCCTGTCGAGTAGGGCACCCGCTTCGTACAGGTTCGGCGTAATGACACTGGCGAGGGGAAGGAGCTGCTGCTTCAACGCGTCGACGGCTGAAGTGGCCAACAGCCGGTCGCGGTGCTTGGACACGAAGACCGGGTCGACGACCAGGTTCTCGATGCCATGACCCTTCACCGCAGCAGCCACCGCTTCGACGATCCCGGCCGATGCAAGCATCCCGGTTTTGGCCGCGTCGACCCCGATGTCGGTAGCGACGGCATCGATCTGTTGCGTGACGAACTCCGCCGGCACCTCGTGGATGCCGATGACCTCGACGGTGTTCTGCGCCGTCAATGCGGTCAGCGCGCTCATCCCATGGCATCCGAGCGCAAGGAAAACCTTGAGGTCTGCCTGGATGCCGGCCCCCCCTCCGGAGTCCGAACCGGCGATCGTGAGAGCGCGCGGCAGATCGACTACTGGGTGCGCAGGTGCTCCCATCCCCCCTCCTTCCACTGCTCGAGCGATGTAGTGCCCAGTCGAGCCTCACCATCAGTGATCGTGCCCACCCGCGTGACTTCGGTGCCGATCTCGTTCAACTCGATGGACAACCGGTTCAGAGATCCTTCTGGGATAGTCAGGAGCAGCTCGAAGTCTTCGCCACCGGCCAGGGCTGCCTCCATCGGGAAGATCAGCTCCGCGAGGTCTGCCAAAGCCGGATCGACCGGGATGGAGTCGATCTCTATCTCGCATCCAACGCCACTCGCTGCTACGAGGTGGCCGAGATCGCGTGCGAAGCCATCCGAGATATCGATCATCGCGGTCGCGCCGGCCGTCGCCGCGACCACGCCCTCCTCGACCCGGGCGACCGGACGCAACTGTCGACGCTTCAACTCCGCAACTCCCTCGACATCGGTGCGCAGCGCGAGCAAGCCGCCGGCGGCTCCTCCGAGCGAGCCGGTCACACAGATAGCGTCCCCGGGCTTGGCTCCCGACCGGAGAACCGGATGCTCCGCGTTCCCTACCAGTGCGACGCCGACGGATATCCGATCAGCTTCACTCACGTCACCGCCTACGACACCGGCCCCCCACCGCTCGGACGCCGCAAGCAATCCGTCGAGCAGCTCGTCGACGAAAGCAACCTGTGTCGTAGACGGTAGACACAGGGTTGCAACGGCCCGGCGCGGCCGTCCTCCCATGGCTGCGATGTCCGACACGTTCGCCGCGAATGTCTTCCAGCCGACGTCATGGCCGGTTGCATAGTTCCGGTCGAAATCGATGCCCTCCACGAGGACGTCCGTCGTGAGCAGTAACCGTTGAGGCTCCATCGAGAACACCGCGGCGTCGTCCCCGGACCAGACCTCATCCCCGGGGGCCGCGCCGATACGTGACACGAAACGATCGATCAGCCCGAACTCGCCGAGCGCCCCTACCGTCTCCTGTTCGGAGTTAGACAGCCGGACCCGCGCCGGTGACTTCGGACCGGACATGGGCGCTGAACTGCTCGAAGTTCTTTACGAACATCTGAGCCAGCTCGGCAGCTTTCTTGTCGTACGCCCCGGGGTCATCCCAGGTCGATCGGGGGTCGAGGACCTCGGCGGGGACGCCGGGACACTCGAGCGGCACCTCGAGGTTGAAGACGTCGTGTGTCTTCGTCGCCACGTTCTCGAGCTCGCCACTCGTGGCTGCGCTGACCATCCGCCGGGTGTGGTCGATGTCCATGCGTTTGCCGACCCCATATGGACCACCGGTCCAGCCGGTGTTGACGAGGAAGACGCTCGAACCGTGTTTCGCGATGCGTTCGCCGAGCATCTCCGCATACGTGCTCGGCTTCAACGGCAAGAACGGGGCCCCGAAACAGGCAGAGAAGGTCGCTTGCGGCTCGCTCCCCACCCCGGCTTCGGTGCCGGCCAGCTTGGACGTGAATCCCGAAAGGAAGTGGTACATCGCGGCCTCGGGAGAGAGCTTCGAGATCGGAGGCAGCACCCCGAACGCGTCGGCCGTCAGGAAGACGATGGTGCTCGCGTGGCCGGCCTGGCCCTCGGGAACGAATCCGGGGATGAACTCAAGGGGGTAGGCGGCACGCGTGTTCTCGGTGAGCGTCGGATCCGTGTAATCGACCACCCGGAATGCTTCATCGACCACGACGTTCTCGACGACGGAGCCGAACTTGATCGCGGACCAGATCTGTGGCTCCTTCTCCTCCGAAAGGTCGATGCATTTGGCGTAGCAGCCACCTTCGAAGTTGAAGACCCCATCGTCCGACCAGCCATGTTCGTCATCCCCGATCAACCTGCGCTCCGGATCGGCGGACAGGGTCGTCTTCCCCGTTCCCGAGAGCCCGAAGAACAGTGCGACATCACCGGATGACCCGACGTTCGCCGAACAGTGCATCGGGAGAACGCCCTGGGCGGGCATCAGGTAGTTGGCCGCAGTGAACATGGACTTCTTCATCTCGCCCGCGTATTCGGTACCGCAGATCAGAACTTGCTTGCGCTCCAGATCGAGGCCGATGAACGCCTCGGAGTTCGTCTGATCGCGCTCGGGCACCGCCTCGAAGCTGGGGGCCGCGAGAACCGTGAACTCGGGCTCGAATCCAACGAAGTCGTCCGCTGTCGGCCTGCGGAAGAGCTGCCGGCAGAACAGAGCGTGCCAGGCGCGTTCGCAGATGACCCGAAGCTTGATCCGGTGGGCCGGGTGGGCCCCGACGAAAGCGTCGATGACATAGAGGTCCCGGCCCTCGAGATGTGCACGCACCTTGTCCTGGAGCGCGTCGAAGGCCTCCGGCTCGAAACCCTGGTTCACGGGCCCCCAGTCGATCAAGTCCTTGGACTTGCCGTGGGAGACGAAGTAGCGGTCCTTCGGAGACCGTCCGGTTCGCTTGCCGGTCCTCGTAACCAGTGCGCCCGTTCCGGCGAGGATGCCTTCCTCCCGCTTCAGCGCGTGCTCGATCAAGTGCGAGGAGCTCAGGTTCGAGAAAACGTTGCCGGGCCTTTCGATCCCGCCAAGATGCTCTACCGCCACGATTCGCAAACTCCTAGTGATGGGGGGAAACACCCAGCCTACCTTCACTTCCCCACCCGTGAGGGTCGGGAATCCGGCTGCTACACTCCCTCATCCCCGGTCGCGAGCGCGCTCGGCGTCGAGCGTCGAACAAGGAGGCAAGAGTGGCGGACGTACAGGCTTACATCCTCATCCAGACCGAGGTCGGCAAGGCAGCCCAGGTTGCCAAAGAAGTACGAAACATCGAAGGCGTCGACGCGGCCGAGGATGTGACGGGCCCATACGACGTGATCGTGCGTGCCAGTGCATCCAATGTGGATGACCTCGGCAAGTTAGTCGTTGCCAAGATCCAGGCGGTCGAAGGCATCACCCGTACGCTGACGTGCCCCGTCGTCCACCTCTGAGCGGCGATAAGCAACTCGGCTTAGGCACTCGGGCGGTTCATCCGCCGCGACCCACTCCACAGGACGGCACACCGGTCGCTCCGGTGCTCGATCCTGCATCCACCTACTCCTTCGACGACACCGCTTCGTTCGCCAAGGCCTCCGAAGAGAAGGTCGGCGCGGGATACGTCTACACGCGTTGGGCCAACCCGACGATCGACGCCTTCGAAGCCTCGGTCGCCGATCTCGAGGGGGCCGAGGAGGCCGAAGCGTTCGCGAGCGGGATGGCCGCGATCTCGACAACGTTCCTGAGCGCATGCTCCTCCGGCGATCGCATCGTTGCCGCTCGACAGTTGTACGGAGGGACGTTCGCGATATTGACGCAGACGCTCCCCCGATACGGGATCGAAGCGACCCTCGTCGATGTGGCCGATCACGCGGGGATCGAAGCAGCCTTGGACGGAGCGTCGCTCCTGTATTGCGAGACCATCGGAAATCCAAGGATCGAAGTCGCTAACCTACCGGTGCTGGGCAAGTTGGCAGCCGCGGCGGGAGTGCCCTTCGTCGTCGACAACACGTTCGCCAGCCCCGTCCTCTGTCGTCCTATCGAGCACGGAGCGGACGTCGTGATCCATTCCGCGACGAAGTTTCTAGGTGGCCACCACGATCTGATCGGCGGGGTGGTGTGTGGATCTCCACCCTTCCTGAACAAGATGCGCGAGCTAGCTCGCGAGCTCGGTGCGGTCCTGTCTCCGTTCAACGCTTGGCTGGCTCTCCGAGGGATCGCGACCATCCAGCTCAGGGTGGAGCGCTCCTCCGCCGGTGCGGCCAAGATCGCCCGAGTGCTCGACGAGCACGCCGGTATCGACGGCGTCTTCTACCCAACCCTCGCCGGTGGTTCGGGGGCCGACCTTGCAGCGCGACTACTCGGAGGACATGGTGGAGGAACGCTTGCCTTCGATGTGGCCGGGGGCCGCGAGAGGACCGCTCGATTCCAAGAGGCCCTGCGGGTGATCATGCGCGCCGCTTCGCTCGGTGGCACTCATTCGTTGATCGTCCACGCCGCGAGCGTTACGCATACCCAGCTGACGGACGCAGAACTGGACGAAGCCGGTATCTCGGAGGGTTTCTGTCGCCTGTCGGTCGGACTCGAGGACCATGACGACTTGATCGCCGACCTGCTCCAAGCCTTGGAGGCGTCGGCCTAAGCTTCCGGCTCTCCATGGAAGCTCAGGAACTCCTCGATCCCGGCGAATTCGGAACGGATCTCGCGAGCCAGTAAGTCGGCCACCACCTCTTCCACGGTCGCCCCCTCATGGCAGATCTTCATGACGTTCTCGGTGATCGGCATCCACACATCTGCTTCCTGACCCAGCTCCCAGATCGGCTTACAGGACTTGACGCCTTCGGCAACCATGTTCATCGAGTCGATGATCTCGTCGATCTTCCGTCCCTTGCCCAGCTCGATACCCACCGAATGGTTACGGGATTGAGGGCTGGCACACGTCGCGATCAGGTCGCCCACGCCGGCGAGACCCAGGAACGTCAATGGTTGACCGCCGAACTTCACGGAGAAGCGAGCGAGCTCCGCGAGACCGCGGGTCATGACTGTTGCTTTCGTGTTGTCACCGAACCCCAGCCCGTCTGCCATCCCTGCCGCTATCGCGATCACATTCTTGAACGAACCTCCGAGCTCGCAGCCGACCACGTCCTGATTCGTATAGGTACGGAACGTCTGGGTGTGGAACATCTCGCGCAGCTTGTTGGCGGTGTTCGCGTCCTTACAGGCGATCGTGGAGGCCGCGGGAAAACCCTGCACGACCTCTTTCGCCAGATTCGGTCCGGTCAAAACGGCGATGTTGGACTCGGAGATGCCCTCGACCTCTTCGGCCAGCACCTCGGACATGCGCTTGCGACGCTCGATCTCGATG
>Ga0190275_10003414_pt1 | contig 11324 bp, 10 predicted proteins | sample Popmic550T_FD_133745 | JGI IMG/M metagenome (GOLD analysis project Ga0190275, IMG submission 133745) | Populus adjacent soil microbial communities from riparian zone of Yellowstone River, Montana, USA - 550 T | ecosystem: Environmental > Terrestrial > Soil > Riparian zone > Trees stand | place... | reverse complement strand
GTGCGGGTGGTAGTGACCCATCACCTCGCCCACGACGCGCGCGCACTTGGAGAACGACTTGTCGGGGCGGAATCCGCCGTCGTACATGGCGTAGATGACCCGGCGATGCACGGGCTTGAGACCGTCTTCGACGCGCGGCAGGGCGCGGCCGATGATCACGCTCATCGCATAGTCGAGGTAGCTGCGCTGCATCTCGGCCTGCAGGTCGATCTGGTCGATGCGGCCGTGGTTGTGCTCGGGGACGGCGGGTCGTTCTACGTCAGTCATTCTGTGTCTCTTCTTCGTGTCGTCTGTGCGGGCGGGTTCCGGGATGTCCTTCTCAGGACAAGAGCGGGGCCCCTACCCCGATTGCCCTGAGAAGGACATCCCTCCACCCGCTGCCAGGTGCTCGGCAGGCGTCCCATGGTCGGTTGCCATGCGACGTGCGCCGTGGCATTCGCTGGAGTAGGGAAGCGGAAGGTCAGATGTCAAGGAACCGGACGTCCTTGGCGTTGCGCTGGATGAAGCCGCGGCGTGATTCGACGTCTTCGCCCATCAGGATCGTGAAGATCTCGTCGGCGGCGGCCGCGTCGTCGATCGTGACTTGGCGGAGCGTGCGGGTCTCGGGATCCATGGTGGTCTCCCACAGTTCCTTGTCGTTCATCTCGCCGAGGCCTTTGTAGCGCTGGATGCCGTTGTCCTTCGGGATGCGCTTGCCGCTCGCGATGCCCTCCGTCAGCAGCGCATCGCGCTCGCGGTCGCTGTAGACGTATTCGTGCGGCGAGTTCGACCACTTCAGCCGGAACAGCGGGGGCTGTGCGAGGTAGACGAAGCCGGCTTCGATGAGGCCCCGCATGTAGCGGAAAAGCAGCGTCAGCAGCAGAGTGGTGATGTGCTGGCCGTCGACATCGGCATCCGCCATCAGGACGATCTTGTGATACCTGGCCTTGTCGATGTCGAATTCCTCGCCGATGCCCGTGCCGAAGGCCTGGATCATCGCCTGGACCTCTTTGTTGCCCAGCGCCCGGTCGAGCCGCGCTCGTTCCACGTTGAGGATCTTGCCGCGAAGCGCCAGGATCGCCTGTGTGTGCGGATCCCGGCCCTGCACCGCTGAGCCCCCGGCCGAGTCGCCCTCCACGAGGAAGATCTCACTGATCGACGGATCCTTGCTGGTGCAGTCCTTGAGCTTGTCGGGCATCGCCGCGCTCTCGAACACGCTCTTGCGCCGGGCGGTCTCGCGCGCCTTCCGCGCCGCCAGCCGTGCGGTCGCGGCATCGATCGCCTTGCGCACGATGTTCTTCGCCTGCGCAGGGTTGCGATCGAACCAGTCGCCGAGCCGGTCGCCGACCACCTTCTGAACGAAGGCCTTCGCCTCGGTGTTGCCGAGCTTCGTCTTCGTCTGGCCCTCGAACTGCGGCTCGGAGAGCTTCACGGAGATGACGGCGGTGAGACCCTCGCGCACGTCGTCGCCCGAGAGGTTCTCGTCCTTCTCCTTCAGCAGGCCCTGAGCGCGCGCGTACTTGTTCACGAGCGTCGTGAGCGCCGCCCGGAATCCCTCTTCGTGGGTGCCGCCCTCGTGCGTGTTGATCGTGTTCGCGTAGGTGAAGACGTTCTCGGTGTAGCCGGTCGTCCACTGCATCGCGACCTCGAGCGCGATCTTGCGCTCGGTGTCTTCGGATTCGAAGTCGATGACGTCTTCGTTGACGTGCTCCGCCTTGCGCACCCGGTTGAGGTACTCGACGTAGTCGACCAGGCCGCGTTCGTAGAGGAAGCTGTCGTTGGGCTGCTGAAGCACGACCTCGCCGGGCTGGATCTCCTCGTCGTATGCCGATGAGGGGCGCTCGTCGCGGAGGTCGATGCGCAGACCCTTGTTCAGGAACGCCATCTGCTGGAAGCGGGTGCGGAGGGTGTCGTACTCGAAGTCGACCGACTCGAAGATTTCGGGGTCCGGCCAGAAGGTGATCGTCGTCCCGGTCTCGGTGCTCTCTTCGGCGCGCTCCAACGGTGCCTGCGGCACGCCGCCATCGCGGTAGGACTGGCGCCAGACGTATCCCTGCCGGCGCACCTCCACCTCGAGGCGGGTGGACAGTGCGTTGACGACCGACGAACCCACGCCGTGCAGGCCCCCGGAGACGGCGTATCCGCCGCCGCCGAACTTGCCGCCGGCGTGCAAGACGGTGAGCACCACCTCGACCGTGGACCGACCCTCGATCTTGTGGATGTCGACGGGGATGCCGCGGCCGTCGTCGACGACGCGCACGCCGCCGTCGGGGAGGATCGTCACGTCGATGAGGTCGCAGTAGCCGGCAAGCGCCTCGTCCACGGAGTTGTCGACGATCTCCTGCACGAGATGGTGCAGGCCGCGTGGGCCCGTCGAGCCGATGTACATGCCGGGGCGCTTGCGCACGGCCTCGAGACCCTCGAGCACCTGGATCTCGTCGGCCCCGTAGTCCGCGTGGATTCGCTCGGCTGGCAGTTCTTCTGCGGGGTGCTGATCGAGGTCGTCGGGCAGGCTTTCGGGGGTCTGAGACGTCATATTCTCGTGGCACTCCACATCGTTATCCAGGGCGACTCCAGTCTACCAAGGATCGACACCATCTCGTTCGCCATACGCCTCTGTGGCGCGATGGAATCGGGCTGGGGAGGAAAGGACGTGTCTTATCCGTATGTATCGCGCGGGCCGCGCCCTGGAATGGCTCTCGGACCCCATTTCCAGGAGGGGACGTCCGGCCCCACGAAGCGCACCGCCGTGACCTCGGCTTCCGGGTGCCTCAAAAGGATCTGCGACAGGATGTGCGAGCGCATCAGCTGCAGCTGCTTGGCCCACGCCGTGGAGTCGCAGCGAATGGTCAACGTGCCGTCCGTGAGAGCCACCGGCTGTGCATGTCGAGCGGTGTCCTCGCCGGCAACATCCTCCCAGCGCAGCACGAGATCTTCGCGTGCGAGCTGCGGCACCCATCCGGACTCGCGCGTCAGGTCACGAAGCGCATCCCCCAGGCCCTTGGGGTCGCGCCCCGGAGCGAACGGCGCGTTCTCGTCGTCCACCGCACCGCGCCATCGGCGCCGGCGCACCGCGGCTGCGCTGGGTTCCAAGCCGCGCAGCCTGAGATACGTTGCGATCGTCTCCGGCACCGCATCCGATTCGCCGAGACCGTGGGAGCCGCCGCGCGAGGAGTCCGTCACGAAGCCTCCTCTACGATCCGGCCGGCCTCGACGCGAACGACGCGGGCGGCCAACGCCCGGGGAACATCTTCCTCCACTGCGGCGGTCACCACCACTTGCTCGTAGTCCGCTGCGAGCGCGGCCAGCCGGGCGCGGCGATCCGCGTCAAGCTCGGCGAACACGTCGTCGAGGATCAGCACCGGGTCGCCCGCGGGTGAGTCGGCGCGCAGCAGTTCGGCCGAAGCAAGGCGCAGCGCCAGCGCGATGGACCACGACTCGCCGTGCGACGCGTAGCCCTTCACGGGCAGACCGCGCACCCGCAGCACGAGATCGTCGCGATGCGGCCCCACCATCGTCAGGCCGCGATCCAGTTCTGTGGCCCTTTTGGCGGCCAGTGCCGCACGGAAGAGCTCGGGCGTGGATGCATCGGCTCCGGCCGACACCGACTGATCGCCGTCCTCCGGGTCGGCCCCCCGCACCGAGAGCGACCACTCCAGCTCGGGTTGGTGGTCAGCGCCCGCGATGGCGGAGTAGCAGCGCGAGACCGGTTCGGCCAGCTCGGCAGTGAGGGCGCCGCGCGCATCGATGATCTCGGAGCCGAGCATCACCAGCTTGTCGTCCCAGACATCGAGCGTCGCAAGACCTTCCCCGCGCAGGCCGCGCGCCCTGGCCGACTTGAGGAGCGCCGTACGCTGCCGCAGCACCCGGTCGTAGTCGCCGAGCACACCGGCCATGCGTGGCCGCCGCTGCACGAGCAGTTGATCGACGAACCGCCGGCGCGTCGACGGATCGCCCCGGACGATCTGGAGGTCTTCCGGGGCGAACAGCACCACGTGGGCGTACCGGGGCAGCTCAGCGGGCTTCACGGGCGCTCCGCCTACCCTCGCCTTGTTCGAACCCTGCCGATTGAGCTGCACCTCGAGGGTGACCTTGCGATCACCGTGAGCGAGACGAGCGCGGATGATCGCGGCATCCTGTCCCTCCCGCACCATCGGGGCGTCGCTGGACACGCGGTGAGATCCCAGCGTCGCGAGATAGGCGATCGCTTCGGCGAGATTCGTCTTGCCTTGACCGTTTCGTCCGATGAACACGTTGGGTCCGGAGTGGAGATCGACCTCGGCGGCCGCATAGTTGCGGAAATCCACGAGGCTCAGGTGTTCCACGATCACTGCGTCAGACTACCCGCGGCTTCGGACGTGGGCCGGGCCTGAGCCTTTCGGTGATTCGACGCCTCGACGAGCTCGGCGACCGGATCAGCGCAGCAGGAGGTTCGGCTGCAGGAGGTACTTGAACGTGTCGGCGCCCGCCTTGTCGACCGATGTCTGGCTCGTGATCAGCACAGGGCTCAGCTTGTTGGCGTTGTCACTGGAAGTGAATGTGATCCGCACGAACTCGCTCTTCACCGCGGTGAGAGCCTCGAGCAGGTACTGGGGATTGAGGCCGAGCGTCAGGTCGTCGCCGATGAGGTGGGCGTCCACCGTCTCCGACGCGCGAGCCTGCTCGCCACCCGAGGCATCCATTGTCACGCCGTCGGTGGTGAAGTTGAAACGCAGCGGCGCCGAACGATCGAGCACCAGCGACACGCGGCGCACCGCTTCGGCCAGTTCGGCGGTGTTGACCACGGCGTGATGATCAGTCTGGTCGGGAAAGAGCCGTCGAACCGGCGGGAAGTTGCCCTTGATGAGCAGCGACGTGACGGTCTTGTTGCCGGCGGTGAAGGCGATGATCTCGCGGTCTCCGGAACCGGAGAAGGCGATCGAGATGTCGCCGCCGTGTGCGAAGGTCTTGCCGACCTCCTGCAAGGTGCGGGCGGGCACCAGAGCGCTTGTGGACTGCTCGGTGCCGCCGTCCCACGGGATGTCGCGCAACGCGACACGGTAACGGTCGGTGGCGACGAGGCTCAGCTGCTGGCCGGCGACCTCGAGCTGCACGCCGGTCAGCACGGGCGTGACATCGTCGCGCGAGGCGGCGAAGGCGACCTGGGCGATCGCGGTGCCGAAATCCTCGGCCGGAACCAGGCCCGACTGACCGGAGACCTCCGGGATGGCGGGGTACTCCTGCACCGGCATCGATGCCAGCGTGAAGCGAGCGGAACCACATGAAAGCGCGATCCCGCCGTCTTCGTCGACCGAAACCTGGACGGGGGCGTTCGGCAGGCGGTTCGCGATCTCGGAGAGGAGCCGGCCGTGCACGAGGATCGTGCCGGGTTCGTCCACGGTCGCTTCGATCGTCGTGCGAGCGGATGCCTCGTAGTCGAATGCCGACAGGGACAGTCCACTGTCGGTCGCCTCGATCAGCACACCGGCGAGGATCGGCTGCGGATTGCGCTGCGGAAGGAGCTTGACGACGAATGACACGGCTTCGCTGAAAACATCGCGATTGACGTGGAACCTCACTGGCGCTCCTTTGCCGTCCTGGGCCATAGCTCTCCCATGCTAGTGCCCACCGCCCGCGGTGCCAGCCGCGGGCCGTCCCGCCTTCGAGGTGATCGAACGGGGATTCATTGAAGGGTCTCGTTAATGGTCTTAACGCCTGTGGATACTGTGGATAAGAGGGTGGATGCCTGTCCGGACACCGGAACTACACGCGTGTGAGATGTGTAATCGGCTGGGAAAGGCGACTTCAGGGCCCCTCGGCTTCGTGGCCTGCCGGCCGCCGTTTCCACAGAAGTACACAGTCAGCCGGGCCGCTGCACGACTTATCCACAAGTTATCCACACTGTGCAGAACCGCATACTGGCCCGCTTCGGTTCGTGTGTCAAGCGCCGTTTCGGGCATATGACGAACGCCGGGCGTGCGCGCTGCGGCATCCCTTTCCAGGGGCGGCGACCGGCGGAGGAGGACCCTCCGGGGAGCCCACGGCGTGTCGCTCCGGAACGTCAGCGGGGCAGGCGGCCCAGCTGTGCGGTGATCTCGGTGACCTGGTTGTAGAGCGAGCGGCGCTCCTTCATCAGGTCGCTGATCTTCTTGTACGCGTACATCACCGTCGTGTGATCTCGATTTCCGAAGAGCTGGCCGATCTTGGGGAGCGAGAGACTCGTCCGCTCCCTGCAGAGGTACATGGCGATCTGTCGAGCTGTGGCGACCGCCTGCGACCGACTCGATCCGTACAGGTCGTCGACGGTGAGCTTGAAATACGCCGCCGTGGCGTTGATGATGTCGGTCGGGGAGACGACGTTGTCTTCGGCCTGGTCGATGATGTCGCGCAGCACCGTCTGCGCCAGGGACATGTCGAGGGTGGAGCGATTCAGGCTCGCGAATGCGGAGACGCGGATGAGCGCGCCCTCGAGCTCCCGGATGTTGGAGGAGACGACCGTCGCGATGTACTCCAGCACTTCGTCGGGAATCTGGAGGCGCTCACTCTGAGCCTTCTTGCGCAGAATGGCGATGCGCGTCTCGAGGTCGGGTGCCTGCACATCGGTGATGAGACCCCACTCGAAGCGGCTCCGCATCCGATCTTCGAAGCCCGTGAGGTGCTTGGGCGCAACGTCGCTCGTGATCACGACCTGCTTGTCATGATCGTGCAGGGTGTTGAACGTGTGGAAGAAGGCTTCCTGCGTCTCTGCGCGCCCCTGCAGGAACTGGATGTCGTCGATGAGCAGGATGTCGACATCCCGGTATCGCGCTTGAAAGGCGGAGCCCCGGTTGTTGGCGATCGAGTTGATGAAGTCGTTCGTGAACTCCTCGCTCGAGACATAGCGCACGCGCACACCGGTGTAGAGGCTGAGCGCGTAGTCGCCGATCGCGTGCAGGAGGTGGGTCTTGCCCAGGCCGGAGTCGCCGTAGATGAAGAGCGGGTTGTACGCCTTGGCCGGCGCTTCGGCCACGGCCACCGCTGCGGCGTGGGCGAAGCGGTTGGACTGCCCGATGACGAAGTTGTCGAATGTGTACTTGGGATTCAGCCGTGTGTCGCTGCGGGACGAGAAGGATGCCGGGGGATCGGGCACCGGCTGTTCACGGGTCGCCGGCGACCGGTCCTCGTATACCGGCAGGGGCGCCGACATGTGATTGCCCGCAAGTTCTGGATTGACCACGACGCGGAACGTGCTGGCCGCCGGGTCCATGTCGATCCGCGCGAGGGCCTCCATGATCGGTGCCCGCATGCGCTTGTTGATCTGCGCCGCGGTGAGGTCGTTGGGCACGTCGAGGTATAGCGTGCCGCCCATCACTCCCTGCGGAACGGCGAGATTCAGGAACCCCTGCATCTGCGGGCTGACGCGATCATCGCCGTCGAGGTGACCGAGCACGGCCGACCAGATCGGAACGTCTGGAACTTGGTGCTGAGACATGGGGCCCCCCGGGGTGTTGTGCACCCACGACTGAAAACGGATCGATCACGCCAGCCTGTGGATAACTGCCTGTGACACGGTAGCCAGCCGCTCTCACAGCGCAAAATCCACTGTAGGTCTCGTCCGCGTGTCCGTGCCAGGGGAAGAACGTGAGATTGGGATAATGCACGACGGAGCTGTCGGTTTGCGATGATCCGGGCAAGGACGTAGCCTTACTTAGTTGACTTATGCCTTCTAGGCAGTTTCCCCGTCCACGATGTCTCCGGTTGCAGCGATCCCGGTGACGCCATCTCCGGAGTGATCCAATGACCAAGCGCACCTACCAGCCCAACACCCGTCGCCGGGCCAAGAAGCACGGCTTCCGCGCTCGCATGCGCACGCGTGCCGGTCGTGGCATCCTGGCCGCTCGTCGCGCCAAGGGCCGCACCGAGCTTTCCGCGTAACCACCCGGTGCTCTCGAGGCCGAATCGAATCACCCGCGGGGCCGATTACAAAGCGGTCGTCCGAAGGGGTGCTCGATGCGCGGGCGCCCACACGATCACGTATGTGCGCACCTCCGACGAAGACCACGCGGCGCGGTTCGGATTCATCGTGAGCAAGCAGGTCGGATCGGCCGTCACACGCAACACCGTGCGCCGTCGCCTCAAGGCGCTTTGTCTTCAGGAACTGCCGGGCGTGCGCGCCGGCTCTGATGTCGTCATCCGCGCGCTGCCGTCTGCTGCCACCGCAGACTTCGCGGCGCTGCGGACGGAGGTCGCACGCTGCCTCGCCCGGAGGGCCGCATGAGCACCACTCTGCCGTCGGCGTCCACGGGCGACGCCCGGTTCGAGGCATCCGAAATGCTGCACTTCCTTCCCCTGGTTCCACGCAACGCCGCGTTGAGCCTTCTCCATGGTTACCGTGCGACCATTTCGCATGCGTATGGGGACGTATGCAAGTACTACCCATCGTGTTCCGCGTATGCGGTCGGCGCCGTGCAGCAGTACGGAGCGATGAAGGGATCCGCGATGGCGGCCGCCCGGATCGCGCGGTGCCACCCCTGGGCGAGGGGCGGCGTCGATGAGGTGCCTCCCCGCAAGAACTTCCGGTACGACCTCACTCCTCACGGTTTCGTCGTACCTGTCTCCCCGAGAAAGGACTGATCCGTGCCGGATCTGATCGGAATCATCCTCTGGCCCCTGAAGTGGGTCGTCGAGCTCGTGCTGGTCTTCTGGCACTGGCTCTTCACCGCCATGGGCCTGCCGGCCGCCGCCGGCATCACCTGGGTGCTCGCGATCATCGGCCTGGTGCTGGTCGTCCGCACGGCTCTCATTCCGCTTTTCGTCAAGCAGATCAAGAGTCAGCGGAAGATGATGGAAATCGCCCCTGAACTGCGGAAAGTCCAGGAGAAGTACAAGGGCAAGAAGGACCAGCTCTCCCGCGAGGCGATGAGCAAGGAAACGATGGGGCTGTATAAGAAGCACGGCACCAGTCCCGTCTCGGGCTGCCTTCCGCTTCTTGTCCAGATGCCCATCTTCTTCGCTCTGTTCAGCGTGCTGAACGATGTGACGGCGCACGCGAAGGATGAGATCGGCGGCGTCGGACCCATGACGCCCGCTCTGACCCAGGAGTTCTACAACGCGAAGCTGTTCGGTGTGGCGTCGCTGCACGACACGCTCGTCGGGGCGTGGGAAGCACAGGCTCCCGGGTGGCAGGTCACCGTCGGCATTTTGCTCACGCTCGTCGTGCTGATGATCCTGTCGCAGTTCTTCACACAGCTGCAGATCATCTCGAAGAACCTCTCCCCCGAGGCCAAGACCGGCCAGGCCTACCAGATGCAGAAGATCATGCTCTACATCCTGCCGCTGGCCTTCATCTTCTCCGGCGTCTTCTTCCCGCTCGGTGTCGTCATCTACTGGTTCACGAGCAACCTGTGGACGATGGGCCAGCAGTTCCTCGTCATCCGGAACATGCCGACGCCCGGATCTGACGCCGCCAAGATGCGCGAAGAGCGCCTCGCCCGCAAGGGCAAGGCCCTCGACGCCAAGGGCAAGATCATTCCGATGGAGAAGTACGTGGCGGAGCAGCAGCGCCTTCTCGAGGAGGCGGAGCGTGCGAGGGCTGCCGCTCCGAAGCGCCAGCAGCCGGTCGGCAAGCAGCGCGCCAAGAAGCAGGGTGCGAAACCCGCGACACCGGGGGCTGTGAAGCCCCCAGCCAAGGATGCCGGCGGTCCGGCTCCGCGGGGCACCGGCGCCTGATCTCCCACTCCCCCACGAAGGATCGTCAATGAATTCGTCTCCTGAGACCAGCAACGAAAGCACGGCCACCGCGACAGAGCGCGTCAGCGCAACGGTGGCCCAGCTCGAGGAAGAAGGCGACGTCGCCGCCGATTACCTCGAGGGCCTGCTCGATATCGCCGATATCGACGGGGATCTGGAGATGGATGTGCGCCAAGGGCGTGCCTACGTCTCGGTCGAAGCGGACGGCGACGCGCTGCGTCTCATCTCAGATCCGGACACCGTGCAGGCGCTGCAAGAGCTGACGCGTCTGGCCGTGCAGAGCAAGACCGGCCGATTCTCCCGGGTCATCCTTGATGTGGGCGGCTCGCGGGACGCCCGTCAGCAGGAGCTCGAGGACCTCGTGTCACGCGCGGTGGCGCGGATCGAAGAGGGCGCGACTCAGGCTTCCCTCCCCCCGATGTCGAGCTACGAACGAAAGCTCGTGCACGACATCGTCGCCGACCGGGGCTTCGTGTCGGAGTCCTACGGTGAGGGCGCCGATCGTCACACGGTCATCAGCCGCGGCTGAGCAATTGCACGTGAAACGGTGAGCGAACTCGAACCAGAGCCGGCCGTCGCGGCGGCGATCTTCGGCGACCAGATAGAGGTGGCGCGGCAGTTCGCCGAGGCTCTCGCCGAGCACGGCGAAGAGCGTGGTCTGATCGGGCCGCTCGAGCTGCCGCGGCTGTGGAGCCGACACGTGCTGAACAGCGCGATCGCGGCGCCTCTCTTCTCGGGTCGCGTCGGCGACGTGGGATCAGGGGCCGGCCTCCCGGGTCTGGTGCTGGCGGTCGCTCGGCCGGACGTGCGGTGGGTGCTGATCGAGCCGATGGAGCGCCGAGTGGCCTGGTTGCGGGAGCAGGCCGATGCCCTGCGACTCGAGAACGTCGAGGTGATCCGTGGGCGCGCGGAAGATTGGAAGGAAGGGCCGGTGCTGGATGCGGTGACCGCCCGTGCCGTCAGCGCGCTGCGCACCCTCATCCCTCTGACCGCTCCGCTCGTGCGGAACGGCGGGGAGCTGATCCTTCTGAAGGGCGCCGGCGCGCCCGCGGAAATCGGCGCGGCGGAGAAGCAGATTCGCAAATTCGCGCTTACTGACACCCGGGTCGAGCTGCTCGGTGAGGGCATCCTCGAGGAGCCGACGCGTGTCGTTCGCGCGACCGTGCGCGGCTAGCGGTAACCGGACAAGATTTCGAATGTTTCACGTGAAACATGGCGGCTCTGCGTCTACGACCGGTCTCATTAGAACGAGCTCTGAATTGGTTCGCTGGAGCATCGTGCACCTTGGCGGTATTGGTTGTGAGCCTCTTCCCCACTTCCCCCGACACGCCTTCTGTAGGGAAACCGTATTCCCAGCCGAGCGCTGAGCGGGTTTCGTTGAGCGCTAGCCCGTGGGTTCAATCGTGACCGGTGAGAAGCGCTGTCGTACAGCAGCTGCTCCCGATGCTGGGCGTGCGTGAAGCCTCCCATTGCGGATGAGCGGTTCACCAGAACGAAGAGCGGCGGTTGTCCCCGCCCCCGTCGCTCAGCGAGCCATTCGAGACAAATCGCCGTCACTCATCCAGGGCGGTGTGTCCCCCAGATCCCCGCCGAGCAACTCACGCGCGACGTTCCCCATTGCGGGACTCGCCTTGATT
>Ga0190275_10003413_pt1 | contig 11332 bp, 14 predicted proteins | sample Popmic550T_FD_133745 | JGI IMG/M metagenome (GOLD analysis project Ga0190275, IMG submission 133745) | Populus adjacent soil microbial communities from riparian zone of Yellowstone River, Montana, USA - 550 T | ecosystem: Environmental > Terrestrial > Soil > Riparian zone > Trees stand | place... | reverse complement strand
GGCGTGCAGTCCGAGATGATTCCGATTGTCAACCTCCGGTGCATCGTCGCGCACTGCGGTGCTGCGGTGTGAATGGTCGAACCGGAACTTATTACGAGGGTGGAGATGAAGGGTTCACGCACAACCGTTGGTCGCGTCTACGACAACCGTTTGGTCAGGTTCGGTCTTGTCGCGGTGACTGGACTGGTTCTCATCACATCATTGATCGTCGTCAACATCGACACCTGCGAGGCCGGCACGACCAAAGCCGCGGTGGACTCATTGCCATCAGGACCAGCCGCTGCACCATCCAGTCCGGCGGCCCCGGCCCCGCTCTCATCATCAGTCATCGCAAGTGTCCCGGTGGTCGAGCAGGTCGCCACCGGGGTGATGAACGCCGCGACGAACGATGTCGAGCAGGCCGTGGCGGTCATCGACCGGGAGTCCGGTGATCTCGTTGCCGGCCACGACGGTGACACCGAATTCAACTCCGAATCCATTACCAAACTGTTCACTGTGGCGTACTACCTGATCTCGGTGGACGGGGCCCCAGGCGTCGGGCTTGCAGAGGACCTTCGTAGCCTGGTTCAGGAGTCCAACAGCACCGTCCAGACCGACCTGTGGCAGCCCGACATCATTCCGACTATCGCCGACCGATATCAGCTGACCGGTACCAGCAACAGCCCGGCGGGCAGCCGCAACACCTGGGGGTCGGATCAGATCACCGCGAACGACGTGGCCAGGTTCCTCTATGCGGCATCCCAAGACCCACTTGTCGGCGACCAGCTGCTGGTCTGGTTGGCCGGAACCCCACCGACCGGGGCCGACGGATTCAACCAAGCCTTTGGGTTCAATTCCCTAACCGGATCTCATGGATCCAAGCAGGGGTGGAGCGATCCCGGCTGGTCACCAGCGAACCTGCATTCGGTCGGCTTCACCAACCAGCACTTCGCCGCGGTCCTGCAAACATCATCCACCGCCACGTACGCCACCATGCGCGCTACCAGTACCGCCACAGTCACCCTGATTGCCGCCGCAACCCGTTGATCCTGTCACCTGCCAGCGGCATCCGCACCAGGTGTGAGCACCCGCCAATTTGGGGGTCTCGATCTTGCCATTGAGAGCTTTCAACCATCAGCGGATGGGGGCGCAGTTCGACCGTGATTGGGCCTCCCTGCAGCGGCATCTGCGCCGTGAGAGCCCCGAGAGCCTGGCGCGGTCTATGAGCTTGCCTACCCGGTGGGATCCGTTCTTCAAACCCACCATGACCTTGGCCGAGGTCTACCACCCCGACGCAGCACTTCTATTTCCACCGCCGTCAGCTGAGCGGGCCTCTCGCTCCACATGCTTGATGCAGCAGCGGCCGACCGCTGCCTATCTGATCAGCGAATCCGGTCTGTCATCACCCAGGAACGGCAGTAACGCCCTTTGCTGGACAGCACGTCGGCGAGAGAGTCCAGGGCACCTGGGACAAGGGTGAAATAGGCCCACACGCCGCGTTTGTCTCGGGTCAGCAGCCCGGCGTCGACCAGCACCCTCAGGTGATGCGACACCGTGGGCTGGGACAACCCCAATGGTTCGGTCAGGTCGCACACGCACGCCTCGCCACCCACGTGGGCGGCGATCAACGACAGCAACCGCAACCTGGCCGGGTCCGCGATCGCCTTCAACGTCCGGGCCAGATCTGTTGCAGCGGCGGCGGTCAGCGGCTGTCGCACCAAGGGCACACAGCAGGCGACGTCGACGAGCGGCAGGGTGGCGAAACGGGTCATGAATCCAGTATGACCCACGTATTGACAGACGTCGATATCTGGGTCACGATGAATGGATATTGATGTTCGTCTATGTGAAGGGATTGTCGATGACAAGTTCAGACCAGGACATCCGAGATCAAGTGCGGGACCGGTATGCCGCGGCGGCGCTGTCGGTGGTCTCTGGGTCGGGCGCCAGCTGTTGCGGACCGTCGGACGGGCCTCAGACCAGTTGTTGCGGGCCCGCTCACGCGCTGTCGGCGATCAGTGACACCGACGAGGGCGACATCTTCGGTGCCGCCCTCTACACCCCTGGGGAGACCGACGGTCTGCCCGAGGAAGCGGTGCTCGCGTCGCTAGGCTGCGGCAATCCCCTCGCGGTCGCCGAGCTCCACCAAGGCGAACGGGTACTTGACCTGGGTTCCGGCGGTGGAATCGACGTACTGCTGTCCGCCCGGCGGGTCGGGCCGACCGGGTTCGCCTACGGCTTGGACATGACCGATGAGATGCTGGCCCTGGCCAGGGCCAACGCGGCCAAGGTCGGCGCCGTCAACGTGGAGTTCGTGAAGGGCCAGATCGAGGACATTCCATTGGCGGATTCGTCCATCGACGTGGTGATCTCCAATTGTGTGATCAACCTGTCCACCGATAAGCCTGCCGTGATCGCGGAGATGTTCCGGGTCCTGACACCTGGTGGGCGACTGGGGATCTCCGACGTTGTCGCTGAGGACGAGCTGACTCCGGCAGACCGGGCCGAACGCGGCTCCTACGTGGGGTGCATCGCCGGCGCCCTGTCCCGGTCCGAATATCTGGACGGGTTGACCGCGGCAGGTTTCACCGATCCGGACGTGGTGTTCACCCACGAGGCCGCCCCGGGGATGCACGGGGCGATCGTCCGCGCCGTCAAGCCTGCGACCGTTGGGGTGTCGTGATGGCCGGGATGAATCGGGCGGATCGAACAGTTTGCGCTGATCCCACCCGGGTGAGCGGGTGACTCGAGCGGTCGGTGTCGGTCCGCGACACGGCCTCCCGGGCCGGCGGCGTCCGGGACTGCGGGGTGACCCGTTAACTCAGTGTCGGTTTGCCCCGCTGGGCGCGGCTGCGGGCAGTTGGAGTTCGTCAAGGAGGTTCCGGATTGGTGTCCGATCTCGTCCCCTGCCGGGGCCGCAGGGCACGTTCCATCCGGCAGGTGGTCGAGAACCATTCCACGCAGCGATCCAGGAGACCCAATGACCGGTAAACCAGCCGTGCTGTTCGTCTGCGTCCATAATGCGGGCCGCTCCCAAATGGCCGCCGGCTACCTCACCGAACTCGCCCATGGCCGAATCGAGGTCCGCTCCGCCGGGTCAATGCCCGGCGATCAGGTGAACCCCGTCGCTGTCCAAGCCATGGCCGAAGTAGGCATCGACATCGCCGCCCAATCACCGAAGATCCTGACCACCGAGTCCGTCCAAGCCTCCGACATCGTGATCACCATGGGTTGTGGAGATGCCTGCCCAATCTTTCCCGGAAAGCGTTACGAGGACTGGAAATTGGAAGACCCCGCCGGGAAAGGCATCGACACCGTCCGCCGGGTCCGCGACGACATTCGTGGACGGGTGGAATCCCTGATCGGCGAACTCCTCCCCGCAGGCTTGTGAGCATCAATAACATCCCACAGGGCCGTCGCCCCTGTTAGGTTTCCTCGGCGGGCTGACCGACCAGTGGTACCCCGACCTGTGGTTTGACAACCACCAAATCGACCCACCCGCGGCACCCGCCGACGGGTACCACCTGTCGAAGGACCTGGCTGACAAATCCATCGAGTTCATATCCGATTCGTTGGCCACCGCACCGGGTAAGCCTTCGATGATGTACTTCGCACCGGGTGCCTGCCATGGACCACACCGCACGTTCAAGGATTGGGCGGACAAGTACAAAGGCGTCTTCGACGACGGGTACGAGCATTACCGGGAACAGGTCCTTGCCCGGCAGAAGGACCTCGGCCTGGCCCTCCGGATACGGAACTACCGGAGATCAACCCGTTGCAGGCCGATGTCAGTGCCGACGGCACCGCGTGGCAACCCGCCGAAGTGGTCCAACCATGGGACGAGCTCAACGACGCGCAGAGAGCGTTGTTCGTGCGGCAGCCGAGGTGTTCGCCGGGTTCGCCTCCTACACCGACGCGCAGCTGGGTCGGCTCCTTGATTACACGAGCAGACCAGACATTTCGAGAACACGATCATCGTCACGTTGTCCGACAACGGGTGCCCCGCGGAGGGCGGCCCGAACGGGTCAATCAACGAGAACGTCTGGTACAACGGGCTTTCTGAGGACATCGAAGGCGGCCTTGCCCGGCTGGACGAGCTCGGGTCCGAAACCACCCACCCGCACTTTTCGAACGGCTGGGCGATGGCGTTCAATACGCCGTTCAAGATTCACAAGATGAATTCGGCCTGGGAAAGCGGCACCGCCGACGCGATGGCCATCAGCTGGCCGAAAGGATTACCGGCCCGTGGGGAGGTCCGGGACGCTTACATCCACGTCACCGATATCGTGCCCACCCTATACGAGCTGATGGGTATCACCCCGCCAACGACGCTGCGCGGAGCCGTCCAACAGCCGCTGGAAGGGGTCGGTATGGCCGCCTTACTGCGCGACCCGGCAACGCCCTCGCCGAAACATACGCAGTTCTATTCGATGCTCGGCGCCCTGGCCGTGTGGCGAGACGGGTGGCAGGCCAACACCGAGCACGCGCCGGCACCGATGGGCTGGGAAAATTCGACCGGGACCGGTGGTGCCTCTACCACCTCGAGACCCACCGCATCCAGCTGCACGACATCGCCGCCGACCGACCCGAACTGCTGGCTGAGCTGCAGCAGCTGTGGCACGCACAAGCCGTTCAACGGCTACCCCCTCGATGACCGCTACGCCATGGAGATCCTGCACGTCGAGCGGCCCCCGCAGTCGACGCCAACGGCCAAATCCTGCTCTACCCCGGCGCCGAGGTGCCGGAACGAACGCTGCCGATCATCGGCCGATCGTTCCGGGTGATCGCCTGGCTCACCGTCGGCAACACCCACTGCGAGGGTGTGGTGTTTCCCGGCGGCGGACGGTTCGGCGGGCATTCCCTGTACATCAAGGACGGGCACCTGTACTACTTCTACAACGTCCTTGGCAACAAGAACAGAAATTCAGTTCACCCCAGCAGATCGGTACCGGGCATATGTCCGTCGGCATCGAGTTCGCCAAAACCCGTACCGACGGGCCGTTCCCGATCGGCACCGGGACCCTGCACCTCAACGACGACCCTATTGCCTCCATTGCCAATGCGGGTCCAACCCGGGTTCTTCTCGCTTTCCAGTGACGGAAGCAACGTTGGCCGGGATCGCGGCCAACCCGTCTCCAGCAACTATCAATCGCCATTTGATCTCACCTGCGCCAGAATTAATCACGTGCTGCTCAAACCCGGCGACGACATCTACCTCGATCTCGAACGCGAAACCCAGGCTGCATTCCGCAGGGATTAGTAAATCATCAGCGCGCAAAGCCGAAACAAAGCTGACCGAACGTCTGCGATACAACTGCCCCGGTCCTCAATAGCACCACGGCCCTAGGATCTCGACCCGAACCCGAACCCGACACTGAATCACCCCGACACTGACGGCGAGTTGGTTCCGGCGCCCGCGAAATGGTTCACGGGGGGTCATGCACTGCAGCGCTAGGACCACGACGATTGTCGTAACTCGTTGCAGATTGACCGGTGCGCCGACGGCGATTTGATCAGCACCAACGAGAACACTACCCAGCCCCGATCACGGCGGCGATGACTGCGCTGGTCGGCAGCCCGGTCGCCTTGCCATAATGCTCCCGGTGGTGTTGATCACCTCGGTCATCATGGTTGTCGCGCCGTCCGGGCACCGGAGATGGTCGTGACGGGCGAGTCCCGAACGAAGGACCTGACGGGAGAGCCGAACCAGCTGTGACCCAACGACGCGCCCGACCCTAGTGGGTCGAGCGACGACCGGTGAAGTTGGCGACGAGACGCGCGATGAGCGTCACGAGGAAGATCTGGCCGCATATCGCCTCGAGTATCGCGACCGCCCGGCCGATGTCGGTGGCCGCGGTGACGTCTCCGTACCCCAAGGTGGTCAGGGTGGCGAAAGAGAAGTACTGCCGCAGCGGGATGCTGGGGTCGGCGACCTGTACGAACAGCTGCTGGTTCCCGAGGTCAGCCATCGCTCCGTAGACCGAGCTGAACATCATGCCGAGGAGGAGGTATGCGGCGAGGGCGCCGCATATCGTCTCGAGCGTGACCTCCTGATGGATCAACACGCGGCGAAGCACAGCCACAAGCGTCAGCAAGAACACTATGACGAACCACAGCTCGCCTATCCCGCGGGCGGTGTTGTCGGCGACGAATTGGGTGATGATCACGACCGCGATCATGGCTGCGAGGAGCATCGCCGCCGCCGCAAGCCGCACCCGCGGGCCCGTCGCGGAGGCATGCAGCGCCAGCCACAGGGCAACGACCACGAACGATGCCTCGAGGAGCCGCAGCGTCGAGCTGCCGCCGAGCGCCGATACCAGGAAGCTCAGGACGAGCAGCGCGAGCACCAGCCCGAAGTGGTCGACCCCTGGCACGAACGGAGCGAGCGCTCGGCGCACCACTGTCCTCATCGCTCGAACCCGACCGGGAGCGTCGCCTCCTGCTCAGGGCGGAGGTCGCCGAATCGGACGCCGAAGGGGTACCTCGTATAGACGCGTGCCCTGGGTGGGACGGACATCGGTATGACCTCCTGTTCGGGGCGGCAAGAGACGTTCGTCGATGCCGCTCAGCATTGCACTTTCGAGCCGCCGATTGTCCTCGAACGCCAGCGTCGGGTAGGCGGCTGAAACGGGTGATCGATGCTTGGGCACCTAGGAAGCTTTTTCCAGCGAAGCTGGTTCGCCATGGTCGAACTGGCCCTGAACAACGCACCCAGTCACGGGTCGTCGACGGCGCCGGGAACGCTTGCAGTGTTGACCTTTTCGCCGTCGAACGGCTGCGACCCGTGCCCGGAAGCGTTCCAGTAGTGGTTCCGGTGCCCAGAACCGTGTCACGGAGCTGACCTGGACACCGTGACCGCGTGACACCGCCTCGGCACCCTGCCCGGTTTCTGGCGGCTTCCCACCCGCGTTCCTCCCCAATGCCACCGCCGCCGGGATCCCGCGGGTCGGCGCCACCGGCAACACCGCCGGGCCGGAATCGGCGATCGCCCGGGTCAGCGCGCGAACGGATCCCAGCTGTCACGGGTCCCGGGAAAGGTGCGACCCGAAGTCGCGTATCCTCACCTCGGTCGTCTTGCTCACCTTCAATGCTGTTGGTAACGGCACGCCGGAGCGCATGAACGATCTTGCTATACAGCGTTTGTGCAGGTCAGCCCTCATAGCTCAGGGGATAGAGCATCGGTTTCCTAAACCGTGTGTCGCAGGTTCGAATCCTGCTGGGGGCACAGTCCACCAGTACCAATTAGGCCGCACCTACAGCTATGGGCCCTTAGTGATCTGACTCACTTATCCCTATCAATCGGTTTTAGCGGGTGGTTGCGGCTGCTTATTGCACGCTAGTTGCACGAAGAATGATCATAAAGCATGGGCGATGTCGAGCCGCGGAGCTGGCCACCAGGTACAAAGCGGGGGGGGCGAGCGAGACGGTAAGCACCATCGGCAACCCCCGCACGGAGATCACCGAGCCGTATGCCGGTGCTCAACCACCTTTCCAGGTGCTCGCGGGACTCGAACGTGGACGCATGACCATCTGCGTGCCGCCGTCGCGTTCAACGAGCCGATGCTCACTCGCGTGACGGGTGCGTCGGCCACCGGCACACCATCCGCGTGCGTGAAGACATCGTCGAACTGGAGCGACGTCGGCGGGATCGACCTCGGCAACTCGCCACATGCCGGTGTACTTCTCGCCGTCCGGGCTGGTCATGAAATACCTGACCTCACCGCCCGGGACCAGGTTGTGGCGCTAGAACGTCGCGGGGGAAGACGGCGGTCCCCCCAGCGCTCGAAGCTTGCGCTGTACTGTCCACAGCTGCCACACCCGCTCGACCGGGGCGCGGAAGTCGGCGATCACCGTGACGCTGAGGTCCTCCTGGTCCGTGTCGACCGAGACGACGGTCATCCGGCCCACTGTGCTCAGTCAGAACGTCCGACATGCGCTTGATCCGCCCACGCCAGGTCGCCTCGAACTCGTCAAGGACATGCCATACGCCACCGATCGCGTCGGCGTCAGAGCGTACGAGCTGCTTCCGTCCGCGGCGCTTCTTCGTGATCAGGCCGGCCCGCTCCAGGACGATCAGGTGTTTCTGCACGGCGGCGAAGCTCATCGGGTAGGTATCGGCGAGACCGGTTACCAAGGCCTCGCCGAACGCGCAACGGCGAACGATGTCCCAACGAGTCGGGTCGGCAAGCGCACGGAGCCGTCTGTCAACTTGGTCTTCCGCCAACTCACGCACAACCATATAGTTGTCCGTTACCGAAACCGCCCACACGAACGACGTGAGCCACGACCAGGTGAAGCTGACCAGGGCCAAGCGCAGCGCTTCTACCTGTGGTCGGGTCCTAAATTGGACCGCAGTTCGGCGAGCTCCAGCAGCAGTTCCTCCGGTAATAGATGCTCCGGATTCGTTTGACACCAGGCAGCGAACATCGTCGCGCCGCCGCGCCGCCCCATGACGACCCTGCGCCGGTACATGATCGGCGACCCACACTCACACCATTGGTCGTCCAGCAGATGCTCGTCATCACCTGGGGGCGACACCGCGCTCCCTCCATCAGCCAGCCGTCGCGGCGGGGCACCTAAACCGTAGCCGCCCCCGCGTTCGCGGCGGCATATTTGACGCTTCACAGCCGCTGCGCTGAGAGCCGGCGGCCGTGGCTGTTCGATATCGAGCCCCGGTGGGGGTTCTGTTGAACGCTAACCTCCACCGGGGTTTCATCATTGATCAGGCACTGACCGCTGCGGTGACGGTGTCGTCGCTACGCTGCTTGCCGTTGCTCTTGCCGTTGGTGTGGTGGCCGGCGACGATTTGCTGGTCGCTCCCGCCGTCCCGGTTGATGGTGATCTTCCTTGGCTTGGCTTTTTCGGCGACCGGGATGACCAACCGCAGCACCCCGTCCCGGTAGCCGGCCTGGATCCGGTCCAGATCAACGTTGTCCCCGAGGACGAGTTGCCGGCTGAACACCCCGCGCGGGCGTTCGGCGGCCAAGAAGTTGGCCTTGTCGTCCACGGGCTTGCGCTGCGCGGTCACGGTCAACACATTGCGTTCCACGTCCAGATCCACCGAGTGAGGGCTCACCCCGGGCAGGTCGAACTCGACGACGAACTGTTCCCCCTCCCTCCAGGCGTCCATCAGCATCGCCGACGGTCGGGCATTGGTCCCGAGTAGCTGTTGGGTGAACCGGTCCAGGTCACGGAACGGATCGGTGCGCATGAGCATCACGAACCACCTCCCAGGTCTTTTCCACATTGACGTTTGCTCCGCTTCCTACCGCATCTCTCACGGAGGGAATAGATTTGTTATAGCAGCAGCTGTAGCCTGGTGCAAGTGCGAGAAGGGAGCGAAACATGGTCCTGGACAGCGACTTCGATATCGCGATGCCCGCAGCCGGTCAGGCGCAGCGGGTCGACCTGCGGCGGGTCTTAACCGGCCTTCGTCACCTGACTGGGTCGGCCGAACCGGGCCGGGTGTCGCCGAGCTGGCCGCCGTGTGCGTGCCCGCGTTGTGCGACGAGATGATCGTCGACATCGAGGAAGCGGGCAACCAGCCGTACCGGATCCGCCGGCCAGGGACGGCAGGCAATCGCAACTCGTACGATCTTCCTTAACAGGATGGTGCCGTGGGACTGGCGATCGTCAACGGCCAATCCGTCACCGTCTTTCGTGACATCGTTGCCGGGTGGTGGACCGGCTTTTACGGTGCAGCTGTTCTGCACGTGGCATCCCGGATATTCACCCACCGACATCGATGCCGCGCTGGTCGGGTGCTGGCTGATCACGCCACCGCTGTCGTGCACCGGGAACGCACCACGTGCCAGCTGGTGGATTCAGCCCGCGCGCTCCAGGTCGGGGCCGCCCTGGGTCGTGTGCAACGGGTGGCGACGGCCGCCGGCATCCTTGTCCTGATGGCCCTGCACCACTTGACTGCAACCCAGGCCAGGCAGTTATTGGCCCGGGCCAGTGACCGCAACGCATCGGTCGATGTTGGAGTTTGCGGACAGGGTTCTCATCACCGGGGCGCTGCCCGAAAACCGCTCCACCCACATAGTCGCCTGCGAAGACAACCAGCATCGAGTACGGCAGAGCGTTGTGGACCGATCAGTGAGCAAGGAACGGGAGGGCGGCCACCGGATCAACCGGTGACCGCCCGCGCTCAATTCTTCAGATGCATTGCCAGCCGCTGCCGTAAAGGTGCGTCACGAGACGCGGTGCGGTGACTCGTCACCCGGTTTACCGCTCGAGTGGAACAGCGAGGCGACTTGGCATGTCCGACGGTTTTGCGCTGTTGGTTCGTCCGATCAGATCACCATCCTTTCACCTGACTGTTGCTTTGCGGCTGTGCTCATTTGGTTGATTGCCGTTCCGGGGGGGCCACGCACCCGGCGCCACCGCCGGCCGGGACGTTCCCCGGTCCGCCACGGCCGGACAATGCCGATTGGGCCCTGTTCCCACATCCCGCGGCCGGGACACGCAACACCGATCTGGCTGCGCCGGCCGCTCCGCCATGGGGTCTCCCACGCTGCGCCGACAATCGCGTCGAACTCCGCATCCAGCCACTCCTCGTCCTCGCAGACCAACGCCCAGAAATCGGCGTCCACTGCACCGGAACCAAGCGCCGAGCCGGTGTTCTCACGGCCAAGCATCGCGTTCTCACCCCTTTGACGGTCATCCCCAAAGTCTGTTGATGTATGTCCGCTGGTGTAGATTCGGTATATCACCTGACACATGTAGCGGGCAAGGGGAACGGGAAATCCTGCCAGGACAGCCTTCTCACCGGTCAGTACCGCCCCGACCGACCGACCCGGCGTGGTGATCTTCCCGGCAGCGCCACATCAACCGGCTGCTCCCCCGCTGCGGGCTGCGTCGTTCTGGGTCGCTGCCGGCGGGAAGGGGTCAAAGGACGGTATCGGCCAGCCCCTTCGGTGGCGACCACGAGTACTGCGCGGCGTACTTCAGCGGCGGGAGCAGGTGGACGCTACAGGGCCAAACCCTTCGATAAGGGACCGCATTTCCCCGGTATCCGATGCTGCCGCGATCGGTGCGGCGGCTCCGCATCAACCCGGCGGCACCCGGCTCGACGCCCTCGCCGACACCGACGGGCAACTCACCGAGCAGGCACACGCGGATTGCCCGGGCCGGGCCGCGTACCTGACCACTTGCTACACCGGCGAAACCGTTGCGGTGCACTGCTGCCTGCACCAGGAGCAGTACGGGCACGTCGCCCTGTACACGCCGATCCCCGGCATCAGCACCGGCACCGGCGGCGGGACGGGCGGGCCGATGACCGACGAAAAGAATGCCGAACGCCGCGAACTGATCCGGCGGAACATGGAAATGCTCGTCGCCCAAGAAGTCC
>Ga0190275_10003412_pt1 | contig 11335 bp, 11 predicted proteins | sample Popmic550T_FD_133745 | JGI IMG/M metagenome (GOLD analysis project Ga0190275, IMG submission 133745) | Populus adjacent soil microbial communities from riparian zone of Yellowstone River, Montana, USA - 550 T | ecosystem: Environmental > Terrestrial > Soil > Riparian zone > Trees stand | place... | reverse complement strand
TGAGGCCGCGGCCGGCGTGCTCGCCGGCGACGGACCGCAGTTGCTGCACTTCGGCATCGCCGACTCCGAGGCCTGGGACGTCGGGCTGCCGTGCGGCGGCGAGATCGACGTGTTCGTGGAGGAGTACCGCGAGTGACGCCCGAGGGCGAGTTCGCGCAGCTGGCAGCCACCCAGGGCCGCGCCGCAATCGTCACGGTCATGGAGGGCCCCGGGCTCGGGTCCAAGCTGCTGGTGCGCGAGGACGGCACCCGCGCCGGCGGGCTGGGCGACGCCGACCTGGAGGCCGCCGCCGACGAGGCGGCGCGCGAGCTCATGTGGGCCGAGCGCTCGGAGGCGCGGAAGGTCGGCAACACGCTGCTGTTCGTCGATGCCACCTTCCCCGACCCGCGGCTGGTGGCCTTCGGGGCGGTGGACTACACCACCGCCCTGTGCAAGCTCGCGGCCGCGGCCGGCTGGCGGCCGTTCGTGTGCGACCCGCGCACGGTCTTCGCCACGCAGGAGCGCTTCCCCGAGGCGGAGATGGTCGTGGCGGCGTGGCCCGAGCAGGCGTTCGAGGCCATCGGCGGCATCGACCGCGCCACCTACGTCTGCGTGCTGACGCACGACCCCAAGCTGGACGACGCCGCCCTGGGCATCGCGCTGCGCTCGGACGCCGCGTACGTGGGCGCCATGGGCAGCAGCCGCGCCCAGGAGGCGCGCCGTGAGCGGCTGCTGGCCCAGGGCTTCACCGACGATGAGCTGGAGCGGCTGGCGGCGCCGATCGGGTTGGACCTGGGCGCCACCGGGCCGGAGGAGACCGCGCTGTCGATCATGGCCGAGGTGGTGGCCGTCCGCAACGGCCGCGGCGGTGGGCGGCTCACGGACAAGCAGGGCGGCAGGATCCACGAGATCTCCGGGGGTCATGCGTGATCGCCGGGTGCGTCCTGGCCGCGGGCGCCTCCTCGCGCTTCGGGGACGAGGTCAAGCAGCTGGCCGCTCTGGACGGGCGGCCGCTGCTCGAGCACGTCCTGGACACGCTGTCGCGCACCCGGCTCGACCGGGTGGTGGTGGTGCTGGGGGCCGAGGCCGACCGGATCCTGGCCGAGGTCGACCTGCATGGCGCCGAGCCGGTGGTGTGCGAGCGGTGGGCGGACGGGCAGTCGGCGTCGCTGGCCTGCGGTCTGGGCGAGGTGCAGGATGCCGACGCCGTGGTGGTCTGCCTGGGGGACCAGCCGGGCCTGTCGGCGGACGCCGTGGCGCGCGTGCTGGACGCGCGCTCGCGCGCCGGCGCGGTGCGCGCCACCTACGGCGGCAAGCCGGGGCATCCGGTGCTGCTCGAGCACGATCAGATCGCCGAGCTGCGCCACGTGACCGGCGACGTGGGCGCCCGCAACGTGATCATGAGCGGCCTCCGCGAGGTGCCGTGCGACGACCTCGGCGGCGGAGAAGACGTGGACACCCCCGATCAGCTCGCCGGCCTGCGGCGGGCGGAGGAGGCCAGATGAAGCTGGAGCAGACGTTCAAGGTCGAGGCCCCGATCGACAAGGTGTGGGAGGCGCTGATCGACGTCGAGCGCGTGGCCCCCTGCCTCCCTGGCGCCGAGATCACCGAGTCGGACGAGAGCGGCACCTACAAGGGCAACTTCACGGTCAAGCTCGGTCCCACCACCGCGGCTTACCGCGGTGAACTCCGGATGGAGTCGGTGGACGAGGCCTCGCGCACGGTGACCATGAAGGCCAGCGGCCAGGACAAACGCGGCCAGGGCGGCGCCAAGGCCACCATCGTCAGCGTCATGCGCCAGGAGGACAGCGCCACCGCGGTGGACACCACCACCGACTTCACCATCACCGGCCGGCTGGCGCGCTTCGGCCGCGGCGGCATGATCAAGGACATCTCGAACAAGCTGCTCAAGGACTTCTCGGCCTGCCTGACCGAGAACATCGAGGGGTCGCCGTCAGCGGCGCCGGCTGCCGAGAGCCCTCCGGCCGGGGCCGGCGCCGAGGCCGAGGCGGCCGCGGCGCCGGCGATGCGGCCGTCTCAGCCGCCCAAGCCGGTCAACGGCCTCGCCTTGTTCTTCTCCGCGCTGTGGGCCCGCATCGGGCGCCTGTTCGGCCGCGGCCGGGGCCGTTAGCCCGGGGGCGACTTCGTCAGCGTCACGGTCTGCGTGCCCCTCGAAGCGATCCCGTAGCCATCGCGCGAGAACAGGTTCACCGTCACCCGCCTCCTGGACCTGCCCAGCCGTCTCATCGCCCGCTTGGACAGCTTCATCCGCAGCTTCGTGGTCCGGCCCCCGGCGATCAGGAACGCCCTGCGGGCCAGCCTCCGCTTGCGGTAGACCAGGCTCACCGCGCCTTCGCACAGCCGGTTGGCCTTCGGGCACCTCAGCGGAACCGTGACCACCCGCTTCCTCGTCGAGAGGCTGACCGACCTGGAGGCCACCGTGAGCGGCCTGGTCGTCTGCAGTTCGGCCGGCACCAGGTCCTGGGACGTGCCCGTGCCTGCGCCGCCGCCGCTACCGCCGCCTCCGGCATCGCCGCCGCCCACCGTGTCGGTGCCGTCGCCGTCACCGCCACCATCACCGTCGCTCCCTGGAGCCGAGGGGCCGCCGGTCCGCCGTAGCCCGATCAGGTCGCCGAAGCGCACGGTCTGTGAGCTGGCGGTCGTCTCGGTGCCGCCGTCCACGTTGAACACCCACAAGCCGGTCTGCCCGTTGAGCTCGCTCAGCTCACCGTTGTCGAACTGCGCGCCGGAGGCACAGCCGGCGGGAGTGCTGGAACCGTCCGCGGTGGCGAGCAGCATTTCCAGGGAGGAGCCGCTGGGCACGGTGACGCGGCAGAAGGTGACGCCGCCGGCGCCGTCGTCCACCGCGAGTGCCACAGGCACGTCCACGCCGTCATCCACGGGGTCGACCGGACGCCTGCTGGCCGGCTCGGACGAGAACGAGCCGCCGGCGAGGGCACGAAGGGCGTCCCTGCTGGAGGGCAGGTCGGGTCCGTCGGGCACGAACGGGTTGGGCGGATCGGTGAACTCGAATGCGCCGTCGTCAGCGGTGCCGCTGTTGTCCTGCAGGCTGAGCAGGTAGTCGATCGGCGTCTTGCCGGTGTCGAACCCGGGGCCCTGGGGGTCGATGCCGCAGGCGTTCAGCCCGGACACCACCCAGCCGTTCGTGCTGGCGTTGGACGATCCGAACGACACGAAGCCGCCGGTGGCCGGGTCGAACTTCGACTTCAGAAAGGTGAGCGCACCCTGCACGGCGGTGTCCGACGCGCCGACCCCCGAGTCGCAGAGGGCGGCCATGGTCGCGCCCGTCAGGTCGACGTCGCTGGGGTCGTCCTGTGTGTCGGGGGTCACCGACTGGCCGTAGTTCCAGCCGCCGTCGTCGTGCTGGTTCGCGCGGATCACGGCAACCGTGCGGTCGAGCAGGAAGCGCGGCGCCTCGACCTGGCTGAGTGCCAGCGCCCCGAAGGTCACGTTGCTGATCAGCGTGTCGCCGAAGTACCCGTTCAGATACGTCGACGCCAGGTCGGCCGCGAGGTTCTCGTCGGCGGTGATACGGGACGGGTCCAGGCCGGCGGCGTAACCGCTGAGGATCGCGTTCTCGTACCCGGCGGCGTTCGTCGGGTGGGCGCTGTTCCCGGGGTCCCTGAGCACGTTGAACAGCGCGTCCTGCAGGCTCGGGCCACCGGGCTGGGCCACATCGGCGGCGTTGCGGCCGGCGGGGGCCAGCGCGGTCGCGGTCGGGTCGAAGGACGAGAAGCCGGGGTTGAACGTGCCGTCGGCTTCCTGCTGGCTCTCGATCCAGTCGGCGCCGTCGGCGACGGCATCCTTGATCGCCGCGTCGTCGGCGGCGCCGGCTATCGCCGGGACGGTGCCGAGGGCGAGCAGCGTGGTGGCCACGGCGGTGGCGAGTCGGGCGGTGCGTGACATGGTCGTGCTCCTTCGGTGAAGGGCGGCGACGAAACGCAGAGCACGCAGTCGGCCGCCTAGTCGCGAGACGGGTTGGTGCTCACGGTCGGATGTTCGGGCTCGGGGTCGTCCTCCCGGATCTCCTTCCCAGGCCTCTGGCCCAGTGGAACTGCGATCCGGTCGTCACCCACACCGCTGCGCGTCAGCCCCGGAGTCGCACCAGGTTCCCCGCGCCGTGAGTGGGGGCACCCTACACCCACGGTTACCCGGGCGCCAGCCGCCGTGTGCCGCGCCGGCGGTACAGTGGCGGTCCATACGTCCAACGGATCGGTGGCAGGGAAGTCGGTGCAAGACCGACGCGGGCCCGCCACTGTGATCGAGCCATACCCTGCCCGCACGGCCACTGGCGCACAGCCGGGAAGGCGTGGGAGGGGTGTTCGAAAGCCAGGAGATCTGCTCCGGTCCGCCACACCGACAGCCCTCGCGGAAAGGGGCCCAAGGCATGCGAACCCTCCTGATCACGGTGGCGCTCCTGACCACCACCACACCCGTCGCCGCGGCGGCGATCCCCGTCGACGTCCGGGTCGAAGGCGCCAACCGGACCATCTTCGAGGGGCCGGTGAACTCGGATATCCGCCAGGTCCGCGCCAGCTCCGACACCACCACGCGCAAATGCGACGGCACGAACAACGGCGCCAACCCCCAGCCCAGCCCCTCCGCCCTGTCGGCGACGGCCGATGCCCTGGGCCTCAGGGAACAGGACTTCGACGGCACCTGGTACCCGGGCTTCGAGGAGTATCTGGTCTCCCGTCTCGGAAGCGAGTCCAGCGGCAGCTGGGGGCTGTACCGAAACGACGTGCGGTCCGACGTCGGTGGCTGCCAACTGGCGGTCGGAGCGGGCGACAGCGTGCTGTGGGCGGCCGGCACCGGCGGCGGCGGGACCGCGGTGCTGAGGATGTCGGTCACGGGTTCCAACCCGTTCGACGTCACGGCCACCGACGCGTCGGGGGCGCCGGTGGCGGGGGCCACCGTCTACGACGCCGATGCCGACGGTGACCTCTCGTCCACCGGCGTGGCCACCGGCGCCGACGGCCGCGCGAGCGTGCGCTTCAGTCCCGGCTATCACCGGCTCAAGGTGGGCAAGTCGGGCTTCGTGCGTTCGGCGCGAGCGCTGGTGTGCGCGCAGCCGTGCGATGGACAGCCGCCGGCGGACGCGGTGGCGCCGAACCTCCCGTCCGCGGCACGGGCCGGGGTGCGCGTCTCACGCCCGACCTTCCGGCGCACGGGCGACCGGCTCGGCCTTGTGCGCCTGAGCTGGCGCCTGACGCGGGTGGGGGTGGGCATCCGCTCGTGGTCGATCGTGTCCGACGACCTCAGCACCTCGGCGTCCAGCTTCCGCTTCCGCGACCGCGGCGGCAGCTCGGCCACCTCGGCCTCGCTGCGCCTCCCCGTCGGACGCGTGCACGCGCTGCGCTTCCTCTGGACCGATCGGCTGCTGCGACCGGGCCAGGCGGACTTCGGGCGCGTGCTGGTGCCCATCGACGACCGTTCGCGGTCGGTGCGACGCCGCGGGGCGTGGCGCAAGGTGCGGTCCGCCAGCGCGTGGCGGGGAACCCTGCTGCGGGGACGCCGCGGCGCTCGCCTGAGGGTCCGGCTCGCGCCCGGCCGGCCCGCCCTGCTGGCGCGCGGCCGGCGCTCGGCGACGGTGAGGATCGGCTCGAGGCGGGTCCGGGTCCGTCCGGGCCGGCGAACGGTTCTGGGCGTGAAGCGCGCGGGCGCGGGCGTCGTCACGATGTCGGTGGTGAGCGGGAGCATCGATCTCGATGGCGTGGCTGCGTCGCCTTAGCGCGGCGGGAATCGCCGTCCTCCTGCTGGTTCCGGCTGCGGCCTCCGCCGCCCAGGACCGGCAGCGGCTGGACCGGACGGTCGCCTATCTCCAGCGCGTCCAGCACAAGGACGGCGGCTTCGGCGAGCGAGGCTCGAACCCCACCTTCAGCGTGTGGGCGGCGCTTGCACTCGCGTCCGCGGGCATCAATCCGCGGGATCAGCGCAAGCCTGGCGGAACCGACGTCTACACCTACCTGACCAGGAACCTAGACCGGCCGACCCAGAGCACCGACTATGCCCGCCTGATCCTCGTCGCCAGGGCGGCGGGCACGTCGCCCCAGCGTTTCGGCCCGATCGACCCGCTGGCCCGGCTGCTCAAGCTCCAGCGCGCGGACGGCGGCTTCGGCCAGCCGCCCACGCTGCCCGGCTCCCAGGTCAACGGGACCGCCTTCGCCGTGCTGGCCCTCGCGGGCATCGACCGGAGCCGGCTCAGGGGCGGGCTCACACCCGCCGCTCTGCGCCGCCGCACGGACCGGGCTCTGGACTGGTTGTCGGGCAAGCAGGCCGCCGACGGATCCTGGGAGGGCACCGATCTCACCGGGTCGGTCATCGAGGCGCTGAACGCCGGGGGACGCCGGAGCACCCCCGCTCAGGAACGCGCGCTCGCGTACCTGCGCGGCCGCCAGAACGCGGACGGTGGATTCGGTGGCGGACCCCCCGGCGATCAGTCCAACTCCGCGTCCACCGCGTGGGTGGTGCGGGCGCTCGTGTCGGCCCGGATCGAGGCGACCGGCTTCCGGGCGTCGGGTACGGGGAAGACGCCGCTCGACTACCTTGCCGCGATGCAGCAACCCGACGGCAGCATCCCCAACTCGGCCACCGACCGGACCAACACGGTCTGGATCACCTCCTACACCACACCCGCGCTCGCGGGAGCATCGCTTCCCATCGCGGCGGTTCAGCGCGAGGAGCAGCCCACGAACGAGCGGCGCGGCGATGACCCCCCTGCAGACACCCGCGGCGAGGACGGCACCCTGCCGGGCGCGGGTGGTACGGCCGACGGTGGCGCCGGCGACGTGACCGCGGGCGGCGGGGGCGAGGGTGCGCCCCTGTTCAGCCAGCCTCAGCCCGGCAGCCGCGGGCGGGTCCCCGGGGGCGACCGTGACATCGAGCGCGCCAACCCCGCCACCGGCCAGGGCCGGGATGCCGTGGCGGGAGAGTCGGTGGCCGGAAGGCTCGTGGGCAGGGGCAAGCTGGCGGCCGGGGCGAAGGGCCGCAGCCTCGGGACGGCACCCGGTCTGCAGGCGGCGGCCGCGGGTGGCGAGGCGCCGGCGTGGCTGGTGGCGGCCATCGGTGTCGCGCTGGTACTCAGCGCCGGGGGCGGCATCTACCTCGAGCGGCGCAGGGTGAAGCCGTGAGCACGATCACGCTGATCGCGGCGCTGGAGGATGACCTGGGCGACGCGCTGGCGCGGATCGCCTCGGCGTTGCGGGTGCCGGTGCTGCTGGCCGCCCTGTTCGTGCTGCTGGTCTCGGCGCTCGAGCTGGGCCGGTTCCTCATGGAGCTGGTGCGGCGCGGCCTGCCGGGTGGGCGCACCTCGCTGGCGGCGCTTGCGCACCGCGCCGAGGCCGATCCCGCGAACGCCCGCGACCTGGCCCGCAAGGCCCCGAGCCGGCCCAGCGAGGATGCCGTGATCAAGCTGGCAGCGGCGGCCTCGAACGGCAACGACAAGCAGGCGGCCGAACACGCGCTGGCCGACTACGAGCTGAACGTCCAGCGCAGGCTGGACCGCACGCGGATCATCGTGCGCGCGGGCCCCGCAGTCGGGCTGATGGGCACGTTGATCCCGCTGGCGCCCGGCCTGGCCGCCCTCGGCCGCGGCGATCTGCCCCAGCTGGCATCCGACCTCCGGACCGCCTTCGCGGCCACGGTGATCGGCCTGCTGGCCGGCACGGTTGCCTTCGCCCTCACGCTCACGCGGACGCGCATGTACAGCGAGGACCTGACGGCGCTGGAGCGGGCGGCGGCCGCCATGGGCACGCCGCCTCCGCCGCTGCCCGAGCCCAAGCCCGAGCCGAAGGCCGAGGACGAGCCGAAGGCGGAGGACGCCAAGAAGGCGGAGGAGACCAAGACGTGAGCCGCGTGGGCCTCGGCCGGCACGGCCGTCTCGACGACAGCGCCGGCGACCCGCTGGACGGGCTCGTCAACCTGTTCGACCTCGGCATCGTCCTGGCCGTCGCGTTCCTGGTGGCGGGCCTGAGCCTGACCGTGAACAGCAACACCGGCCGGGTCGTCAAACGCCAGGCCACGCCCCAGGGCCCGCAGCGCGACCAGGGCCGCCAGCTGCCCGATCCCGCGCGCGCACCCGAGGCCAGCGGCCGCGGCGAGCCCGTCGGGCAGGTCTACCGCACCTCCGACGGCAGGCTGATCTACGTAGAGAAGTAGGTGCCAAGAAATAGGCATCCATGCCTATTTCTTGAACGTCAACGGAGCTCGTGCCCGGTCACGCGGGGGTTCTCCAGGGGCGTCAGCGTGGCCTCGATCCGCTCGCGCTCCGGCTCGAAGCGGGGCGGCAGCACCAGCTTCTCACCCAGGTGCGCCGGATCCTCGTCGGCGGAGAAGCCCGGCCCGAGCGTGGCGATCTCGAACAGCACGCCGCTGGGCTCGCGGAAGTAGATCGACCGGAACCAGAACCGGTCGATCACAGGGGTGGGCCGGGCGCCGTGCTCGGCCGCTGCCTGGCGCCAGGCCTCGTGGTCGTCCATGGTCGAGGCGAAGGCCACGTGGTGCACGGTGCCCGCGGACGGGTTGCCCGGCTCGGCGGGCGGGTCGTCGTAGGCCAGCCAGCCGGTCCGATCGTCGCCGTGAAGCTCCCAGCGGCCGTCGGCCTCGGTGAATCCCAGACCGTGGGCCAGCAGGTCGCGGCTGGCATCGGGGTCCGACGCGTAGGCACGCACGCCGTCGAAGCCCTGGAGCGCCACCTCGCGCGGCACCTCCGGGTGGTCGGCGATCAGCGGGCGGTCGGCCGAGTCGCTGACGCGCAGCTCGTGCTCGAGCCCCTCGGGGTCCGCGAACACCAGGCTGTCGCCGTCGCGCCGGGGGTCGGCGCCCTCGTCGGCCAGGCGTGCGGCCCAGAAGTCCAGTGCCTCGGCGGACGCCACCCGCCACACGATTCGGTGCACCATGCCGTCTCCCGCGCGGCCGAGCGGGGCGCCGGGGTACTCGAAGAACGTCAGGTCCGCACCGGGGCTGCCCTCCTCGTCGGCGTAGAACAGGTGGTAGACCGAGGGGTCGTCCTGGTTCACGGTCTTCTTCACCAGCCGCAGGCCCATCACCCGGGCGTAGAAGTCGAGGTTGCGTGGCGCGTCGGCGGTGATCGCGGTGATGTGGTGGATGCCCTCGAGCTTCATGGCTGGTCTCCCTCCGGTGACTGGTCTACACTCAGTTGCACGCGCAACTATAGCATGAGGTAATTGTGCCTGCAACAACTCCATCCACGCACCGCGGCAGCCGCCTGGACCCCCTGGAGCTCGGGGCTTGGCGCGGCTTCCTGCGCGTGCATGCCGCGCTGTCGCGTGAGCTCGACGCCGAGTTGCTGGCCGCCCACGACCTGCCGCTCAGCAGCTACGAGGTCCTGCTCTTCCTCGGCGACAGCCACGGGGGGCACATGCGCATGGCGGAGCTGGCCGACTCCGTCCTGCTCAGCCGCAGCGGCCTGACGCGGCTGGTCGACCGGCTCGAGCGCGACGGCCTGGTGCAGCGCGTGTCCTGTCCCGGCGACGCCCGGGGCGTGCACGCCCAGATCACCGACGCCGGGCGTGCACGCTTCAAGGAGGCGCGCAAGACCCACCTCGACGGCGTGCGCCGGCTCTACCTCGACCATCTGGACGACGACGAGAAGCGTGAGCTCGCCGCGCTCTGGGAGCGGATGTCTAGCTGAGCGGGGCCGCGACCCGCGTGCGGTCGCGCCGGCGCACCTCGCGCAGTGCGCGCGCCAGCCGCCGCACGCCCTCCTCGAGCTCGTCCGGCTCGAGCAGCGAGAAGGAGAGCCGCAGGCTGGTCCGGTGGTGGCGCTCGGCGGTCACGGCGCCGCCCGGGGTGAACGACATGCCGTGGCGCACCGCCTCCGCGTACAGGGTGCGCTCCTCGACCGGCCGCTTCAGAGTCACCCACACGTGGTGTCCACCGCTGGGCGAGGCCGCCTCGTACTCGCCGGCCAGGTGCCGCTCGAGCGCGGCCATGATCGCGTCGCGGCGCTCGCGATAGTAGGGCAGGCTGCGCTCGAGCTGGCGTTCGTAGCCGTTGCCGGCCAGGTAGCGCGCGGCCATGTGCTGCACGGGTGTGGGGGTGTGGAAGTCGCTGGCCTGCTTCATCGCCGCCAGCCGGCTCAGCACCGGGCCCCGGGCGTTGATCCACCCGATCCGCAGCCCGCCGCCCACGACCTTGGACAGCGAGTTCACCTCCAGCACGTGGCCGGGCGCCGACAGCCGTAGCGGCGGCGGCGCCTCGCCCTCGTAGCGCAGGTCCGAGTACACCCGGTCCTCCAGCACGAACATGTTGCGGTCCACGGCCAGCCGCATCAGCCGCTCGCGGCGCTCGGGGGAGAGGTCCACGCCGGTGGGGTTGTGGCAGGTGGCCTGCAGGCTCAGCAGCCGCACCTCGTGCCGGGCCAGCACGGCCTCCAGCGCGTCCACGTCAAGGCCCTCCTCGTCCACCGGCACGCCGATCACCCGCGCACCTGTGGCGCGCATGGCCAGCAGCGATCCCGTGAAGGTCGGTGACTCGATGGCCGCCACGTCGGTCGGCCGAAGCAGCGTGCGGTAGACGATGTCCAGCGCCTGCTGGGCGCCCGTGGTCACGATCACCTGGTCGGGATCGAGCCGATCCCCATCCACGTGGGTGGCGATCTGCTGACGCAGCAGCACGTGGCCCTCCGGCTCGGTGTACGACAGCGCCGCCTCGCCCTCCTCGGCGAACACCTGGTGGGCGATGTCGGCCATCTCCTCGACCGGGTGGAAGCGCGGGCTGGGGAACCCGGTCGACATCGAGATCATGCCCGGCTGGCCCGGCATCCGAAAGGAGTCGTCCAGGATCTCCTCCTGGTAGGTCGCCGGGCGGTCCGGCAGCACGTAGGCCTGCCAGTCGTCCCCGCTCTCGTCGGCAGCGGCAGGAACCAGGGTCCGCACGAAGGTCCCGCGGCCAACGCTTGCGGTCACCCAGCCCTCCTCCGCCAGCCGCCGGTACACGCGCGCCGCGGTCAGGTGGTTGATCCCGGCGTCCGCGGCCAGGGCCCGGGTGGGCGGCAGCTTCGCGCCGGGCTCCAGCCGGCCGGATTCGATGCCCGCGACAAAGCGGTCGATCAGCTGCTGGGTGATGGAGGTGTCGCCGTCTCGATCGAGATCGGTCAAGTCCAACTTGTACGACATTGTTCCATCACCCATACGTGTTGATACTACATATGTACCCGCGAAGCAGCAACTTGTTCTACAGAAGAGGTCACAATGTCCAACCACACCGCTCATACACCTGACGTCACGGTGCGGCTGGCTCGTTCCTCGGACGCGCGCCAGCTCTTCTACCTCGCCGCCCTGGACTCCGCGTCCGTGCCGCAGGGGGACGTCGT
>Ga0190275_10003411_pt1 | contig 11337 bp, 6 predicted proteins | sample Popmic550T_FD_133745 | JGI IMG/M metagenome (GOLD analysis project Ga0190275, IMG submission 133745) | Populus adjacent soil microbial communities from riparian zone of Yellowstone River, Montana, USA - 550 T | ecosystem: Environmental > Terrestrial > Soil > Riparian zone > Trees stand | place... | reverse complement strand
GCTTCCTGGTCTACCAGGGCATCCGCGCCAGCGGCATTCAGACCCTCGTTGCCTTCGGTGAGGGCCTCTACAAGAGGGCGCGGCTGACGGCCGCCATCCTCTCCGTCCTGATCGTCATCCTCGGGGTCGGGCTCCTCGGCCACACGTTGTGGAGGGGAGGCGATCTGCAGCCGCAGGCTGACTCGCTGCTCGCGGAGATGACCCCCGAGTTCCTCAAGAGCCTGGGGCGGAGTGCGGGCTTGATGCTCCTGCTGCTCCTCGGCTTCTACGTGCTGCAGGGCAGCGGCCGGCGCCTGATGGGCCGGGTCGAACAGGCGGTACATGAGCGCCAACTCCGGGAGACGCAGCGCGTCCACATCGAGAAGTTCCTGGCGTCTCTGCCCGCCGTCATTAACCTCGCACTCGCCAACGCCCTGGCGAACGTGGCGGTCGCGGCCCTGGGGGTGCCAGCCCTCGTGGAGTGGCTCATCACCACCACCTTGTACATCCTGCTCATCGTCACTGGCGGGCGGGCGCTCGTGTTCTTCCTCTACTTCGTGTCCCAGCGGCTGATCGAATCCTGGGCAGACAAGAGCCAGGGTACGCTGCTGGGGGAGTACTATGGGGCCCTGCGCAGGCTCCTGCCCGTGGGGCAGAAGAGCTTCGAGGCGATCATCTACATCTCGGCAGCGACCCTCGTCGTGCGCAAGTTCCAGGCCCTGGAGGCGTTCGCGCCCTATGGGCCGGTGCTGATCCGCGTCGTCTCGATGTTCTTCGCAGCCAGCGTCGTCGTCGAGTTCAGCCGCGTGATGATCTTACGGCTCCTCTCCTCCGGCGCGTCCCTCGCCGATGACGTGCAGCGGCGGCGCCACACGTTCGTCAACCTGCTCCAGAGCATCAGCAAGTACGTCATCTACTTCTGTGTGGGCATGATGGTCCTCACCGACCTCGGCATCGATCCCACACCGATCTTGGCAGGCGCCGGAATCGTGGGCCTCACGGTGGGGTTGGGGGCCCAGGCGATCGTCCAGGATCTGATCAGCGGCATCTTCCTCCTCTTCGAGGACCAGATCCTGATTGGCGACTACATCCGGATCGAGGAAACCGAAGGCGTGGTGGAGGAGATCACCCCTCGTGTCACACGCGTCCGGGATCGCTTCGGCCGACTGCACATCCTGCGCAATGGCGAGATCAAGAACGTCATCAACTACAGCCGAGGGTGGACGCTGGCCGTGGTGGAAATGAGCGTCGCGTACGAGTCGGACCTGAGGAAGGCGCTCCAGGTCATCGCCGATGTCAGCGCGAAGTTGCCGGAGAGGCTCCCGGGCAAGGCCATTGACCCCCCCAAGGTCATGGGGATCGAGAAGATTGACGACAGCTGCCTGCGGATCCGCATCGAGACGAAGGTCGCACCCGGCACGCACTTCGAAGTAAAGCGGGCGCTGCACATGCTGTTGGTGGAGGGCTTCCGCGACAACAACCTGGAGATTCCCTACCCCAAGACCGTTGGGATCGAGGTTTCCGGAGACCTGCCGTCCGAGAATACTTCCAAGACCACGCCAGCTTCCGCGTAAGCCAATCCCATCACCGAGTTGAGGAAGTTCTCCAGCACCGCTTCCCCAGCGCACCTCGACGGAAGCAGGAGCTCTCCATGACTTGGGTGACCCGGACGCGAACCAGCGTTTCCCAGCAGGCTCGAACGGAACGCTTCGACTCGGATGGCAATGGCTCCCTCGATGGCTCCAGGTCCGTGGTGGACCAGACCACCACCACGGAGACGTATCAGGAGTACGTCCCCTCCGAGCAGCCAGGAACGGGGATCGATCCGGGCGAGGGCGCCGTCCGCAAGGTCTCCACCCAGGTCCGGACCGATACCTTCGAGGACGCAAACCGCAACGGCAAAGTGGGCCCCAATGAGGCGCTCCTCTACAGCGACTTCGAGACGAGCAAGCGAGCCGCTCACCGATTCTGCCCCTGTCGCTGTCGGCAGTGACACGACCGGCCCCTCTGCTTCGTATGATGCGCAGGGCCAGCTGCTCCAGATCCAGGTGAGTGACCCCAACAAGGTCCAGATCGAGTACGCGGAGAACGGCAACATCCGGGTCAACATCGAGGGTGAGAGCTACGAGTTCGAGGACCCAGGCGCCATCGAGATCGTGGGGACTGACATCAACGACAGGGAGTACCTGTCCAAGCAGTGGGTCTTCGACGCGGAGTCCGGCGAGCTCTACGCCGACGCCGTGTACGCGGCGCCCGGGGAACCGGAGGGCATCGCCGTCACGTACCACCAGCAGGTGAATGAGGACAACGAGCCGCTCGTGGTCGCGTACGAGTCAGGCTACACGGCCCCAGGCGAATGGCACGGTGTGCCCAGCCAGGCGTGGATGGGCAACACCGAGCTCAGCATGACCGGTGGGGCGATCACGAATCCCAGCAACCCCACCGAGCTCATCGCCGCGTATCAGTCCCCCCAGACCGTCGAGTACGGGCTCTGGATGGCCACCGAGGCCACCGCGGACTGGCAGGCCTCCGCCGAGCAGGCCATCGCCGAGGGCCGGTTCCCCGGCATCACGGACGTCAGCCAGCTGATGTCCTTCGACAGCCCGGAGGGCGTGCAGCTCCTCATGGAGGTGACGGCCTCCCAGGGAGCAGAGGCAGGTGCCTCCTTCGAAGCTGATCTCATCGCGGCGGGCATGGATCCCGCCGATGCGGCGCTCTACGCCTCCCAGCTGGGGCGGCAGTACGTGGTGGGGACCCTCAACACGGCCATCGCAGCGACGCTGTCGCCCGAGGAGCTGCAGCAGATCCAGGCGGACGCGGAGGCTGCGGCCACCCAGCAGATGGGGATCCTTCCGGGGGACCCGCGCTACCCCACCGCGGTGGCGGGAATTGCGCAGGGCCTGATGATGGCGGAGTCGGCCCCGGTGCTGGATGGATATGGCGCCTTCTACGCCGACACCATCCAGGTCGGCTACCAGAGCTTCGTGGCCCAGGGAGGCGGCTCCCTCCAGGACTTCGTCCAGTCCCTCTCGTTGGAGCAGGGCCTCAGCCCCTCCGCGAATCCCCTCGAGTTCTCAGTCATCCGGAGTGTCGCGCTCGCCAACGATCCCGCCGTGGCTTCGCTGAGCGAGCCGGAGTGGAACGCCTTCTTCGAGTACCCCTGGCAGGACTACGCGGCGGTCCAGTCCGGAGCCCCCGCTCCTGCTGGCTATCAGCCGCCGGGCGCGGAGCTGCTCTCGGTCTATGAGAGCACGCAGCAGGTCGACACCGCCATCAACACGGGCGTCATCCACGGCTGGCGTGCGCAGCATGACCGCTACATCGAATCCTGGCTGGGCGAAGGCGGGATGATGGAGCAGATCGACCAGGCGGGCGGCGGCGTCTTTGCCGAGGGCGTGCTCTGGGCCTATGAGAACTTCCCTGCGCTCAGCATGGTCCCGGGAGGTTCGCTGCTCTCCTCGGTGGCGGGCACCCACCCCACGCTCGAGTCCCTCTTCGGGCCGGCCACCAACCGGGCCGAGGCGGAGGCGGCGATTCGCGCGCTGGATGCGGAGATGCAGGGCTTCTTCGCTTCGCTCGATCCCGCTGAGATGTCCTTCTCGGAGCTGCTGAGCACGGAGAGCTCCTACGAGACGCTGCTCACGGACAATGCGTCCGGGATCGGTGCCTTCGGCGAGGCCTACTCCCAGAGCCTGGGTTACGCGAACGTGGGGGGCGAGATCGTCAAGACGGTGGGCGTGGTGGGTGCGACGCTCCTCACCTTCACGGGCGTGGGAACGGGGGCGGGAGCGGCGTTCCTGGCTTCGGTCTTCGTCGGGACTGGCACCCGGATCGGGCTGGACATGCTCGACCGGAAGCTGGACGGCGAGAAGTACGATCTGAACGATCTGGGAGACAGCGCGCTGCGGGGAGCCTTCGACTCCAGTACCGCGCTGATCTCGTACATCGGCTCAGCCCAGGCCTTCCGCGCCGCCAACGCCGCGGGGCAGTCCTGGGGGCTGGCCGCCGACCAGGCGAAGTGGCTGGGCCGCCTGGCAGGCTTCGGGGCGGAGACCGCCATTGATGGCACATTCACGATGGCCTCCTCGCTGGTGGGGGGACAGAGCTTCGAGGAGGGACTCTTCAACGTCGCGCTGGGGGTGGGCGTCAACCTGGCCTTCTCATCGGCCTTTGGCTTCGACTACGACACCCGCATCGTCAACCGGGCGATGATCACGGAGGGCGCGGACGCGGGCTCCTTCCGCTTCACGCTCGCGGAGGGCACCGAGAGAATCGTTCCTCCCTGGGCCGGCAGCCTGCACGAGGCGACGATCGAGCTTGCCTCGGCCGGCCATGTCTCGGGTTCCACCTTCCCGAACTGGGGCGAGTGGGACGTGCGGCTGCGGCAGGACACCTTCGATGCGGTCGCTCCCATCGCGCAAGAGGGCTATGAGAACAACCTGTGGAAGGACGTGAAGAATCCCTACAAGCGCGAGGAGTTCGTCAACCAGTGGCTGCAGGAGATCGAGAACACCGCGGCCAAGGTCCAGGGAAGGCCGCCCGCCAAGGTGCTGTTTGCCCCGTTCCCCAATGCTCCGAACCAGATGGGCACCTACAACCCCGCGGCGAACGTCATCACCATCAACCAGAACCTGCTGCTCAAAGGCAAATCGTGGGACGCGTTCATGAACACCGTGCTGCACGAGGGCCGGCACGCCTTCCAGTTCTTCGCCATAGACGAAGGCACCTTCGCCGCCGACTTCACCGGGGAGATGTCGACGAACGCGAGCAACTACGTCACTTATTCTGAAGAACCTGGGGGCTATCAGCGCTATCGCGAACAGCCGATGGAAGCAGACGCCTGGAGCTTTGGTGCCGAGCTGTCACGGGCCTTGCTCGACCATGTCAGCCACACGGAGCTGGACGACCTTCGTGGCTCACTCTTCAGCGAATAGGAGTCGCTCCCGTGTCCATGGAGAGAACGATGGCAGGAATGTCCGAGCAGGAAGTCCTGAGGCGGTGTGAGCGCCTTCGCGCCAAGGGCACTCCGGAAGAAGAGCTGAGCCAGGTGCTCACGGAGCTCTCGAGGCTCAGTCCGCTGGAGTGGAGTGCGTCAACGCGGTCCGCCCTCATCCGCGCGGTGGGGACGCTGCTACCTTGGGAACATGCACCCCTGCGCCGCCGCGCCCTCCAATTCCTCACGGAGTGGGGTTCTCCCGAGGCCTATGAGGAGATCGCGAGCTTCATCGAGCGCTGCGAAGCCGAGGAGGTGGGGATGGGGACCATCGAGTGGTTTGCGCGAGTGGTTCGCGGCGGGCGCGAAGGAACGAGCCTGGCCCAGACTGCGTTCGCCGAGGTCGCCGTCAATCCCGCTCGTCCCGACCGCCTGCGTGGCACCGCCCTGACCGGACTCCTCTTCCTGGCGGGCCGGCTCACAGAGGAAGAGTGGCAGCGCGCCCGGAGGGAGATCTCCCAGATGGCCGTCCCCTGGGGCTGGGTCCAAGGCTATCTCAGGGTCCTCCCAGACTGACTGTGGACCCTGCCGTTTCTCAAGGAGCCGTGGCGGGCGCGGGTTGGATCTCCGCCAGCACTTTCTCGTCAATGTGAATCTCGGTGCGCTCCCGCAGCTGCTTGACCAGGGACTCCAGGGCCTGAGTGCGGCGCTCGGACAAGAGGCGGGACTCGATGCGCTCCTTGACCGACTCCAGGGGGTGGTTGAGGCCTGCCTGGCGCAGCGTCAGCTGGATCAGGTGGAAGCCCTTCTCTGTCTCCACCAGCGGCCCCAGCTCGTTGGGCGACTGCAGCGCGAAGGCCGCCTGTGAGAGCGCCGCCCCCCACGCCTGCGTCAGCTCCTCGGCGGTCCTCAGGCCCAGGTCTCCTCCCAGGGCCTTGCTAGGTGCATCATCCGAGCGCTCACGCACCAGCTCCTCGAAGCCTCCCGGCCGCGCTTCCGCCTGCTTCGCCCGGGCGCGAGCCAGCAGCGCCAGGGCCTCGGCCTTGACCTGCGCCCGCCGCGCGTCCCCCTGTGGTGATGCGAGGAAGAGGTGGCTCAGCCGGACCTGCTCCGGCCGGACGAACTCGGCACGGTGCTCCTCGTAGTACTGGCGCACCTCCGGCTCCGTGGGGGGCTTCATCTCCTCCGTCACCTGCCGGATCAGTCGCTGCACCATCAGCTTGCGCAGCGCCTCCTGTACCTCGGGATCCTTGTCCAGCCCCCGCTGCTGCGCCTCCTGGGCCAGCACCTCGAACTGGATCATCCCGCTCAGGAACTCCTGCTTCCGCTCCGTCGTGGTGTAGCGGGACCGGATGAAGGGAGCCTGCTCGTCCAGCCGCGCCTTGTACTGCGCCGCCGTGATGGCCGCCGTGCCCACCTTGGCCACGATGGGCCCTGCTGATGGATCCGGCTCTTTCCCTCGGCAACCCGCACTCATGGTGATGGCCACCAGACAGCAAGTGAGCCCGAACACGCGCCTCATGGTGAAGATCTCATTGGTGCTCCAAACGCCGTTTCCAAGGTCATGGCCGACCCATGCTTTTCAGGGTAGGTCCCCTGCGGCAGGAAGTAATAGATAGTCCGCGTTCTGTGAAGAGGCTGGAGCCTTGCACGGCAGGGTTCGGGGGCGGAGTGCGGTTCGTTCTCTTGATGATCGTGGCTGTGGGCGCCGCCTGCACTGCAGAGGCTCCTGGGGCGAGCAGTGTGTCTGATGCGGGGCGACCTGTGGGCACGGTCGTGGGCCGCTTCGCCGGGGGTGAGGTCCTCACCGCGGAAGAGGTGTCGCGCGAGGCGGCGAAGCTGCCCCCCGCCCTCAGAGAGCAGTTCGAGACTCCCGCGGGCCGCCGCGAGTTCGCGCGATCGATCATCGACAAGCGCCTGCTGGTGCTCGAGGCCCGCCGGCGGAAGCTGACGGAGGATCCGGAGCTGCGCCGCCAGGTGCGCGAGCTGGAGGAGCGGCTGGCGGTGCAGGCGCTGCTGGCCCAGGAGGAGGCCGCGGCGGGGAGCCCCTCGGAGCAGGAGCTTCGGGCCTGGTTCAACGCGCACCGGGAGGAGCTGACCCGCCCCGAGCAGGTGAGGGTGGGCCGTGTCCTGGTGAGCGTGGGCTCGAAGGCCTCGGAGGCGGAGCGCAGCCGGGCCCGGAAGAAGGCGGAGGCGCTGGCGGCGCGCCTGAAGCGCGGAGAGGCTCTGGCGCAGGTGGCGCGCGAGGGCGACGGTGCCGAGCGGATGCAGGGAGGTGAGCTGGGCCTGGTGGCGCGGGGGGGAGGGCTGGAGCCCGCGCTGGAGCAGGCCGCCTTCGCCCTGGAGCGGCCCGGCGCCGTGTCCCCGGTGGTGGCCGTGCGAGAGGGGTTCGCCGTGCTCCAGCTCCTGGAGCGCAAGCCGCCGCGAGTGCCGGCCTTCGAGGAGGTCCGCGCCGAGGTGGAGGGACGCATGGCCCCTGCGCGCAAGCGGCAGGTGTTTGACGCGATCCTGGCGAGGCTGCGCCAGGAGGCCGCGGTCGAGCTGGTGGAAGCGAGGAAGGCGCCATGAGTCTGCCGGCGAAGCTCTCCGGACTGCTGCTGATGATTGGGGTGGTGGCGGGCTGCCGGGACAACGCGCCGGCCGTGCCCGTCAAGGCCCCGGAGACGCTGGAGCAGGTGAAGGCCTCCGCCGTCAATGGCACCGATGACCGGGTGGATGTCTATGCCCACTCCGACTCCACCCTGCGCAGCCGGGCCATGCAGTCCACGGTGGCGCTGATGAGCGCGGGTGATCTCAACGTCTCGAACCCCAACAACGTCACCTTCAAGGCGCAGACGTTGGGCACGGCCTACAACCTCTGCGGCAGCGAGCGTTTTCGAGCCGATCCGGTCCCGGCGTTCTGCTCTGGAACCTTGATTGACGACGATCTCGTGCTGACGGCCGGCCACTGCATCCCCAGCCCCGCGGAGTGCGCCAATACCCGCTTCGTCTTCAAGTTCTACAGGACGGGCTCCTCCTCCCTGGAGACCGTCACCACGGCTGACATCTTCAGCTGCCAGAGCCTCGTGCTCCGTGAGCAGGGCGTGGTGAACGGCCGGAATCTGGACTACGCCCTCGTCCGGCTGGATCGCCCCGCCACCCCCCGCTTCACGCCCGCCCCCTTGCGTGCTGGCACCCGCCCGATGGCCACGGGCGAGCGGGTGGCCACCATTGGGGCGAGCAGCGGTACTCCCTTCAAGATTGACTCGGCAGGCACGGTGCTGGAGCCCCGCGCGGGCGTGCTGGACTACTTCATCGCGTCGACGGACACGTTCAACGGCAGCTCCGGCGCGGGCGTCTACGAGCTGAGCGGCTACGCCGTGGCGGGCATCCTGGTGCGCGGCGACAAGGACTACGCCCTCAATGGAAGCTGCCGTGTCGCCAGGGTGTGTGGTGAGACAGGCTGCCGGGGCGAGGACATCACCTATGTCCGCCCGGTCATCGAGGCCTACTGCCAGGCCGCGTCCAGCGCGCGCCTGTGCCCGCCCGGCGAGGCTTCGCCTCCGCCCAACACCTACGACTTCGTCGCCGCCAATACCCAGACGGCTCAGCAGAACACCGTGAATCGGACGGTGACGCTGGCGGCGGGCGCGCCATTCACCGTGGGGACCTGCGGCTTCGTGCGTGCCTCCAGCAGTGGAGACACCTACCTCCGGCTGCTTCGCCCCGATGGCACCGAGGCCGCCTTCAGTGACGATGCCTGTAGCGGTCGCGGCTCGCAGATCCTCTTCACGGCCGAGACGGCGGGCGAGTACGAGATTCGGGTGGGCTGCCACGGGGACGAGAGCTGCAGCGGCACCGTCGCGTGGTTCCTGGGCGCATATATAGGCAGTCAGGCCTATAGCGCTTCCAACACCGGTTCAGCCACGGTGAACACCGTCAACTGGGATCTCTACCTCCTGGAAGGGCACACGCTCCGTATTGGCACTTGTGGCGTCGAGGGCGCGAGCGGAGTGGGAGATACCTATCTGCGGATCTATGGGCCCACGGGCGCTCAAGTGGCGGCAAACGATGATGCCTGCGGCAGTCTGATGACCCACATCGTCTACGCTGTGCCCGCAGGGGCTTCCGGCATCTATCAGGTCCGTGCTGGCTGCTACTCGGGTGGCGGCTGCAACGGGACCGTGGCTTGGAGCATTCAATGACGCGAGCCGCGCTGCTGATGTTGGTGCTGCCGCTGACGGCCTGGTCCGCGACGGTGACGTCCGCCTACCCCGTGATGCCGCTGCGTCCGGGGGCCCAGACCGTGGAGGTGGGCGTCGAGGTCCAAGGTGCTGCCGAGCAGGTGCTCATCTCCGTGAGCGGGCAGTCCGCCACCCGGGGGACCTTCGCCTCGCTGGCCAATGTGGTGGTGGATAGAGATCTGGCGGGGGCCGTGGCCTTCCATGTGCTCGTGCCGCTCTCTCAGCCCTTCCCGGCGGATGGTGTGCTGGAGGTGGTGGCTCGGCCCGTGGGAGAAGGAGAGGGCACGGCCCTCACCACGCGCTTCGATGCCGCGGCCCCTCCGCCCCGGTTCGGCCGGGCGCTGCTGCGAGTGCGCGCTGATCTCTCCACCCGGACGATCACCCTGGAGCTGTCCTATGAGGGGGCCGCCGTCGCCGCCGAGGCCACCGTGCTGGGCGCCTCCGCCGAGGAGCTCCGCCGCGTCCACGGCAGCCTGGAGGATGTCGAGCCCCTCTCCTTCGCTCAGGCCCGCCGTGTCCTGGCGCGCCCCTCCACCGCTACCCCGGGCCGGATCTCCTTCGCCGTCCCCATCACCGCGGAGCAGATCCCCCATGACGGGGTGGTGATCGCGGACGTCGCGCTCAAGGATGCCTTCGGCCGCACGGTGCACACCTCGGCCGTCGAGTTTACCCAGTCCTCCACGTTCGATCCCGTGGTGGGCGTGTCCGTGCAGCCCTCGCCGCTGCTGCTCTCCGAGGGCTTTGGACAGCGCGTGCCCTTGCAGGTGACGGGCAGCTTCTCCCTCGCGGGCGACGTGGATCTCTCCGGGCCACACCGGGGCGTGCGCTACCGCTCGCTGGACGAGGGGGTGGCCACCGTCACCGATGACGGGCAAGTCGTGGCGCGGGCCAACGGAGAGACGGACATCGAGGTGGCCTATGCGGGCTACACCGCCACCGCGCACGTGGTGGTGGACTCCACCGCGGTGGTGGAGCGGCTGGAGGTGCTGCCTGTCTCCCCTGTCATTCCCCGTGTGGGGGGCTCGATGCGGCTGGGCCTGGAGGGGGTGCTGAGCAATGGGCGCCGGGTGGATCTGTCCTCTCGCGCGCTGGGCACCACCTGGAGCAGCCTGGATTCCACTGTCCTCACCGTGGCCGCGGACGGGCGCGCCACCGGCCTGCGTCCTGGCACCGCGCGCGTGGAGGCCCACCACGCCGGCTACTCGGCGATGCGTGTCGTGGAGGTGCTGGATGGGCCTCCGGAGATCCGCCTCTCCCCGCCGGAGCGGGTGGTGGCCGGCGCCGAGTTCGAGCTGAGAGCCCAGGCCCAGGACGACGTGGCGCTGGCCTATGTGGAGTTCCTCGTCAACGGGGTGGTGGCCTCGCGGGTGAGCGCGCCTCCCTATGTGCTCGAGCTGCGCGCCCCACCCGTGGCTGGGGGGGAGATGCTGCTGGGGGCGGTGGCAGTGGACTCGCGCGGCACGCGGACTCGCGCCACGGACGTCACCGTGAAGGTGCAGCGCGGACAGGGGCCCAGCACGCAGCCCGTTGTCTACGAGCAGCCCCTGCCTGGGGCCCTGCTGCTGGAGGGGCTGCCGCAGACCGTGAGCGTCACCAGCGGAGACTGGCGCGGCGGACTGCTGTCTTCCCGGGACTTCCAGCTCGTGCGCTTCTATGCAGATGGCGCCCTCATTGGCACCAGCCGGGCGCCGCGCATGGATGTGCGCAAGCTGGTGGTCGAGCCGGGCACGCCCGCCACGCTCATCGGCGTGCCGCTGTGGGAGGTGAGCTACCTGCCGCGCGCAGGCACGGCCGGGACCGTCGTGTCCCTCTATGTGGAGGCGGTGGATGCCCAAGGGGCCACGGCGCGCGGGGCCACCTTGCTGGTGCGGATCGCACGGGACGGAGCGCCGCTCGTCTCGCTCCGGCGGCCCTCGGGGCCCCGCGTCCAGGCCACGGCAGGCCGGCCGCTGACGCTGGAGGGGCTCGTCGAGGATGATGCCGTCACGCTCGGGGTGGAGCTCTCCCTGTTCGTGGATGGCTCGCAGGTGTCCACCACGCGGCTGGTAGGGGAGGGGCTCGGTGGATCCCGCGCCGGCTCCGCGCCCTTCACCCTCGAGTGGACACCTCCCACCTCCAGCGTGGGCCGGCTCGTGCGGCTGCAGGTCTCTGCCCGGGATGCGGCGGACCATGAGGCCCGCGCCTCGCTGGAGGCCGCCGTCG
>Ga0190275_10003410_pt1 | contig 11338 bp, 14 predicted proteins | sample Popmic550T_FD_133745 | JGI IMG/M metagenome (GOLD analysis project Ga0190275, IMG submission 133745) | Populus adjacent soil microbial communities from riparian zone of Yellowstone River, Montana, USA - 550 T | ecosystem: Environmental > Terrestrial > Soil > Riparian zone > Trees stand | place... | reverse complement strand
TACGCTCCGAGGTGCTGAAGACGCCGCACCACGGCTCGGACGACTTCCTGCCCGAGTTTATCGGGGCGGTAGCGCCGATAATATCGGTGGTATCGTCCGGCGATGAAAATGCTCGCAAGGAGTACATCCACCCGCGGGCGACCCTGGTCGGGGCCCTGGGTAAGCACTCGCGGGCGGAAGAGCCGATCATCTTCATCACGGAGCTCGTTGCCTTTTTCCAGGCGGAGGGCTTCATGAGGCCCGAGTTTCACGAGCTCGCAGAGGATGGAACTCCCCTGATAGAGGACGACCGGCCCGTCACGGATAAAGAGGCGGAGGGACGCGGCAGTTTCTTCGCGTTCAGCAGGGCCGCTTTCGGGCTGGTGATGGTGCGGACGGACGGCGATCGCTTGCTCGTGTACACCAACAGCGCCAGGACGACCTTCAAGGAGGTCTACGCCTTCGGGACGGACGCCGGCGAGCCCGTCCCGGTGAAAGTTCGCCGCGTATGAGCGTGCGCCGACGACCCTGCGATCACTGGCCGATGTGTAACGGGGCAAGGTGGTGGTGAATAGCGCCGGACCGGGACCACCGGAAGGCGGCTCCTTCCCGGAGAAGGGGGGTTGGCCAACCTCTGCTTACTCCACCGAATCTTCGGGCTGGGACCTCAACAGTTCTAAGTCCCTCACGACGAGCTCGGCGAGGATGCGCCCCGAAGCCAGGTCGACGACGTAAAAAGCCCGGTGCCCGTCTTCGGTCTGGTGGCCGAAAGTTGCCCCGTAGCCCTGAGCCTCCAGGGCACCACGGACGGTAACGGCTATGGTGCTGATGATGTCCTCATCCATCTACCTTCACCTTCTACTTCGACGCAACGAGAGGCTATCACGCTGGCGAAGGGTTGCTTCACCGAACCGGGCTGAAAACGAACCCGGAGAGACCCCACGGCGCGGCCCCTGACTAACGCTTTCCAAGATGTCTACGCACCGTTCTGGTATCGGCTCCTGGCATCCGCAAGATTTCATCGGGGATTCATCACCGTCTGCTGTACTAGGCGATCCGCAAGGGCGATGAGGGAAATCGTGGCACTGACGTGAGAGATTGCCGATACTAATGTGTTGATGGGGCTGAGACCGCTAGCACGGTGGCATGATGGACATCGTGGCTGAAAGGAGGAGGCAGAGATGGCCGACGGGCTGGTCTTGAGAAAGAGGGTGGACGCTCTCTCGGCGTCGGAGCTGGCTGTGCTCCGCAACGCCTACGCGAAGATGCAGGCGATCACTGACAACCGGGGGTACAACTACTGGGCGGGAGTTCACGGCGTACCCCAGCATTATTGTTGGCATCACTCGAGCCGCCTTCCCAGGACCGGGCCTTCGTTGAACCTCTTCTTGCCCTGGCACCGCGCCTACATCAAGTACTTCGAGCTGGCCCTGCGAGACCAGGATCCGAACGCGGTACTGCCATGGTGGCGCTGGTACGGGGGAATCCCGGCGGCGTTTACCGACCAGAACGTGGACGGCAGCCCCAACCCGCTCTACAGAGCGCGCATCTCCAGGCCCAACGCGAACCCGCCCATCGACCGGAACACTAGACGTTTTCCTGGCCAGGGGGTGTCGTTGACCCTGCCGACCTCAGGGGAGATAGCTCGCCTCTACGACATAACGCAGTTTCAGCAGTTCTCGAACCGACTCGAGGATATCCACGATCGCATCCACGGGTGGACGGGAGGGATCAATGCCCGCGGGGTGGGCGGCGACATGGGGGTCGTAGCGACGGCCGCCTACGATCCCATTTTCTGGGCGCATCACTGCATGATAGACCGCGTGTGGTACGTGTGGCAGCTCAGAAACGGCGTCAACAACATCCCCGCAGACTATATGGACCGGATACTGGCGCCGTTCAGGTACACGGTCAGGGACGTCCTGAACATCAACGCGCTCGGATACGAGTACGCGGTCGCCACGGCGTAACGCCACGGCGTGGTGGAAGCGGAGAAGCGCTACAATATCTTTCGAGCTTGAGCAGGAGGTTTTTCTGTTATGCAGGGCATCAACTACACCTCACGACCGATCAGCGCCGCGGATATTCCCGTTGAGGACGTCTCCAGGGTGGACATCGAGTTCGAGCAAGTCGACGACTCGGGCGCGTCCTTCGAGGGGCGCGTGTTCCTCAACAACCCCCAGGCCGACGAGAACACGGAACCCGACCCGGAGAACGGCTACGCCGGATCTTTCTACGTCTTCGGACACGGTGGATGCTTCGGTGACGAAGGACACTGCGAGGTGGACGCCGAGCTCGAGCGGGCGCACGATCCGTACGACCCGAGAAGGTCTCACCCGCGGCTGCCGGTGGACAAGTCGGTGGAGGCCACGGAAGCGGTGAGGCGCGCGGCGTCAGAAGGAGGGGAGATCACGGTGACCGTGGTGCCGGTGATCACCGGTCTTACGGAACAGACCGATACGGAGAACGTGTTCAAGCACGACCTCCGCCCTCGGATCGTCGCCTACGAGATGGAGACCGCGTAGCAGGCGGGTTGCACGCGTCCAGGATTGACCCCGATTCCTACGCGGCGACCCGCGACGTACCAACTGCTAGCCCCGGCGAAAAGCCTACGAGGGAACCCGCAAGATCGGCCACGCTTCCTGCGTTGATCGCGGTGAGGACTTCCGGTCCCACCGGCCAATCGTGTCGCCGTGTCGTCGCTTGTCGGGCCGCGTCCTTGCGGCCGACCTGCTCCAGGGCCCGGTCGACCGTGTCGTTGATGGGGCCTGGCCAGGCCGGTCCGTGCCCGGGGAGACTGTGAGGAATACGAGAATCCTCACAGCTTTAGCCCCGACCGCCGCAACGGTCATCTTCTCGTGGAAACACTGGATGCCCCGTAGGGTACCCGAAGCGCGAGAAGGCGCCGCGGCCCGCCAGGAGGCTCAGCAACCCAGGCGTAGGCAGATGATGTTGCTGCTGCCAGCTCTCGTGGTCCTGATTCTGTCGCCGCGAACGCCGCGTCGCTGGCGAACGGCGCTTCACGGTCAGGGCCAGCGACGACGCGGAACGGTGCTTGATGTGGGGCCGCAGGTAGCGTACTATACCGTCTGGTTACATAACCAATCGGTATAGTTGGAGATGCCCACCGACACCCTCGACAGCACGTTCGCGGCCCTGGCAGACCCGACGCGGCGCGCGATCCTGGCGCGCCTGTCCTCGGGTGAGGCCACGGTCACGGAGCTGGCGGAGCCCTTCGAGATGACCCTGCCCGCCGTCTCCAAGCACCTCAAGGTGCTCGAGCGCGCCGGCCTGGTCTCGCGCGGTCGCGTTGCGCAGTCGCGGCCGTGCCGGCTGGAGGCGGCGCCCTTGAGGGAGGCCGCAGACTGGGTCGAGAGCTACCGCCGCTTCTGGGATGGGAGCTTCGACCGCCTGGAGGACTACCTGAGAGATCTGCAAGAGGGGGGCGATGACGAACGGGGATGACCCCGACGCGGGGCGGCGGGCTCTCGAGGTGACGCGCGTCTTCGCCGCGCCGCGAGAGCTCGTGTTCAGAGCGTGGACCGAACCGGAGCGCCTGAAGCGCTGGTGGGGTCCGGAAGGGTTCACCACGCCGTTCTGCGCCGTGGATCTCCGCGAGGGAGGCGTCTTTCACTACTGCATGAGATCCCCCGAGGGCCACGACACCTGGGGTAGGGGCGTGTTCAGGGAGATAATCGTGCCCGAACGGCTAGTGCTCGTTACGTCCTTCGCGGACGCCGAGGGCAACGTGGTCCCGGCCACGTACTACGGGCTTGGCCCGGACTGGCCGCTCGAGAGCCTGATGAGCGTGACGTTCGAGGAGCTTTCGGGCGCGACGAGGGTCGCCGTGCGGCTCGAATGCGTCCCCCCCGGCCCGGATGGCGACGGCACCAGGCGGGGCTGGGTCGAGATCCTTGACGGTCTAGCCGAATACCTCGCGAAGGCGTGAGAGCCCGCAGCCGGCGCGGCGTGGGGAAGGGTGTGACCAGACCAGCGAGAAAGGAACCGCGACCATGAAGCTGACGACCAACACCAACGTCTCCGTCGACGGCGTGATGCAGGGGCTCGGCGGGCCGGAGGAGGACCGCAGTGGCGGGTTTGAGCGCGGCGGATGGGCCATGCCGCACTTCGAAAGCGAGACCGCGGCCTTGACAGGTCAGGTCTACGGGCGCGCCGACGCCTTCCTGTTCGGCCGGTGGACCTACGAGGTCTTCGCGGGGTCCTGGGGCGCGATAGAAGACATGAAAACGCACCCTGTCGGGGTAGCCCTCAACTCCCGCCCCAAGTACGTGGTATCGAGCACGCTCACCGACCCCGGATGGGCGGACACGACCGTACTCTCCGGGGACGTCGTGTCCGCCGTCGCCGAGCTGAAGGCCAAGCCGGGGGGCGAGCTGCAGGTGGTCGGTAGCCTCAGCCTGGTCCGGTCGCTGCTCGACAACGACCTCGTCGACGAGATCATCCTGCTCACCTACCCCGTGGTCGTCGGCCAGGGCAGGCGGCTGATCCCCGACTCCGGCCCGGACACGGCGCTCGAGCTCGTCGAGTCGCGGGCTACGGCGAGCGGGGTGATCTTGCAGGTCTACCGCACGGCCGGGCGACCGCAGTACGGGTAGGCCACCGTCTACCCGAAGCACGCAACGGAGATACCCCACCGATGGCCCGATCCTGGAGTCCGCTGCAACGGGTGACGGCGGAGTCCGCCGGAGCTAGGAGCAGGCATGACCGAAGTGATCGACGAGAAGGAAAGGGCCTCCGCCGTCGGACTATAGTTCTGGACCGCCTGGGTTGGATACGCCGCATGTGCGTGGGCGCTTGCGTTCGATGCGGCGCGATATTACCGGGACCAGAGCGCACACGCTTGGGATGGGCGCCTTTCGGCATCTCGCTTTACGATGGGGGTCGTCGGGGCGGACTCGCATGCGAGTCCGCCCCGATGACCGTGGCGTCGCGGGGGTTCGTTTTGTCACGTACCGGCGCGCTTATCCGTCGTTCGTCATAGGACGCAGAACGCAACCGTCTGGACGGAGATAGACGAATGAGGCTACCCGATACCGCGCACACCTCCAGGCCGTGGCGCGTTCACCAGATCGCCCGCGGCTTCGAACTCGAGGACGTGTGGTCCCTGCCGACGCCCGGAGGCCCGGACGACTTCCCCCGGCTGGTGCGCCAGATCGCCGCGAGCGACCCGTTGAGAAGCTTCCCCGTCGTGGCCCGCGCGCTTTGGGATCTTCGGGATAGGATCGGGGAACTGCTGGGCTGGGACGATCCGGATGAGAGCCCCGGGGTGCCCACCCTGCGCGGCCGGCTGCCAGCCGACCTGCGCGACGCACCCGCAGGTCCCGAGTTCGGCGCGCTACCCGCCACCCCGCTCTACTTGACGAACGACGAGTTCGCCGCGGAGGGCGCTAACCGGACCGTGCACGGGGTCATGCACATCGGCTGGGTCCCGGACGGGGTGGGCGGTTACCGGGGGCAGTTGGCCGTCCTGGTGAAGCCCAACGGCCTGTTCGGAAGATTCTACATGGCGGCGATCAAGCCGTTCCGGTATCTCATCGTGTACCCGGCGCTGATGCGGATGATCGGACGCGATTGGCGAGGGCGGGATCGTCCCGGCACGAAGAAGGGAGAACCGGGATGATCAAGTGGGCTGGGCGGCTCATCGTGTTTTATGGAGCCGCGCACTTGCTGGGCGCCCTGACGGTGGAGGGCGCCGCACGCCACGCCGGGGCTTGGTTCGGCGGAGGATTGTGGGGGGACGACCTCTCTAACATGAGCCCCGCCAACAGCGCGTATTGGCTAAGCTTGGCCAGCTTCGGCGTGCCGCTCATCCTGGTCGGCCTGATGGTGCTGTGGCTGGACCATCGCGGCATCACGCCCCCGCCGTTCGTCGCGTGGACGCTGGGAATCTGGACGGTGGTCGATGCCGTGGTCCTCTTGTTCACGCCCTGGCCGGTCCTCCTGCTCGCGAACATCCTGCTGCTGGCCGGGATCCGCCGGGCCAGGCGGCGCGAGGGCCCACGTTGGGATCGGCCACGCAGCGAGCAGGCAAGGGACCGCGTGGGTGGTGACTGAGGGGAAGGCCGGCGCGCCCACCGCCTACGAAAGGGATCGAGTGAACGTTCCAGAACACTATCAGATGGTCGCCAGGAGCAACCGGGAACATGAGGTAGCGTTGCTCGGGACGGAAGACGAAGGTACAGGCATGAGGCTTCCAGACAACACGCACACCTCCGGGCCCTGGCGCGTCCACGAGTTCACCCGCGACTTCCGCCTCTACGACATGTGGGCGTGGCCAACGCCTGGAGGACCGGATGGCTTCCCACGCCTGGTCCGGCAGTTGACGACGGGCGGGGAGAAACTCTCGGCGCGGGTTTGGGTGGTCTCCGCCGGCAGGAGGCTGGCCGTGTGCCGCCGCGACGTCTTCGCCGCCGGCGCGTCCCCGGAGGAACCGCGATGAGCGTCAGGCGTCTGCCGGACTTCGCGCTCGACGCCTCACGGCCGCTCGGGGAGAGGTTCGCCGCCCTCGGCATTCGCGACTATCACGACGCCGCCCGGCACGTGCGCTCCCTGCCTTATGGCAGGAACTCCGACCGTTCCGACTGGCGGCTTGTCCTCGATGAGGAGCGCGGCACCTGCTCCACCAAGCACGCCCTGCTCGCCGAGCTCGCCCGCGAGAACGGCCGTCGCGTCGCGCTAGTCATGGGCGTCTACGAGATGGACGGGGCCAACACCCCGGGTGTCGGTGCGGTGCTTGGGAGCAACGGCCTCAGCCGCATCCCCGAGGCTCACTGCTACCTGGTCCACGGCGGCGTCCGCGTGGACGTGACACAGGAAGGAGGGGGAGAGCAGGTCCAACGCTTCCTACATGAGGAGGAGATAGAGCCCTGCCAGATCGGAGATTACAAGGTCGAAGCTCACAAAGCGTTCGTCCGACGGTGGGCGGAGGAGAGGGGGCTGGACCCGGGACGCGTCTGGCGGGTACGGGAAGGGTGCATCGCCGCGCTGAGAGACTAGTGAGGCTCCGGCCGCAGACCCTCGGAAGGTGACGCGCCTCATCTCTCCCGATTAGGGTGAGGCGGACCCATGAGCCATACTATGCGACGGTAGCCACGGGAGAACCTTATCGCCGATCCGGACCGCGGTGAGCCGTCGCGGCAGGCTGCGGACGATCCTTTCAGGCGAGCACCCGCGCGAGACCCCTCCAGCGGCGTTTCTGATCCTCTACGCAGTGGGGGTCACGATTTACGCGGTCGTGGTCGAACGGCCCGAGTACGTGAAGGACGGAAGATTGGCCGACGAGTTGACGGAGCTGGTGCTCGGGTATCTGTCGTCCGAAGCGGGCGGCTGAAGCCCGATACCTCGGCCCGTGCCGAACCGGGTGACGTGCAGCGTTGCGGGTTCGCTGAGCCCAGGAGATTCGACGCAGGTTCGGGCCATGTCACGCTCGGACACTTGTGGCGCGTCCTGGGTGCAGTCGCACCGACGCGTATACGTCGAACCTCCGTATGCGGAGGGAGAGGAGAGCGCGGGTATGAAACCGAGATCAGCACAGACGGAAGTAGCGGTGGTCGGGGGCGGGATCGCGGGTCTCACCGCCGCATGCTTCCTCGCCCGCGGAGGCGCGGAGGTGACTATCTTCGAGAAGGCGCCGACCCTGGGAGGACGGGCCGCCACCAGAGAGTCCGGGGGTTTCCTCTTCAACCGCGGTATACACGCCCTCTACACCGGCGGCGCGGCCTCCCGAACCTTCGAGGAGTTTGGCGTCTCCTACGGCCACGGCACCCCGAAGGAGACCTTCGTGCTGGACGGCGAGGATTTGCGTCCTTTCCCGACGAGCCCCTCGCAATTCCTGCGCACCGACCTCCTCGGCGCGGGAGACAAGATGGCGCTGGTCCGATTCTTCGCCGGGCTGACCAGAGCGAGGCCAGGGGACCTGTCCGGGAGGAGCCTGCAGGGGTGGTTGGACGAAAAGGTCCGGCGCCCGCGCCTGAGGAGGTTGCTCTACTCGTTGGCCTACCCCCTGGTCTACACCTCCGCGCTCGACCTGGTGAGCGCGGAGGTCTTCGTGGACAAGTTCCAGCGCGCGCTCAAGCACCCCGTCCACTACGTCGACGGCGGCTGGCGGGTCCTGGTTGACGGGCTGCGGGAGGTGGCAGAACGCGCCGGGACGCGCGTGGTCAACGACGCCCGCGTGGAGGCCGTCGAGGTCGGCAACGGTCGGGCGTGGGGGGTGCGGCTGCGCGACGGGAGCGTGGTACGGGCGGGCGCCGTCGTCCTGGCTACGGGTCCCCGCGACGCCTCGAAGCTGGTGGGTGGGGGAGAGCACCCGGCCCTGGGGCGAACCGTGGATGGGCTGGTCCCGGCCCGGGTGGCCTGCCTGGACGTGGCCCTGGAGCGTCTGCCCTCGCCGGATGTTCCTGTCGTCCAGGACCTCGATAGTCCTCGCTTCATGACGGCCCAGTCCCTCTACTCCAGGGTTGCCCCCGAAGGAGCCGCCATCGTCTACACCTTCAAGCAGCTCGACCCCAGGACGCCAGGGGACCCGCGCGAGGACGAGCGCGACCTTGAGGACCTGCTCGACGCTGCCCAGCCCGGCTGGCGCGACGTCCTCGTCGACCGCCAGTACCTGCCGCGCATCGAGGCCGTGGGCGCGCTGCCGACCGCCGAAAGCGGCGGCTTCGCGGGCCGCCCGGGGTCCCGGGTGCCGGGCCTGGAGGACCTGTATCTCGTGGGGGACTGGGTTGGGCCGGAGGGCTTCCTGATGGACGCCAGCGTGGCCAGCGCCCGGAGCGCCGCGTGCTCGGTGCTGGACGACGAGCCGTCTGCGCGGAGGGAGGTAGCCGCCGGTTCCGTACGCTAGTGGCTCCTTGGCCGAAGGCACGTTCGATGGAGTCAGGCTGGTACCGGTTCCGCGCGCGTCCGAGCACGCCCGGTTCGGGCCCAGGTCTATTGCGGGGCTCACGATGGCGAAGTCCTTCTCGAGGACCGTACCCGAAGCGTCACACGGGAGGTGCCGACGCGTGAACACGCCACCATACCCACCCGGAGCGGGGCGGACCGACGGATCACCGGTCCGGATCGGCGCCCTCGTTCCGCTGACCCGGCCCGGCTGGGTCGAGGCGGGCCGGCACCTGCTTGCCGGGCTCGAGCTGGCCGTTCGCGAGGTCAATGACACCGGCGGGATCGTCGGAAGACCGCTCGAGTTGGTGGTCCGGGACACCGCGGCCGATCCGCAGAGGGCCGCGGCGGCCGTGGAAGAGTTGGCCCGCCAGGGCGTGGCCGCCCTGGCGGGGGAGTACCATAGCGTTGTCGCCCGCGTCATCGCCGCCAGAGCCGATGCCCTCGGCCTACCGTTCCTCTGCTCGTCGGCGGTCCTCGACCAGCTCACCGAACGGCCGACGCAATGGGTCGCGCGCCTCGCTCCGGCCCAGTCCCGCGGCTGGCGGGTCTATGCGGACTTCCTCCTGGGTGCGGGCCACAACCGAATCGCCGTGGCATCCCAGCCGAGCGTTTACTGGGTATCCGGGACCCGCATCCTGCGGGACCACCTCACCGCATGCGGCGGCGCCGTTATCGAGCTGGACATGCGCGCGCTCACCCCCACGGCCGTGTGCGACGAGCTCGTCCGCAATCGCGCGACGGCCCTTCTCCTCCTGGTCGGCTACCCGGAGCCGGCGATGTCGATCGTCGGATCTGTCCGTCGCGACCGGCGCCTCGACGAGATCATGATCGGGGCCCCTGCCGGGCAACCGGAGTTCGCCGAATGGGCGACGGTGCTGGGCGGCGACAGCGCAGGGATCCCGTTCTTGCGTTACCTGCCCGAGCGCCTCGACCCGCTCGGCGCGCGAGTCGAGAGGGCCCTCCGCGAGCGGCTGGCCAGAGCGCCCTCCTTCGTCGCCTTCGAGGGCTACGACACGGTCGCCGTCCTCGCCGATACGCTGCGTTCCCACGGCGCGGACCGGGCGCGCATTGCCGAGTCCTGGCCACGCGTTGCGGTCGAAGGCACCCGCGGGCACATTCGGTTTTCCCGCATGCCGGATACCGGCGTCTGGCAGTGGGCCTGGTCGCCGATCCAGGTCGTCGATCGAGATCCGGCGAAGCCCGATCGCCTTCGTGTTCTTCACGCCGGTTGAGCGGCGACCTCCCGCTCGGCGTGGGAGCCGTTACGGACCGCCGGTCGCCGTCACACGCGATCCCATCCGGCAATGACGAGATATCCTGAGGGCGACCCGCCGAGACGACCGAGGAGGCGTGCTCTGCGTGGACCTTCGGGGTGTCCACCTTCGTCGACCCGGAGCGGAACCCCGTGCGGATCGAACCCGGGACGATTCACGAGGCTAGTCCCAACACCAGCGCGGCCACGGCCAGCAGGAGGAACGCGGCCGCCGGGCCGATCGAGTAGTCGCGTGCGCGCAGGTGGGTGATGATGGCACCGACGAAGTACAGCACGAGGCCGATGGCGGCGGCCGTCCCGACCGGCGGCACACCGATGAGGCCGACCAGCAGACCGAGGGCGGCGGCCGCGTTGAGGAGGCCCAGCGCGGTCATCCACGACTGGGGCACGCGCACCTTGTCCGCGGTGGTGAGGACGAACTCGAGGCGCATGAAGTTGGCCACGGCCACGAAGGTGCTGGCGGCGATCGCCACCAGGGTTATGACGACATACGCGGTAAACATAGCGAACTCCGATCCCTTCTTGATGTGCTTTGGTTCAGGTGCCATCTGAGCACTTGCGTTCCGTGCGAATCCGGACTCCTCGTCACTTTCTCGTCACCTCCTTGTCACGATGGCCGGGTTTGGCGCGTCACTATTACGGTGACGGACGGCGGCGGAAGAACGTGACCGGTGGACGAAAAAGCACTCCTGGCAGATCGGTTCGAGAAGCACAGGGGCCGCCTAGGGGCGGTGGCCTACAGGATGCTCGGCTCGGTCGACGAGGCGGACGACGCCGTCCAGGAGGCCTGGCTGCGCCTCTGCCGCTCCGAAACCGACGACATCGAGAACCTGGGCGGATGGCTGACGACGGTCGTCGGGCGGGTGTGTCTGGACATGCTGCGCTCGCGCCGCACCAGGCGCGAGGATACCCTGGACGAACCCCGGTCGGGCGTGCACGTGCCAGACCCGATAGTGGGCCGCGCGGATGGGCCAGACCCCGAGCAGGAGGCGCTGCTGGCCGACTCGGTCGGGCCCGCGCTGCTCGTGGTGCTGGAGACGCTCTCGCCTGCCGAGCGGCTCGCGTTCGTACTGCACGACGTGTTCGGGGTGCCCTTCGGGGAGATCGCGCCCATCGTGGGACGCACACCCGCCGCGGCGAGGCAGCTCGCCAGCCGAGCGCGCCGCAGGGTGCGCGGAGGTG
>Ga0190275_10003409_pt1 | contig 11340 bp, 8 predicted proteins | sample Popmic550T_FD_133745 | JGI IMG/M metagenome (GOLD analysis project Ga0190275, IMG submission 133745) | Populus adjacent soil microbial communities from riparian zone of Yellowstone River, Montana, USA - 550 T | ecosystem: Environmental > Terrestrial > Soil > Riparian zone > Trees stand | place... | reverse complement strand
GTTGGGACCCGGAAAAGTATACGTGCTCACCGGCTTCGCTGTCTTGGCAGCTTCGGTGTCCCGCGGCGGATCGATCAGCGGAATGGTGGCAGCGCCGGTCTTACCAAAATTGGGATTGTCCGGGGCGGGTTTCCCATCCAGCGTCAATCGCAGGATCTTACCTACGGGCTGATTCGGGTCCTGAGCCGGGGTCATGCGCTGTCGGTCCCCAACCGACATGAACAGATACTTACCATCGGGCGAGAAGGCTACCTGCCCGCCCGCCTGGCCGCCCATGCCCCTGGGCATCTGCCGCCACAGCACTTCGAGATCGTCGAGTCTAGGGACACGCCCCGCGTTGAGTTTAGCGCGGGCCAACACCTGGCCCCCGCCATAGTCACCGGGCTCCACATATGTCAGATAGACACTCTGGTCGGTGACGTAATGGGGCGAAACAAAAATGCCGAGCATACCGTTCTGCCGCTGCCAATAGACCGCGGGCGTATTCCCCAATGGCGCGATCTTTTCTCCCTGCGGAGATACCAGCCAAATGGGACCGATCTTTTCCGTTACCAACATATGGCCATCCGGCAAAAAGGCTATTCGCCATGGCAGTCCAAAGGTGGCCACGGTGGTCATCGTGAAGGGTAATGTGGCTTCGGGCTTTTGTTCGCCTACATTGATCTGGGCCCAAGCCGCCGCCGACGCCGAGGTTAAAAGCAGCGCCGCTTTCGCCAGTTTCATCCTAATTTCTCCTCGATTATTTGTAGAAAACGCAGTCCGGTATACACGTCGGTAGCCAACAGAATACTACGGTCGGCGCCGGAGCGCCCGAAATTCAGCGAAGAGCTCAAACGGAGTATGCTGAGAATAACAGCCATGAAGAACTTCTGGATACAAGCCATCACTGGGCTGTCGCTACTGGTTGTATCAGCCTTTGGCGCCAGTTTTCCTGAACCTGCTATTGATGCGAAGCCGAGTACAAGCAAACAAACCGCTGTTCTCGCTGGTGGCTGCTTTTGGTGTACCGAGGCCGTATTTGAGATCATCGACGGAGTCGAGGATGTGATCTCAGGCTATTCAGGCGACACCAAGGAGACGGCAAAGTACGACGTTGTATCTACCGGACGAACCCGACACGCCGAAGCCGTCTTGATCACCTACGATCCAGCCAAGATTTCCTATGGTCAACTGCTCAAGATATTTTTCAGTGTGGCTCATGATCCGACCACACTAAATCGTCAGGGACCGGATGTTGGCCCCCAATATCGTAGCGCCATCTTTTACGCAGACCAGGAGCAGAAGCGAATTGCTGAGGCCTATATCAAGCAAATCGACGACGCTCGCGTCCTTAGCGGAACGATTGTGACTCAAATCGCTCCGTTAGACAAGTTCTACACCGCGGAAGGGTACCATCAAAATTACGCGGGCCGGAACCGATCAAATCCATACATTGTGAATGTCTCAGACCCCAAGGTTGAAAAGCTGAAGAAGCTGTACCCAGGCTGTATTCGGAAAAGAAAATGATGGACGGCAGGATTCACGCCGCAAGACCAAACGGATCGTTTTAGATTGGAACTATCGCGCCGGTGTGCGATGTGTCGTAGCCGGCAAGGACTTCGAGTTTGCGGCGCAGGGTTGCACGCTGCAGCACATCCAGGAAGGCCTTCACTGCAGGTAAATCGCCCGTGCGTTGGCGCATTACCAAGTCATAACGCGCGCTGTGAAGAGGGATAAAGTCTAAGCCGAAGGTTTGTGCGGCGGACTTGGTAGCGAGGCACACGTCGGCTTCGCCGGTCAAGACCTGAAATGCAGCCGGAAGATGTCCCAAGGCGACGTGGTCGTGGCCCTGGACTTTCGCTGGGGAGAGGCCCGCTTTGGAAAGCAGCTTGTCAAGAAGCGCGCGGCTGCCGGACCCCGGCTCCCGGTTCACCAGTCGAACACCTCGACGACCGAGATCTCCCGGCTGCCGAATGTGCTTCGGATTGCCCGGTTTCATAACCAAGCCCTCTTCCCATTGGGCAAACGTCACGACAAGGATTTCTTCGTCCGGAAAATTCTCACGAATATACGGCAGGTTGAACTCACCCGACTTCGGATCCTCGAGATGGGAGCCTGCGATGTGGACCTTCCCTTCTTTGAGCCACGTGAGCGCGAGCTTGCTCGAGGCTGCTGCCGACACAATCTCGACGCCACTGATCCGCTCGACCATGTCCGAAAGTAAACTTGAGGCAGGATCACATCCGGCTAGCAGGAGTCTTTTCTGCGCGGCTTCCTCCTTGGCGAATACCATCAGGTCTACGCGGCTGTTCGATCGGCTGGTCCGTTTGATGATGCCGTCCGCCGTTGGCATAAAGTACGGTGGGGTGGGTACAGGGACACTCACCCACTTCGAGCCGATCTGGCAGATTCGTACCGGCTGACCCTTCGTCGATGCAGCAGCGCTGAGCACTTCCGCGGTAACTGACTCAGTAGCATTCGGTGTTGCCGAGCTCAGCGAAAACAATTCGTCGACGGTAACCTCCAACTCACGCGCCAGATGTAGAGCGACCTCGGTGTTCGGAACATAGGTTCCGACTTCGATCGCATAGATCGTTTGACGACTCACATTCACCCGCCTGGCCAAGTCGGATGCGCCGATGCCTCGACTCTTTCGAATTTGTGCGAGACGATTCTCAATGCCGCTTTTTGCCAAGTTATTTCCTTTAACTGGATCACTTCCAGCTTGGTTACTGACCGTGCCCGGGGTTTGTCCTTGGGAACAACGAAGCGAAAACAGCCTTGTGCTCCAAGAAGAGGTTTTGGTAACCATCCGTCGCCTGCGGCAGGACATAGCCGGCCAAAGCCTTGCCGCGTAGAGAAGCACCTTGCGGTGCGCGTGCACGCTTTACGATCTCGTGGACCCAAACGCCTTCATACACGGAATCTGTTCCGCTATTCATCGTCTTTACGAAAGCACGCGGCATCTTCCACAGATCGTCCGCAGTGAATGTGAGGGGCTGCTTGACCGACATAACCATCTTCACCTAGAAGTGTAACTTTAGGACGAATTCAAAGACCCGTGGGTCGAGCGCCGTAGTGATCGAGCCAAAAGCAGCGGTTCCGAAGCTCCCGTTCGGATTTCCAAGGGGCGGCGTATTTGTGACGTTGAACGCCTCGGTGCGGAACTCGGTCTTAAAGCGTTCTGTAATAGAAAAGGTCTTTCCGATCATCACGTCAACACTGGTGTATCCCGGCCCAACCACTGGATTGCGTGAACTATTGCCGATTGTGAACTGCGGAGCCTGTGCGAAGGCAGCCGTATTGAAGAAGCGACTCGTCGTTCGCTCGTCGGGGGGTATGGTCGGATCGGCAATGCGATTGGGCCGCTGGATTCCGAATCCGGCAAACGCATTCAAGTTCGTGGCTTGCGTCAACGCGATCGGACTGCCGGATTGTACGCGGATGAGCCCAGCCAGTTGCCAGCCTCCTGCCAGCGCATCTTGCCAGCCGCTCAACGAACGAGCGCGGCTCCGGCCGAACGGAAGTTCATACACGTAGCCGCTCGAAAAGATATGAGGAACATTTCCGGTGGAAACGTCCCTTTCCAGCCGCTTGTTGAAGCTGTCGGCAGCCTGGAAGTTCGCAACAGGTCCCGTAAGCACTGCCGAGTCGAAGACGGCGCCGGCATCGTCGATCAAACGCGAAAAGGTGTAGGCAGCGGTGAAAGTCAGCCGGCGTGAAAAACGTTTTTCGATGCGCGACTGAAAGGAATGATAAGTCGAGTGGCCGATGTTGTTGCGATACAGAGTAACGCTTGTGAAGCGCGGATAGGCGCGAAGCAGTTGGGCTCGTGCGATCGTCGGTAATCCGAGCCACGTATTCGGCGGAATCTGGCCATAAAACGGGTTCGGTACCTGCTGCGTTAGTTGTGATCCAAGCGCGAGTTGCTCCACTGTGAGTTGATTGAGATTGATGTCGGGCACTCCCAGTCGCGTGAGCTTCGATCCCAGGTAGCCCAGCTCAACACTCCAGTCTTCCGCGAACGTCTTTTGCAGGCTCAGGTTCCATTGTTGAGCGTACCCGCTGCCGTTGTCACGTTGCACGCCGAAGACCCCTTGACCTAGGCCTGCGCCCGGTACCGGTGGTTGTGGAACGACCGTCGGGCCCTGTGAAAGCACGAACGCTGGATTGATATTGTCCAGGGTTTGTTGTCCTAACGTCTGGATGAATGGAAACAGCGGCGTGGTGAACGGGGTCGTGATCCCCGCCTGCTCTATCCAGGTGAGCGAGTATCCAGAGCGAACCACAAACGAGTCGGTCAACCGATATGCCAAGCCAATCCGCGGAGCAAAGTTCAGCTTTTCGAGGTTTCTTGCGCTATTGGAAAAGCCGTTCTGGCCGAAGTAGTCGAGCTGCTGCGTTTGAAGGTTGAAGACGGCGCCTCGGTCATCTGCAACGGTCGAGGGAACATTGAGTGTGTACCGCACGCCCAGGTTCAACGTGAGTCGCTGCCTAACGCGCCAATCGTTTTGAAGGAAGAACTCGGCGACTGTGGCTCGAGGACGCAGAATCTCCGATTGGGCGTCGATCGTGAACCGTGTCACCTGACCCAAAAGGAATGATGCATAACTACTTCCGGTGTTTGCGACTGGAGTACCGGCTGCGTTGAGGCCCGCTGTAAAAATATTGGTGAACTGGAAATTCCCGGTTGGACTGGGTGGCTGCAGTACATCCAGGCGCTCCAGACGAATGTCAGTGCCGGCCTTCAAGCTGTGACTGCCCTTGATCCACGAGAAGTTGTCGATGAACTGGGTTACATACGTTGTAAACGTTGCGTTGCCGTTCCCCGGAGGGCCCAACTGTTGCAGTCCCACCACATCATAAGTAGGCAACACATCACTAAATGACGTGAGTGGGATATTGGGGATCTGGGAAACTTCCGTGGCAGGCTGACCTGTGTCTAGTGAGGAGCGGTTGAAACCCCTCCGCGTAAACCCGAATCGCAGTTGGTTGACGGCCGTGGGAGTCAGATTCCAGCTATCTTCCGCGACGATACTATCCGCACGGGTTAAGGTCTTGCCGATGAAAGTCGCAGTGAACGTACCACTGCCGTCGGGTAGCGGAGTAGCTGGATCGGAATCATCGCGAAGAGAAGAATATCGTCCGAAAACTTTATGACGGGCGGCGAAATATCGATCGAGGCGCACATCGAACTGTTCCTGCGCCGTCGTATCGGATCCTACGCGACGATAGTTGTTTGCTGTCGCCTCATTCGCTCCATTGAACACATTGGGAGCAGGATAGCGATCCATCACTGCGCGTGTCGCCGGATCGAACATCGACGTAGGAATCATATTGCCGGGGAACGGATCGCGAACATAGCCGGTCGCGGTTTGACGTGTCGTTCTCGGGTCAAAGATGGGTTGCGTAAACATACCACGCTTCTGGGCGGTCGTCGGAACAGTGCTTGTTCGAACTACTCCGGTGTCCAATCGCGTTCCTTGCCAGTCCACGAAGAAAAATGTCTTGTTCTTTTGTATCGGCCCGCCCAGGATGAAGCCGTACTGATTTCTGCTAAAACGCGGCCTTGCACCGGTGGTAGCAAACAGATTTCGGGCATTCAGACCTTCGTTTCGAAAAAATTCGAAGAGTGTGCCGTGCAGATCGTTGGAACCGTACTTCTGATTGACCATGATGACGCCGCCGTTGGAGCGTCCGTATTCCGCCGACGGGCTATTGGTTTCGACACGGAATTCTTCGATCGCATCCACGATGGGATAGAAGGCTACCTGTCCCGGCTCTGGCTGCAATACGCTTATACCGTCATAAATGTATTCGCTGGTCCGCGGCCGGCTGCCATTAATGCGCGGCAGCAGATTGCCGGGCGGCAGATTGACTCCCGGCGAAAGGACGATGAGAGGAACGAAGTTCCGCCCGTCGAGAGGCAGCGCCACTACCTTCTTCTGCTCGACGACAAAGCTTGTGGTACCGCGGCTGGATTGTAGTAGCGGAGCAGCGGCGGTGATTTGCACAGATTGCGATATTTCCCCGACCCGCAGTTCCAGATCGAGGCTTATCTGATCGCCTACGCGAATGACGATTCCGTTTCGATTCAGAGTGGCGAATCCGTCCTTCACAACGGTAACCCGATAAGTCCCGGCTGATACGGCGAAAAAATGATAACCGCCCTCCGTTCCAGACTGCACAGTGAGCTTGCCCTGGGTGCCTGTATGGACGAGGTTGACTGTTGCTCCGCCTACGGGCAACCCGGTTGGATCGCGAACGACTCCGAATAACTCCGCCTTTGTAGACTGTCCGTAAACCAGTGAGGAGGCGGAGAGTAACAAAAAACCCACGAATCGAGACGGAATAGGCAGACACATATGGGGATTGTGACGTTACTGTTACAAGACACTATCGTTTATACAAAACATACTACCGCCTGCTTGCGCAGGCGCTGAAACCGGAAGGTACGGAATCTGGCTCGCGTGCACATCACATTTCTGCACGCGGTCCTCGTTCAAGCTACGCGTGCGCTGCCGTCAAGGGCCGAACTGGATCACGGCTGTCGATGGCGGGCCGTAGCTCGGACGATAGGTACGAGGACGGCACGTGTCGCGAAGAGCTCACCTGATAGAACACGCGCTCTGGACAAGTTGCACTCGTCTCTGGGATTCCACGTTATCTTGAAATGTGAGGCGCTCCCGGCCGGTCCCTTCAAATTGCTCTCATTCAGGCGTGGACTTACACGTTTTCCGTTTTAACCCCGTACCTTCTACCGACTTCTTTCAAAGGCTGCTGAGCAACGATGAGGTGTTGCGGGCGGACCGATATAAGTCTGAAGTTTCGTACCGGCAGTATGTGCAATCACGCGCGGTCCTTCGAAGCGTTTTGTCGAAACTGGTGAGCCTACCGGCCCGAGAGGTCCCACTCCAGATCAGCAGCACCGGTAAGCCGTATCTTGCCGAGAGCCGAATCGAGTTTAGCCTTTCTCATTCAGAAGACATAGGAGTCTTGGCCATTGCCGTGGATACCCCGGTAGTGGTCGATCTTGAGAAGATTCGCGACCTGCCGGAGGCGCTCAGTATTTCCGAGCAGCACTTTGCTCCCGGTGAAATGGAGAGCGACGAAGCATTCTTTCGATGTTGGACTCGAAAGGAAGCTTATCTAAAGGGACTTGGAGAAGGCCTTGCAAGGCCGCTGGATACGTTTCGGATTGACCGCGGAGAGCAAAGTGACGAAATCTTTGTTCCGGTGATCGATTCACAATTGCGCCATGCAGCTTGGTTCGTTCGCAGCTTCACTCCCTGTAAAGGATACGCAGGAGCGATCGCGGCAAACGGCAACGATTTCGAACTGAGGCAGTTCCTTTGCGTTCCAGTGGAGAGCCTATTGTGTCAGGAGGTGACGGTGTGCGCCTGAAGCAGGAAACCCGTTCGGTTCTCGAGCAGCACCATGAAAGCCTGGTCGATCTCAGCCGCCGTATTCATTCGACACCGGAACAAGGTTTTGAAGAAGAACAGGCATGCCGCTGGATGGCGGAGACACTGACGAGCGCTGGGTTTGCGGTGGAGACAGGCGCCTATGGTCTGCCCACCGCACTGAGAGCGCGTGCGGGAAGTGGACCGTTGCATGTCACGATCTGCGCCGAATACGATTCACTGCCTGGGATCGGGCACGCCTGCGGCCATAACCTGATCGCAGCGATGTCTGCCGGCGCCGCGATCGCCGCTGCCCGCGTCGCCGACGATCTCGGCGTGACAATTACGTTGTTGGGAACACCAGCAGAAGAGGTGGGAGACTCGGGCGGAAAGATCCTGATGCTGGAACGTGGAGCGTTCGATGATGCTCACGCCGCAATGATGGTCCATCCAGGTCCGTTCGACTGGATCGCTCCGCGTATCATCGCGTCGTCGACGTTCGATGTGGAGTATATAGGCAAGGAATCTCACGCAGCCGCATTTCCTGAGTTGGGAATCAATGCCGCCGATGCGATAACGGTGGCGCAAACGGCGATAGGCCTGTTGCGCCAGCATCTTCCGTCCACAGACCGCGTTCATGGCATTGTGACTCACGGCGGCGACGCTCCGAATGTTGTGCCGGGCCGAACCGGGGCACGTTACGTGATTCGGGCCGAGACGCTCGACGGACTTGCCACTTTGCGGCCGAAGATTCACCGGTGTTTTGAGGCTGGAGCATTGGCTACCGGCTGCACGCTCTCAATAGAAGGCGGAACGAGGCCATACGCCCACATGGCGCATGATCCGGCTCTGGCGGGAATTTATGAACGCAACGCTGTCCAACTGGGCCGGACACTTCCTCAGTCAGGAGTGATGATCGAGAGATTTGCAGCGTCCACGGATATGGGCAACGTCTCGTTGCGAGTACCGTCGATTCACCCGATAATCTCGATCGATTCTTTGCCAGCAGTGAATCATCAACCCGAGTTTGCAGCACATTGTGTGACACCGGCTGCTGAGAAGGCCTTGTTTGATGGCGCTCTTGCAATGGCATGGACAATTACCGATCTGGCTACTGATTCCGCACAACGTGAACGACTGATGGGGCGCTAGCCCGCCTTGTCGCCAATACAGCAGCACTCCGATAATTCCGATGGCGCTGGTCGCCGCAAGCGCTACAAGAGGGAGATTGGCCGGGATGAGGAGAATCGGAATCCGCGGAGAGCTGGGCGCGACGTTCATAGACGATCACCGCGAGAACCCACTTGGGGGCGCATGGAGTGCGATATGAGAACGCCTCAATAGAGCTGATTGCAGTCGTAGCGATGTACCCCACTCCCGACGGTTTTTGAGATCGCAATCTTCCCGCATTCCTTGCTCTAGCTTTGCTGATCTTTGGCGTACACGAACCTGCGGTACTACGAAACGACCGATTGCGTCGAAGGGATTTCTCAACCCGAAGCTGGCGGCCCGCGGATGAGGCGGCGTAGGGTCAATAATCAACGCTTCGCGAGGCGCTGAGCAAATTCCCTTTCCACCGAGGTGGAGCATGCGGGCGCTAACGAACCACGAAACGGTTCCTCCCGGGAGAACCATTTAGCGCCACCCACATGATGCAACCGAGTGGGGGCCAGGAGTATGCGGGAAATGGTGTCTATATCAATCCCTATACCGGGGAAATTCTTCGGAAGGAAATCCATGCGGAGATTCAAACGCCGACGCGGGAGATTCTCAACTGGATCGGCTACATCCATTTCGGCACCTTCGCCGGGCATCTGTCCCAAGTCTTATGGATTGTCCTCGGTTTGACGCCAGGGTTGCTCTTTATTACAGGGATGCTGATGTAATGGAATCGCTCACTCGGCAAGAAGCTAAAAGCTCGTTCTTGGAACCTTCATCAAGTGCGCGCCGAGCATATCAAGATCAAGCCAACAGTTCGGGGATGATATGACCATGTACATCCGTAAGGCGACGATCGATGCCATTGTGCCGAAAAGTCAGACGAGTATGATCAATGCCTAACAGATGTAGCAAGGTGGCATGCAGATCATAGCAGTAGATCGGATTTTCTACGGCTTTATAGGACCATTCGTCAGTGGCGCCGTAGCTGACTCCACCCTTAAACCCGCCTCCGGCAAGCCACGCCGTGAAGCCCATCTGATTGTGATCTCTTCCCTTGCTTCCCTGACTGCATGGCATACGACCGAACTCCGTAGTCCAATAGACGACCGTATCCTCCAGTAGCCCTCGAGATTTCAGGTCCTTCAGAAGACCGGCGACAGGTTTATCGAGAGCCGCCCCGAGTTCCCCATGATCCTTGGCAAGATTCTCATGGCTGTCCCAGTTGCGGCGCGGAAATCCGTTGTCGGCCCCGCTCCACACCTGCACGAATCGTACACCGCGCTCCACCAATCGCCGCGCAACAAGACAACGCGTACCCATATCCGCTGAGATCTCGGCATCTAGTCCATAGAGCTCGCGCGTCGCAGCGGATTCCTTTCTTATATCGAGCACATCGGGAGCGCTTAACTGCAAACGGGCGGCCATTTCATAGGAGGCGATTCGCGCCTCCAGTCTTGAGTCACCTGGCCGCTGCGCCGCATGATTTCGATTGATCTTGTTCAACAACGCCAGACCATCGCGCTCGCTCTCGACGCCAATAAACTGAGCCGAGGCCGGCGGTCTTAGATCCGCGATAGGGGTAGCGGTTCCGGCGCGAATCGTGGTTGCCTGCTGGGATGCCGGCAAGAACCCCGAGGACCAATTTGCAGCTCCGTTGGGCGGCATTCCGCGAGGATCGGGCAAGACCACGAACTCCGGCAGATTGTTGTTTGCGCTACCAAGCGCATACGAGATCCAGCTTCCTGAACTCGGGAACCCTGGCAGGATGAAGCCAGTGTTTTGCATGAATGTGGCCGGCCCGTGCACGTTGGACTTGGACATAAGGGAGTGGACAAACGCAATGTCATCCACGCATCCGGCGGTGTGCGGAAGGAGATCGCTCACCCACTTTCCGCATTGTCCGTGCTGCTTCCAAGCCCATGGGCTCGGCATGACGACACCTGGGTTGCTTTGAAACAGCTCGACCTTTTCACCGGGATCCCACTTCTCGCCCGCGTGCCGGATCAGTCGGGGTTTGTAGTCGAAAGTGTCGCACTGGCTGGCAGCGCCGGACATGAACAACTGAATCACCCGTTTAGCCTTTGCTTGATGATGGAGTCCTCCGCTAAACTCCGGGCGGGCTTGCGCTGCGGCATCGCGTCCCAACAGACTGGCCAGTGCAATACCTCCGAGCCCGCCACCACAGTTCCAAAGAAACGATCGTCTATCCATAGAAGCTCTTAGTCCAAAAAGAGAAATTCGTTGCTATTGAAGAGCAGCCTCGCCAAGTTCGGTAGTCCATGCTGTTTCGCATAGGCGAGGAATGCCATTGACTCGGCGTCTGTAGGATTTCGGCCGAAGCAAATGCGCACCGCCTCACGCACCTGTAGGGGCAGGGAAGTCGAACTGCTCTGCAGTCGCTCGGCGAGATGTTCGGCCATACGGACCACGAAGGGATTATTCATCATCGTGAGAGCCTGGATCGCGGTCAACGTGGTGGAGCGCTTCGGTGTCAGGACTGAAGGATCCGGACAGTCCAGTCGCTCCATGAATGGGTCCGGCACGCTGCGGACAATAAACCGATATACGCTGCGTCGATACGACGCAGGGTCATCCGGATCGAATCGCGCGTAATCGTACACGGGCGAGTGGTCGTCTTTGAACGAAAACCATTGCACCGCCGGACCTCCCATCTTCAGATCGAGCTTGCCGGCTGCCGATAACACTGAGTCACGCACGGACTCCGCATCCAACCTGGTTATGTTCATTCTCCAAAGCAGGCGATTCTCGGCGTCCACCTTTTCGCCATCTCCGCGGC
>Ga0190275_10003408_pt1 | contig 11341 bp, 6 predicted proteins | sample Popmic550T_FD_133745 | JGI IMG/M metagenome (GOLD analysis project Ga0190275, IMG submission 133745) | Populus adjacent soil microbial communities from riparian zone of Yellowstone River, Montana, USA - 550 T | ecosystem: Environmental > Terrestrial > Soil > Riparian zone > Trees stand | place... | reverse complement strand
GAGCGCGGATCTCTCCGATGCGCGAGCGGATCCTCCTCTGATGGATCCCCTCCCTCCGGTGGCTTGCTCTGCTTGGAACCTTTCTGCACCAGGAAAGTGGTGAGCAGCACAAAAGCAGCTATCTGCAGGAACTCGCTCTCCCAGTTTTCAAACACCGATTCGATGAAGTGCCCTGTACGCAGGTAGCCGAGGTATGAGACTTCGGCCTCGCCGTGTTCCCGCTGTTCCTGGTTATAGACATGATGTCCTGTGCCGCTCTGGCCCACGAGTGGGCCAATAAACAGGATCAGCATCGCCAGTGACAGGGCGTTGTCACGTACGATACGCGGCATATATCGCTCCTTCAGTTACCAGAACCAATGTGTACGGACACCGTGTCCGTTGTTGAGGTCATTTGCAACCTGCTTGCCAGCAACACTGAGTGGTCAGCCACTGTGAATGTGACGCGTTGCGTGTACACGAGGAAGAGCCGGAGCCCCCCTGTCGTCCTGAGCCGCAGCGAAGGACCTCTCCGCGCTTGCCGCCCGAATGTTTGACGCGGAGAGAGGTCCTTCGCTGCGGCTCAGGACGACAGGGGGGACTCCGGCTCTTCCATCCGACAGCATCAGTGAGGTGGACCATTGAGTCTGTGCTGATCAGCCGCAGGTTGGCCCGCATGATCCGATTACGCCGCTGGCATGTGGTCGGCTGCGCGGGTGCGTGTTAGCGACGACAGAGCGTCCAACTGCGTTCCATCGGCTGAATGCGAGATGCCCGGTGCGAAACTCCGGGCATCCGTGGTCGTTATTGGGAGGTGCGCTCCCAGTGCGAATCACCGGGATCGCGGCGTTGAAGCGTGGCTACTCCTCGACCCACCAGTACTGAGCGTTGAACCGTTCGTTGACGGTGTTCGGGTACACGTTGTTGACCCGGTTGCTCAGGCCGTTGATACCCTGGGTGAAGAACATGACCGTCTCCGGCAGTTCTTCAGCCACGATGTTCTGGAACTCGTTGTAGAGCTCGATGCGCCGCTCCTGGTCAGGCTCACTGAGGGCCTCGGCCAGGATCGCATCGACCTCTTCGTTGCAGTAGCCGGTGATATTGAAGCCATTGCCACCGGTGGCATCGCAGGTGAACATCGTCGACTGGTCGACGGCTGCGCCCCAACTGAAGCCGACCAGGAAGGCCTCGAAGTCGAACGTCTGCGCGATGCGCTCGACAAGGGCCGGGAACGGCTCCAGGGCCGGCGTCATCTCGACGCCGATCTGGTTCCAGAACTCCTGCAAGGCCGCCAGCGTGGCTTCGGCGACCGCGTTGCCAGCGATACCGTTCATCTCGAACGACAGCTCCTGTCCGTCCTTGTCGACGACACCGTTGCCGTTCGTGTCGGTCCAGCCGGCCTCTTCGAGGAGTTGAACGGCCATTTCCGGATCGTATGGGTACGTCAGATCGATCGCGTCCGGATTGTAGGCCCAGGACATGGTTGGGATCGTGCCAACCGCGACCACGCCGTATCCGAAGTAGATCGAGTCGAGCATCGCTTCGCGGTCGAGCGCGTAGAACAATGCCTGGCGGACTTCGACGTCCTGGAAGAGCGTCGACTTGGTCGTGTCGAGGTTGAGACCGTAGAACGAGAAGGAGAGGGTTGGGTAGTCGACGACCGCGACATCCTCGCTGCCTTCGAATTCTTCGACGGAGGACGGGGTCAGGGCTCCCCAGTCGATCTCGCCGGTCTTGAGCTGGTTCACTGCCGCGGCATCGTCCGGCAGAATCTTGAAGATGAACTCATCCAGGACCGGCGCACCGCGCCAGTAGTCCGGGTTCGGGACGAGTGTGACGTGGTCGCCGGTGACCCATTCCTCGAACAGGAACGGACCAGTGCCGACAACGCGGGCCGGATCGGTTCCGGTGGCGCCGGGGTCCTGCGCCATCGCGGCCGGCTCGACATCGGCCCAGACATGCTCCGCGATCAGGCGATAGACACCGAGGTCAATCGGGAAATCCGGGAACGCGCCCGACAGGTTGAACTGCACTGTCAGCGGGTCCAGGACTTCGATGCTCTCGATCTGCGAGGTCATCTCACTGACGCGCGGCGAGCTGGTGTCCGGGTTCATATAGGCCCCGTACGTGAACTCGACATCGTCAGCCGTGAACGGCTCGCCGTCCGACCACGTGATGCCATCACGCAGGTGAAAGGTGTAGGCCGACGCGTCCTCGTTCACATCCCATGATTCCGCAAGCAGGCCGACTGGCTGCAGCGTGCCGGGATCGACGGTGACGAGCGACTCGAAGATCATCGACTGGACATCGTTCGAGGGGACGTCCTGCGTGATGATCGGCAGCAGGGTCGAGACATCGAGCTGGTTGCCCTCGATGAGGACGCCGCCCTCACTCTCCGGCTCGGAGATCTCATAGCCGAAGAGCAGATCCTCTTCGGTGAACGGCCCGAAGGTCGTCGCGCCGCCGGTGCTGCCGGTGGCGGTCGTCGGCGAAGGATCGGTCCCGCCGGTTGTTGGAGAGGCTTCGTCCTCTTCCTCTTCAGTTGGCGTCGCGTCGTCGGTCTCTTCTTCTGTCGGCGTCGCATCGCCGGTTCCGGCCGGTTCGGTGCTGGTCTCTTCGACCGCAGTCGTGTTGGTTGGATCAGCGTCATCCTCATCGTCCCCGCCGCAGGCGGCGAGGATTGGCAACAGGAGCATCAGCACCATCAGCAGGGCAGCCAGCCGCAGCCGATGTGGTCTGAATCCCACGATCTCTTCCCTCTCACTCGTACTATCCGGGCATCACACGACGCTCGGAAACAGATGGGGTTTGGCCATACCAGGATCTCCCCGTATCCGTGGCTGGCGCAGTATACGGCAGTCGCCTGGCACTATCTACGAATATGGAGACCGAATTGGTCCTGCCGATTGGCAAGAAAGGCGGCATGCTGCTCGGTTCTGCCGGTTCTAGATCGTCCTGCGGGAGAGCGTTATCTCGCAAACTGATCTAAACCCCGATGGCGGTCGCCGGCGTGTATGGGAACGCACCACCGTGGAGGTTGCCTGTCTCGTGGTTGACCATGACGCCGTTCGGCCGTGCAAAGAAGTTGTTTGCGAGGGTCTCTTCGCGCTCCAGAACCTCATGCCCCAACTCCCGCAGCGCATTGCGGACCTCCTCCGGGATGCGCGTCGAGATTTCGCTGGCCCGGCCCTCGCTATGGATGCGGGGTGCCGAGATGGCCGGCTGGATGCTGAGCCCGTAGTCGACCATGTTGACGACCATCTGGTAGACGGCTGAGATGACGCGCCGTCCGCCCGGCGACCCAATGGCGGCGAAGGGCTTGCCGTCCTTGAGCATCACGATCTGCGAGGCGGCCGACATCGTCCGCTTGCCGGGGCCGATCGATGTGACCGAGCCTGGCTCCGGATCGAACCACATCGTCGCGTTGTTGAGTGTGATACCGGTTCCCTTGATGACGACCCTGGAGCCGAAGTTGCCTCCCAGTGTCGAGGTCAGCGAGACCATGTTGTGGTCACGGTCGATGACCGAGATGTGCGTCGTCTGGCCTTCGCCGGCGCCACTGTCACGCTCAGGGAGCCACGCGTTGCCGCTCGGATCGAACGGCCACGGGTCGCCGGGTTCCGCGCCGGGAGTCGCCCTCGTGTCGATCGTCGCGCGGCGTTCCGCCGCGTACTCTCGCGAGATGATCCCCTGCATCGGAACCGGCATCAGGGCTGCATCGCCCAGGTAGCGCAGTCGATCGACAAATGCGCGTCGGAGCGACTCGATGATGACGTGCAGCGCCTCGGTCGACTGGAAGCCTAGGGCGGCAACGTCGAAGCCTTCGAGGATCTGCAACGCCTCAAGCACCGTCGGATACCCATTGTTCGGGAGTTGGCCGTAGATCTGGTAGCCACGATAGTCCATCGCGTGTGGCTCGAAGTCGAGTGTCTGGTGGGCCGCGAGGTCTTCCATCGTAATCAACCCACCGTTGGCGGCCATGTCGTCGGCGATCATTTGCGCGATTTCACCGCGGTAGATGACATCCGGCCCGTGCTCGGCGACGAGCTTGAGCGTCCGCGCGAGATCCTTCTGGACGAACAGGTCGCCAGGACCGCCGATGGCCGGCGCGTACGGCGCGCCGTTTGGCTTGAAGAACGTCTTCCGGCTTTCGGGGAACTGCCCCAGGCGCTCGTAGCTCGCGGAGGTCATCATCGCGATGTAGTGGTTGAACTCGTAGCCGTCCTCGGCCAGCTTGATCGCCGGTTGGACGACATCCTTCCACGGCAAGCGTCCGTAGCGGCTGTGGGCTTCGCCGATCAGGGCCGGCATGCCTGGCACACCGGGAGTCAGCCAGCCGGTATTGGCGGCATCGTCCTTCGTCGCCTTCCAGCCATAGACGCCGGACCTTCCACCATCGGGAAGCACCTCGAACATCTCTGGCCGGATCGCCTGTGGCAGGACGGTGCTGCCATCGAGACCGATCGTCTCACCGGTGGCGTTATCGCGATAGGTCATGAAGGCGATGCCGCCCAGACCGCTCATGAACGGCTCGACGACCCCGACCGCCAACGCGGTCGCGACGGCGGCGTCGATGGCGTTCCCACCGCGACGCAGCATCTCGACGCCGGCCTCAGCCGCCAGCGGCTGCATCGCCGCGACCATCCCGTCCGGCGATATCGCCTCGGTCTTGTCGATGAGCCATTGACTGCGTTTCCCCACTCGTTTCCCCTCCCGCCGAGCAACGTCGGATGCGGCGCAGCAGTCCTGAGCCGAACTCAGTATCACATGCTTCTGTGTGACCGTGAGCGCCTCATTCCATGCGCGGTGTCTGCGGCGGATGAGCTATGCGCGGCGACGTGCCTGCTGCCGTTGCGGTGTATGAGCAACTGGAACGACGGGGGCATAGCGGACATGGGCCAGCCGGAGCCCACCGGCGACCAGCGCGGCGCCGACCAGGTGATAAGGCGCCAGTCGCTCGCCGAGGAAGATGGTCGCCATCAGCGTCCCGAAGATCGGGATCAGGTGCAGGAACGTTCCTGCCCGTTCCGGCCCGAGCGCGGCGATGGCCCGGGTCCAGCAGGCGTAGCCGACGGCGGAGACACCGACGGCGACGTAGAGGAGGCCGGCGACTGTTGGCGCGGTGATCTCCAGTCGCTCGCCGCGCGCGAACTGCCAAGCGACGAGGGGGACCATCTGGAGCACACCGGCCGCGACGCTCGCCGTGAAGAATGGCAGGGTGGGCAGCGCGGCTGGTCGCTGGCGCAGGAGGACCGAGTAGGTAACCCAGATGAGCACACCGGCCAGAATCCAGAGGTCGCCACGATTGAGCCGGAGCGCCAGCAGCCGCGTTGCGTCTCCGTGCGCGATGACGACGACCGCGCCGAGTGATGAAACGAGCGTTCCGATGGTCTGCCAGGCCGTCCCACGGTCGTGAAAGATCAGCCGGTTGGCGAGCGTAATCAGCAGCGGCGCGGTCGAGATGAACAGGAGGGCATTGATCGCGCTCGTCGAGGTCAGCGATTGGTAGAGGCAGAGCGAGTAGCCGGCGATGCCGGTTGCGCCGGTCGCCGCGATCAGTCGCCAGTGCGCCAGGAGGAGGATTCGGTGCCGGCGCAGCGAGCCGAAACTGAATGGCAGGAGGACCAGCAGCGCGAGCGACCAGCGCCAGAAACTGATCGTAACGGGCGCCACGTCGCTCGCCAGCGCCTTGCCGGCCACGAAGTTGCCGCCCCAGAGGAACATCGCGAGAACAAGCAAGAGCTGTGGCAGGGCAACGGCGCCCCGCAGGCCGCGCCATCCGGCCGTGAGGGTTCGATCAGACAGCATCGTCTTCTCCATGTCTCGTCGCGGTACTCAGACACGCGACATCTCGCAGAGCGGCGTCGCTCTGCAACGTGCGTGGGTTGTCGGCGGTGGACCAACTGCGACGCACCGTGTTCATCATCCGGTTAATGTCAGAGGGCGACCGTCAGCACCCCGGCCGTCATCAGCGCAACGGCCCAGACACGGTCGAGGTTGAACCAGGCCTTGCGCAGGACGGCGATACCGACCTTTTCGTAGATGACGACCGCGATCAGCGCCATCACAGCGAACATCACGGCCGTGTGGATACCGATGCGGAGCAGATCACCGAGCCAGTCAGCAGATGTGTCGGTCGCTCCAGCCTGGGAAACGTAGCCCGTGTGTCCCGCGTGTTCTCCTTGGGCCGCGACGACGGTTGGGTTGCTCGAGCGCAGCAGCAACGGAATGAGCATCAAGCCCGCGCCATGCGCGCTCGCCATCAGGAACGACCACGCGACGAGGTCGCGTCCCGTCACGCGCATGCCTACCCAGCGCGGGTGTGAGAACGGCGCGAGGAGTTTGTAGACGCCAAAGGCGACCAGTGTGACACCGCCCAGCATCTGCAGGACATCGATCGAAACGAACGTTTCGGCCGTCGTGAGCAGCAGGACGATCGCGGTTACCGAAGCAGCATGCCCGAGGGCGATCGGACCAAGCGCTCGCAGGACCGCCGAGCGGCTGCGCTCCTGGAGCCCGAGGGCGACGGCGAACAACCAGCCCATGCCGGGATTGATACCGTGGTATGCGCCAAGCGCCGCGAGCAACAGCAGAGCAGTGAGCGCGTCCATCTCAGGTTTCCTCCCTGTGGCGTCCAGGTACCGATTGCCGGTGGCAGCCGGTACCTGGGCGCGACGCTCAGCGGCTAGTTCGGGAAACAGTAGGAGTCGGAGGACGCATCGCCGCCCTGCAGACGGACCTGGTGGGGGCGTCGATCGCCAAAGCGCGGGAAGAACGCGGGATCGATCTCCATCCCGCCGTCTGGCCCAACATCGAGCTTGACCGCCCAGCCCGCAATGCCGTCTGGGTAGAACTGCGCGTCCCACGAGGCGTAGAGCGAGTTGGTGACGTAGACGCGCCGGCCGTCGCGGCTGACTTCGACCATCTGCGGCCCGCCGTTCAGCGCCTCAGCGGATGCCGGATGGGACGCACGGCGAACGATGCCACCCAGATGGACCGAGCCGGTCAGCTTCGGGTTGAACGGGTCGGAGACGTCGTACTGCTGGAACTCACCAGTCCCCCAGCACGAAACGTACAGGAAGCGGTCGTCGAGCGAGAGGTTGATGTCGGTGATCAGCGGCGGTACGGCTCCAAAGCCCTTGAGCAGCGGTGGCAATAGCTCGGGGTCGGCCGGCTCGGCCGGCACCTCGATCACCTTGCGAATCTTCCAGGTGTCTCCCTCGTGATACCAGAGCCAGACCGAGGCCGAGAGATTCTCCAGGCTCGTCACGACGCCGACGAATCCGTAGGTGCTGCGCGGATCGTGGGCTGGCCGCAGTTCGAGCACCATCTGCTGCTCGGCGCCGAGGTCGAGCGCCTGCAGGTGGCGGCGCTTGCGCAGGTCCCAGATGTGGAGATGATGCCCGTATGCACCACTCAGCAGCAGTTCGGGGTTCACGCCGTCCTCGACCATGTTCGGCGTACCCCACTCGCTGGTGATCATTGTGTCGTGGCCGAGGTGCCACCAGAAGTCGTAGGCGAACTGCTGTGGCCCACGGTCTTTCTCCCAGGCACCCTCGACTTCAAACGTTTGATGGTTCATCAGGAACACGCCGCCCGGCCCGTTGCCGTCCGGCGCGCCGAGCGCGCTCACGTAGATCGCGTCAGGGCCGCAGTGGGTGGTGTGGGGTCGGCTGTAACCGCTCTTGCGCTGCAGTTCGTCCGGCTCAATCGTCTTGACGATGCGCGGCTGACGTGGATCCGGCTTGGTGTCGACGATGTACATGCGTGACGACTTAAGCCCCGGAACGAGCAGAAAGCGTCGCTCGATGTGTGGATGTGGCATCGTGGGGCAGAGTGCAGCGCTGCACGCATTCCAGCCGAAGTGGTGCAGTTCGTCGCCAGTGTTGGGCAGCGTGAGTTGGCCGACCGACTGGCCGTACTGCGGCGAGTCCGGGTTGACGTCCAGGACGACGAGGGCGTCTGGCTGCCTGCCATCGGGATCGATCGCGGCAACATAGGACAACTCTTCCGGTGGTGCGTCCATCGCCGCCCGGGGCGAGGTGTAGAACGTTGGATCTGGAACCCAGGTGCTCATAGCAGCATACCTCCTGTACGTACGTTCGTTGCAGGTTCGAACGTGGCAACGATCTGATGCCCGGCGTGGTCGTTCTCGACCGTGGCTCTAGACTAGGGGGCCGGACTGCATCTCGGTACGTACGAATGTTGGTATCGGGCTACCGTCAAATGCAGGTAATTCGGCTGGAGACCCGGGTGCGTTACTGGTGTCGCCGTTGTTACTACGGAGTGAGCCAGGTTATCCGTGTGAGAAGCGATCAGTGGTGATGGTGTCTCAAGGAAGAAGTCCGAGTTCGCGGGCACGGGCGAGAGCCTGGGTGCGACTGCCGACGCCCAGCTTGCTGTAGAGCTGATGGCTATACGATCGGATCGTGTTTTCTGACAGAAAGAGTTCGTCGGCGATCTCACGGTTAGTGTGTCCGGCGGCGATCAACCGCAGGACTGCCAGCTCGCGTGCTGTCAGCGACTCGATGAGGGTTCCTGCTGCTGTTGGAGTTGCTGGCGTGGGTGTGGCTTCGGTCCATGGTTCTGTTCGAGCCGGCCCGGTCTGTGTGGTTGCCAATGGTGCGGTAAGCAATGGAATCAGCGTGGTTGCCATACGAGCGGGATCGGCGTCGCGGCTCTGCTCGACAATTGCAGCGTACTCCTCTGATGGGAGCACGTTTGCGACGGCAGTGAGCATTCGTCGGGCGCGGGCGCGAGTGTCTCGATCGCTTGCCGGATGGGCCTCGGCGATCGCGAGCGGCCCTGCGGCTTCGGCCGGTCGACCCGTCTGGAGCAGCCAGTCTCCGGTGCTCGCCAGGAAGGTGAGGAGGAGGCGCATCATGCGCACCTCAGCCATCAGACTCAATCCATCTGCGAAGTGTTGACCCGCTCTGGCAAAGTCACCGGCGCTGCAGGCCATCATTCCCATGCCATTGAGGGCGTTGGCAGTGGTGATGTTGTCGCCGACGCTCCCGGCGATCTCCAGGCTGCGGTGATACAGCAGTTCCGCCTCCTCCAGATCACCCTCCAGAACGGCAACCCTGGCAAGGTGGGTAAGACCGGTGCACGTCCCTTCGGGATCGCCGAGCTCTTCCCGGATGTCGTAGCTGGCCTGATAGTGATGTCGAGCGTCGGCATAATCCTCGCGTGCGACGGCGACATGACCCTGCAGGTTGTGACCGTAGGCCAGAATCCAGCGGTCCCCGACAGCGCGTGCCGCATCCGAGCAGCGCTGAGCGTACTCGCCCGCAGCATCGGTGTCTTCCTGCCAGAGGTTTGCGGCTGCCCGCACCCACCAGGCAAATGGCAGGTTGCCAGGCCGCTCGTTGACCAGATTGCGTTCGATTGCCTCCGCGCTGAGCCGGGCGGCGTCGGAGTATCCACCATCGACCAGGAACAGGAGCGCCCGCCACAGCGAAGGATCGGTCATCTGTCCTGGAGGTGGTGGACCGCTCAAACGGGCATAGCGTGCTTCAGCTTCCTCAAGCGCAGTACGCATGGCGGGTAACTGCGCCAGTCGGTGGTTGAGCCGGACGATGTCGATCAGCATGGCCGCGATGGCGCGGTCAACGTCGGGAAATGGGGCGGCAGCTCGCAGCGCTTGCAGTCCTTCCTCGAGCAGCGCCAACCCCTCCCGGTAGAGGGCGCGGAAGTCGAAGAACAGGGTCATCGTATGAGCGGCCTGGGCGATCGCTTCGATGTCGCCGGCGACCGCTGCGCCATGCCAGGCCGCCCGGATATTGTCCAGCTCGCTCGCGATTTCGGTGATCGCCTCACGCTGCGCCCCGCCAGTGATCGAGTTGAAACGGTTTATGACGAACCCAAGGTAATACGCCCGGTGTGCTGCGCTGGCACGCGACGCGTATTCTGGAGAGGCGTGTAAACGTTCGTCCGCGTACTGGCGCAGAAGATCGTGCAGTTGGAAGCGCCCATCCAGGTCGCGGCGCACCAGCGACTTGTCGAGCAGAGATGACAGCAGGGGAAGCGTCGCCTCGGCTACCTGTTCGGCTGCCTCGCGGCTGAACCCGCCGCGGAAGACGGCCAGCCGCTGGAACACATGCCGCTCGTCATCGATCAGCAACGCCCATGAGTGGTCGAATGCGGCCTGCATACTGCGGTGACGCGCCGGCACGTTTCGTAGACCGGTCGCAAGAAAGGCGATGTTGCTCTCGATTTCATCGGCAATCGCGGTACACGACAGAGTCTTCACCCATGCTGCCGCAAGTTCGAGTGCCAGGGGAAGCCCTTCCGTGATTCGGCAGAGTTGGAGGACACCGTCGCGTTCCATCTCGAACGAGAAATCGGGCCGCACCTGCTGCGCGCGCTCGACGAAGAGCCTGACGGCGTCGGACTGGCCGGCATCATTGACGTCGCCGGCGGGGACCATGAGTCCCGCGAGTGGATAGCGCCACTCTTCGCTGAGGTTGAGAGCTTCGCGGGAGGTGACTAGGACACGAAGGCGTTGAGCCTCGGCCAGCAACTCGCCGAGCCAGAGCGACTCTCCCAGCAGGTGCTCGAAGTTATCCATTATGAGCAGCTTCTGCTCCGACCGCAGGAATCGTGCGACCTGGTCCCGCGCGTCGACCTGGCCAGACAGGGAGCATCCGATCTCGCTGGCGATGACCGGTGCGATCGGTTCAGTCGGGGTGACCGATAGCAGTGAGACAAAAGCGATTCCGTCCGCGAACCTCTCGCGAACCGCGTCGGCGGCCTCGATTGCGAGCCGGGTCTTGCCGATACCGCCCGGTCCGATGACGGTCACCAGGCGACAGTTGGGGGAAACGAGCAGTTCCGTCAGTTCGGATAGTTCCAGTGCTCGCCCGATGAAGTTTGTCTGGCGTGCAGGCAGATCGTGCCGCGGCAGTGGCCGGGCATTGGTGCCACGGGCGCGGAGCGATTCGGCGGATTGCTCGGCGCGGCCCGCGCTCGCCGGGCCCTGCGGTGCCATCGCTGTCCCACCGTCCTGCTAACCGGTTAGTGCCATGTTACACCAGCGGCTCGTGAACCGATAGTAGCCGGTTGGCAGTGGGTGCGCGTCATCGTTTTGCATGGTCATGGTTGTCTGAGCATCGCGTATGCTGTGCGAACCGTGGTAGTCATGCAGCGAACCGGGAGCAGGCGATGACAGGTGAACCACCGAGTGGCGGGCGATTGTCCGAGATTGAAGCCGAGTTCCACCAGTGGCGCCAGGCGCATCCAGGCGCCACGTTGACCGACTTGGAGGTGGAGTTGCACCGACGGTTGCGGGCAGGACAGACCCGGTTGCTGGGCGATGTGGCGGGATTGACGCCCCCTGCACCACCGGTCTGTCCGGACTGTG
>Ga0190275_10003407_pt1 | contig 11341 bp, 8 predicted proteins | sample Popmic550T_FD_133745 | JGI IMG/M metagenome (GOLD analysis project Ga0190275, IMG submission 133745) | Populus adjacent soil microbial communities from riparian zone of Yellowstone River, Montana, USA - 550 T | ecosystem: Environmental > Terrestrial > Soil > Riparian zone > Trees stand | place... | reverse complement strand
GGTAGGCGTCGGCCAGCAGGCCCAGCGCGGTGCCGGTCGCCGCCCGGGCCCGATCGTCGGCGCCCATCGAGCCGCTCAGGTCGACGCACAGGACGATGGTGCGGCGCTTGGCCGCGACCGTGACCTGGGACCGCAGGTCGTCCCGGGTCAGCGTGGCCCCCGGGTCGACGGCGCGCCGCCCGGCCAGCGCCCGCGCGGTCGGCGCCACGGCCACGACCCGCCCGTCGCCGACCGGGGCGTCGCGGACGAACCGGCCGCGGGCCGCCTCGACCCGGTCCGGCGGCGGCGCCGGCGTGGACCTCGGGCTGCCGAGGACGAGCGGACGCTCCCCCGCCGGGCCGGGCGGGCGCGCCGGGTCCGGACCACCGCGCGTGTCCCCGTCCGGGTCCGCGGCGTCCGGCATGGCAGGGTCCGACGCGTCGTCGGCCTCGCCCTCCCCGTTCGGCCCCGGCTCAGGCTGGTCGTCGCCCAACACACCGTCGAGCGCGCGGTCGAGCTCGTCGGGCGGCAGGGTCGGCGGGTCGAACGGGCCCCGTCGGCTGCGGTGGGCCAGGGCGAGGGGCGCGATGCGCCGCAGGTCGGACGGTGTGGCCACCGGACGCCCCTCCAGTCCGGCGAGGGCGCCGGCGGCCCGGCACAACGTGAGGTCGGCCCGCAACCCCTCGGCGCCGACCTCGACCGCCAGCCGGGCGGCGGCGTCGAGCACGTCGAGGGTCATCGCCGCGGGCCGGGCGGTCGCCAACCGATCGGCGTCGCCGACGGCCTCGACGTGCGCCGCCGCCTCCGGCACCGGCAGGCCGTCGCCGTCGACGAGCGGGTGGTCGTCGAAGGCCAACCGGCGCCGCAGCGCCTCGACCCGCGCGTCGATGTCGGCCGGCGCCGTCATCTCCACGCAGAAGCCGAACCGGTCGAGGAGCTGCGGGCGGAGCTCGCCCTCCTCGGGGTTCATGGACCCCACCAGGACGAACCGCGCCGGGTGGCGCTCGGAGACGCCGTCCCGCTCGACGACGTTCTCGCCCGACACGCTGACGTCGAGCAGGGTGTCCACGAGGTGGTCGGCGAGCAGGTTGATCTCGTCCACGTACAGCACCCCGCCGTGGGCGTCGGCCAGCAGTCCCGGCCGGAAGCGGAAGCCCTCGCCGGTCAGCGCCGCCTCGGTGTCGAGGGTGCCCACCAGGCGGTCCTCGGTCGTGCCGAGCGGCAGCTCCACGAACGGCGCGCCGCCGAGGAGCCCGGCGAGCCCGCGGGCGAGCGTCGTCTTGGCCGAGCCCTTGTCGCCCCGCAGCAACACACCGCCGATGCGGGGGTCGACGGCCACAAGCGCCAGCGCCAACTTGGCGTCGTCCTGGCCGACCACGGCCGAGAAGGGGAACGGCTTGGCGCTCACCGGGCCTCCTCCCAGCCCTCGGCCTCCAGCACCGCGGCGACCAGCGCCTGGCGGGCGGCCGGCGTGGCGTCCCACAGGTCGCGGTCGTCGGCCTCCAGCAGCCGCTCGGCGATCGAGCGCAGCGCCCAGGGGTTGGACTCGGCGAAGAACGCCCGCATCGCCGGGTCGGCGACGTACGCCTGGGTGACCCGCTCGTACATCCAGTCCTCGACGACATGGGCGGTGGCGTCGTAGCCGAACAGGTAGTCGACCGTGGCCGCCAGCTCGAACGCGCCCTTGTAGCCGTGGCGGCGCATGCTCTCGATCCAGCGGGGGTTGAGCACCCGGCTGCGCACGACCCGGGCCGCCTCCTCCTTCAACGACCGCACCCGTGGATGCGCCGGGTCGGAGGTGTCGCCGAACCAGGCGGCGGGCGCCTCGCCCCGCAGCGACCGTACGGCGGCGACCATGCCGCCGTGGTCCTGCAGATAGTCGTCGGAGTCGAAGATGTCGTGCTCGCGGTTGTCCTGGTTCTTGATGGCGATCTCGATGGCGCCGAAGCGGCGCCGCATCGCCTGGGGGTCGGCCGCGCCCCGCTGACGGCCGCCGTAGGCGAAGCCCGACCAGGCCAGGTACACCTCGGCGAGGTCGGCGTCGGTGTGCCACGACCGTTGCTCGAGCACCGCCAGGATGCCCGATCCGTAGCCGCCCGGCGGCGGCCCCCACAAGCGCGAGTCGGCGGTGCCCGCCGCCCGCACCGGGTTGTCGGCCGACGCCTCGTCGAGGGCGCCGACGAGCTGCACGGCATCGTCGACCAGGTCGACCACGTGGGGGAACGCGTCGCGGAAGAAGCCGCTGATGCGCAGGGTGACGTCGACCCGGGGACGGCCCAGCTCGGCCAGGGGGATGACCTCGAGCCCCGTGACCCGCTGGCTCTCGGGGTTCCACCGCGGCCGCACACCGAGCAGGGCCAGCGCCTCGGCGACGTCGTCGCCGGCGGTGCGCATGGCCGCCGTGCCCCACAGCACCAGGCCGACCGTGCGGGGATGGGTGCCGGTCTCGTCCAGGTGACGCTCGACCACGCGGTCGGCCAGCGCCCGGCCGACGTCCCAGGCCAGTGGGGAGGGGATGGCCTTGGGGTCGACCGAGTAGAAGTTGCGGCCGGTCGGCAGCACGTGGGCGCCACCCCGGCTCGGTGCGCCACTCGGCCCGGCGGGCACGTGCCGGCCGGCCAGCCCCCCGAGCAGGTTGCCGATCTCGTCGGGGGTCCGGCGCAGCGCGGGCACCAGCCGGTCGGCGACCCAGCGCAGCGTGGCATCGCCGCCGGGCCCGACCCGCCACTCGTCCCGGGCCAGGGCCTCGACCCGCCGGCGACACTCGGCCTCGACACCGTCGATGTCTACCCGCCCCGCGGTGTCGAGCTCGACGCCCAGCTCGGCGGCGACCGTGGCCCGCAGCGACGGCGCGCCCACCTGGGGCAGCCGGGTGACGGACAGGACGGTGTCGACCAGCTGCTCGTCCGCGGGCACCTGTCCCAGCACGTGGAGGCCACCCCGGATCTGCGCGTCCTTGAGCGCGCAGAGGTAGCCGTCGACGTGCAGCAGGATGTCGTCGAACTCGCCGTCGTCCGGACGGGCGTCGTCGAGGTCGAGGTCGCGGTGGATCTCGGCCTGCACGAGCAGGTCCCAGACCCGGGCCCGCAGAGCCGGCAGCTTGTCGGGGTCCATCGCCTGCACCTGGGCGTAGGCGTCGAGTGCCTGTTCGAGGCGCGCCAGGTCGTCGTAGGTGTCGGCCCGGGTGAGCGGCGGCGGTAGGTGATCGACGACGACCGCGTGGGTGCGCCGCTTGGCCTGGGCGCCCTCACCCGGGTCGTTGACCACGAACGGGTAGAAGAACGGCAGGTCCGCGATGGCGGCATCGGGGAAGCAGCCGGCGCCGGGCGCCAGCGCCTTGCCGGGCAGCCATTCGAGGGTGCCGTGCTTGCCCAGGTGAACGACCGCGTCGGCCCCCCACCCGCCCTCGTCGCGGGAGGTGGCCAGCCACCGGTAGAAGGCGAGGTAGTGGTGCGGGGGCGGCAGGTCCGGGGCGTGGTAGGTGGCGATCGGGTCCGCCCCGAACCCGCGGGGCGGCTGGATCGTGACCAGGACGTTGCCGAGGTCGATCCCGGGGAAGTGCAGGTGGTCGCCGCGCACGTACACCTCGCCGGGCGGCGGCCCCCACAGCCCTTCGACGTCGGCCCGTGCCTCCTCGGGCAGCGTGGCGAACCAGGCGGCGTAGGCGGCGGTCGGCAGCCTCCCGGCCGCCAGGCGAACCTGGACGTCGTCCAGGGCGGCGCGGTCGTAGGTGAATCCGGCGGCCAGCTCGGCCATCAGCTTGTCGCCGTCGGCGGGCAGACGTCCCACCGCGTAGCCGCCCGCGGCGAGCGCGGCGAGCAGCCGCACGGCCGATGCCGGCGTGTCGAGGCCGACGGCGTTGCCCAGCCGGGCCCTGCTGGTGGGATAGGCCGACAGCACCAGCGCGACGCGCCGCTGCTGCGCCGGGATGCGGCCGAGGCGAGCTGTGCCCACGGCCAGGCGCGCCAGGCGGGCGGTGCGCTCGGGGTCGGCACGGGTGGCCACGATCTCGCCACCCGGCATGTCGCTGTCGTCGACCACCTCCTTGAACGCGTAGGTGGGGCCGATGACCCGGCCGTCGAACTCGGGGATGGCCACGCCCGTGGCGACGTCGAAGGGCGACAGTCCCGCGTCGTCCGCGGCCCACGCCGCCCGCGACCGGCTGGTCGCCGGCGCCTGGATGACGGGAACGGTGAGGTCGTCCGCGCCGGGCACCGACCAGCCCTCGCCGTCCTCCCCGGGCGAGCCGGCGGCCAGCGTCGAGGTGACGATGGCGTCGGCGCCGTGCCGACGGCACAGCGCCAGGGCGGGCACCTCGCCGTCGACGTCGCGGCGCAACGAGTAGGTCCACACCGCCATCACGTCGGCGCCGGCCGCCGCGATGGCCTGGCACAGGTCGCGGACGTAGGTCGTGTTCCCGGCGACCAGGTGGGCCCGGTAGAAGATCACCGCCACCAGCGGGCGCCCGGGGTCGCGACGCGCACCGGGCACGCCCAGGCCGGCGCCGTCCCACAGCCCGACGTCGGGCACGGGCGTCGGCGGATCGAAGCCCAGCCCCGTCATCAGCAAGGTGTCGCACAGGAAGCGGACGAGGCTGGCGACGTTGGCCGGCCCCCCGGCGCTGAGGTAGCGGTGGGCCTCGTGCGCCACGCCGGCGGGCACGGTGGACGCGGCGACCATGGCAGCGTCCGGACGGTCCTCGCCACCGGCGGCCACCAGAGGCACGTTGCGGGCGCGACAGGCGGCGCGCAGCTCGGCGAATGGGCCCTTCCAGGCGTCGACCCCTCCCAGCAGCCGCACCACGACGACGTCGACCCCGTCGAGCGCCGGTGGCCCCTCGACCCGATCCGGGTGGAACCACCGCACGGGGCCGGCCTCGGCGGGCAGGTCGTCGACCACCGACCGCAGGGCCAGCAGGTCGGTGTCGGCGTTCGAGGCGAAGAGGATCACGGCGCGCCCCCGTCGACGCGCTCGCCCGCCCGGGGGCCGGGCGACGCGGTGGCGGTGACGCGATCGAGCAGCCCGATCGCCGTGGTCACCGGCGTGCGAACGCCGGGTCGCCGGCGTCCGCTCCCACCGGGATCGGCTCGCCCATCTCGGAACCGCTGAGCCGCGCCAGCGCCCAGCCGAGTCCCAGGCCGATCGCCGCCCACAGCAGCGCCAGCCCGCCGAGCGAGCGGATGCGGAAGTCCCACACCAGCTGGGCCGGCACCGCCGCGTCGATCGCATCGGGCGAGGCGGGCATGGCCGCCAGCAGCACGCCGTAGCCGGCCGCGGTGACGGCCGCCACCGCCACCAGGTGGGTGGGGCGGTCGAGCCGCGACCGCAACCGTCCCGACAGGTGCACCAGCGCCACGGCGAGCCCCACCGACAGGACGAGCAGCGCCAGGTACTGGACGGTGCGCTGGTCGACCGTGTCGGGATCGCCGACGGCGGGCGGGTTGGCGGGGTACTTGAGCGCCGGGACCAGCGCGACGGTGCCGAACGCGACCGCCGCCAACCACACGACCCGCCCGAGCTCGGACTGGTGCGGGAGCCGGTGGCGCACCGACGCCAGGACGGTGGCGAAGATGACCGCGACGATGACGGCGTAGATGGCCGTCGCCGCCATGCCGCCGCCGACCTGCGTGCCGCGCGAGAACAGGGCGTCGTCGCCGTGGCTGTGCCCGTCGGCGGCGACCTCGGCCCCCGCGACGGACTCCTCGAGGGCGATGGCGCTGTCGATGGTGGGCTCGACCACCACCAGCGTGTACAGCGCGAGCAGCACTCCGGCCACCAGACCGGCCGCCAGGGCGCGCCTCAGCAGCGTGCCGTAGGTGATGCGCATGGGGTGCTGCTCAGTGGCAGGGAACGCCGAGCGCGTGCCGGCCGTCGTGGAACAGCTCGTGCAGCGACTCCCAGGAGTTGGCGAGCAGCGCGCCGTTCTCCTGGAGGATCAGGTAGACGATCGCCAGTCCGAAGGCCACCGCCACCCAGGCGGCGGCGGGAACGCGGATCTGCTCGGTGGCAGGCGACGGCAAGGTGACTGCGGCCATGTCCTTCTCCATCCTCGTGGTGTCGACGGCTTGGTGGTCTCCTGGCTCCCAGATCACCGCTCACCTCCGCCTTCCAGCCCCAGGGCCGTGGCGAGTTGGAGGATCGCTTCCTGGTCACAGTTGCGGGACAGCCCCGGATTTCCACCGGTGTTCCCCCCAAGCAGCGGCGACCGTAGCATGCGCCGCTGCGCCCGTACGCCGGGGTCGGCCCCGGTCACGCCGCCGCTATCGTCCGCCGCATGGTCGTTCATGCGCACGCCGATCGCGGGACGCATCCGCGGGCGTCGCATGCCGAGGACAGGACGGTGCCGTGACCCTGATGACCGCCCGCGGGCCGCTGGGGCACGATCCCGCGGGCCGGTTCTGGCCGCCGATCCCCACCGGTGTCGTCTACGTCGAGCCGCATCCCCGACGCATCGAGGCGGTCCGGGGCGGGCGCACCGTCGTCGACACCGAGTCGGCGCTGATGGTCCACCGGCCGGGCCGGCCGACGTCCTACGCCTTCCCGGACGGCACCGTGGGCGACCTGCCGCACGAGCCCGTGCCGGAGGCGCCCGGTTACGTGCACGTGCCCTGGGATGCGGTCGACACCTGGTACGAGGAGGGCCGTCGTCTCGTCCACTACCCGCCCAACCCCTACCACCGGGTCGACTGCCGCCCCACGCGCCGCCGCCTGCAGGTCAGCGTCGGTGGCGTCGTGCTGGTCGACACCGACGACACCATCGCGCTGTTCGAGACCGCCATCGAGCCGCGGTTGTACGTCGCCCCGTCGTCGGTGCGGACCGACCTGCTGCGCCGCACCACCACCTCGACCTACTGCAACTACAAGGGCGAGGCGACCTACTGGGCCGTCGTCGGCGACGCGGTCGTCGACGACGTGGCGTGGAGCTACGAGGACCCGCTGCCCGAGAGCGCGCCGATCAGGGGCTGCCTCAGCTTCGACCCCGCCAAGGCCGACGTCGTCGCCGACCTCCCGTCGATCGGTACGCTCCTCCCCTGAACGTCCCGCCTGACCCTTCCGGCGCTGCTGCGTTGCGCCGGGCGCAACAGACCGATGCCGGAACGGCCTCGTCCCACCCGCCGGCAGCGTCGGATGAGCGAGCGTTCGCATACCCTGGCGCATGCCTCCGGACCCCGTCCGCCCCTCCCCCGCTCCCCCCGCGCCCGCGGGCGGAGCCGAGGCCGCCTCGTGACGGCCCCGCTCGCGGGTGTCCGCATCGTCGAGGTGGCCACCCACGTGTTCGTCCCCATGGTCGGGGCGCTCCTCGCCGAGTGGGGTGCCAGCGTGGTCAAGGTCGAGCACCCGGCCACCGGCGACCCCTACCGGGGACTGGTCACGGCCGGCCTGCACACGTTGCACGACGGCGCCGACCCCTTCTTCCAGGCGGCCAACCGCGCCAAGCGCTCGGTCGGCATCGACCTGGCCGCACCCTCGGGCCGGGCCCTGCTGGGCCGCCTGCTGGCGGACGCCGACGTCTTCACGACCAACCTGCGGCCGGCCGCCCGGCGGCGGCTCGGCATCGAGGTCGACGACGTGCGGGCCGACAACCCGTCGGCCGTGTACGTCCGTGGTTCGGCTTTCGGCGACCGCGGCCCCGATGCCGAGCGGGGCGCCTACGACACCGGCGCGTACTGGGCCCGTTCCGGCATGCAGGCCCTGTTCACCGCCCCCGACGCGCCCTGGCCGGCGCCGACCCGTCCCGCCTTCGGCGACGTCGCCGCCGCCCTCGCCCTCGCCGCCGGCGTCACCACCGCGTTGTACCGGCGGGCCGTCACCGGCGAGACCAGCGTGGTCGAGTCGTCGCTGCTGGCGGCGGGCCTGTGGCAGGTCCAGAACGACGTGGTCAACGCCCGCCTCGGTGACGACACCCACGCGCGCCGGCCCGACCGGTACGCCACGTGGAACCCGCTGATGCTCCCCTACCGCACCGCGGACGGCCGGTTCGTGGTGCTGATGGCACTCTCGCCCGACAGGCACTGGGCGTCGCTGTGCTCGCTCATCGGGCGCCCCGAGCTCGCCGACGACCCGCGCTTCGCCGACCTCGAGGGCCGGCGCCGCCACGCCCGGGCCTGCGTGGAGCTGCTCGAGGCCGCCTTCGCCGAGCGGACGCTGGCGTCGTGGCGCCCGGTGCTCGACGGCTTCGCCGGCGAGTGGACGGTCGTGCAGGAGCCCCACGAGGTCCACGACGACCCGCAGGTCCGCGCCAACGGCTACGTCGCCGCCGTGGACACCGGGAGCGGCACCGGGTCACGGCTGCCTATGGTGACGGCCCCGGTGCAGTTCGACGGCGTGCCCGGGGCGCCGACGCGGGCCCCGGAGGCCGGCGAGCACACCGAGGAGGTGCTGGTCGAGCTGGGCATCGGCTGGGACGAGATCGCCACGCTGAAGCGGGACGGCGTCATCACCTGAGCATCGGCCCCATGCCCGGGCCCGCCCCCAGCGTCGGGCCCGGACGACCGAGGCGGCGTCAGCCGAGCTCGATGGCCCGCTCCGGGCAGTTGCGGACAGCCTCGCGCACCTTGTCCTCGAGGCCGATGGGCACCTCGGCGAGCGTCACCACGGCGTGGCCCTCGTCGTCGAGGTCGAACACCTGGGGACAGATGTCCCAGCACCGGGCATGGCCCTGGCAGCGGTCCTCGTCCACCGAGACCTGCATCAGGCCACCTGGTGGGGAGCGATCGTGGCCGGGTCGGCCGGCGTGAAGTCGTAGACCCGGCAGGCGTTGCCCACGGTGATCTTGTGCTGGACGTCCTCGGGCAGGTCGCCGAGCCACTTGTTGGCGAGCGAGATGGTGTCGGGCCAGGTGGAGTCCGAGTGGGGGTAGTCGCACTCGAGCATGACGTTGTCCTCACCGATGATGTCGAGCAGACGCAGCCCGGCGTGATCCTCGATGAAGGTGCCGAACACGTGGTCCTTGAACAGCTGGCGGATGTCGGTGTCGAGGTCGAACCGGGCCTCGCCCTTCTGCTCGCCCTTCTCGTGCGAGGCGTTCATGTCGATGTCGAACCGGGATGCCCAGAAGCGCTGCTTGTCGATGACCTGCTCGGCCCGCTCGAGGAAGTAGGGCATCCACCCGATCGACCCCTCGGACAGGGCGATCTTGAGGTTCGGGAAGCGGACGAAGTTCCCGCTGAACAGCCAGTCCAGGAGCGTGCCGGCCTGGTTGGCGGCGGCCGAGTAGGCCATGAACGCCAGCGTCGGCATGTCGGGGGACGTGCGGATGAGGTTGGACGACGACCCGACGTGCATCGAGATGACGAAGCCGGTGTCGTTGCACGCCTGCAGCACCGGGTCCCAGAAGTCGGTGTGGATGGAGGGGAGGCCGAGCTTGGTGGGGTTCTCCGAGAAGGCGATCGACTTGGCGCCCCGGGCGGCGGTGCGCTCGATCTCGGCGGCGGCGGCCCGGGGGTCCCACAGCGGGATGATCATCATCGGGATGAACCGGCCGGGGTAGGCGCCGGCGAGGTCGTCGAGGATGAAGTCGTTCCAGGCCTGGACGCAGGCGAGCCCGACCTCCCGGTCCTTCGCCTCGTGGAACACCTGCCCGCAGTACCGCGGGAACGAGGGGAACAGCATCGACGCGAGCACGTTGCCCTGGTCCATGTCGGCCACCCGGGCGGCGGGCTCGTAGCAGCCGGGGCGCATGTCGTCGTAGCTGATCGGCTCGGGCGAGAACTCCTCGCGCGACTTGCCGGCCACCGCGTTGAGGCCGGTGGTCACGATCTGGCGGTCCTCGTACACCCAGAACTCCGAGGTGCCCTCGCGCACGATCCGGGGAGCGATGTCCCGCATCTTGGCCGGGACCCGGTCCTGCCAGAGCCGCGCCGGCTCGATCAGGTGATCGTCGACGGAGATGAACCAGTTGAACGACATCGTTGACCTCCACCGCCGGGCGGCATGGTGAGCGAACGCTCACACATTAGCTGGCGGGACCGAGTGCCGCTCGCACCCCCTCGCCCGGCGCCGATGCGACGCACCCTCCCCCGCGGCCTCCGTATGCTGAGTGAGCCCTCATTCTTCATCCGCGGTCGCCCCCGGTCGACCCCGCCCCAGGAAGCTGCCCATGACCGCCAGCACCACGGACCTCCGAGATGCGGTGCCGCCGGCCGCTCCCCGTCGCCTCATGTCGGGCGTCGAGGCGGTGTGCGAAGCGCTCGTCGTCCGGCGGGCACTGGACGAGCGCGCCGGGCTGGACACGGCGACGTTCGTCTCCGGGTACCCGGGCTCGCCCCTCGGGACGTTCGACATGACGCTCGCGCGCCTCGGCGCCCGGCTGGACGCCAACCGCATCGTCCACCAGCCCGGCCTCAACGAGGAGCTGGCCGCGGCCGCCGTGTGGGGCTCGCAGATGGGCGAGGCCGTGCCCTACGCCGACGCCGACGGCGTGGTCGGCGCCTGGTACGGCAAGGGGCCGGGCCTCGACCGGTGCGGGGACGTGCTCAAGCACGCCAACCTCATGGGCACCGGGCCCTCCGGCGGCGCCGTCCTCTTCGTCGGTGACGACCCGTCGGCCAAGTCGTCGACGCTGCCCTACGACACCAACGCGCCGCTCGCCGACGCCGCCGTCCCGATCCTGGTGCCCGCCGACCAGCAGGACCTGCTCGACCTGGCGGTCGAGGCGTTCCGGCTCAGCCGGGCGTGCGGGTCGTGGGTCGGCGTGCGCATCGTCACCGCCGTGGCCGACGGCATCGGCGCGGTCGACGCCTCGCCGGACCGCCTCGCCGCCGAGGAGGTCGATCTCGCGGTCGACGGCGAACCCTGGCGCCACGAGCCGACGGGCACGATCCTGCGCCCCGACCTCGAAGAGCTGTGGCTCGACCGTCGGCTGCGCGCCGCCCAGGCGTGGGTCGAGGCCCGGGGCCTCGACCGGCGCGCCGGCGCCGAAGGCCACGCGCGCCTCGGCATCGTGTGCGCGGGGCGTACCTACCGGGACGTGCTCGGGGCGCTGGAGGCGTGCGGCGTGGGCGTCGACGACCTCGGCGCCGCCGGCATCCGCATCCTCAAGCTGGCCCTGACCTACCCGGTCGTGCCGGCCACCGTGCGCGCGCTGGCGGACAGCTGCGACGAGGTCCTGATCGTCGAGGAGAAGCGTCCGTTCGTCGAGCAGCAGGTGCGGGCCGTGCTCCACGAGGCGGGGAGCGCCACACCGGTGCGGGGCAAGCGCGACGCGGAGGGCCGGCCGCTGGTCCCCGGCACCGGCGAGCTCACCGCCGAGCGCATCGTCGACGTCGTCGGCCGGATGTTGCCCGACCTCGCACCGGCGCCGGTGCCACCGCCCCGGGGCCGCACCCTGCTCCCGCTGATCGACCTGCCGGCCCGCACCCCC
>Ga0190275_10003406_pt1 | contig 11343 bp, 14 predicted proteins | sample Popmic550T_FD_133745 | JGI IMG/M metagenome (GOLD analysis project Ga0190275, IMG submission 133745) | Populus adjacent soil microbial communities from riparian zone of Yellowstone River, Montana, USA - 550 T | ecosystem: Environmental > Terrestrial > Soil > Riparian zone > Trees stand | place... | reverse complement strand
TGGCGACCATCGACGGCAACGAGGCGACGGCGCACGTCGCCTACCGCCTCAACGAGGTCAGCGCCATCTACCCGATCACGCCGTCCTCGGCCATGGCTGAGCTCGCCGACCAGTGGTCGAGCGAGGGGCAGGAGAACATCTGGGGCAACGTCCCCGAGGTCGTCGAGATGCAGAGCGAGGCGGGTGCCGCCGGCACTGTCCACGGCGCCTTGCAGGCGGGGGCACTCACCACCACGTTCACGGCCTCCCAGGGTTTGATGCTGATAATCTCGAACATGTACAAGATCGCTGGCGAACTGACGTGTGCCGTCTTCCACGTCGCCGCGAGGTCTCTTGCGACCCACGCGCTTTCGATCTTCGGAGACCAGGCCGACGTGATGGCCGTGCGGCCGACCGGCTTCGCCCAGCTCGCCTCCAGCTCGCCGCAGGAGGCCCACGACATGGCCCTCATCGCCCAGGCCGCGACCATGGAGGCGCGGATCCCCTTCGTCCACTTCTTCGACGGCTTCCGCACCTCACACGAGATCAACAAGGTCGCCCTGCTCCCGGACGACGTGCTGCGGGCCATGATCGACGACGACCTCGTCCTCGCCCACCGCCGCCGGGCGCTCAACCCGGACAACCCGTTTATCCGTGGCACCGCCCAGAACCCTGACGTCTACTTCCAGGCGCGCGAGGCGAGCGCGCCGTTCTTCAGGCTTGCGCCTGCTGTCGTCGAGAAAGCAATGGAGCGATTCGGAGTCCTGACCGGGCGGCGCTACAAGTTATTCGACTACTTCGGTGCGCCTGATGCCGAGCGGGCACTCGTCCTAATGGGCTCGGGCGCCGAGACGGCGCGCGAGACGGTTGATTACCTAGCCGAGCGCGGGGAGAAGGTCGGCGTGGTCCAGGTCCACCTGTACAGGCCGTTCTCGGTGGAGCATTTCCTTGCGGCCCTGCCTTCGTCGGCACGCGCGGTCGCGGTGCTCGACCGCACCAAGGAGCCGGGGAGCACCGGCGAGGAACCGACCTTCTACGCGCAGGGCTATTTCGTCTACGACTCGAAGAATTCCGGCTCCAGGACGGTATCGCACTTGCGCTTCGGCTCGCGCCCGATCCGCTCGGCATACCTGATTCAGGCAGCCAACTTTGTGGGCTGCCACCAGTTCGCCTTTATCCATGACATAGACGTCCTGGCAAATGCGGCCCAAGGGGCGACCATCCTGCTCAACAGCCCGCACGGGCCGGAGGAAGTCTGGGACCACCTGCCACAACTCGCGCAGGATCGCATCCTGGAGAAGAACCTCAAGCTCTACGTAATAGACGGCAACCGGGTCGCGCGCGAGACCGGCATGGGGGCGCGGACCAACACGATTATGCAGACCTGCTTTTTCGCCATCTCCGGTGTCCTTCCGCGGGAGGAGGCCATCAGGAAGATCAAGAAGTCCATCGAGAAGACCTACAGCAAGAAAGGCGAGGAGGTAGTCCGCAAGAACTTCGAGGCGGTGGACCACACCCTCGCCCACCTGCACGAGGCCGAGATCCCCGAGCAGGTGACGACCGGGCTCGGGATGAGGGAGGTCGTCCCGGCCGAGGCCCCGGAGTTCGTGCGGGACGTGACGGCGATGATGATGGCAGGCCGCGGCGACGAGTTGGCGGTCAGCGCCTTGCCGGCGGACGGGATGTTTCCGAGCGGGACGGCGAAGTGGGAGAAGCGTGGTATTTCCGAGCAAGTGCCGATATGGGACCCGGATATCTGCATTCAGTGCGGCAACTGCAGCTTTGTCTGCCCGCACTCGGTGATCCGCTCGAAGGTCTACCATCAGGATCATCTGGAGGGCGCTCCCGAAGGCTTCAAGTCCGCGCCCATAGACATCCGCGGCTTCTCCGAGACCCGCTACACCCTGTAGCTCTCCGTCGAGGACTGCACCGGCTGCACACTGTGTGTCGAGGTGTGCCCGGCGAAGAGCAAAGAGGAGACCGGCAGGAAAGCCATCAACATGGGGCCAAAAGCGCCCATTGGAGCATCCGAGGCAGAAAACCTGCGGTTCTTCGAGACGCTGCCGGTCAACGACCGCTCGCGGGTGGACTTCTCCACCGTGCGCGGGGTTCAGTTCCTGGAGCCTCTGTTCGAGTTCTCCGGGGCCTGCGCCGGCTGCGGCGAGACACCCTACCTCAAGCTGCTCTCCCAGTTGTTCGGCGACCGGCTGCTCGTTGCCAACGCTACCGGCTGCTCCTCGATCTACGGTGGCAACCTGCCGACGACGCGGTGAACGGCGAGGGCCGCGGCCCCGCCTGGTCCAACTCCCTCTTCGAGGACAACGCCGAGTTCGGCTTCGGCATGCGGCTCGCCGCCGACCAGCTCCTCGCCGAGGCTGCCCGGCTCCTCAGGATTCTAGAGGAGGACGCTAGCTCGGATCTAGTGGACGAGATCCTCGCGGCCGACCAGCGCACCGAGGCCCGCATCCGGCGCCAGCGCGAACTAGTAGCCGAGCTCAGGCAGCGGCTCGTAGGGTCGGGGAAGCGGGCTTTGGCGAAGCAACTGCTCTCGGTCGCCGACCACTTCGTCCGGCGAAGCGTCTGGATCGTCGGGGGCGACGGGTGGGCCTACGACATCGGGGCCGGCGGCGTCGATCACGTGCTGGCGAGCGGGCGCGACATGAACGTGCTCAGCTCGAGCACTCGACGAGCGTATGCGCGGGTACCCACAGGTTGTCTCCTGCGCCCTGCGAGCCGCCTCAACCGAGTCAGCCGACCCGCCGGTGGCGACGAGAATCGTGGTCGGTAGGTCGCTCATCGCTTCGTCCTCCTTTGCGTCTGGTTGATCAAGCTTGCCGTATTGCACTCTGCCGCTCCCCGAATTCACCCTCGTAGATGACCAGGGATTTCATCGCTGCTGACCTCCTGTCGCTCGCTTCGCTCGGGACAGGGCAAAGGACCCTGTTCCGAACCCTTCCCAGAGCATGATATGGGTGGACGGCCCATACGGCATGAGCAAGATGAGTCATTATCTTGGTCAAAGTTCCTGCTTCTCTGGGAGACCTAGAGCAAGCTGGCGGTGCGCCCAATATTATCGCCTTAGCGATCTCGGCCCTCACGCTTGAAGACATGGCGGGATGATTCTCCCACTGCGGCCACCACCCACGGGATCAATACTCATGAACACCACTCTCAGAAGTGGGAGGGCCGAGATCTTCTATGGAGACTCCGGCGCTTTCATGCCTGAACCACCAATACGTATGGGCTGCATGGGGTTTCGCTTAGTGGCATCATGTAGCTGAGGGCAAAATGGGAGCGAGGAGGCAGCAAGACATGAGCATCTTTCCGACGAAGATCCTTCTAGCCACCGACGGCTCCGAAGACGCCGAGATGGCCGCCACCACCGCCATCAACTTAGCAAATAATACTCACTCTGAGCTGCACATCCTGAGCGTCGGTGGCGGTTATCCCGCTTATGACGTTCGCGTCCCGGAGGTAGCCGAAGACCTCCGGCGACAGGCTCAGGACATACTCGATGATCAGGTAGAGAAGATCGAGCGGGCCGGAGGGGAGGTTGCGCAGGCGCACCTGAGGCTGGCCGAAGGCCACCCAGGCTTCGAACACCACCCCTCAGACGATATAGTGCGTCTTGCCGAAGAGATAGCAGCGGGTCTGATCGTCGTGGGCAGCCGAGGGCTTGGGGGCATAAGGCGAGCGTTGATGGGTAGTGTCTCAGATTCGGTCGTACGTCATGCTCACTGCCCGGTGATGGTGGTGCGCGGGGAACCAGTTTCCTTACCTACCAAGATCTTAGTGGCCACCGATCGTTCCAGGGAAGCTAAGCTGGCCACCTCCACCGCCGCCGACCTTGCCAGAAGTACTGGCTCCGACCTACATGTAGGCAGCGTCTTTCCCGCCTCTGCCTACGCACACCACTACTACGAAGACCACTTCCCAGAAGCGGCCGAAAGGTTGCGGCGTGAAGCTCGAGAGGAACGCCAAGAGATGCTTGATGAGCAGGTCGATCGTGTCCAAGAGGCTGGGGGGGATGTCGCGCAGACGCACATCAGAACAGGAGAGACGGCCGATGAGATCGTCACCCTGGCCGAGGAGATGGGAGCTGGTCTCATAGTGATGGGTAGCAAAGGACTTGGCGGGATTAGGAGGACGTTGATGGGAAGCGTCTCCGCAGCGGTCGTCGCTCACGCTCACTGCCCCGTTATGGTTGTGCGTCCGGAGAAGGAACGTTCAGTCGAACACGATGAGGACTTCCTTACCTAAAGGTCTGTACCGAACACTTGCATGCTGAAACCGTGAACCCCGACGAGCAGCCCGAGGGCGGCTGAAATCAAGCCTGAATGGCGACGCCTCCCTGATCACGACGTATCAATTATCTAGTCAGGATTGATCATGTTTCCTTCCACACCATTGTTGGTGGCGTGTCCGAGGCGGATAATGGAATCGAACAAGGAGGCGAAACATGAAGGCGCACGCAATCGAGAACCTCGTTACGTTCCGGGACGACTGCCCGATCTGGGAGCGGGTATTTACCGTGAACCCTCTAGTCTTGATCGGGACGCAGGAGAGGGACGGAGGATATAACCTCGCCCCCAAGCACATGGCGTTCCCGATGGGCTGGGAGAACTACTTCGGCTTCGTCTGCACGCCGCGCCACTTCACCTACCACAACGCGAGACGGGAAGGCGTGTTCACGGTCAGTTACCCCCGACCTACGCAGGTGGTGTTGGCGAGTCTTGCCGCCTCCCCGCGCGAGGACGACGGCGCCAAGCCCTCTCTCAGCGCCCTGCCGACCTTCCCGGCGAGCGAGGTGGATGGGGTCTTCATCAGGGAGGGTTACCTGTTCCTCGAGTGCGTTCTGGACAGGATCGTGGACGATTTCGGGGAGAACAGCCTCGTCACGGGCCGCATCGTGGCGGCGCACGTCCATCGGGACTACCTTCGCGTCTTTGAGAGAGACGACCAGGACCTGATCCACGACTCACCCCTTCTGGCGTACCTGAGCCCGGGGCGTTACGCATCCATAGGCGAGAATTACTCCTTTCCTTTCCCGGCCGGATTCATGCGGTAGGGGTATGAACGCAGCGCACAGAGTACTGCGTTACCTCTCCCAACACCGGTGGGCGCTGGTTGGGCTCCTGGAACGTCTCGCGCTCGCGGAGTCTCCCTCGACCGATTCGCGGGCCCAGGGCGAGGTGCTGGGCATCATCTCTGAAGCCCTCACCGATATGGATTTCTCGGTGCACCGTATCCCGGGAAGAAGCAGTGGAGGCCATCTGTACGCGAGACCCGCCGAGCGCGAGCGCCATTCGCCGGCGCAGCTCCTGCTCGGGCACTGCGACACCGTCTGGCCACTGGGGACGCTGGAGGAGATGCCGGTCGAGATAAAGGATGGTGTCATCACTGGCCCCGGCGTCTACGACATGAAGGGCGGCCTGGCCCAGTCAATCTTCGCGCTGCGCGCTCTGCGGGAACTCGGCCTGGAGCCCCGGTGCACCCCGATCGTCTTCATCAATTCGGACGAGGAGATAGGCAGCAGGGAGTCCGCGCGGCACATCCGCCGACTGACACGCATCGTCGAGCGGGCCTTCGTCATGGAGCCCTCACTGGGGCCTTCCGGCAAGCTCAAGACCACTCGTAAGGGTGTGGGGCGTTACTCCGTAGTGGTTGAGGGGGAGGCGGCGCACGCGGGCCTGGACCCAGGGGGCGGGGCAAGCGCCATCCTGGAGCTCTCGTACTTGATCCAGGCCCTCTTCGCCCTCAACGATCCCGCTCGGGGAGTCACAGTGAACGTGGGCACCATAGACGGCGGCCTGAGCCCGAACGTCGTCGCGCCGGAGAGTCGCGCTGTGTTGGACGTGCGGGTGCGTGACAAAGAAGATGCCCGTCGCGTGGAAGAGACGATTCTTGGCCTCAAGCCAGTGTTGCCAGGCGTAAAGTTGCGCGTGGAGGGTGGCATGGGCCGGCCTCCCATGGAGTGCACCCCTCGCAACCGGAAGCTGTGGGAGACGGCCCACAGGCTTGGGAAGGAGTTGGGACTGGAACTCGAGGAGGGCGTGGCCGGTGGGGCCTCTGACGGGAACACCACCAGCCTCTTCACTGCCACTCTGGACGGGTTGGGGGCCGTGGGCGACGGCGCTCATGCCCACCACGAGTTCGTCTACGCGAAGAGTATGGTCGAGCGGTGCGCCCTGCTCGCGCTGCTCCTTATGGAGCCTTCCCTCGCGGAGAGGAGCGATCTATGAGGCCCGGGTACTTCTTCACCTCCCTTACCCGTATCACCGACCTACCTGAGGTTCTCTTCTCCGTGGAGGCGCTGTCCCGGCGGGAGTGGGAGACAGGCGACTACGTCGTGGGTGAAGTCGCCTCATCCCCAAACAGGCTCTCCCGGATCGAGCTCACGAGCGGACGCATGGTCGAAGTGGCGGAGGGAGACTTGATCGTCGGGGCCTTCGGGGTACGCTACGCGACCCTGGAAGCTGTGGGCGGATGGCAGGGGATAGGGCGGGACAGGATGATGGAAGCGCTGACCGGCGCGGGGCTCTTCGGCCGGGCAACTTCGAGATCCACAGTACTCCCGCCGCTCCTCTCGCTTCTCTATAAGGGCCACATCGTCGTGGGTGACGGGAAGGCCGCGATGCAGGACTTCGTGCAGCCCGTTCCGGAGCGGGCCTTCGAGCTACCTGTGGTGCTGCTGGTCGGGACCTCGATGTCAGCAGGGAAGACCACATCGGCAAAGGTCATCGTGCGCCTCCTGAGGGAGGCGGGCCTCGCGGTAGTCGGGGCGAAGCTGACCGGGGCGGGGCGCTACCGCGACATCCTCAGCATGCAGGACGCCGGCGCAAAGCACATCTTCGATTTCGTGGACGCGGGCCTGCCTTCCACCGTTGGTCCAGAGAAAGAGTACCGGAAGGTCCTACGCAACCTCCTCTCGCGCATAGCCGCTACAGACGCCGATGTGTTGGTGGCGGAGGTTGGCGCCTCGCCCCTGGAGCCCTACAACGGGGAGACGGCGATAGGGGAGATCGGGCCGAACGTGCGTTGCACCGTGCTATCCGCCTCAGACCCCTACGCCGTGACCGGCGTAACCAGCGCCTTCGGGAAGCGCCCGGATCTCGTGACCGGCCTCGCTACGAGCACCTCCGCCGGTATCGAGCTCATCGAAAAGCTCTCAGGCATCGAAGCCCTGAACGTTCTGGGTCGGAGTTCGTTGCCGAGGCTAAAGGCCATCCTCGGTGATGCCTTGCAATTCTGAAGATATCGGTGGCGGCGCGACTTTGGTGCTGATCCCTTGCCCTCTATCCACCTGGCACGCTCGTCCACGAACTGCCGCGCTTTGTGCCTGGCCTCCTCGAGGATGGTGCCCCACCTCTCGCCCATCATGGAGGCGGACAATACCGAACGGAGCACGTGATGATGGAAAAGGTACCCGAAGAAGCTTTGGCGGCCCTCCAGGATACGTTCAAAGTCCGCATCAGACGGCCAAACGGGATGGGTTCCGGCAGTGCTCTGGCCTCGGTGTTGCCTTTACACGCCGAGGAACGCGAGACATCAGAGTATGGCCAATTTTAGCTACTCGGATAGCACATTCTGATCAAGACGGCCACCATACTCCACTCTAGAGTCCTATCAGGACGAAGTGCATAGTAACAAAAGAGGTGTTGCCATGAAAACATCAAACTCGGGCTCCCTATCCACACCCCCTCAGCGCGCCTCTAACGCCGAAAACGCAGACCCCCGCTGGAACTCGCTCTACACAATCGGCGCTGCAGCTGCCCTGTTCGGGGTGGCGATCATCCCGGTCCAGCTATTAGTCTTCATCGCGTGGGGTCAACCCGACACCGCACTGGGCTGGTTCGAGCTGTTCCAGAACAACAAGCTCGCGGGGCTCCTGGCTTTCGAGCTCCTGTTCGTCGTCAACGCCGCTGTTGGGATCGCGACGACCCTCGCCCTCTACGTCGCCCTCAGACGGGTCAACGAATCCTTCATGACGATAGCTCTGGGCCTCGGCCTCCTGGAAGCCGTAGCCTTCGTTGTGGCGCGTCCGGCTCTGGAGATGCTCCACCTCAGCAACCAGTACGCGGCCGCCACGACGGACGCGCAGAGGGCCATGTTCCTGGCTGCGGGAGAGGCGATGCTCGCCACCTTCGACGGCACCGCTTTCCACGTTGGTATCAACCTCTTCAGCGTCTATTTCCTGATAGTGCCCATCGTCATGCTGCGGAGCAACATATTCGGCAGGGTAACCGCCTATTTGGGGATCGCGGCGGCCATACTCAACTGGGGTATCTACGTGCCGGGGGAGATAGGCTTCTTCGTCTTCACCATATCCATCCTCCCTCTGGCGGTCTGGAACGTCCTGATCGCCCGAAGGCTCTTCCAGCTTGGGAAAGGTTTCGCAAAGGATGAGGCGAACCGAACATGAAGCAGGGAATCAGCGCGACCAGAGTAACGGTTTCGACGTTTGGCATCATCGTGGGGCTGGCGGGGATCGAGCACGGCATCGGTGAGGTGCTTCAAGGCAACGTGACTCCCGAAGGGGTGACGATCGAATCCTGGCCCGAATCGGAGTTGTTGGGCATCCTGGCCGGGGAGCCGGCTATGACCATCGTTCCCAACCTCCTCCTTACCGGAATCCTCGCCATCCTTGCTTCCCTCATCTTCCTCGTGTGGGTGACCATGTTCGTTCAGCGGAAGCACGGCGGCCTGGTCCTGATCCTCTTGTCGGTAGTCATGCTCCTTGTGGGTGGGGGCTTCGGGCCACCGTTACTGGGGATCATGCTCGGCACTGCCGCAACCAGGATCAACGCGCCGCTGAACTGGTGGCGCGCACATCTCACTGCCGGCTCGCAACGCTTTCTCGCCAGGTTGTGGCCGTGGTCTCTCGTGGCCGGCTTGATCGCCTGGCTGTCGTTGTTGCCCGGCACTATCCTTCTCGACCATTTCTTCGGTGTGGACAACCCGGATCTCGTTGTCCCCGTCCTTACGTTCTCCGCTTTTGGATTGCTTCTGTTGACGATCTTTGCCGGGTTCGCATACGACGTTCGGCAGCGGACGGACCTACAGCAGGCATGTCGAGGAGCGGTTGACACGAACGAGATGGCCGCTCGCGAGAGGGGATCGTCATGAATGCACTGCCTATCAAGCGAGACCTGACGCTCGCCTATCGTCTCTCGCTCGCCGTCGCCGTTCTCATGGCCGGGGCATCCGCCGCGGGCATCGTGCTCGGCTCCGCCGGACTCTACGGCGCCGACCCGAGGCTCGCCCTCGGCGTGAGCGAAGCCGAGGCCGGGTTGCTCTTGCCCGGCCTGTTGGGTCAGGACCTGCTCAACCTCGTGGTGGGAGCGCCGCTGCTGCTCGGCTCGATGTGACTAGCACGCAGTGGATTGCTCATGGGCCTGCTCCTGTGGCCGGGCGTGCTCTTCTACACGCTGTACTGGTACGTCCTCTACCTCGTCGGCGCGCCGTTCAGCGCGCTGTTCCTGCTGTACGTTCCCCTCGTCACGTTGAGCGCGTACGCGACAATCGCCGTGGTGTCAAGCATGGACGGCGAAGTCGTGCGGCGGCGCGCCACCTCTGGATCTCCGACCTCGCGCTCGAGGTCCCGGCAGTGCTCACCGGCGGCGTTCTGCTGTGGCGTCGTCATCCGCTAGGATACGTGGTCGGCGCGGGGCTGCTGCTCCAGTACGGTCTCACCCCACTCGGGCTCGCGGCGAGCATGGCGCTCCGGGCCGCCCTGACCGCCACGCCCCTCGACGTGGGCACAAGCGTCGCGCTCCTCGTCTTCAGCGCGCTCTCCTTCGCGCCCCTCGTGTTCTTCGTTCGCGGGGCAAAGGGCGCCGGAGCGGTTGCGGAAAGCGCTGGAGATGAGCTGGTGAACTCGGATTCTTCCGCCAAGCACGGTGCGGTAGGTGGGAGAGGGAGTTGAAGGTCGTGTGTTTCGGACTTGTTCGGAGGAGATCGGAATGAAGAAGTCGAGCGCGACGACATCGTCAAGAGACGCTGTCGCCGGCCCGGACCCGTCGTGGAGGGGTCTCTACCTGGCAGGAGGCGTCTCGGCGATCCTCTTCGTCGTTCTCATCATCGCGGCCTTCGTGCTCGACTCCATCGCGCCGCCCCCGGTATCAGGCGGAGCCATCACGCTCGAGTTCATCGTGCAGAACAGGCTTGTCTACATTCTCGAACAGGTCCTTTGGCTGGTTCCGGGCGTCTTCGCCACGGTCGTCTTCCTGGCGCTCTACGTGGCGCTCGAGCGCGTGAACAAGAGTTACGCCGCGCTGGGCGCTCTCATCGGCGGCATTGCCTGGGCTCTTCTCACCCTGGCAATCCCCACGACCAGCCGCGGAGCGCCCGCGCTGGTCTACCTGAGCGACCAGTACGCGGCGGCCACCACCGACGCCCAACGCGCCGTCTTCGCGAGCGCCGCCGAGGGCCTCATCGCGCAAAACAACACGCCGACCATCCCCGGCATTTTGACCACGGTTGGTATCCTGATCGTCTCCCTCGTGATGTTGGAGGGCGTCTTCCACAGGGGCGTCGCCTATCTGGGCATAGCGACCGGCGTCCTGGGCATCGTGAGCGAGGCTCTCAGGTTCGTTCTGCCCGCCGGATACGCGGTCTACGGGCTCCTGCTTCTGATCTGGTTCATTGCGGTGGGCTGGGACCTCTACGGACTGGCTGGAGGTCGGGAAACGGACCGCCGCACCCTCGAAGGAAACGCTGGATGACCAGTTCCGCCGCCGAAGTTGTGGCCGGACAGCTCCAGGAGATAGGCATTCCGTTTCTATTGCCGCCGGTGAGCTTCTGCGTAAGAGGTAGGCGGGGCCCTCTGCTAGGTGGGGAGTTGGATCGGGCAACGGCGTGGGCGCGGATGCTCGTCAAAGAGGTTGAGTCGCACCGTTCTGCGAGGGATGGAAGGAGTCACTCATGAACGACTGGACCACAAGAGATCGCCGGGTCGCCATCTGGTCGGCCCTGGGAACCTTTTTCTTCGGCATCTTGTATGCCCCGACCCTTGTTGCGGCGTTCGTGTCGGCAGGGAACGTGACAGATCCCTTGACGGACCCGTTCTTGGGGATCTTGGAGGTACAGATCATCCTGATGGCCCCCTTTATGGTCGTCATGATGGTCGCCGTGCACGGCTATGCGCCGCGCGGCACCAGGCTGTACAGCTTGTCGGCGCTTGGCTTCATGATCCTGTGTGCTGGCCTGACGACGTGCGTCCACTTCGTAGAGTTGGCGGTAGCCCGCCGAATCGACCCCGCGAGCATGCCCGCATACTTCCGGCTCTTCTCCTGGGAATGGCCCTCCGTGGATTACGCGCTGGACATAGTGGCCTGGGACTGGTTCTTCGGTCTGTCTATGCTC
>Ga0190275_10003405_pt1 | contig 11344 bp, 6 predicted proteins | sample Popmic550T_FD_133745 | JGI IMG/M metagenome (GOLD analysis project Ga0190275, IMG submission 133745) | Populus adjacent soil microbial communities from riparian zone of Yellowstone River, Montana, USA - 550 T | ecosystem: Environmental > Terrestrial > Soil > Riparian zone > Trees stand | place... | reverse complement strand
GGAAGCGTCTGACAAATTCATTTCGGCCCATCCTTCGTCTCTCCTTTCCGGGCTGAAGTTTCGGCGCGCGATATTTTAGCCCAACCCGCAGCAGAGCGACGAACATTAATGTGCAGCACAACCTTGGCGACTGCCGGCCATATCAGCTTTGCCCAAAATTCGTATCCTTCATCTGAAGGGTGAATGCCGTCTCGGGAGAAGAACTCCGGATGTTCCGAGAACTCGCGGCTCCGGCTGTAAAGATCAACGACGGGCAAGCGATGCCGTCTGGCAGTCTCAGCGATGCGTTTGTTGTAAGCAACAATGTGACGGCGCGCGCTCTCGCGCATATAAGTCGGCACGGCTGGGGAGAGGGATATGTCCGGGAGGTTCATAAGTAGTATCGGCGCGCTCGTCTGCTGCCGCAGACGGACGATAATATCTTCGAGGTTTCGCGCGAAGGATTCTTCCCTGATTCCCTGAATCAGATCGTTGGCGCCGACGCCGATAGTAACCACCGTCGGACGAGTGCCGGATGCCTGTTCGAGTTGTTCGCGCAGGATGTCGGCAGTGGCTGCGGCGCTGACGCAAAGATTGACGAGACGAGAACCGGGGCGCGTCTGCTCGATCCGCGCGAAGAGGCGCGCGACGTACCCGCCGTTCTTTGCGCCGACGCCGACCCCCGTCGAGTCGCCGAGCGCGAGATATACGACGGGCCGAAGTCTCTTCGACCCATTCCTCTTTTGTGTGATCGAGAGGGCATCGCGTGGGTGGTTGTAAGCGACGAAGGCCGACAAGACAATCGCGGCGGCCAATATTTTGGTCAATCTTTTTCCTGCCGTCATGAGTTCGAGGTAATTCCGCCGCGGTCGGGCAACGACGTTGCCCGACCGCGGCTCGGCTGCGCTCTCGACGTTTAGTAAACCTCGCAGGGCATACACGGCCCGTCGCCCGTGCAGCCGCACGGCGGGGGATCGGATGGCGGGTCTTCGTAGATGCCGTCTCTTCCGTAAGCGTCCATCGTCGCGGTGCCGACATACTCGAAGCCGCCGCCGGACGTGGCGTTGCTGACGAGTATGGTGTAGGTGCCGGAATAGACGCTCGAAAGGTCTGGGGTTGCCGCCTGCAACCACGTGCCGTCGCCGGAAACAGACGTTGCCGTCGCTGTTCCGATGAGGTTGCCGGTGTACAGGTCAACGTATTCAACGCGCGGCATGCCGTAGGTCGTCGTGAGATTGCTGCCCGTCATATCCAACGTTGCCGGCGGAGCCTGCAAGTTGACTGACGACGGGGACGCGCTGAACGGGAAAAGGATGCCCGAGGTTAAGCACCGGGCCACCTTGTTATCACCCGCCTGCACGTCCATGTTCGGGTTCGTAAGCTGGCTGGGGCATACGCCGAAGGGGCCGGCGACGATAAACCACCTCGCGGGGACTCGACCGTCATTGACCTGACACTGCCCGCCACAAAACGCCGACATGGTGTTACCCTGGGCCGCGCCGTTGTCGAACTGCCAGTCCGCCTTGACGCTGGTGAGGCTGACGAACACCAAGCCGCCGCCGAAGGCTTGCACGTACATCTCGCCCTTTATGCTGAAGCCTGTTTGCGGTGTATCGCCGCCGCCGCAGGCAAATGTGCCCGCGCACAGGAACACTATCGCACAGAGCAAAACGAGTTTCTGTTTGTTCATGGTTTCCCTCCTAACGATCCACGCCGAGCGCGTCTAACAGCCCCACCGGCAGATTCAACATCTGGGCCGGAGTCATCGCGGAGAAGCTGCGTTTGATTGCCCGTTGCAGCTCGTCGGATCGGCTCCTGTTGTCCATGCGAGCCGCCATCTCCGCGTTAAACTTATCGCCGCCCTTAGACACGCGCGCGCCCCCGTGAAGCGCTATCCATTCCTCGTTCGTCAACTGGAATTCGGGATTAGACTGCTTCTGCTGCACGAGCAGCGCCGCGATGTAGGTTGCCTCCAGCGGAGACAGCGTGCGGCTGACCGGCGCGCGGTGTGCGCCTCGCCCCCTGCCGGCGCTCGCCTCATCGGCGTCTGATTGTTGGGGACGCAACTCAGGCATGTAAGGCGCGATCCCGACTTGCAGCCTCCTCACTTCGTAGAGGTTTGTGCGCGCAAAGTCAGGCGCTTTGAGAACGTGGGCGAGTCGGTTGACCGTGCGAACGATGTCCGTCTCGATAACCCCCTTGCCGCCGTTGCGGTAATTGACTTCGGCCCGAACCAAGCGATCTTTCAAGGCGTCGGTCATCCCGGCGGGCGCTTGATCGAAGTTGAAGTTAGCGAAAATCTCGTCTGCCAAGGCGCGCGCCGCACCCTCGCCGCCGCTTTTCGCGGTGCGTACTTTAGCGTTGAGCGCGGCCAGAGGATTAGAACCTTTGCCGCGCGCCGCGCGTTGCGGCTGACCTTGGACGGGGGTCTTTGTGACGCTCCAAATGACTACGCACACAAGCGCGCAGCAGAAGAGCAAGGCGACTGGCAACGTCTTCCGTCTTGTCATTTTAATCTCTCCTGGTGGTGGGCTAAGGAACCGTGCTTGAGGGCGAGATAGTGCCGTGGCCTTATGAAGCGGCGGCGCACACCTTCAGCAAACGGTTCTCTGATTTGTGCCACTGCCGTGCCTTGCGCTATGATGCGGTTGAATAAGCGACGCAACTTTCGCTCTAAGCGCGGCAGGGGCGTTTTGTTCATAAGCCCTGCGAGCACCGGCAAGTGCTCGCAGGGCTTCATTCTTATGCGCTCGATAATGGCCGATCACCCGAAGCCGCGCCGTGCATACGCCACTCATACCGACGTATCGGAAGAAGAATGGACATTACGCGGCGGTGGGCATCGCCAATTATCCTTTGCTCCGGCGCATGAAGCTAACGGCTCTTGGAAAGTACAGGCTGGCGAGGTTAGGGGCATTGTCAAAAGCTGGCGAAAGCCTATGCCAATACAGTAAACCTAAAAAGGAATGCGGTAGACTCTAACAGGGAAGGCGGAGGAAGTACTTAAGCTGTCGCTAAATATTCATTAAAGATTTACTAAACGGGCAGCAGCGTTTTAACCCGCATGTCCAATCCGCTGTAGTAAGTTTGTGAAGCGTGGGTCTGAGCGCAGGCTATCAAAGAGGGTGGAAATATTGAGTAAAGCAAGCCACGCGGAACGATTTTCATAAGCCTTTTCCAGATACTCAAAGGCTAGGTCTTTCTCTTTTAACCCGGTGTAGACGACAGCTATAAAAGCCGGATCAACGTATCCTTGATTAGCCGCGTCTTGTAGCTCTTCCAGAGTCTTACGCGCCTCATCTCTTCTACCGGAAACCGCGAATGCGTAACCTAATAAAGCCGACGCCTCCCTGTTATTGATAACGGTAAGTGTCCTTTGTAATTCTGTTATAGCCTCTTTGAAGAGTCCTTTCTCCAAATAAGCCAGCCCAAGCAGCGCACTCGTTATATAAAAGTTCGGGTCATTGCCTGCATTATCCAATGGCAACGCAGCGAGATGGCTGCGGGCGTTATTTTCAATTGTTCCATGCGAGAACCCAATACGCCTTATTAACTCCGAGAATCGCGAGTCTGTCCAGAGACAATCAAATCTAGGATCGACCTTCAACCAGACTAACCATTCATTACGGTCACTGTATGCCCTGTCAAGCCACCAGAAGGCTCGTTCCTTATCATCGAGGCCCGCAAAGATTAATGCTATATAGTACGGTGAAATGTAATGGTGCTTCGACTGCTCCTCCAGACCATTGAGAATACTTATCGCTTCATTTCTTCTACCCGACACCGCAAAGGTATGTGCGACCATAGCCGACACCTCAGGTCTGTCATCTATCAATTTCGCCTTTTGAAACTCGGCTATGGCTTCAGAGAACTTTCCGCTCCTCTCATAAGCCCACCCTAGAAAGAATCTTGCCCAGATGAAGTCCTGATCTATTTCCAACACTCTCCGATACTGCTCTATCGCTTCCGTATATTGCCTTTTGAAGTAGAAGGGCAAGCCTAAATCTGCGTTGATGATGAGGGAACGCGGATCGAATCGCAAAGCCCGTTTCAGTTCCCTCCTCGCCCTCTCGAACTGCCCCAGTTTCATAAAGTACATGCCATACCATTGATGCGCCGTGGCGTAGTTCGGATTCAGTTCAATCGCTTTTTTGTACTCTTTACCGGCACCTGCCCAATCCCATTCGTAGTACTCTTTTAAAAATGCCAGTGAAGCATGCGCCGCGGCAAGAGTGTCATCAATCTCCAGCGCCTTGTCGGTCGCTTTCTTAGCTTCTTCAAACGCGGGCTTTGGGGGGATATTGATATAAAACGGAATGATGGCATAGCAGTCTGCGAGGCCGGTATATGCCAGAGCGTAATCCGGATCTTTTGCGATTGCCCGCTGAAAAAACTCTATCGCCATTTTTAGAGCTTCGCCTGTCCTTTTGTTCCAGCAATACCGGCCCTTGAGATAAAGATGATAAGCCTCTATATCTTCGGTATATCGCTTGGTCAAGTGTCTCTTCTGCTCGCCCGTCAGTCGAAGTTTCAGCTTCTCTGAAACCTCTTGTGATATCTCTTCTTGAACTTCAAAGATGCCTACGGACTTTCGCTTGTACTGCTCGCCCCAGATTTGAGAGCCTTCTTTAACATTGATGAGTTCAAGCTTAATGATTAATTCTTCGTTAATTTGAAGGATTCGCCCTGTCAGCAGCGCGTGGGTATCTAGTTGGCGACCGGCCTCTAAAGGATCAATGTCGGCACCCTTGAAACGGAACATAGTGCTCCGCGCCAGAACTTTAAGTTGAGGCAATTTCGAGAGCGAATTGATAATACTTTCCGTAATGCCGTCCGAAAGGTATTCTAAATTCGGGTCGTCGCTAACATTAAGCAATGGCAGCACAGCTAAAGTGGTCGTCGCCACACTCAAAACAACTGCTTTAGCCCTTGCGGGTACTTCGCCCTCCCTCTCTTGATCTAAATCAACGCTTTCATCTTTTATCCCTCGCACGTCGGCAACGAACCTGTAGCCGCGTTTTGCAACAGTTTCAATGTACTGAACTCCTTCCTGTCTTTCACCTAACGCTTTGCGCAGCGCAGACATGCTCACGGTCAGATTGTTTTCTTCAACGACACTATTCGGCCAGACTCGCTCCATCAACTCCTCCTTTGTGACAAGGTGCCCACTCCTTTCCACAAGCAGTAAAAGAACATTGAAAACTTTTTCAGTCAGGCGCACCGCCCTGTCGCCGCGCAGCAGAATACGGTCGTTGGCATCCAGCCGAAAGAGGCCGAACTCATAGATTTGAAACTCACTCTTGTCCATAGATCAACTATAGACGACTCCTGTTTCGCCTTAAGCCTCCCTAGTATAAACATCCATTAGCTGACAGTGCATTCAATTACTAGCGCGCCAGCTCTCTGTGCTTATTAGTGGTGAGAACCCTTCTGATGGGCTTTGCACAATTATTCAGAAGAGGCTGCATAAATCATCAGCATTTATTCATTCCACCTGAATATTTGTGCAAGGCCCGTCCGCTTCGATAAAAGCGCGCAGCCGGTTCTCGTATTTCAAGTCCAGTAGGTTCTGTCGAGCGAGCGGTAGCCGACGGCCTCGGCGACATGCACCGAGCGTATTTGGTCGGAGGCGTCGAGGTCTGCGGCGGTGCGGCTCACCTTGAGTATGCGGTCGTATGCGCGCGCCGACAGCCCCAGCCGCGTCATCGCGGACTCCAGAAGCTTCTCGCTCTCGGCATCCAACGCGCAGTGTCGTCGTATGAGCTTCGACGGCATCTGCGCGTTCGAGAAAATCCCCGCGCCCCGAAAGCGTTCGCGCTGTAGCTCGCGCGCGCCGATCACACGCTCGCGTATGGCCGACGAAGCTTCGCCCTCCGGCGAGCTTCGATCCGACAGCTCCTTGAAGCGCACCGCCGGCACGTCTATGTGTATGTCTATGCGGTCGAGCAGCGGCCCCGAGATGCGACCGACGTAGCGCCCGATCTGCAAGGGCGTGCAGCGGCACTCGCGCGTCGGGTCATTCCAAAAACCACAAGGACACGGATTCATCGCAGCCGCGAGCATGAAGGAGGACGGGAACGTGAGCGACATCGCCGCGCGGCTTATCGTCACCTGCTGGTCTTCGAGCGGCTGGCGCAGGACTTCGAGTACGCTGCGGTCGAATTCGGGAAGCTCGTCGAGGAACAGGACGCCGTGATGCGCCAAGCTTACTTCGCCGGGGCGCGGCACCGTGCCGCCGCCGATGAGACCTGCGTCGCTGATCGTGTGGTGCGGCGAGCGAAAGGGGCGTTCCGTAACGAGTCCGGCGCGGCCCGTCAGCCCCGCGACCGAGTGAATCTTCGTTAGCTCTAGCGCGGCCTCGAACTCTAAGGGCGGCAGGATGGTCGGCAGACGCTTCGCGAGCATCGTCTTGCCGGAGCCGGGCGGGCCGATGAGAAGAATGTTGTGCGAGCCTGCGCTCGCGACTTCGAGCGCGCGCTTGACGGCGAGTTGGCCGCGCACCTCTCGGAAGTCAACGTCGTAATGGCCGACGCCCGCGAGCAGTTCGGCGCGGTCAGCGCGAACGGGCAGCGGCTTCGCCGCCGCGTTGCCGCTTCTGAGCGCGGCTATCAGCTCGACCGCGCCGCGCAAAGTGGAAACCGCGAACACGTCAACGCCCTCGACGACCGCGGCCTCGGTCGCGTTCACTTCGGGGAGCATCAAACTCTTTATCCCAGCGTCGCGCGCGCGCAGCGCGACGGGGAGCGCGCCGCGTATGGGACGTACGCGACCGTCGAGCGAAAGCTCGCCGACCGACAGCACGTCGGTCAATCCTTCCGCTTCGCCGAGGTCGCCGTTCGCGCCGAGTATGCCGAGCGCGATGGGCAGATCGAAGCTCGCGCCTTCTTTGCGAACGTCGGCGGGCGCAAGATTGATCGTCGTCTTGTGGAAGGGGAAGAAGAAGGCGCTGTTGTTGATCGCCGCGCGTATGCGCTCGCGCGACTCGCGCACGGCGAGGTCGGGCAGGCCGACGATTGTGACGGACGAGGGCGAGTCGCTCTCGCCGCGCGCGGGTGATAGATCAACTTCTACGTCAACGAGGTCTGCGTCTATGCCGTAGACGGCAGCGGACTGTGTTCGGAATAGCATGGCCGTGAGGTCTCTCGCCGTCGTGCGCGCGTGAAGGCGCGGACGACGGCGCGTCGGCTGAAAGTGAAGTGCCGCGAGGTCGAATGCGTCTCGAAGCGGCGAGGTGAAAAGTCGAACGGGCGCGCTCTCGGCTGTGAGTCCGAAAGCGCGCCCGCCTTGTTGTTAGTTACTCGAAACCCCTTCGGGGGCGAGCGCGGCGTCTTTTGTTTACCGGCGGCGGCGCGTGGGCGCGGGGGCCGCGTTCGTCTTGGCCTGCGAAGGGATTCTGACCTGCTGGCCCTTCGCGAGCGGCGCATTGGCGGCCATGCCGTTGAGCTTCGCGACCTCTTCGACCGAGGCGTTAAAGCGCGCGGCTATCTGCGCGAGCGTCTCGCCGCCCTTCGCCGTGTATGTCTGAAGGCTGCTGCCTGCGACGCCTCCGCCGTTCGGACGCTCGTAGGTCTTCATCGTCCTCACGAAGCTTCCGCCCGCGGGCACGACGAGCTTGCCGCCCTTCGCGAGGTCAACGCCCGCGTTCCACTGCTGCAATTGCGAAGCGCTCGTGCCCGTGCGCGCGGCGACCGATTCGAGGCTCTCGCCCGGCGCGGCCTGCACGACGCGCGCCATCTGGTTGCGGCGGTCAACGGGTATGCGCTTGAGGAGCGCGACCAGTTGATGCCCGCGCTTCGGCGGGACGCGCAGAAGGTATGCCTCGCCTGGCGGCGTCATGTCGCGGCGCAGCTCGGGGTTGAGGCTGCGTATGTAATCAACGTTCGAGTCGGCGAGCGCGGCTATAAGGCTCAGACTCGTCGCCGAAGGCACGCTCACGGTGTCGTATGCGAGCGGCGGCATTCTCTGGACGTTGCGGAAGCCGTACCGCTCGGTGTTCTTCGCGATCAGGATCACCGCGAGGATGTTGGGCACATAGTTGCGCGTCTCCTGCGCGATGTAAGGATAGATGGCCCAGAAGTCCGCGACGCCCGCGCGGCGTATGGCGCGATCAATGTTGCCCTCGCCCGTGTTGTAGGCGGCCATCGCCAGCTCCCAGTTGTTGAAGCGCTTGTGGAGCCACTTCAAGTACTGCGCGGAGGCGCGCGTCGCCTTCTCGAAGCTGTTGCGCTCGTCAACGTATGCGGTCTGTCGCAGGCCGAAGCGCGAGCCGGTGCCGGGGATGAACTGCCAAAGTCCCGACGCAGCGGCCCACGAACGCGCCGTCGGACGCCAAGAGCTTTCGACCTGACCGAGCCAGACGATGTCTTCGGGCACGCCCTCATCGCGGAAAATCTTCCGAGCCATCGTCATGTACTGGCCGGAGCGGCGCAGGCCCGTCTCCATCGTGCCGCGACCGCGTCCCTGATAGTAGTTGATGTAGCCCTGCACGAGCGGGTGCGGCTTGAAGCTGAAGTCGAGCGAATTTTTTATCTCGCTCTCAAGCTTCGCCACGTCCGCGTCGGAGACATCCGACTCCTTGTCGTTGAGCACGATCTTGCTCAAAGCGTCGAGCGGCGAAGGCTCGAACTTCTGCTCGGCGAAGCCGACCTGCGGGGCGTCCGGGATTTGAGTTTCGTTTAGCGCAACTTGCTGCAGCGAAGCGCCGTTCTGCTGGCGCGCAGGTGAGGGCTGTGAAGAGACTTCGTAGCGATAGACGCTTTCGACCAGTTTCAGGTAGTAAGTATTGAGGCGCGGGTTCGAGCGCACGTCCATGCCGGATTCGAGAACCGTGTCAACGGCTTTGTCGAACTCCTCGCGTGCGGCCTGACGCTTCTGGTCGTTGAGGTTCAGCTCGCCGAGTTTGAAGTGTTCCTCGGAGCGGGCAATGATCTGCTGCACGCGCGGGTCTTCGCGCTCGACATCGCTCGGCGTGTTACGAAGATATGATTGCGTATTGACTTGCGCCTGAAGCGTAGCTGAAGGGACGACCAGCATCGCGACGAGTGCAGCGCTAGTGACAAAGCGGGGGAGGCTCGTATTCTTCAATCGTTGATCTCCTTTTGCGAGAGAAAGCGAATCCACGATGGCGACCCCACTGTAAAGGTCGCACGAGCGGCATCCACTGAGACGTTAACGGGGACTTCTGAAAGCCCGCATCCGGGGACGGCTCCGCGCGAAGGCTTTCCGGTAAGAAAAGCAGAGCCTCACTAAAACCGCCTAGAGGCTATCACACGACCCGCCGGGTGTCAAATTCCTCTACCTGCATCTATTTGCAAATAAAAGGCGAACGGGCCAAAGTTTCCTGACTTTCGCGTGGCTCGTTCGGGGAGCATTTTTGATGCCCGACCGCAGCGGCGCGTTGTGTCGCAGTAAGGCAAAAGGGTGCTGGGTGTTGGGTTTTAGGTGCTGGGAAAGACAGACTGCTTTTCCCAGCACCTAAAACCCAACACCCAGCACCCTCTTAGACTCGCGGAGCGACGACTTGCGGCATGCGGGGCTGGCGCTGTACGGGGGCGGCTGGCGTCGGCACCTTCTCCTTGAGCGCGTCGCGGAAGACCTCGCGGACGTTCTCGACGAAGACGAACTGCATCTCGCCGAAAACCTCCTTCGGAATCTCCTCCATGTCGCGGCGGTTAAGGTGCGGCAGGATGACTTTCGTGATGCGCGCGCGCCGCGCCGCCAGAACCTTCTCCTTGAGGCCGCCGATTGGAAGCACGTTCCCGCGCAAGGTTATCTCCCCCGTCATCGCCACGTCTTTGCGGATGGGCCGCTGCGAAAGCACAGAGACCATCGCCGTCGCAAGCGTGATGCCCGCCGAGGGGCCGTCCTTCGGAATCGCGCCTTCGGGGATGTGTATGTGTATATCGTACTTCTCGAAGTCTTCTTCCGGTATGTCCAGCTCGCGCGCACGCGACTTGGCGTAGGAGAGCGCGGCCTGCGCCGACTCGCGCATCACCTCGCCGATCTGTCCCGTCAGAACGAGGTTGCCCTTGCCCTTCATCCTCAAAGCCTCGAAGAACAGAACGTCGCCGCCCACGGCAGTCCAGGCGAGGCCCGTCGCCACCCCGATCTGATCCTTCTTCAAAATCTCTTCGGGGAAGACCTTCGGCGCACCCAAGAATTCGTGTACGTTCTTCCGCGTGACACGCACCGTCTCGGACTTGCCTTCGGCGATGCGGCGCGCGACCTTGCGGCAGATGCGACCGATCTCGCGCTCAAGCTGCCTGAGGCCCGCCTCCTGCGTGTACTGCTGAACGACGACCGAGAGCGCGCTCTTCGAGATGTGAAGGTTCTTGGGCGTGATGCCGTTCTCCTCAAGCTGCTTCGGCAGCAGATGTCGACGCGCGATCTCCATCTTCTCTTCCTCGGTGTAGCCCGCGAGGCGTATGACCTCCATGCGGTCGCGCAGCGCGGCCTGCACGGTGTCGAGAATGTTTGCCGTCGTCATAAACATCACGTTCGAGAGATCGAACGTGACGCCGAGGTAGTTGTCGCGAAAACTGTTGTTCTGTTCGGGGTCGAGAACTTCGAGCAGCGCTGACGAAGGGTCGCCGCGAAAGTCTGCGCCGACCTTGTCAATCTCGTCGAGCATGATGAGCGGGTTGTTCGTGCCCGCCTGCTGCATCGCCTGAATGATTCGGCCCGGCATCGCGCCGACGTATGTGCGACGGTGTCCGCGAATCTCCGCTTCGTCGTGCAGGCCGCCTAAAGATAGGCGGACGAACTTGCGGTCGAGAGCGCGCGCGATTGAGCGACCCAGAGAAGTTTTGCCGACGCCGGGCGGGCCTACGAGACAGAGGATCGAGCCTTTCGGCTTCTCCTTCAGCTTGCGGACGGCGAGCGCTTCGAGTATTCGCTCTTTAACTTTTTCGAGACCGTAGTGGTCTTCGTCGAGAATCACGCTCGCCTTCTGGAGGTCGAGGTTGTCAACGGACGCCTTCGACCACGGAAGGTCTGTCATTATCTCCATCCAGTTGCGAAGCGTCGCCGTCTCCGCGGCGTCCGGGTGCATGCGCTCAAGCTTTTTGAGCTGCCGGATGGCCTCTTCTTCGGCGTGCTTCGGCATCACGGAGGCGTCAATTTTTTCGCGGAACTGCGCGATCTCCTCGGCAAGCTCGTTGCCCTCGCCAAGCTCCGATTGAATCGCTTTCAACTGCTGGCGCAGGAAGAACTCGCGCTGCGAGCGGTCAATGTCCGCGCGCGCCTGCGTGTTTATCTCCTGCTGTACGGTGAGGACTTCGATCTCTTTGTTCAGAAGCTCGTTGACGCGGCGCAGACGCGCCGTCGTGTCGGCTATGTCGAGCACGCTCTGCGCGTCCTCGACTTT
>Ga0190275_10003404_pt1 | contig 11346 bp, 4 predicted proteins | sample Popmic550T_FD_133745 | JGI IMG/M metagenome (GOLD analysis project Ga0190275, IMG submission 133745) | Populus adjacent soil microbial communities from riparian zone of Yellowstone River, Montana, USA - 550 T | ecosystem: Environmental > Terrestrial > Soil > Riparian zone > Trees stand | place... | reverse complement strand
CTGCCTTTGGCGATGGTCGCGTTGCGGGGGAACCTGATCGAATGGGTGGATCCGTTCATGGTCCGCCGCGAAACGGGCGCCGAGCGCCCGGCGGGAATGGACTTCGGTTTCGGCGCACGCGCCTTGCGGGAAGCGCATCTTGTCCAGTACCAGAACCACCTGGCTGACGCGCTCGATTCGAACAACGACGACTCGTTTGGCGCCACCGCCTATTTCGATGCGCTCCCGCCGGTGGGACAATTTCCTGCGGGCACCCTGGACGCGGACCGTTTGACCCAACGCTTTTTCCCCGCGGGCATCGAGGTCGAGCTTTCCTTCGTGCCGGAGGACGAGTTGCCGGCGTTGATCGAAGAATCGCTCCTCTTGCCGCCGATCGATCTCACCGATTCCATGGAGGAACGCGCCGGCACAGGAGTCATCGTGCTCGTGCCGTTGGCGCGAGCCTTGTTCGAGAAGAACCGCGCCTCGTTCCCAAATTACGACGAGGAACTACCGCGGCTGCGCCCCGTCTTTCTCCAGATCAAGGGGCTGGCGACTCCAAGAGAATTGCTCTTCGACATGCGGTTTCGACCCCTGCCCTTTCAACCGCCGCTCACTGCGCCCGAAGACCCGTGGCGCCGCCTGTTGCGCGACGCGCTGCAGGAACCGCTGCTCTGGTACGTGCGGCGGCGCTATTTGCCGATCCCTTCGAATATCGCCGGCGTCGCGGTGAGCGCGACGACTGTCGGCACCGGCAAGCCCGTTGAGCTCCTTGACAAGGAAACCACGGGAACTGCCGACGCGGTGCGCGACAAGGTCGGTGTTGTGAACCCCAAGTTTAAGCCATGAACGTCGTTCCCATTTCATCGCCCGTGCGCGGCGAACATCTCGCGGCGACCTCGCCGCCCATGAAGCCGGAGACGCCAGCGGACTGGCATCAGCGGCTTAACTTTTGGCCTGGCCGCGCGCTCACCGCCGAAGCGCTCGAGATCGAACAGGAGCACCGGGGCGCGCATCTCGCCTGGCACGGCCGTCTGCCCGCACCGGGAATCGTCGCCGGGCTGGAAGTCGCGCTGGAAGAACCGGAGAAGCCCGGCGACACTCTAACCGCGGGCCATTACATTCATGTCCTGCCCGGCTATGGCCTGACGGCATACGGCGAGGATGTAACCGTTCCGCGGCCTGTCCGGATTTCGTTGAAGGAAATACCGGTTCGTTACGCGCGGTCCAAACAACCCGAGGCAAGGCCGCCCGCGGGAGGGCGTCCCAGCGCGATTTCCGACATTCCCCTGCTGGATTTCCGCCCCGAGGTGCTCGTGGAGGAATTGCCAGGAGAAGACTTTCCGTGGGCAGCCGTGCTCGTCGCGCGCCCGGCTGAATTCATAACGGTCGATGTCGATCCCGACGATCCGTGCGAGCTGGATCTTTCGCGCGACGCTTTTGCTCGCGACCGCCGCAATGATGCGGCCGTGCTCTGGCTGGTCGAGTTGCCCGCATCCTACGAAACCGGCCGGCTGCGTTTTCGTCCCACCACCCGCCGCCGGCGGAACCAGCTCGCCTACGCGATTTTTGAGGCCGAGAGAAATTTTTCGCCGCGCCAGTACCTCCGCCGCCTCGAGCCGCCCGGGGGAGGAAGGAAAAATTGGAGCGCTCTCCTCACCGACGAATTGATTCACCCGTGGGAATTATTCGGCGTGCCGCTCGGTTTGCTGAGCACGGAAACTGACAAGAACCGCGCGGATCGATTCTTTTTGGACCGGGCGGCGGTCGTGCGTCCCGGCGGCCGGGCCCGGGCGCGCTCGCGGCCAGCGGTGCATTTGGCGACTGGCCAGGCCGAGCCGCTGCCGGTGCCCGGAGGCGCCGGGACCGCGGCGCTTTGGCGCGCGCGCGTGGACCAGTTTGCCGAAGAGATGGCGGGCCTGACGGAAATAGCCGTGCGCGATCAAGCCGCGAACTTTCAATTCCTGCCGCCGGCGGGATTACTGCCGCGGGCTGCGCTCGTCTTTTTGACTTCGGAGAACGCCACAATCGATGGGCCGTCCGATCGGGCCGCGACCAGCCATTTTTTCCCGGCGACCTTCGGGGTGGAAGCGGTGCCGATAGCGCTTGAAGAGCTCGATGCTGCGCTCGCCAGCAGCGCACCGCTCGCTCCCTACGATCTCGTGGCCAAGCAGTCCGAACTGGTGCGCGTCCTTGTTCCGCTTCCCCAACGGCTCTTCGATCCTCACCTCCTCGTCATCGAAAAAGAAGATCCGTTCTTCGCCATTGAAGTCGCCCGGTTGGTGGCGCGGCGGCAGGATTGGCGGCAACGCCGCGATCTCGTGCGCGCCCGGCGCGACGCCTTGCGACGCTCGGTCAGCGGCCCGACGCTGGCGGTCGTTAGGCTGGCTCGCGAGCCCGACCAGCTCGAGCCAGAGCCCGTCGAAGACGTTAGGTGGCTGGGTTTTTCCGGGGCGCTGGTCTCGCCAGCGGCAATGAGCGGAGCCTGCGAAGTCTCCATCAATCTGCCGGTGAAAGTTCCAGTCAGCGCCGCTACAAGATTTTACGTCGATCTACGCCTTGACTTGGAGGAGATGCCCGACCGGATCGAAGCGAACTGGGAGGTCGATGGGAAAAAGTTTGCCGTATGGACAGAATTTCCGCCGGCTATTTCTTCGCATGTGGCGGGCAGTCTCGAGCCCCCCGTGCCGCTTTGGCGACGGTTCAGGGTGGGCGGGGGTGATCTTGGGATAACGGCTGGCGATCTGGTCCGCTTTACGTTGCGCATCGATAACGGTCGCGTTGCCTTGGGCGCTGTGGGCCAGGAGGGCAGCTTGCCGGTTGATGACGTAAAAGCTGAGACTCGGAAAGCTGCCGGGCCGGGAGCTGTTGAGCCGGGGGTCGAGGCGGCTTTGCCAGAAGGCGCGATCTGGTTCGATCAACAGCTTATAACTCAGGGAGAGTTTGATGCACCATTCTGGAAAGCGGGAGACGAAGCGCCGATGGATTTTGTTGGCGGCGAATGGACTCCACTTCCCGAAGAGGCGATCCCGGTCTCGTCTTTGCTCGCACCGTTCGAGGCGTTCTTCACCCCGGAATTTCCCGATGGTCTGACCCTCGATGCGCGGCTCGCGGAGTTACCCAGCATCAAGCTCGTGAAGGGTGGGCCGCGTCAGGATGCGGTCGCCCTTGGTTTGGAGAAACTCATCCAACGGCTGGACCAGGACGTGGCCCGGGCGGACGATTTTGTGGACCTGGCGTTCCTGAAGACCCAGACGCACACGCACCGGATTCGCCAGGTGCTCCTGGGCGATGAAGTCGCCGACAACCTTCTCATTTCGCCGACTTTGAGTTCGGCAGTGAAAAAGAGCTCCGCCCGAGTCCTGGAGCAGGATCTCGTGGCGGCATTGCGCACCGCCCGCGCGGAGGAGCCGGCCACACCCACACCACGGGCGAGAGCGGCCGCGCCAGGAGCTATCGGGGCTACTCCCGCGGATATTAGCGCCAAAAACGCCGGCATTAAATTTGGCGAGCTTCCCGGCCTCAACGTAAACCTCGCTTTCCAGCAAATGTCGCTGGGCCAGCTCGCCGGCAAAGGGTTTCCTACTCTGAGCGGATCGACCGTGGAAGATGTGCGGCAAGCCGACCCCGCCATTGGCAAAGGCTTCGAACTGCGCACGCTCACGATCGCGAAACGCTTCGATGCCGGCCCCGTCCTTGTCGCCTACGATTATGCGGACGCGAACCTCCGCGAAATCCTTGCTCGTCTTCCCTCGCCGGAGTTCGATCTCGACTTTGCCGAGGAAGACTTCATCCCGGACGTCACGACGAAACGGGCAGATGATAAAGTTACTCAAGTCAGCTTGGGAGAGGTGGCCAGCGGAGCGGTCCGCGTCGAACAACTGATCTTCGCGGAATCGGTCTCGGGAGACCAACCGGCGGGCGGCCCGCCGGCGGGAGACCAGCTCGGCTTCAACGCCTTTAGGGCGGACACCGGGAACATTCTCGCCAAGGGAGTCCGGCGCGCGGATGCTGCCGTTCTCGTTCTGCGCCGGCTGGAATTTTATATCGCGCGCCGCCGCGTCCTGATCACTCGCGCAAAAGAAGTCCTCGCCGAATTGCGGCGGCAGATCGGTCTCGCTGAAGCCCGCCTCGCGGTCATCGCCGGGCCGCTGGCCGAAGCCCGGCACGACGTGGGCGTGGCGCGCGCACTCTGGCAGGAAGAACGGGAGCGCGTGGCCGCAATTAATGCCAGGCGCGACGCGCTCATCCGTGATGAAGTGAAATTTCTGGCTTACGTCCGGCCGCGCACCTTCGAGATCTTCCGGCGGAACGTGCCGGGCTGGAAACTCGAATCGGCCGACACGCCCGCGCCGATCCCCGCCTGCCTCCAGCGTCACGATCAGCCGCCCGATCCGCTCCGCGCTTACGTCCAGCTTTTCCGCTACGCGCTGGCGAGTTGGTTTACCGATATCGCGCCGCGCTTGCGCGAGCTCGACACGCCGGAGAAATTGTCCGAGTTACTCGTGGCCACGCAACGCTCCGCGCTGCTCTTTTCCACGGAGCAGCGAGTGGCCTTCGCCGCCAACGTTCCATCGCCCGCCACGAAGAACGCGTTGATCTCCGCCTTTTCCATTGTCGAAGCTTCGCGGACGCGCGCGGCGAATTTCAAGTTGGTCGGCGACCGCCTGCGCTCGTGGAAAGATTTCCACCAGGAAGTGGAACGCCATAGCTCCCTCGGCGACATCATCAGCGGTCGCCATGGCCATCCCAAACTCGCGCGGGCGGCGGCCGATCTCCTTCAACAAATCGAAGAGGTCGCCACCTGTCTCCACGCCGAGTTCGCCGCGGTGCCGCCGGCCATTCGGCTTGCCTGGGTCGAGCGCTACAGCCAGTTCGACCAGCCCGCGCCGCTCGACAACCTGACCACGCTGCCTCGCTACGGCAGCCTCGATCGCCCGGCGCGCCGCCGGTTCCAAACTTTCTCGGACTGGCTCTTCGCGCGCGTGAATAAAAAAGAGCGCGATGCCTTTAACCTCGTCAACGATCTCATCCGCATCTGCCTGCTCCTCGCGAGTCACGCGCCGGTGAAGAGTCTCATCGCCGGCCATCTTCCCCGGCCGGTTCCCGTGCGCCCGGGCGGGCTGATTCCCGTGCATGCGCTCGATCCGCACCTCGTGCGCGTGGGGATGGAAGTCCATGTGTGGAAGGGGAATACCGTCGTCGCCCGCGCGCGCGTCGAGGATCTGCACGAGACCGGGGAAATTTCCGCGCGCATCGAGCGCCTGGAGGCGGGCACCGCGACGCTCGATGAGAACATGCGGGTGCAATTCGTTCCGGCCGCATTCGGGTTCGCGAAATCGATTCGGTTAACCTGAACCGGCCTCATGAAAAGCGCACTCCTTCCGCGAGCGGAACGGCGGGTCGGGCGGTTGCGCGTCCGGGCCCGGGAAGAGAGCGAAGCTCGCCATGCCTCGGTTCTGCTGGCCGATGCGTTGCGCACGGCCTCCCTTCCGAGCGCGGACCAGGGAGAGCTGCTCGTGGTGCGCAAGCTCTCGTTAGGCCGGATCTCTCCTTTCGCCAGTTCGGCGACCCTGGCTTTGCAGCTCGAGCTCGCGATGAGAGGCGCAAGATTATCCGCGGTCCATTTCGCTTCGTCCGCGGCTCCAAGTGCAAATGCGGTGATTTTTCCCAGCCGGGCCGAAGCGCTGGCCGCGCTGGCTCGATCGCACGCGCGCCGAATCGAACCGGGCGAATGGTTTTGGAGCGCGGCCGTGACCGGCTGGGCCGCGCCGCTTTCGCGCCCCGCGCGCTGGCGACTGCTTCTGGCAGCGGCGCATGAATTGCCGGAAGCGGCGGTGGCCTCCGCCCGGATCGTCCGCGAGGCGTTGCGCGCCGGCGTCGAAGACGAATTGCTGAACGCGCTTCCGCCAGGCCAGGGCGCGCCATGGTTGCAACTGGAAGGATGGACCTGGCCGCCTCCCGCATGTTCCCCGGACGATCTCGAAATTGCCGGGCGCGAAACGCAATCGCCATCGTGGATGGTGCGTCATCACGAAGTCCTCGAGCAAGGTGAGCGCGCATGGGGGAGAAACTCCGATCGTCTGGCCTGGCTCGCCACGGTCCTTGCCATCGCGGAAAATCCAGCGCGCGCGGCAGATCCGGGCCTGGTGGCGGCGACGATGCGACATCTTTTTTTGCGAGGAAAGATCGACGCGCCGAAGCAGGGCGCACCTCGAGACAGTCCCGTCGCCCCCGAATACCGTGGCCCGGATTCGAACCCGATCTCATCCGCGAAGGAGGCGATTTGCCGTTCGCCCGAGCAACCAGGCGTCTCTGCTCAAAGCAATGCCGGCACCCCCGAGAACGGTTGTGCAGATTCGAGCGGGATCTCGTCCGCGAAAGAAAGCGTCCGGGATTCTCCCGAACACGCACGGATCTCGTTACCTCCGGAAACAAGAGTCCGGACAACCGTTGAAAGTTCTCTCGAGGTCGCGAAAGAAGATGAAGCGCGGCCGGAGGAAACATCTCTCTTCCGGTACGCATCGACTTCGTTCGCTGGATTGCTCTTTCTCGTGCCGATCCTGGAGCGTCTCGGTTTTGCCGAATTTTTAGCGGCGAATCCAAGCCTGCTCGAAAGCGAATTTCCGCCGCGGCTCTTACGCTTCGTCGGCGCCCGAGTCGGCATGTTGCCGAATGATCCACTCGCGCTCGTTTTGGATTACACCAGCGAATCCGAGCCGGTCTTCCCGCCAGCAGAACTGCCGAAAGCCGCTCGCGAAATACTCGCGCGTCCGATGCCGCGCGCGCGCCTTGATTCACCTCTAATGTCATGGACCACGGCTCTGCGGCGCTGGTCTCGTCGCCACGCCCGGTTAGGGCTGAGGTCTTTGATTTGCCGCCCGGGCCGTCTGGCGAACTCACCAACTCAGCTCGACATTTTTTTTGATCTCGCCACCGCCGATCTGCGGTTGCGCCGCGTCGCGCTCGATGTCGATCCCGGCTGGGTCCCATGGCTCGCTCGCGTGGTTCGGTTTCACTATCTCGAAGCTCATGAGCGAGGCCTCTGACGCGGTGGCAAACGCGCCTCCTTCGGCGGCAAGCGGCGACGCCGCTTCGGCATTGCGGCTGCGCGATATCGCTCTGGCCGCAATCGCCGGATCGGGTAATACCGCGGCCGCGACCGGCCAGGAACCGGCGTTCCTGCGGGCGATCGCGCTCCGGGTTGGCGCCGCGGGCGCATCGTTGCCGGAAATATTTCGGGCGACCCTCGAAAACCCAAATCCCGCCGATCTGCGCCTCGTCAGCCTGGCGCGGGAACTTTCGCTCACGCCTGTCGAAATCCTGGCGGTCGCCCTGGCCGCGTATGTCGAAGATGAAACTTTAGCCGGCCGCGTCCTTGCGCACGTGCAGGCGCCCGTCGGCGGATCGCGGCCCACCATTGGCCTGATCTCGCACGCCCTTTCGGCGGCACTCGATGAGGAAGCGAACCTGCTCGCGGCCCTCGTGAATGGGCCCGCCGTCACGACCGGGTTGGTGGCGGTTCTAAACGAATCGGCGCCTTTGCCAGAGCGCGCGATCATGGTTCCCACGCCGATCTGGTTCGCACTCGCGGGACATGACGGCCATTGGCCCGGCACGACCATCGGGGTGAACTCGGTGCCGAAGGTGCCGTTGCCGGCGTCCGTGCTGACCGAAGCAAAGCGGCACGCGGACGCGCTGGAAGGGCAGCCGCATCGGGGCCTGGTCCTGCGGAGCGGCTCGCCAGCGGAAACTCGAAGCGTCGCGGCCGAGATCGCGACCGCGCTCAAGCGGCGGCCCCTTTTCATCGAGACCGACAAATTGAATGGGCTCGGGCCGTGGCTGTCCCTGCGCGAACTGATTCCCGTTTTCTGCCTGCAATTGGCGCCCGGCGAAATTCGTGCGTTGCCCGATCTTCCGGGATATCGCGGCCCGGTTCTGGCGACCTGCGGGCCGGATGGCGGGGTCGAATCGCCGCATGGCAGCGCCGCCAGCTGGATCCTTCCGGTGGCGCCGCGCGACGAACGGATCGAGCTCTGGCGGGAGGCGTTGGGCGCGAACGAACTTGCGGAAAACCTCGGTACGCAGCATCGGCACGGGACCGGGCGCATCGCCCATCTCGGGCGGCTCGCGCATCATCACGCGGCGCTGGCGGAACATTCCGAACCGAGACCGAGCGATGTCATTAGCGCCGCGTGGACGGGCGAAGGCAGCGGGTTGGATTCGCTCGCCGAACCGCTGCGCAGCGAAGTGAGCGACGCAGCCCTGATTACCGCGCCCGAACTTCTGGCGGCGCTGGAAACTTTGCTGGCGCGGTGCCGGTTGCGCGACGATCTCACCGCCAACCTCGGCCCCTCCGCCACCACGCGCTACCGGACCGGCGTGCGCGCGCTCTTTACCGGACCGAGCGGCACCGGCAAAACGCTCGCCGCCGGCTGGATCGCCACGCGGCTCGGCTTGCCGCTTTACCGCGTCGATCTCGCATCGATCACGAGCAAGTACATCGGTGAGACAGAAAAAAATCTTTCGCAACTTCTCGCGCGCGCCGAGCAGGCTGAAGTCATTTTGTTTTTCGACGAAGCCGACTCGCTATTCGGCAAGCGCACCGACATTAGCGATTCGAACGACCGCTTCGCCAACGCCCAAACGAACTACTTGCTCCAGCGCATCGAGAATTACGACGGCATCGTCCTGCTCACGAGCAACAGCCAGGCGCGCTTCGACACCGCCTTCGCGCGCCGGCTCGATTTCGTCATCGCCTTCCCCGCGCCGCGGCCCGAAGAACGCCGCGCCCTGTGGAAATCTCATCTCGGCGACACTAAAGAAATTTCGTCCACCGAATTAAACCAGCTCGCCGCGCTGGTGGATTTCAGCGGCGGCCACATCCGCAACGCCGTCCTCGCCGCCGCCGTCCGCGCCCGGCGAGAGGGCCGGACGAAGATCACGTTGTCGGATCTGATGACTGGGATCGAAACCGAACTGCGAAAGCTCGGGCGGCAACTGCCCGTGCAACTCCAGCAGCCCGCAACAACGGGAAAGGCTCGAACCAGCGCCGATGAATCGCGCAATATCGCGGAACAAGACTCTATCGTTGTCGCCCCACCCTGAGGGACAACTACCATGGATCCAGACATCACCATTCGGACTGACGCGGATTGGGAGCAGCTTGGCGCGGAGAAAATGAACGCCATCGTTGATCCCATGATCGTGCGGTCCGCGGACCTTTGGTTGCGGGGTCGTTCAGGTCAAACGGCCGAACAGGCACCACAAGTCTGGGCGGCGCTCGACAAAAATATCGATTCACTCGAGGCGTTCTTCGATGCCTTCATTCTCTCGGAACGGCTGCCGTTGGTGGATTACGGCAGCACGTTTGATTCGAATATCGGATTCGAACCCGAGAGTCTCTATCGCCGCGTCAACGAACAGGCGGGGGAAGCGGTCCTTCGAAACGTCCACGTGCGCGATCAAGCTTCCGAGAGCGCGCGGAAGGACTCGCTCGAGAAATTGAAAGCCGGGCGACCGAAGAGAATTGAGGCGGCGTTGCTCAAGATGGTGAAGGAAGAGTTCTCGGCCTTCGACCATCAATGGCGTCCCGACCTGGGCGACCTCGGCAACCTTTCCGAAAACGAACAAATAGTGGCGCGATTTCAATACGGCCTGTTGCTGTTCGGATATTTTTCCACCAAGGCGAAAGTGGGGCACGTCGTGCAATCGAAACGCGCTCGCGTTCTGTCGTCTGCCATAGTTCAACCTCGAAGCACAGCTTACGAATTCGACGATGAACTTCGTCAGCACCTGAAGGAAGTGATCGAGAGCGAAGGCAAGAAAGGAGGCGTTGTCCTCGATGTTCCCGCCGCTCCGGCGCTTCTGTCCCATCTTCTGTCCAAACAGCCCAGGAACACTGACGAACTCTTTCGAGAGGCGCTGAAGCTTCGCGCGCGGAAAGAGATAAAGGAATACGCCCACTGGCGCTCGGAAATCGTATCCCGGTGGCAGCGTTTCGAACAGATAAGCGCCGACACGGAAGCCGACCTCCGCAAAGCGGTTCGCGGCACGCTTCGCGAACTGGGCACCGCGGCCCCTGAGCCCGAGAATGCATCGGGCTTCAAACTCAACATCAACTGGCTGCTGCTTTCTCTCTCGGCGCCAGTCGAAAAACTGTTTGGCTGGATCCCGGGGGTGGGCGCCGGAGAGCGCCACGTCAAGGTGCTGGTGCAAACCATGCGCGCCGCGCACGAACAAAAAAGACTGACTCAGGCGGTGCAGTATCTCTGGTCCCAATCCTAGCGGCCTCCTGACGAAAACCGCCCCTGGAAATCGCGGCCAATAGACCGCGTTTCATCCTGGAGGGGGACAATTACATGCCCGCACTCGCCCCCGCTCAGGCAAAAAAGGCGGACCATCCGCCTGCGAATGCTTCCGGGCCAGAAGTCTCGCGACACGATTTCGGCCAATCGGCAGGAATCCCCTTGTTTCTCCAGCGCCGGGAGCTCGCCGGTGCAACACCCGGCCAGCCCGAGGCCTTGATGGAGGAAGAGGAAGAGGAAGAGGAGCTCCCAGACATCCAGACTAAGCTGGTCGTTAACCAACCAGGCGACGCCTTCGAGCAAGAGGCAGACGCGGTCGCAGAACAGGTCATGCGCACGCCCGAGAGGAGCAGCGGTGGCACGTTTCTCGAAGAGAAGATGACTGCCGGATGCGGCCGCACCGGAGTCCAGCGGAAATCTAGTGCAAACGGTGCAGTCGGCCTACCGGCACCGGCGAGTTTGATTTGCTCGCCGGCGATTGGTTCGCCACTTCCTCCGAAGATTCGAGCGCGCGTCGAGCCAGTGCTGGGTGCGAACCTCGGCCATGTTCAGGTCCACGACGATGCCGCAGCACAACGGGCGGCTGAGACGCTTCAAGCGAAGGCGTTCACCCACGGGACGCATATATGGCTCGGGGCACAGCAAAGTGCCGACGACCTTTCTCTCATGGCGCATGAGGCCGCCCATGTTGTCCAGCAAGGCGGCTCGCCAGGCTTGATTCAGCGGACGGAAACCGCGTCTGCGGCTGCGCCGGACACAGCGACCGAAGCAGGCCATGAGAGCAATCAAACATTCGGTTTTTCCGAAGAGGAGATGGAGGCAAGGCTTTCCAGCACGCCGCCTCAAGGCGCTGATGCGCACGCGCCAACTGTCGAGGTGGATGCGAGTACGCAATCGACGCTGAGCGAGGTGGAAGCGGGGACAACTGGAGAAGAGGAGACGACAGAAAACGAAGGAGGTGGGGAAGAGGGACGCGAAGGGGCTGACCGCGGAGAAGACGGGGGCCGTGGGCGCGAGAGCCGTCGCGGTCGGGGGCGTGCATTGGGCGGTAGGGGACAGG
>Ga0190275_10003403_pt1 | contig 11346 bp, 10 predicted proteins | sample Popmic550T_FD_133745 | JGI IMG/M metagenome (GOLD analysis project Ga0190275, IMG submission 133745) | Populus adjacent soil microbial communities from riparian zone of Yellowstone River, Montana, USA - 550 T | ecosystem: Environmental > Terrestrial > Soil > Riparian zone > Trees stand | place... | reverse complement strand
CGACATAGACCGGCAGGTCGTCGCCGACCGCGCCACGCACCTCGCGCACCAGCGCAACGTCCTCCTCGCTCCGCCGCCAGACCTTGAGCTTCAGCCCCTTGTAGCCGCGGTCCAGCACCATGCGCTTCGACTCGTCGACCTGCGCCTCGCGGGTGTTGCCGTGCGCGACCCAGGTCAACGGCACCGGCCGTGCCGGGCCGCCGCCCAGGAGCCGCCACACCGGCTCATGCAGGAGCTTGCCGCGCAGGTCCCAGAGCGCGATGTCGAGCCCGGCGAGCGCATAAATGTAAGGACCGGAGCGGCCGAAGTTGTGGAGCGAACGCTCGAAGCGCGCGAACAACTGCCTGTCGTTCACGTCCTGGCCGCGCGCGAGCGGGGCAATCCAGTGCTCCACGGCCGTCTGCGTGGCCTGCCAGCCGCCCCAGAATGCCTCGCCCCAGCCGATGAGGCCGTTGCTCGCCGTCACGCGCAGCAGCAGGCAATCCATCGTGTCGCGCGCGATGCCGCCAAACGTCGGCTTCGGCGCCCAGTGATCGTAAGGAATGCGTAGCGCGATGGTTTCGACGCGGTCGATGGTGACGGTCATGCGAGCGCGCTCTTCAGCGCGCCAACGAAGCGATCGACGTCCGCCTCGTCATTATAGACGTGCGGCGAGATGCGCATGCGCCCGAGCCGCGCCGCGACGTAGATCTGCTCGCCCGCAAGCTTCGGGATCAGGTCTCCCGGCATGCCACCGGCAAAGCCGAGGCTCAAGATATGCGGGGCACGAAAGCGCTCGTCGAGAACCTGCACCGCATTCGTGCCGTTGAGACCATCGACGATGCGGCGCGTCAGCGTGGACAGGCGCTGCGCGATCGCGTCCGCACCCCACTCTGCCACCATCTCCATGCCGATCGAGGCCATCTCCATCGAGATGAAATGATCGCGCTCGCCCATGTCATAGCGCCGCGCGTCGGGTAGGTAGCTTGTGTCGGTGAAGTAGACCGGGTTCTCGGCCTTCACGTTGCGGCGGCCGAACGAAGTTTGTTCGAGCGGCACGCCGTCCTGATGACGTTTCGCAACATAGATAAAGGCGCGGCCGTAGGGCCCGAGCACCCATTTGTAGGTCGGGAAAATCAGGAAGTCCGGGTCGAGCGTCTTCACGTCTGTCGCGATCACGCCGACGCTGTGCGTCGCGTCGAGGACCAGCGCGGCGCCCAGCCGACGCAGCGCCTCGCGGATTCTCGGCATGTCGAGCATGCCGCCATCCGACCAGTGCACGGAGGAAATCGACGCGAGCGACAGCGGCGCGGCGCCTACCCGCTCGATCGCTTCGAGCACCGCGGAGGTCCAGTCGCCGTCCGCAGGCTGCGCAACAGTCTCGACGATAAAGTCCTGCGCACGGGCGCGTGACATCCATTCGAGCACCGGCGAGGTGTGATCGTTCTCGAGCACCAGCACGCGGAAACCGCGGTGGATCGTCAGCAGCTTGCCGGCAATGGCGACGCCGTAGCCGACCGACGAGATCAGCGCGACATCCGCCGCATCGGCGCCGATCAGCGCCGCGGCGGCCTTGCGGGCGCGCTCGTGCTGCTCGTTGGAGAACTCAGGGGGAAGCTTCCACGGCTGGCCCTTGCGGGCGACAGCCTCGCGCGCCGCCTCCTGGGTGGCGCGCGGCAGCGGGCTCCAGCCCGCCGCGTTCAGGTACGAGACTTCAACGGGGATATCGAAGAGGGCGCGTTGTGAGGTGAGCATAACGCGCTGAGTACCCCCACCCTACCCTCCCCCGCAAGCGGGGGAGGGATTGAAAGAATGCAAGCCAGCGATGAAGAAATTTGATCAGCCGCCCTTCACGCCCTGCGTGTTCACATAGAGCGAATAGAGCGAGTGGCTCGCCGTCATGAACAGCCGGTTGCGCTTCACGCCGCCGAACGCGACGTTGGCGCAGCGCTCCGGCAGCGCGATGAAGCCGATCGGCTTGCCGGTCGGATCGAACACCTTCACGCCGTCCTGCTGCGCGTTGCCCATGCCCCAGCCGCACCAGAGATTGCCGTCCGTGTCGACGCGGAAGCCGTCCGGCGTACCGCCTGCCTCGGCGGTGATGAACGTGCGCTTGTTGCCCAGCTTGGTGCCGTTGTCGGTCACGTCGTAGACGAAGATCTCGCGCGGCGTCGCCGAGGCATTCACCACATAGAGCTTCGATTCATCCGGCGAGAAGGCGAGCCCGTTCGGCCGATAGTCGCCGGGCGTGACGGCGGTTAGCTCGCGCGTGCGGACGTCGAGCCGATAGATGTGCGTCGGCAGTTCCGGCGTCGCCGTGGTCCCCTCGTAGTGACCGAGAATTCCGAACGGCGGGTCGGTGAACCAGATCGAGTCGTCCGACTTCACCACGATGTCGTTCGGCGAGTTGAGCGGCTTGCCCTGGTATTTGTCGGCCAGCACCGTGATCGTGCCGTCATACTCGGTGCGGGTGACCCGGCGCGTGTCGTGCTCGCAGGTGACGAGCCTGCCCTGGCGGTCGCGGGTGTTGCCGTTCGCGTTGTTCGACGGCTTACGATAGATCGTCGTGCGGCCGGTCTCCTCATCCCAGCGCAGGATGCGGTTGTTCGGGATGTCGCTCCACAACAGGCAGCGCCAGTCGCCCATCCACACCGGGCCTTCGCTCCAGCGCGCGCCGGTATAGAGCTGTTCGACGCTCGCGAGCCCGAGGCGATATTTGGCGAAGCTTGGATCGAGATGCTGGACGTACGGGTCCGGATAGCGCGGGTTCGGCACCCATTGTGCGAATGCCTGCGGCGCGATTGCAGTCAGCGCGGCGGCCGCGCCCGCGGTCTTGAACATTTCTCTGCGCGATTGAAGCATGACGTTTCCCCGTGCTTGCCGTTGCCTGCATGGGCCGCGGCTCGGGGTGAGCGTAGCACGCATGAGAGTGGCGTCGCCGTGATAACGAAAAGTTTTACGGCCCGGAATTTTTCAGCACGTGGAAAACAACTTTGCGCATCACGTTGGGTAGCGCTTCGCCGTGCAAGCCGGAAAGCGGTATCCAGCGCATTCCGGCAGGCGCGGCGGTGCGTGCCGGCATGTGCGCCGCATACACGGCAAGTTCGAGCGGAAAATGCGTGAAGGTGTGCGTGACCACGCCAAGCGTGCGGCGCCACTTCGCCTTCAGCGGCGCCTGCCCAAGCGCGGTCGTGGCGTCGAAGTCGCGAAGCCACTCGGTCGCCGGCACTTCGGTCATGCCGCCGAGCAGGCCCTTTTCGGGACGCGTGCGCACCAAGAGGAAACCATCCGCGCGCACGGCGACGAACGCCGCACCGCGGCGCAGCGCGCCGGTCTTCTTCTCCGCCTTGCGCGGAAAGCTCTCCTGATCGCCGCGCTCGCGGGCTACACACGACGCCATCCATGGACAGAGCGCGCAGGCCGGTTTCTTCGGCGTGCAGATCGTGGCGCCGAGATCCATCATGGCTTGCGCGAAGTCGCCCGTGCGGCGTTGCGGCGTGAGGCTTTCCGCGAGCGCGCGGACGCGCGGCTTGGTTGCCGGCAACTCCTCCTCGACGGCAAACAGCCGCGCGATCACGCGCTCGATGTTTCCGTCGACCGGGCTCGCCGGTTGATCGAACGCAATCGCCGCAATCGCCGCCGCCGTGTAGACGCCGATGCCGGGCAATGCGCGCAGCTCCTCCTCGCTTCCCGGAAACGTGCCGCCGTGCCGCTCGACCACGGCCTTGGCGCAGGCATGCAGGTTGCGGGCGCGCGCGTAATAGCCGAGCCCGGCCCAGAGCTTCAGCACGTCATCGAGCGGCGCCGCAGCGAGGTCCACCACGGCCGGAAAACGCGCGAGGAAGCGCGCATAGTAAGGGGCGACCGCCTTTACGGTGGTCTGCTGAAGCATGATTTCGGAGAGCCAGACGCGATATGGGTCTGTGCGCTCGCCTTTCCTTGCGCGCCACGGCAGCACGCGGCGGTGGCGGTCGTACCAGCGCAGCAGATCGGCCGGATCGACGGCCTTCTGAGGCGGCGCCTTCGCTGCTAGGCTCATGGCTCCGATCTGACAGAGCCGCGAAACTTGAACAAGCCTCGCTCATACCCGAAGCCGTTGAGCCAGATCGTCGCGAAGACGATCGAGGAGGCCTTCGCCAGGCAGGGCTTCGCCTCGACCGGCATCGTGACGCACTGGCCCGAGATCGTCGGCGCGGAGATCGCGGACCACTGCGAACCGATGCGCATGATCTGGCCGCGTCGGGTACACGAGGACGATCCGGAACCCGCGACCCTGGTGCTGCGGGTCGAGGGCCCGGTGGCGCTCGAAATCCAGCATCTCTCCGGCGTGATCCTGGAGAAGGTGAACCGCTTCTTCGGCTGGCGCGCAGTCGCGCGCATCCAGATCCGGCAGGCGCCATTGAAACGGCCGGCCAAGAAGACAGCCCCACGCGGCCCCGACCCGGCGGAGGTTGCCCGCCTCGCCGAAGGGATGACCGATATCGGCGACGAAGGGCTGCGGGACGCGCTGGCGAGGCTTGGCGCCTCGGTCAAGCGAACGTGAGCGAAACCTAAGGCAGCCGGAACGCCACATTGCCATAATTGGCCGGTCAGGCTACCGAGACGGTCAAATTCATGCCTTTTGTCGAAGGGAACTCCCCGTGTTCAATCGCCGCGAATTCGTTGTGTCCACGGCCGCGCTGATCGCTGCCGCCGCGCTGCTGGGCAGCGTGCCGCTTGCCGTCGCGCAGGGCTCGAGCCCGGAAGAGCTGATGCGGCCGGGTCCCCTGCCCGACATTGTGCTCGGCAAGGTCGATGCGCCGGTGACCATCATCGAGTACGCCTCGATGACCTGCCCGCACTGCGCGACCTTCAGCAAGACCACCTTCCCGGCGCTCAAGAGCAAGTACATCGACACCGGCAAGGTGCGCTTCATCTTCCGCGAATTCCCGCTCGACGAGCTTGCCGCCGCGGCCGCGATGATGGCGCGCTGCATCGACCCGCAGAACGGCGAGAAGGCGATGGCGGTGATCGACGTGCTGTTCCACAGCCAGGACAAGTGGGCGGTGCGCAACCCGGTGCCGCAGCTGCAGCAGATCGCCAAGCAGGCCGGCATGACCGAGAAGGCCTTCGACGAGTGCCTGGCAAACCAAAAGCTCTACAACGACGTGCTTGCGATGCGGGAGCGCGGCAGCAAGGAATACAAAGTCGAGTCGACCCCGACCCTGTTCGTGAACGGCAAGATGCTCAAGGGCGGCGCCACGATCGAGCAACTCGACAAGGAAATCGCGGCGCTGGTGAAGAGCTGACCGCTCTCCACAGAATTCCGCACGGGATGAGCCAAATTCCCCTGTTGCGGTCAGGGCTTCGCCGATTCATTCTCCGCCGGAATTCAGGAGGCGCCTGATTCGCCGCATTGCGGTACGGGCGCCGTGAGCGGGGGCTGCGCCCCCACCGGGTGCGCGGAAACATAATGAAACTCAACAAGTTGCGTCTGCTCGGGTTCAAGTCCTTCGTCGAGCCGACGGATTTTCACATCGAGCACGGGCTGACCGGGGTGGTCGGCCCGAACGGTTGCGGCAAGTCCAATCTGGTCGAAGCGCTGCGCTGGGTGATGGGTGAAACATCCCACAAGTCGCTGCGCGCCGCCGGCATGGAGGACGTGATCTTCTCCGGCACCAACACGCGGCCCGCGCGCAACACCGCCGAGGTGATGCTGTTCCTCGACAACTCGGACCGTTCCGCGCCCGCGCAGTTCAACGAACACGAGACGCTCGAAGTCGGACGCCGCATCGAGCGCGAGAAGGGCTCGCTCTATCGCCTTAACGGCCGCGAGGTGCGCGCGCGCGACGTGCAGCTTCTGTTCGCGGATGCCTCGACGGGCGCGCGCTCTCCCGCGCTGGTGCATCAGGGCCGCATCGGCGAAATCATCCAGGCAAAGCCCGAGCAGCGCCGCCGCGTGCTGGAAGAAGCCGCCGGCGTTGCCGGCCTGCATGCGCGCCGCCATGAGGCGGAACTGCGGCTGAAGGCGGCTGAGACCAATCTCAATCGGCTCGAAGACGTAATCGGGCAACTGGCGCAGCAGATCGATGCGCTCAAGCGTCAGGCGCGCCAGGCGGTCAAATACAAGCAAGTGTCGGCCGACGTGCGCAAGGCCGAGGCGACATTGTTCCATTTGCGCTGGGTCGCGGCGCATGCCGAAGTCGCGGAAGCCGAGCGCGCCAAGGATGCGAGCATCCGCCGTGTTGCCGAGGCAACCGGCGCGCAGGCTGAAGCCGCCACCCATCAGGCCAATGCGGCTGCCGATTTGCCGCCGCTGCGTGACGAAGAAGCCAAAGCCGGCGCCGCGCTGCAGCGGCTTGTCATCGCACGCGAGCAGCTCGACCGCGAGGAAGCGCGCGTCAACGAGCGCATCCTGGAGCTCGATCGCCGGCTGGCGCAGCTCGTCGAGGATATCACGCGCGAGCAGCGCCAGCAGGCCGATGCCGAGGCGGCGCTGGAGCGGCTTGCCAGCGAGGAGGCCGGCCTCGCGCAGGATGGTGCGGGTGTGGCGGAGCGCGAGGCAGAGGTTGCGGCGCGCGTGAGCGCCGCCGAAACAACGCTTGCCGCAATTGAAAAGACCTTCAGTGAGCTGACCGGCGCGCTTGCCGATCTCGTCGCGCGGCGCAATCAGCTCGAACGCGCGGTGAGCGAGCATTCGGTGCGGCTGATGCGCCTCGAGGCGCAGATCGGCGAGGTCGAGAACGAGCTTGCCGACCTCGACAAGCCGGAGAATGGCTCGCCGGATGTCGTCGCACTCGCGACGGCGGCCGAGGCCGCGCAGGGCGCGGTGGATCAGGCTGAAGCCGCGGCGCTGCGCGCCGAAGCGGCGCAGTCTGGCGCACGGCAGGCGCTCGACGTGGCGCGGGGGCCGCAGGGCGAAGCGGACCGCCGCGTGAACCGGCTCGAAGCCGAGGCGAAGGCACTCGCCAAGCTGATCGACGTGGAGGCGAAGAAGCTGTGGCCGCCCGCCATCGACCTGCTCACGGTCGACAAGGGTTACGAGGCGGCGCTCGGCGCGGCGCTGGGCGACGATCTCGAAGCACCGGTCGATCCGGCTTCGCCGATCCGCTGGGCGGGTGCCGCGGCCGATGGCGATCCGTCGCTTCCGCCGGGCGCGGAGCCTCTCGCCCAGCACGTGAAGGCGCCTCCCGAGCTTGCACGCAGGCTGGCGCAGATCGGCGTGGTCGATCGTGCGCTCGGACCAACGCTCGTTTCGCAGCTCAAGCCCGGCCAGCGGCTGGTGTCGCCCGATGGCGACCTGTGGCGCTGGGACGGCTTTGCGGCCGCCTCGAATGCGCCGACCGCGGCGGCGCGCCGGCTCGCCGCGAAGAACCGCCTCGCCGATCTCGATGGCGAGCTTGGCCACGCCCGCACTGACGCGGAGGCAAAGCGCCGCGTCACCGAGACTGCGGAAGCCGAATTGACTGCCGCGGTGGCGGCGGAAGGCGAAGCACGCAATGCGCGGCGTGAGGCGCAGGCCCAGGCCGATGCGGCGCGCGATGCCCATGCGGCGGCGGAGCGCGAAGCAAGCCGCCTCACCGCGCGCCTTTCGGCGCTGGCGGAAGCCAAGGTTCGTCTCACGTCGAGCCGCGACGAGACGATTGCGGCAAAGCACGACGCCGTCCAGGCGATCGAGCAGCTCGGCGCGGCCGCCGATCTGGAACATCAGCTCGCGGAGACGCGCGGCGAGGTCGCGGCGAAGCGCGCGACGCTGGCGGAAGCACGCGGCGAAGCCCAGGCGCTGGCGCGCGAAGCCGAGTTGCGCTCCCGGCGCATCGCCGCGATCGCGGCCGAGCGCGCCGAATGGGATGGCCGCAAGGTGAGCGCGGCCGGCCAGGCCGCGACGCTCGGCGAGCGATCGACGGACGCACGGGCGGAGCGCAGCTCGCTCGAAGGCGCGCCGGCCGCGATCGCCGAGCAGCGCCGCGCGCTGATTTCCGAGATCGAGGCCGCCGAAGCGGCGCAGCGCGCGGCCTCCGACCGGCGCGCTGCGGCGGAGACCGCGCTCGCCGAAGCCGACAAGGCCGCGCGTGCTGCGCTCGAGGCGGCGGGTGAAGCGCGTACCGAGCAGGCGCGTGCGGAGGAGCGGCTGGAGGCCGCGAACCGCCGCACCACCGATGTCGCGCATGAAATCCGCGAGATGCTCGAAACCGAGCCTGAGAACGTCGCGGCGCTTGCCGAGATCGCGCCGGGGGCGGAACTGCCCGACGTCGCGGCGACCGAGGAGCGGCTCGAAAAGCTGCGGCGCGACCGCGAGCGGCTCGGCGCCGTCAACCTGCGCGCCGAGGAAGAGCTGCGCGAGGTCGAGGCGCAGCATGGCAGCCTCGTCACCGAGCGCGACGATCTCACCGAAGCGATCAAGCGGCTGCGCCAGGGCATCCAGAGCCTCAACCGTGAGGCGCGCGAGCGGCTGCTCGCCTCATTCCAGGTGGTGAACGGCCACTTCCAGCGCCTGTTCACGTCGCTGTTCGGCGGCGGCACCGCAGAGCTGCAGCTGATCGAGAGCGACGATCCGCTCGAGGCCGGCCTCGACATCCTGGCGAAGCCACCGGGCAAGAAACCCGCGACCTTGTCGCTCCTCTCCGGCGGCGAGCAGGCGCTGACTGCGCTGGCGCTGATCTTCGCGGTGTTCCTCACCAACCCGGCGCCGATCTGCGTGCTGGACGAGGTGGACGCGCCGCTCGACGATCACAACGTGGACCGCTTCTGCGATCTGCTCGACGAGATGACACGCCTCACCGACACGCGTTTCGTGATCATCACGCACAACCCGATCACCATGGCGCGGATGAACCGCCTCTACGGCGTGACGATGGCGGAACGCGGGATTTCGCAGCTTGTCTCGGTCGATCTGGAGACAGCGGCGAAAATCAGAGAGGCGGTCTAGCGTCTACCGAAACAGCCGCTCGTCCCACCACACCGGCTCCGGCAACGACGCTTCGATCTTGTTCGCGTCGGGGTGCGCCGTGTTGATGATCACATTGCGCTCAAGGCGAGCCACATAGCTTGGCACTAGAAGGACCGCGGAGCGCCGCTCCGAAACCCAGCGCGTGCCGAATTGCCGCGAGGCGGTCGGCTCCAGCGTGTCCCAACCGTGCACGTGGTCCTTCGTAACGACCTCGAAGGCTATGCCTCTCGGAATGGTGATAGCGATGAAATGCTGATTGGGCGGCAGCGCACCGTTTCCATGGGCGAGCTTTTCGAGCATCGCCGTCGAATAATGCTCGCTCGCATAGATTACCGGCGTCCCCGGATCACTCCATCGACCGGGCGCGATGACCGATCCACGCGCGTCATAGATTGGAAAGGTGCCGGCGGGGTCGCCGATGCGGCAACAAACAAGCGTGCGATCGAGGAATTGCGGTGGAAAGCCTTCGCTCACACCACCGTTCCGTATTTCAGGCTGCAGAGAATATTTTCGACTGCTCGCGCACCCAGTTCGCTCTCGATCGCCAGATCGCGCGGCACGCGATTGCGCAAAAGGGGATGCGGCGTTCCAAGAAAACGCCGTGCCGCTTCTGGCGCCCCCCAAACGTCCAGCGCGAGGTCCCACAACTGTGCAAGACGCGCGACGCGGCCGCTTTCCTCCGCGCTCAGCCGCCGCCCAGCAGTCTGCTGCCGTCGCATGAACGTGGCTTTCGGCACAATCTGATATTTCAGGCCGGTATCGCCTGGCGCGAGATGGGCACAAATCCCGTCGAGCGCATCGATGTGAAGACCGCGACCGATCGCATCCGCGAGGTCGAGCATCGTCAGCTTGGGAAATTTCCCAGTCTTGACCCGAAGCAATGCCGCAACCCGGCTGGTTTCTACCATCGACACTGAAGTTCCTTTCACTTGGTACCGAATATAGTACCAAATGAGACAAGCTGCAAGAGAGGCCTGTGTTTCGTTATCATCACGCACAACCCGATCACCATGGCGCGCATGAACCGCCTCTCCGGCGTGACGATGGCCGAGCGCGGCATCTCGCAGCTGTCTCGGTCGATCTGGAGACGGCGGCGAGAATTCGGGAAGCGGTTTAGCGCCGTAGCGCGGCTTCTTTTTCGACCATCTGCCGCGACAGCGGTTTGAACTCAGCCGCCTGACGCAAGTCGTCTCTGGTCGCCGCGACGGTCACATGATCGATGGCATCACCCGCCTTGTTGCGCGCGATAACCAGCGACTTGAATGTGATGGCAACATCCTTGTGGCCAACGCCGAACAGCCCGCCGATCGAGATCACCGCGGCTTCCACCGCGCCGTTCTCGTTCACCACCAGGTTGGTGACCCGGCCGATCGTCTCGTTGGTGATGCTGACCACCTTCGCGCCGATCAGGTTGGAGCCGAGCAACTGGGTTGAATCCTGGCGCACCGGATAGGCGCCCGTCGCCGGCATCGCGATGCGCGACGGGGCGGGATTGTCTTGTGCGAGCGCGGGGCCAAGGATGGCGAGCACTGCAGCGGCAGCAAGTACCTTACGCGCGACCATGGCTGTTCTCCCTGTTGCGCTCCGATAACGGCCGCGTGGGAACCGGGTTCCCTATCAGGTTGGTTGCGGCGAGAGCCGATCGGGTTCGCCTCCGCGCAAACCCGATCCTCGGAGGGTTACCGGCGCCCAAACGGCCAGTTTGAACGCCCCGGCAGGCGGCAGCGACCAAATACTGCGCCGTTCCGGGTGCCCTGACCCTACCCGCGCCCTGCCGCCGACTCAGGCAATAGGGTAAGGTCCCGCGCGCAAATCACCTTCCGGAGCCCAAGGAGCGCTCATGTCCAACATCTCCTCGACCTGGATCATCCTCGGCGTCCTTGTCCTGCTCGTGGTGTGGATCATCATGATCTACAACGGGCTTGTTGCCATGCGGCAGCGGGTCAACCAGTCCTTCGCCGACATTGACGTGCAGCTGAAGCAGCGCAGCGACCTGATCCCCAACCTGGTCGAGACCGTGAAGGGCTATGCGGGCCATGAGCGCGGCACGCTCGAAGCCGTGGTCAAGGCGCGCCAGATGGCGGTCGCGGCGCCGAACCTCGACCAGAAGATCCAGGCCGAGAACATGCTCTCAGGCGCCTTGCGCCAGCTGTTCGCGTTGTCGGAGTCCTATCCGGACCTCAAGGCCAACGCGAACTTTCAGCAGCTGCAGGCGGAGCTCTCGGACATCGAGAACAAGCTCGCCGCGGCGCGGCGCTTCTTCAACAACGCCGTGCAGGAATACAACACCGGCATCCAGAATTTCCCTGCCGTGTTGATCGCCGGCCCGCTCGGCTTCCGCGAACACGCCTTCTTCGATCTCGGCGAACAGCGCGCGGCGCTCGAGCAGGCGCCGTCGGTGAAATTCTGAGAGCGATGCTGTCGTCCATGAATCCCGG
>Ga0190275_10003402_pt1 | contig 11347 bp, 8 predicted proteins | sample Popmic550T_FD_133745 | JGI IMG/M metagenome (GOLD analysis project Ga0190275, IMG submission 133745) | Populus adjacent soil microbial communities from riparian zone of Yellowstone River, Montana, USA - 550 T | ecosystem: Environmental > Terrestrial > Soil > Riparian zone > Trees stand | place... | reverse complement strand
TATAGCCGTTTGCAATTGCGTGAAGCTGGGAGCGCGGGCATCCCTGCCCGCCAACGCGCCTATTGGCGCGTCCATCTTCGCGCTCACGCGCTCAAGGCGGGCCGCGGATGCCCGCGCTCCCAGCGCTAAGCGGTCGCACTCATTCGCAAATCGCTATAGGGAGCGTGTCCGCGTCAGATGTGACACGCTCGCCGGACGCTCGCGTTTCTGACTCTTATATTCAATAAAAAGAGCCAGCCGCGACTCCTTTCGGGGAAGGTCGCGGCTGGCTCAGGTTGAAACTTTTGCGGCGTCTAGCCTTTAGGTCTCGGCAAATTCACGCGCGCACGCTTCCTCCACGAGCCGCCCCTCCCCGAAGGAGAAGCGGAACGTAAAGGCGAAATAATATGCTTGTGCTACGTGCATCGCGTGAACGTTTGACCCTAAAAAAATCCTTGCTTCAATCGAAGCTGCTGAAAATATAGCCGCGTGACTGAAAGGCTGTCAAGGTTTTGTCCGCCGAAGTTTTGTTGTGCGCCACAAGTCGCGCGCGCTGTGCTAGTCTCGGCGCGTGGACTTTTGGAAGGAGATAATCGTCGCGGCTGCGGCGTTCGCGGCGGGACTCATCAACTCGATTGCGGGCGGCGGCACGCTCGTCTCGTTCCCGGCCCTTCTGTGGGTCGGGCGCGACGCGGTGCTTGCGAATGCGACCAGCACCGTAGCGTTGCTGCCCGCGTCGCTCGCGGGCGTCTTCGGGTTTCGGCGTGAGCTGAAGGGCGGGGCGCGATGGGTTTTGCTCTTCGGCGTGCCGTCGCTTCTGGGCGGCGTGCTGGGCGCGGCGCTTCTGCTGCAAACGCCTTCGGCAGTCTTCGCGCGGCTCGTGCCTTACCTCATCCTCTTCGCGACGCTGCTCATCGCGCTGCAAGAGCCTATCGCGCGGCGGCTGCGCGGCGGAGACGACGGCGAAGACGAATCGCCTTCCGGTAAATGGCGCGCGGGCGCGGTCGTGTTCCAGTTCTTCGTCGGAGTTTACGGCGGCTACTTCGGCGCAGGCATCGGGATACTGATGCTGGCCGCGCTCGGCCTGTTGGGCTTTAGCGACATGCATCGCATGAACGCGCTGAAGAATTTGCTCGCCGTCGGCATCAACGGCATCGCCGCCGTCTACTTCATCGCGTCGGGCGCGGTCATCTGGTCGGACGTGCTCGTGATGACCTTCGCGGCAATCGCGGGCGGCTACGCAGGCTCACAACTCGCATACAAGCTCGGTCGCCGCTCCGTGCGCTTCGTCGTCATCGGCATAGGGCTTGTGATGAGCGTGTCGCTGTTCTTCCGTTAAGACACAGGCGGAAGCCCGACCGTAAGGGAGGGCTTCTCAACTTGGTAAGTGAGACGCCCTCCCTTACGGTCGGGCTTCCGCATCAAGCCTGCTCGCTACCGCTCGCGGCTCTGTTCGTTACAGGCCGCGCGCGTTGAAGGTGTCGCAGCGGCGCGTGTCGCCGCTCTCGAAGCCTTGACGGAACCAGCGTGCGCGCTGTTCGGACGAGCCGTGCGTGAACGAGTCGGGGACGACGTAGCCTTGAGCCTCTTTCTGCAAGCGGTCGTCGCCGATTGCCGAGGCTGCGTTCAGAGCCTCCTCGATGTCGCCCGGCTCGATGATGCCGTGCTGCTGTTCGTAGAAGCCCCAGACGCCCGCATAGCAGTCGGCCTGCAATTCCAGCATGACCGAGAGACGGTTCGCCTGCGCCTCGCCCGCGCGGCGCTGTAGCGCGTCCACCTTGCCGGAAGTGCCGAGAAGGTTCTGCACGTGGTGGCCGACCTCGTGCGCGATGACGTAGGCCTGCGCGAAATCGCCCGGCGCGCGGAAACGCCGCTTCATCTCGTCGTAGAAGGAGAGGTCAATGTATATCTTCTGATCGGCGGGACAGTAGAAGGGGCCGACCGACGCGCCCGCGACGCCGCACGCCGACTGCGTCTGCTGACTGAAAATCTCAAGCCGCGGCTCGCGGTACTGCCGACCCGACTTCTGGAAGATGTCGCCCCAGACTTTCTCCGTGTCGCGCACGACGACCCTGACGAACTTGACCATCTCGTCCTCCTGCGGGTTCGTCGGCTGCTGCCCGGTCTGCGTCGCAGGCCCCGGCCCGCCCTCCTGCCCCGAGTTAAGGAGCTGGCTGGGATCAACGCCGAACAGCAACGCGATCACCAGAATCACGACCGAGCCGAGGCCGCCACCCACGGCCAACCCCGCGCCCCCTATCCCCCGGCGATCTTCGACGTTGCTGCTTTCTTCTCTGCCACGCCAGCGCATATTTGATCTTCACCTCCCCTTATTTTTGTACCAAACCTTTGGGATTGCGGAATTCGGATTGCTGATTATGTGGAGGTAGTGCTGCTCCGCGTCGCGCATCCGTTGGCGCGCAAGTTACTGGATGAAAGTCTTGCTGCCCTAAATCCGCAATCCGCAATCCGAATTCCGCAATCCTTCTAACGTCTGTCGCGCGACGGCGCGGGCGGCGGGGGCGGCTCGCTCTTATCTTTGTCGTCTCTTTCTTCGCCGCCTTCGTGGAGCTTGTAGGCGCGTATGAAGAGCGCGATGGCGATCCACGTTCCGAAGAAGGCGAGGGGGAACGCGACGAGGCTCGGCCACTTAACCGCGACGATTGAGAGCAGCAGCAACAGCGTCGCGGCACTGCCCATAACGCGCGCCTCCGCAGGCCCCAGCACGCGGCGGTTCGTGATGGCCGCGCCGACCGCGCTGCCGATGCCGATTGCGCCCGCGGCTGCGCGACCCGCGCTCCCCCTGCGGCTGCGCTTCACGCTTCGCGACTTCTTCGGCTCGGGGCTGCCCGTCGGCCTCACACGCTTGCGCGCGCTCAAGACTATCTCGGTCGAGTGCTCAAGGTCGCGGCAGTACATCTCCTGCATCTCGCGCGCGAAGCCCTCGTCCTCGATTGTCACGTCCAATTCCCAGTTGCCCATCCAGCTCGCGACGTTCAGATTCGTCGAGCCGACGCGCGCCCACTTGCCGTCAACCACCGCGGTCTTTGCGTGAATCATCGAGCCGTTCCACTCGAAGACGCGCACGCCCCCCTCAAGAAGCGCGCGGTAGTTCGCACGCGACAGAGCGCTCACGACGGGGATGTCGCTCGCGCTCGGAACTAACAGGCGCACGTCTACGCCGTCCTGCGCCGCCGCGCGAAGCGCCTGCACATACGTGGTCGTGCCGACGAAGTAAGCGTCCGTAAGCCAAAGGTACTCGCGCGCGCCCGCGGCGACGAGTTGTTCGAGTCGGTATAGGCCGAGCGCGTTCGGCTCGGTCGCTATCACGCGCAGAGCAACGTCGCCGCCTTGCGGTACGGAGTCGCGCTCCGGCAAATCCTCCGCCGGAATATCTTCGCCGCACGAAGCCTTCCAGACGCGCGCGAACGCCTGCTCCATGTCGGCGACGGCGGGGCCGCGCACCTCGATGCCCGTGTCGCGCCACGGCTCGACGCGTTTTTCGGGCCGTCCCTTCCAGTCCTGCCCGACGCACAGGCCCATGACGAAGCCCACACGTCCGTCCACCGAGATCATCTTGCGGTGGTCGCGGTTAAGCCAACCGAACGGCTCGTCGAATTGCGGCGGGTTGAAGGCATGCACCTCGACGCCCGCGTCTCTAAGCCCGCGCCAAAAGCTGCGCGAGGTCTTGCCGATTGCGCCGAGCCAGTCGTAGATGAGTCGGACGCGCACGCCCTCGCGCGCCTTCTTCGAGAGCGCCTCGGCGAACTCGCGCCCGACCTCGTCCTCGTGGATGATGAAGCTCTCGAAGTTTATAGTCCGCTCCGCCGAATGGATGGCTTCGAGCCAAGCGGGATAGTTCTCTTCCGCGTCGCGCAGAAGACGCACGCCGTTGCCTTCGACGAGCGGTGCGCCCGTCGCGCGCGCATAAGCACGCTCGACGAGCCGGCGCTTCGGCGTGCGCGCGGCGCGCTCGACCCGTCTGGCCTCTTCGACCTCTTCGTGCTGGTACAGCTCCGTCGTCATGCGCGCCTATCCTAGCCCGAACGGCGTAGGCCTTCTGTGTCCGGGAGCAAACAAATCTGTTGCGAGGAACGGGAGAGGCAAACATAATAGCGCGTTTTGCCCGCCCAGCGCGAAGCAACACGCGGGAAGTCGCAATTGGACAAGTGTTCCTCGGCACGAGCTTTGCAAAAACATGCAGAGGGAAAGCCATACAGCGTGAATTCGAGCTGTAGAGGCAAGATACTCGGTCAGATAGCACTTTCTTGACAATGTACTCGGTCAATTTGCTAAGTGCATTGTCGTTCTGCTGAACTAGCTTCTATCCGACAGCCCCGCCTCAAAAGACAACCAAGAGAATAATCAAACTCTTAGAATAGAAAACACCCAGATGGCCTTAAAGAAGAGCAAGTTAATTCTGATCTCGGCGAGTGTCGGGTGGCTGTTAATGGTCGGCGTAGGAACAGCATTCCTCTGGAACTACGAAAGCAGGCCGGGTCTAGCCGCCGCCGCTTCTGATAGTTGGCCCACCGACAGCCGTATCCAACGCGCGGCTGATCGCGCGACGCTCGTCATGCTGGCTCACCCGCGTTGCCCCTGCACGCGGGCGAGCATCGGCGAACTGTCTCGGCTCATGACGCAGGCCAGAGGACGCTTAACGGCCTACGTTATTTTCGTCAAGCCTCCGAACTTCTCTGACGGGTGGGAACAAACCGACCTGTTGACGAGCGCCGCGGCGATCCCCGGCGTGACTATCGTGCGCGACGATGGAGGAGTCGAAGCCAGCCGTTTCCACGCCGCGACCTCCGGCCAAACCATCCTTTACGACTCGGAGGGTAAGCTGCTCTTTAGCGGCGGCATAACAAGCGCGCGCGGGCATGCAGGCGATAACGCGGGGCGGACGGCCATCGTCTCGCTCCTTACGACAGGTGGCGCGGAGCAGGGTGAGACGCCCGTGTTCGGCTGTCCGCTCTTCGCCCGAACCGAATGCGCGACGGGAAAGGAGGTCGACCATGAAAAGAATAACCACTAAGTGGTACGCCGAAGAGTCCTTTCAGCGGCGGGTGAAAGACCTCTTTACAGAACACCAGCGATCTATCTTCAAGCGAACCGACCGCATGTTCGCCGCCCTGATGGTGATTCAGTGGGTGGCGGGCATCGCGGCTGCCCTGTGGATATCTCCCAAGACTTGGGCTGGGCCTTACAGTCAGACTCACATCCACGTTTGGGCCGCGGTGTTACTGGGAGGTGTCATCAGCCTCTTCCCCGTTACTCTGGCCCTGCTCCGTCCGGGCGAGCCTTCGACCCGCTACATCATCGCGACCGCGCAGATGTTGATGTCGTCGCTTCTCATCCATCTCACGGGAGGGCGGATCGAGACGCATTTCCACGTCTTCGGCTCGCTGGCTTTTCTCTCCTTTTACAGAGACTGGCGTGTGCTCATCCCGGCGACCGTCATCGTGGCGGCGGATCATTTCCTGCGCGGTATGTTCTGGCCGGAGTCCGTCTACGGTGTGCTCGCGGTGAATAACTGGCGCTGGCTCGAACATGCCGGTTGGGTTCTCTTTGAAGACACTTTCCTCCTTATCGCCATCAAGCGCGGCATGAGCGAGATGTGTGACATCGCCGAACGGACGGCTGAGAGCGAAAAGCTGAACGAGGGCTTAGAACACCGCGTGTCTGAGCGCACTGTACAGCTCGCAGCCTCCAACCAAGAGCTTGAAAAAGAGATCGCCGAGCGTAAGCTGATCGAAGAACAGCTACTTCATAACGCTTTCCACGACGGGCTGACGGGTCTGGCGAACCGAGCATTGTTCATAGATCACTTGAAACTCGCGCTCGGGCGGGCCAAGCGGCACGATGCTTACCAGTTCGCCGTCCTCTTCTTGGATCTGGATCGTTTCAAGGTCATCAATGATAGTCTCGGACACATGGCAGGCGATCAACTACTCGTCGAAATCGCCCGCCGGCTGGAAACAGCCATGCGCCCCGGTGATACGGTGTCGCGCCTAGGAGGAGATGAGTTCACCATCCTGCTTGACGATCTCCGGGACGCCGATGAAGCCAATGCGGTGGCCGCGCGACTCCAAAGGGAGTTGGCCGTACCATGTGACCTCGGCGGGCACGAGGTGTTCACCACCGTGAGCATCGGCATCGCCTTCAGTGCGCCCCGCTATCAACGCCCGGAGGACATGCTGCGCGACGCGGACACGGCGATGTACCGGGCCAAGCAACTCGGCAAAGCCCGCCACGAAGTGTTCGATCAAGCAATGCACACTCACGCCATGGATCTTTTGGGCTTGGAGAGAGACTTGCGGAGGGCGGTCGAGCGACAGGAGCTGTTCCTCCAATACCAGCCAATCGTCTCATTGAACAACGGCGCGCTACGCGGGTTCGAGGCGCTCGTGCGCTGGCGGCATCCCGAGCGCGGCCTCATCCCGCCGGAGAAGTTCATCCCCATCGCGGAGGAGACAGGCCTGATCATCCCGCTCGGGAAGTGGGTGCTCGGCGAAGCGTGCAGTCAGATGAGCAAATGGCAAAAGATGTCACCCGTAGACGAACCGCTCCCGATGAACGTGAACCTCTCGTGCAAGCAGTTCATGCAGCCCGACCTACTTTCGCAGGTCCAGGCAGCGTTGCAGGAGTCGGGACTTGATCCGCGCAACCTGAAGCTGGAGATTACAGAGAGCGTGGTGATGGACAATATCGAAACGGCGACGCGCACGCTCGAACAACTGCGTGCGCTCGGTGTGGAACTGAGCATCGATGATTTCGGCACCGGCTATTCCAGCTTGAGCTACCTGCAACGCTTCCCCGTCAGCACACTGAAAATCGACCGCTCTTTCATCAGCCGGTTAACTGAGGGCGATGGAACCGCTCAGATCGTGCGGACGATCATGAGCCTGGCGCAAAACCTGGGCATGAACGTGGTGGCCGAAGGCGTGGAAACCGAGCAGCAGCGCGAGCATCTCAAGGAACTGGAGTGTGAGTTTGGGCAGGGGTACTTCTTCTCCAAGCCGATGAACAAGGACGCCGCCGAAGAGTGTTTCCTGAGTTATTTCCCACGAGTTGCAGCTTATACCTCAAGCTGTAAAATTGTACCTTTCGGACATGTCCCTCGACTACCGCTCGATAGGTTAAGCACTGAACCTTCGGGTATCTTGTAACTACAAATTAGTCAGAGTAAGCGTGGATGTTATCCGACACGTTTTCATATTCGGCCCTTCTTGAATTTCAATACCCACCCATGCACGCTTTATGCAGCATTAGTAAGAGCCTTGTATCCGAACCGAAATAGCATCCTCTTATGCTGGGCGTCGTCAAGTCCGCTCCAACACTTGGCACATAATCGCCCTACAATCGTCTTTCGGTTCGGGCAGTCCACGAGGCGAAGCGGCGGAGCAAAAAAAGGTGTAGAATGCGCCGCGTGTAGTGGCAGTTTATAGTCAGTCTATCCTCGCCTTTGAGGCGGACGCGTCTGCGTCCTTCTCCGATTCAGGTAATAGCAACCTACCTCGCACGGGATAAGTCGTCACACCGCAGACCCACGGAGGGACTCATGGAAGTCACCATCATCAAAGGCCAGCATGGCGAATGGCAAGCCCACATCTTCGATGGGGACCCGGATAAAATGTTAATCAAATTCTTCCCGCACTATCGCGCCGACGGATGCTCCGACATACGGCTTTCACAGACCGTGACGGTTCGCGCGTTTGACCGCAACGGCAGTGTGATCGGCGGGACGTTCGGCGGTATTTGCAAAGACCCGGCTGCCAGCCCCTGCCTCCACTTTGACGATGACTCCGTGACCGGCGCGGACGGTTATCCCGTTGTGATAGATCATAAAAAGTGTGAGGGCGACCCCTACTATAACGGCAATGACATACCTCAAGACAAGTCCTTGCCCGGCGACGCGACTTCGACCCCGCCTGAGTCCACAGAGTTAGGAGATGCTCCCAATACGGGCTTCGCCGATAAAAATGCAAGGATCGCGAAAATTACCAAGCTCTTCGAGACGTGCGCCATTTGCACGCACACGGGTGAAATCCTCGGATGCATTAAATGGAAGTCGGAAGCCACGCCGTCGGACGGGGGCGATGTCTCGCTCGGCGGCGCCAACGAGCAACCGGCGTCGAACGACTTCAAGAACGCCTTTCGGGAGTTTGTCGAGAACCACACGGGTGTGAAAGTGGAAGGCGGCAAAGCCGTCCTCCGATGGTTCTGCCCGGACACGTCGAAAGACATTAAAGGCCCCGGCGGCAAGACCGACGACCCTTGGGGCGGGCCAGTCCCCGACGGATTCCGCTCGTTGTGGCTGAGAGTCAAAGAGGTGACGGAGTGGTATGCCATGGAGCTGCATTTCGAGCGCGGGGCGACGGGCGGCGGGAGCAGGGTCGCGCTGGACGAGGCGCTCAAACGCGCGCAGGCAGCGCCCGAACGGTCGGCGGTGAAGTTCACGTGGGCGGGAGATCAAACGAAATCCACGCCCAGTGTCATCCTCACCGGCTACCACGCGCTGAGTGCGAAGGATGTCGCCCCCTTCGTCTACGACGAGTCGGGGTTCGCGAACGATTTCGGGAGTACGGTGGTTTACTTCCTTTCCCCCGACCAGCAGCAGAAGCTCGTGTCTCTCCTATCCGAGCGCGGCAGAAAGCTCGCCGCCTCGCACGGCCCGGTGATGGTCGCACTGCTCGTGGACGTAGGTGGGCCGAGCGCTTCGGCTGCGGTCGGGCAACTCGCGCCCACGGACGTGCGAGAGATCGTCGTGCCCCTGGCCGCACATGAGGGGACGACCGACGAAATACTCCGCGGCCTGGCCTACCTCGGAGAGAACTTCGGCTTCGCACAATAGCGGGCTGCCGACGGTATACTCGAAACGAGGCGCTGCAACTCATCGGCTTCCTGCTCGGCGGCGAGGTTGGTGCACGCGCTGGCCTCGGGCGGTTTGATTCATGGGGTTTGCATTCGGATACCCCATGCAGACACAGATACCCTATGAAGGGTTAACAAAACTTCGCGTAATCCCTTGTGTTGGATTGGACCATACCGCTGGCCGCTTTTATTTCCCGCCCTTTGCTCAAAACCTTCAAACTCTCAGAAAAGAAAATTTCAGTGATCCGGTTTACCTCGATTTTTCGCTTAATAAGTCGGAGGTTGATTTTATGGCAATCAACGCGAACTTATTACGGCGCCCGTCAGACCGCAGTTTATTTATGGTGGCAGCGGTCGGCTTCCCCTTGCTGGTTCTGATCGGCTATTTCAGGTCTTATTATTTCAGCGCGTTTTTTGACGTAAAGCCTATAGCGAATGCGCTGGTGCACGCGCACGGCGTAGTGATGTCGCTGTGGGTGGTTTACTTCGCGGCGCAGATCGCGCTGGTTCGCTCAAAGAACATTAAGCTGCACATGAAGATGGGAATGGCGGGCCTCGCTCTAGCTGTTCTCGTCGTCGTCGTCGGACTCGCGACAGCGTATGACGCGCAACTCGTCCGCGCGTCCGCCCCCCCGTGGATCAACCCGCATAGCTTTTTCCTTTATCCGGTCTCCGACATGGTTCTGTTTGTCATTCTCTTCGCCGGGGCGATCTCTTACCGCAAGAGGCCCGCAGAGCATAAAAGCCTGATGCTGTTGACGGCAATAAACTTTCTGCCCGCCGCGTTATTCCGCGTCTCGCCCGTGCCGGATCAGTCCACTATTCTTTGGGCGTTCGGCGTCCCCAACCTGCTGGCGGTTCTTTGTCTGGTCTGGTTGACGGTGAAACACCGTAAGCTAAACAAAATCTTCGCCGCCGGGGTTTCGCTTCTGATAGTTGCACTCCCGCTGCGAATTGTTATCTCCGAGTCAGAACCCTGGCTCAGATTTGTCGCCTGGATTGCGCCGTAGAGCGCGTGGCTGAGGTGAAAAGGCGTCTCGTCGCGGCGGGGTGTTGAAAACTTCGCGTTTAAATGCCCCACAACCGCCCGCGGCTTTTTTCGTCTGAGCCTCGTTTCAAAGATTCAGGCTCAAGGGAGGCGGCAAAACGCACAAATGGACTATACGAGAAGGCACGGCAAGGAGCGCGTCGAGGGCTTCCGAAGTTTCGGCACTTAAAACGCGAGAGCGACGGAGAATTGGTGTAGAGGGAATTTCTTTCTGACGAAGGCTAGTCGATACGTACGACGCGCGCCTTTTTCTTCTTCTTAACCGCGACTTTGACCGCCCCTTCAGCTATCTCTGCTGCCGGATAGTGTCCGGGTGCCATCATGGTAGGTTTATCCATTTCGAGAACTTTCACACCCTTGGGATAAACAGGAGGCTTAGTACCGTACTCGTAATAAACTACGGTTGGTTTGCTGATAGTGGGAACAGCCTTGGGCGTCGCTGTTTTTTTCGCCTTCGCCGTTTTAAATACGACCCTGCTACTTCCACCTTGTAATTCCTGAATCGCCTTTTGCTTAAATGCCGTAAGGTCGCCGGCTGTGGGGTCGGGGCAGGTGCTGTTTTTCTTGTGCTCTCTCCAAGTCTGTGTGTTTGAGTTATAAAACCAATGCACGCACTTCCCCGCCGAGCTATCTAGTTCGCGGAACGTGAGGTGCAGCCTCTCATGTTGCTTCGCGAGGTAGTCGACGTTTGAGGGGTTATTGATCTCCGAATCCTCAAGAATGCTTATATGTACGTTCTTATAGTCGGTGTGTATCGGATAGTCCGACGTGTCCCAAGTCAACGACCTCATGCACTGTATGACCGATGCCTTACCTGCGTGCGGAGGTCGCCTCGCCTGCGCCCCGGCGCTCAACTTAGGTTGAACCGACTTGGCTGGCAGTAGAGGACGATGCGCGGGGGCGGCAGGCGGCCTGTGCTGAAGCTGACGCGCCTGCGCCACGGCCTTTATCTCAGGCCGCGCGGGCTGTGGCCGTTGAGCATGTGGGCTTGGAGGGGCGACCGGCGCGCGACCAGATTGGCTCGGATGCGGGCGCGCCGCAGCGCTCGCCGTTTTCATCTGCAAACCTTTGACGACGGGTTGCGGGCGGTACACGGGCGGCGCGACCGGCTGAGGTCTTGATGGCGCTAACGGCGGCTGCCCGCCGAGGACTGTCTTCCTCTGCAAGACTTTCGGGGTCGGTTGCGGGCGGTAGACAGGAGGCGGCTGCGGGCGTGTCGGCTTACTCATGGGCGTGACCCTCGTGCGGCGTCGCGTTGTTGAATATGAATTCGGCGAAGCGTCCGGCCAGTATGGACGCAAGGTGTGTGCGCGGAAACGATATGCTCGTCGGGTGTCGGTGTCAATGGCGGGCGGAGAGGGTGCAGTGAGTCGGGGCGAGCCTTAATCCCTTAAGCTAGGCGGCAAAGCGCGTGAGTGGCGGGGCGTAAGAGGCTGCGGGGTGGGG
>Ga0190275_10003401_pt1 | contig 11347 bp, 8 predicted proteins | sample Popmic550T_FD_133745 | JGI IMG/M metagenome (GOLD analysis project Ga0190275, IMG submission 133745) | Populus adjacent soil microbial communities from riparian zone of Yellowstone River, Montana, USA - 550 T | ecosystem: Environmental > Terrestrial > Soil > Riparian zone > Trees stand | place... | reverse complement strand
AGCGCACCGATGACCACGACGCCCGACTGGCGGAAAGAATTGAAGATCCCGTACCCGCTCGGCGCTGCACCATCCGGCGCAACGACGGCCCCGCACATGTCGTTGAGCGCGGAGAGGTCCTCGGGACCTTGCCCGTCGGGCGATTTGATGTCGAGCTGGCCGTCGGTGAGCCACACGAGCAGCTGACATCCCGGCTGGGCCGCCTGCTGCGTGGCGAGCTGCTGCTGAGCGCCCCGGAGCGCCGCGGGCCAGTTCGTGTACCCGGTGGGCGTTTGAGCCTTGATCGCCGCCTCGAGCTCGGCGGAGCCTCCTTCTTGCCAGCTGCGCCACGGGATCGACGCGCTGAAGTCGGTGCTGAAGAAGCCGGCCGCCCAGTTGACGGTGGTGCCGCCACCGAGCTGGCCGAGCTGTTCGAGGCTGTTGGCCAGGATGGGCGCGCGCAGAACGTCGGGGTCCGAGCCCGTGCCCGATCCCTGGCCGTCGGCGGCATCAAGCGAACGCGATGTGTCGATGAGGTAGTAGACGTTCAGCACGTCCTGGGATGCAAGGCACGTACGAAGATCCGCGATGGCCGCCTGGCCCGGTTCGGAGAGCCCGCCCTCCGCCGCCATCGGGACGGTGACAGCCGAGGCGGCCGGGGCGAACAGGAGGGAGGCCACCAGGGCGGCGACGGCGGCGAAGACAGAGACCCGGCGCCTCACGACAGCCCCAGCCACTCCGAGAGCGGGACGCTGAGATTGAGGATGTGCCACGCCCCGACGATGATCGAGAAGCCGCAGAGCCAGAGGAGCAGGCGCGTCCATTGCGGCCGGATGTCGAAGTTCCTGTTCGCCCTCAGCCCGTTCCGCTGCGAAAGGGCGTCCCATCCGTAACAGGCGATCACGACGATGGGGGTGAGGAGATACCCGAGCAGGCTCATCCAGAACGCCTCGGCCCGCACGAGAGGCAGCGGGACCAGGAAGACGATCGGTGCACTCGCGGTGAGCGCGACGACCACGGCGAGAAGGACGCTGACGAGCATCGCCGAAGCGCCGACGATCACCGGCAGAGGTGACGCGGTGGCCCTCGTCACGGGTCCCGATGGTCGCGAGTTCGGGGAGGCCACGCGCGGGGGCATCGACGTCGGCATGCGGAAATCCCCTCGTCATCCGGCCCGAACAGCGTCGGCGGCTCCCCACTCAGCCATCCGAATCCTACGAGCAGTCTCCGATACTTTTCCTGAGAGTCAACATATGCCCATTGTGGCTGGTGTGAATAGAGTGACGAATGCCGACCGCGACACACTCGCATCCCACCGGCAGGCGGCAACGGACTAGATTCGTGCTCATTGGAGGTTCGCCTTGTCGGCAACACTCGGTTTTCGTCGCATCTGGGCCTGTCTGGCGTGCGTCGGCCTCCTGATCGGCTTGTCCGTGGCGATCGCCGCACCGTCGCGGGCGGCGGCACCCGTGCAGACGACCTTCACCCTGGAGGGGTGCGACAGGCCCGACGGTCTGACTCTCCCGCAACCGGACGGCGAGTTCATCTGTCGAGACGCAGATTACGGAACCGGCAACCAGGGGGCCAACTGGGCGGAACTCGATCTGGTCCCCTTCCGGCTGACCGCCCGCATCAAGCCGGCTCAGACGCTCACCGTGGTCATCGCCGCCGACGCCCGTGAAGGCGATGACATCGGCTTCGATCACGTCTCCGCCCCGCAATTGAACGGGCGCCTGTCGGGCCCCGCGTGCCGGGAGCCCGTGGTGGGAGTGGAGGAGGCGGAGACCGGTCTGGGAAACGTCGACGTGACTCTCACGCGCGCGCTGACGGTCACCAGCGCGGGGGATGAAACGTGCGTCTATGACTGGTATCAGCGGCTCGGAATGGGATCCGGCTCGTCGGAATGGTCGGTGAAGACCTCGCTGCTCAACGAAGACCTGACCACGACCGGAGTGGGGTCCAAGTCTGTGGCGCTCGACACCGACGGCGTGGGTGCCCAGAGCCTGTCGAAGGAGATCCTCGCGGCAAGCGGCGACGGCTACCTGTGGTCGGTCAGCAAGAGCAGCGTCGCGGCTACGACGGCGGTGGACACCTGCGTCGACGACGCGACGACCTCCTTCGTCACGACGATCAGCTGGACCCGCACGCCGGTGACCGGCGAGATCACCTGGACGACCCAGGTCTTCGCGACGAACCCGTCCAGCCGTCGGCTCAACGTCGTCGTGGAAGACGTCGTCAGCGCCGACGGGGATGAGGTCGATCGAACGACCGGCCCGCTGGTCGGGGTGCCCGCACTATCGTCCGACGTGAAAGTGCTGGAGCATTCCGGCACGGCGCCCACGGGTTCGACGACGGTGTCCGATGTCGCGACCGCCACCTACCTCGACCCGGACACCGGCGAAGCCATTCCCCTCACGACCAGCGCGAGTGCCTCGACCGCGGTGGGGTCCAACCGCGCGGGCAATCCGAGCGCAGAGATCACGGATGTCACGACGTCGACGCAGTCCCTCGCGCTCACCGCAATGACGGAGGGCAGCAGCGATGTCGCGCTGGGTGACTTCGTCAGTGAGCCGATCACCTGGGAGTCCGGGCCGGTCAGCCAATCGGGCAGCGCGACGCTTACCTTCGCATCCGCGCTGCCGCCGCAGTTCGCGGGAACCGCTGCCGTCGACGACGTGGCGACTCTGACCGACGCGCTCGGCGACGAGGTTCTCGCCAGCGCGTCGGCGAGCGTCGTCGGAGAGCCGTCGCCACCCCGGGTCACGCTCGTCAAGACGGTCGATACCCCACCGAGCCGCGACTCCACCTTCTTCGTCTCGCTGTGGCTGCGGGGCGCGGATGGACAGAAGACGACCGAGGAGCCCGTCCTGGATGGTCGTGCGACCGTCCCGAGCGGCGCCACCGCCAGCGGTTCGGCGGAGGTCACGCTGCCGCCATCCGAGTTCGGATACATCTGGGAGGAGATCCCCTCTCCCGGATACGTCACGCCGGATGCCGGCATCCTGGCCCCCATGGGCGTCTGCGATTCGGCGACCGGAGTGGTCGGAAACACCCGGGCGGTCGGCACCATCGAAGTGACCAAGGCGGTGGTGGGACCGACGGCCGGAGCCAGTGCCACCGCGACCGTGCTGGTCGACTGCGCATCCGGTGCGACGTATGACGAGACGCTGACGGTGACCCCGGGCATCCCGGCATCCACCCGTCCTATCCCGGTCGGAACCAGCTGCACGGTGTCGGAGCCGGATGCGCCGCCGGGCTACGAACTCGTCGAGGTCACCCCGGCGCAGGTGCTGATCACCGAGGGGCCGGTCCCAGTGGAGGTGACGGTGACGAACCGGCGGCTTCTGGGCCAGCTGACGGTGACCAAGATTTTGGACGGTGTGCCGGCCGGTGCGAGCACGACCTTCACTGCACACGTGGACTGCGAACCCGGAGATGCCTACGACGCCGATGTCACGATGACCGTGACGCCCCCGGCCACGCAGGCGAGCTCCGATCCCCTCCCCATCCCCGTCGGGCTCGCGTGCGAGGTCACCGAACCGGAGATCCCCACCGGGTGGGCGCTGGCCGGGATCGCACCCGGAACGATCACCATCGGCACCGACCCGTCCGAGGTCGCCATCACGAACGCGCGCGTACAGGGATCCCTCGTTCTCCAGAAGGTCACAGAGGGCCCCGCGCTGGGTGCGGCCACGTCGTTCCCGATCGCGGTCGAATGTACGGACGGCTTCAGCGAGACCGTGGTGCTCGACGTAGAGGACGGAGGAGCCGCGTTCGAGGCGATCGACGGGATCGCGAGCGGTTCGGAATGCACGATTCGCGAGGACACCCCGCCCGAGGGTTGGGAACTGGTGGACATCACGCCCAACCCGGTCGTCATCGGCACGAATCGCGCCGCGCCCGCCGCGGTCACCGTCACGAACCGGCGGGCGACCGGTCGGCTCGACATCGTGAAGCGGGCGGTCGGACCTATCGCCGGTGCGACACAGAACTTCACCGTGCGGGTCGACTGTGCCGGGGACGGATACGACACCGATCTCACCCTGCGCGTCCCGGGCGACGACGGTCAGACGATGGCGACCGTCGGCGGCATCCCGACCGGCGTGTCCTGCACCATCTCCGAGCCCGACGTGCCGACGGGATGGGCTCTCACCGGCATTCAGCCGAACCCGGTTCTTGTGACGGAATCGCCTGCCGGGGTGACCATCACCAATACTCGCGCGCTCGGCGGCCTGACCGTGGTCAAGCAACTTGAGGGAGATGTCGCCGGCGCCGGCACCACGTTCACCATGCATGCCTCGTGCCCGGAGGCGGGGATCGATCAGGATCTCTCCGTCACGGTGACCGACGGGGTGTCGGCGAGCGCCACGATCGGGGGCATCCCGAGCGGGGTCGCCTGCACCGTCACCGAGACGGCCCTGTCGCCGGGTTGGCGGCTCGATGTCATCCGCCCCGAGCAGGTGCGAATCCCACCGGGCGAGCCTGTCGTCGTGACGGTCTCCAACGTCCGGGAGACCGGCGGCATCGGCATCACCAAGAGCCTGTCCGGTCCCATCTCGGGCGCCCCGACGACCTTTTCGGCGTACCTGGACTGCGACGGCTCGGCGTACGACCAGCCCGTCGCCTTCGACCTGGCACCCGACGTGGCGGAGACGGTGCTCATCGATGGGATCCCGACCGGCACGCACTGCGACTTCACCGAGCGGAGCATCCCTCCGCAATGGACGCTCGGCGGCATCGCCTCCAGCGAGATCATCATCGAGACCACCGACATCATCGAGGTGAACGTCGTCAACGTCCGCGGGGTGGGCGAACTGAGCATCACGAAGCAGCTCGACGGTGCCGTCGATGAGGAGGCCTCGTTCGATCTGGCCCTCGATTGCGACGACGACCTGTTCGACACGGCGGTTCCGGTCGATGTCGCCGCGGGCTCCACCAGCGTCACCGAGAGCTTCTCCGGCATCCCCACGGGGGTCAGCTGTGCGGTGACGGAGACCGCCCCCGGTGGCGGCTGGATGCTCGAGTCGATTGCCCCTGGGTCGGTCACGGTGAGCGAGGAACCGGCGACCGTTGTCGTCAGCAATCGGCGGGGTGTCGCGACCCCCATCACGCCGCCCGCTGAGCCGGGCCCTCCGGTCGGCGGAGTGCTCCCGATGACGGGCGGAGGGGTGCCGACCGCAGCGATCATCGTCGGGCTTGTGCTGTTCACGGCGGGCGGGATCGTGCTCATCCTGCGCAGGCGGGTGCGCTGAGGCGGGTCAGGCTTTGGCGACCTCTGCCTTTCCGTTCCCAGGAACGTCGTGCTGGCCATCGGCGATGCCCCGACCGAGCGCCTTGCCCTGGATGACGGCGCTCAGGTCGAGACCCGTCGCGGCCTTGACGCTGTCGAAGGTCGCCGTCAGGCTCCCGGACTGCTCGCGAGCCAGGTGCGTCGCCGCGCTGTCGCCCCCGATCAGGGTGATGTTGCCGACCTTGTCGTAGCCCTTGGCGAACTCCGCCATCAGCTGCGGCAGCTGGCCGATGATCTCTCTGGCGAGGATCGCGTCCTGGTTCTCGCGGAGCGCCGCGGCCTCGGCCGCCACCGCTTCGGCGGTGGCGTTTCCGCGAAGACGGATGGATTCGGCCTCGGCCTCCGCCTTCACCCGCACGGCGGCGGCTTCCGCCTCTGCCTGCATCCGCACCGCCGCGGCCTCGGCGGAGGCGGACGCCTCACGGGCCTCGGCCTGCGCCTTCACGGCATACGCCTGGGCATCGGACTGTGCCTGGGCGACCTTGCGGTCCGCATCCGCGTTCTTCTCGCGCTTGTAGGCCTCTGCATCCGCGGCGATCTGCTGCCGGTACGCCTCGGCGTCGGCCGACGTCTGCTGCTTGTACTTGTCGGCGTCGGCGACCTTCTTCACCTCGGCATCCAGACGAGCCTGCGTGTTGTTCGCCTCCTGCAGGAGCACACCCTGCTCGGCCTCGGCGCGAGCCAGGTTCTCCGCCTGCTCGGCCTGCGCGTTGGCCCGACCGACCTCGGACTTCGCGGCGGCGCTGTTCTTGTCGAGCGCGGTCTGCTCGATGAGGTTCGCCTCGTCGGCGCCGAGTTGACGCTTCTTCACCTCTCGCGTCGCGTCGATCTCCGCGACATCCGCTTCGCGCTTGACGCGCTGCACTTCCTTCGCGCCGAGCGCGGAGATGTAGTTGTTCTTGTCGGTGATGCCCTGGATGGCGAACGAGTCCAGCACCAGGCCCTGCGAGAGCAGGTCGCCCGAGATCCCCTCGGCGATCTCGTCGCTGAGCTTCTGCCGGTCCTGCATCACCTGTTCCACGGTGAGCTTCGCGACGACCCCGCGCAGCGCGCCCTCCAGCTGCTCGGTCGTGAAGATCACGATGGCCTCGTCCTGCGAGGCGAAGCGCTCGGCGGCGCGGCGTACCTGATCGGGCGTCGAGCCGATCTTCACCAGCGCGACGCCGGTGAGGTCGATGGTCACGCCGTTGATCGTCTGCGCGGTCGGCTCGAACTTGATCTGCCGGGACCGCAGCGAGACCTTGTCGGAGCGCTGCGTCAGCTTGTTCACGAACGCGCCGCGACCGCTGATGACGGTCATCTTGTTGGCTTCGCCCTCGGTGCTGTCGCGGGCCTTCTTGCCGACGATGACGATGGCCTCGTCGGCCTTCGGCACCTGATACCAGGCGCGGAACACGAGGAAGCCCAGAAGGGCGACGATGAGGATGGCTCCGACAGCGACTGCGATGCCGATGAGTCCGTACTGATCCATGCGAGGTCTCCTTTGACTGGGCCTGGCGAGTGCGGCCCACGCATCGAATCTATGCGGCGCGCGGCGTTCCCCCGGACACCCTGTTACTAACCCGGGACCGCCGATCCCCGGGTAAGCGGACCCTGAATGCCTCGTCACGATCGGTCGATCATTGAAGTCGATCCACTCGACACCACCTGGAGCCGCACACCATGCCGAAGTCCCTCGACATCCCCGTCCCCGATCTGACCCGGAAGCTCGCGCTCGTCACCGGCGCGAGCGACGGGGTCGGATTCGAGATCGCCGCGCGGCTGGCCCGCGCGGGCGCCGAGATCGTGATGCCTGTCCGAGATCTCCAGAAGGGAGAGGCCGCCGCGGCGCGCATTGGGGAGCGCACGCCGAGGGCCGGCATCCGCGTTCGCGCCCTCGATCTGTCCTCTCTCGAGTCGGTCGCCTCGCTCGCCGATGCGCTCCTCGCGGAGGGCCGCCCGATCGACATCCAGATCAACAACGCCGGAGTCATGACGCCGCCGGCACGCCGGCTGACCGACGACGGGTTCGAGCTGCAGTTCGCGACCAATCACCTTGGCCACTTCGCGCTCGTGGCCCGACTGCTGCCCCTTCTGAAGGCCGGGAATGCGCACGTGACCAGCCAGGTGAGCGTCGCGGCCAATCAGGGTGCGATCAACTGGGATGACCTTGCCTGGGCAGAGGGTTACGACCCGATGAAGGCGTACAGCTCCTCCAAGATCGCGTTCGGCCTGTTCGCCGTGGAGCTGCAACGGCGGTCGGATGCCGGGGGCTGGGGCATCCGGAGCAACCTGTCCCATCCGGGGATCACCCCGACCAATCTGCTCGCCGCGCAACCGGGGATGGGGCGCCCGGACGACACCCGGGCGGTCACCTTCATCCGGGCGATGTCGCGGCGCGGCATCCTGTTCGGCACTCCCGCGTCGGCCGCCCTGTCGGCCGTCTATGCCGCAACGAGTTCGGAGGCGAAGGGCGGGCGCCTCTACGGCCCGAAGGGGTTCCAGCACCTGAGCGGGCTGCCGGCGGAGCAGCGGCTCTACTCGCGCCTGCAGGATGCCGCAAGCGGACGCCGCATCTGGGATCTGTCGGAGGAGATGGTCGGCGTCAAGGTCGCGGGCTGACGCATCGGCCGGCCCGGTCCCTGAGCCCGTCGAAGGGTCGCACACCCAGGGACCGCCGATCCCTTGTTGCGGGTGCGCCGATCTCGGAGACTCAAATCATGGACAGAGCACAGCTGGCGGACTTCCTCCGTCGCCGCCGCGAGGCGCTGCAGCCGGAGGATGTCGGCCTGCGACGGGGCTCGCGGCGACGCACGGCCGGCCTCCGCCGCGAGGAGGTGGCGGCGCTCTGCGACATGTCGGTGGACTACTACAGCCGGCTCGAGCAGAGCCGCGGCCCCCAGCCGTCCGAGCAGATGCTCGCGGCGATGGCCCGGGGGCTCCGGCTCACCCTCGATGAGCGCGACCACCTGTTCCGCCTCGCCGGCCACACCGCGCCGGCGCGAGCCATACGCAACGACCACGTCTCGCCCGGGATCATGCGCGTGCTCGATCGCCTCGCCGACACTCCCGCCCAGGTCATGACGGAGTTCGGCGAGACGCTCGCCCAGACGCCCGCGGCGCGAGCACTCTTCGGCGACGAGACGCGCTACGAGGGATTCATGCGGAGCGTCGGCTACCGCTGGTTCATGGATCCCTCGGTGCGCGATGTCTACCCCGCCGATGACCACCCGATGCACTCGCGGGCGTTCACCGCCGACATCCGCACGGTCTATGCGAAGCACGGCGAGCGCTCGCGCGCGGGAGCGATCGTGCAGGCGCTGCTCCGCGACAGCCCCGAGTTCGCGGACCTCTGGGAGGCCCACGACGTTCGCAGCAACCACCCGCGCGAGAAGCGCCTGCAGCATCCCGAGGTGGGGGTGATGGAGCTGCAGTGCCAGTTCCTGGTCGATCCGGAGCAGGGCCAGACGCTCCTCGTGCTCACCGCGACCCCCGGCACGGAGAGCTACGACCTTCTGCGCCTTCTCTCGGTGATCGGAACGCAGGCGCTCGCGTCGGGTCGCTGACGGTGAGACGGGCGACGCTCACTCCGGGTGGGGGCCACGGGAGGTCGAGCAGCTCGAGCGCGTGCTCATACTTCGCGCGGAGGCGCGCTCGATCCTCGGGCGCCAGTTCAGCGACCCGCCCCGGGTCGGTGTTGTGTGCGATGTCCGCGTACTTGACCGCTCGAGCCGCGGTGTTCCCGGCGATCGCCTTGTAGTACTCGTCGCCGCTGTCGGCGCGACGCGTGAGAAGCTCGACCACCCCGATGATTTCGGGTCGGATGCCGGCGAGCCGGAGCCGATCGGCATCCACCTTCGTGTCTTCGATGACGTCATGCAGCCACGCGGCGCAGTGCTCGACGGTCTCGTCAACCGGGTCGAAGTGGCCACTGACGGCCGCTGGATGCCGGATGTAGTCGATGCCGAGCTTGTCCACCTGTCCGGAGTGGGCGGTGACGGCGATGGCCTGGGCGCGCGCGACCTGCTCGGCGCTTTCCTCCTGGGTAAGATCCGCGAGTCTTCCGCGACCGGCTCGCGCCAGCAGGTACTCGGTCACGGCCTCCCAGTCGGGAAAGGCTTCCGAATCGAACGGAACGACCTCGCCCCGGAACTTGTCGGCGCCGTTGTGCAGCGGCCGGTCATCGACGAGGAAGTCTCCGCGGTTCAGCTCTTTGTGATGCGAGAGGATGAGCCGCTTCCAGGCGGGGCTTCCCTTGTGCTTGCCGAGGTGCAGGTGCACCCACTCGATCTTGTGCTGCCATGCGGAAGGGTTTGCCCACGGCGCGGTCGAGAGGATGTAGATGTCGAAGTGCTCGGACAGCGTGGTGAACGCCTCGACAGCTCCGCGCTTGGGCGGCATGATCGCGAAGATCCCCGGAATCTCGTCCTCACGGCCCTCGAACTCGGCCTTGATCGACGGAGTCAGCCCGTCGAGCCGGGCGGTGAAGTCCACCAGCGTGTTGTCCATGTCGATGTACAGGATCTTCTTCGTATCGGTTTCGTCGTTCATCTCTTCCTCTTCCTCTTCCTGTTCCTCTCCGGTGCCCGCGCTCAGAGATCGCGCAATTCGTATCCCGCGCTCACCACGCCGCGAAGCCACGCCCAGACGATCTCGGCGACCTCCGTCGGCGTCTCGATGACGTCATGTGGGAGGTACACGGCCATCAGCCGCCCGGCGTCCTCCACGCGGCGCCGGCCGACCACATCGCCGACAAGGCGCCGCATCCTTCCTCCGCGCGCACTGTGGATGCGGCGGGCGAAGCAGTCCGGGCCTGCGATGCCGTTGACCTCGACGATCCATCCGCCGTTCACGCGCATGCACTGCGCCCACCGCGGAGCGTGCGTGCGGCGGATGACGCCCCAGGCGCCCTCGTCCGTCAGTCCGCCGACCCGCTCGGCAAGGTTTCCCACGTCGAGCACCCACATCGCTCCCCGGCCCCGGTAACTCCAGGTCACGGTCGGCGCGACGAAGGCCTGGCTATGTATCCACGCTTCGACCTCCCGCGCGAAACGCGCCTCGTCTTCGCTCGTAACGATGGTTCCCGCCTCGGGTTTGACCTCCGGCATCCACGTCGTGCTCATCTGTGTCCCTCTTTCGCTCTCTGTCTGAAGTCTCCCACCAACCTCCGACATTCAAGCAAGAGTGCGTTAAATCGTCAGACCGCGCCCGGTGCACGGGGTCGATACAGCTCGGCGGGGCGCCCTCGCCCGTCCCGCGACAGCTCTCCCGTGGGTATGAGCATCGGCGTCATCGAGCGGCGGAACGTGTCGGGAAGCAGTCGTTCCCCCAGCACCGCTTCGTGCAGGTGCCGCAGCGCGCGCAGCGTGAAGGGCGGCTCGAGCAGGCCGGCGGCATCCGGCATCCGTCGGTAATCGGCGCGCAGGGCGGCGACGGCGAATTCGACGATCGAAGCATGGTCGTACTTCAGCGGGGGCAGCTCGCTTATCGGGATGAGCCGGGTGCGATCGGATTCCGGGAGCCGGTCTGCGCGGACGACGTCGAGGTGAGCGACGCCGAGCACCCAGCCGCGGTCGTCGCGGGAGGGGTCATCGAAGACGTGCAGTTGGCGCGGCGCGAGGCCTTCGACGCCGGCCTTGTCTCGGAGGGAACGCAGGACCGCCCCGGCGAGCGTCTCGCCTTCGTGGATGAAGGTGCCGGGCAGCCGCCACTCGGCCTTTCCGCCGCGCGCGGCGTCCTCGGTGAGCGTGAGCAGCACCGAGAGCCGATCCTCGGTCACCGTGAGCAACGCGGTGTCGACCGCGACCGAAGGGCGCGGATAGTCGGCGAGGGTGCGGCCGGAGCTGTCTCGGTAGGTCGTTGCTTCTGCTGCCACCCCGACCACTTTACTCACGATCGCGCAATCTCCAGGGCGCGAGACGAGGTGTCGCCCCACGACGGGAACGAGAAAGGTCCGGCTCCATCAATGGGAGCCGGACCTTTCATCGCCGTGACAACGGAGTGGTGGAGATGGGGGGAATCGAACCCCCGTCCAACGCTGTGTCTCTGCGCCTTCTACGGGCGTAGCCTGTGCTGACGTTCTGCTCGGCCCCGACCTTT
>Ga0190275_10003400_pt1 | contig 11351 bp, 8 predicted proteins | sample Popmic550T_FD_133745 | JGI IMG/M metagenome (GOLD analysis project Ga0190275, IMG submission 133745) | Populus adjacent soil microbial communities from riparian zone of Yellowstone River, Montana, USA - 550 T | ecosystem: Environmental > Terrestrial > Soil > Riparian zone > Trees stand | place... | reverse complement strand
GGGTACTTCACCGACACCGACGAAGCATGCTCGCTGGCTGAGGGGGACGACGGGCAGGTCGTCTACTGGACCGTCGACCGCGAGCGCAGCTGGCGTCACGAGAAGACCAGCCAGCTGCTGAGCCCCAGCCTCGAGGCGTCAACGTGCGAGCCGGCCGGCGCAGACCGCCTGGTGCTCATCGGCACCAACGAACTGCTCAATCTCGCGAGAGCCAGCACCGTCGACCTCTCGGATCGGACGGTGAGCTCCTACGGCTCGACAAACGATTCATGGTGACCGACAACCAGCTCATCCCCCTCGTTCTCGCCGACGGCCGACTCGCTTTCGAAACCCTCCGCCCAGGCTTGATGGTCGCCACAGACCCGTCCAACTCCCGGTTCGAGTTCCGTCCCGCATCGGTCGATGAGTACACGCTCGTCGAGGTCGTAGGCCCGGAGATCGTCCACCAGAACAGGGGACGGCGACGCAACCTCTCGACATCTCCACCGACGCAGGCCGCACCTGGCACACCGTCGACCTGCGCGCAGGCGACTGGACCGCCGCCAGCTGACCCAACTGGATGGCCGAGCGAGCCCTCGCTCCTCCCAGGCGGGTGAAGCACTCGCGCAAGCGCGTGTCCGTGTTTTCTCCTCGCTCGGGGACCCGGTGGTAGATCGCTTGGGGTGCCGTGTCGGCGATCTGTAAGAGCTTGTCCTGCGGGAGGTCGGCTTCTTGCGGCCAGCCGGTCGTAGGCCACACGGTTGTGCTCGCGGACGACTACCACGCCTGCCGGAGCGAAGGTGGACCTGATGAGGGCAACCGGGAAGGTGCCGACCCCGCCAGGCGAGGCCCCCGTAGAGCCCTCCCATGCGACATTCCATGCGACCTTCCATGCGACGAAGCGTCCGGAATCTCAATGCATCGCGATGGGCCCGAATGCACGACGCCGACCTCGAAATGCCGTCTGACCTGCGCTAACGTGAGCGTCAACGCACCCGGATGGACCCGAATGCACTGCCTGAGCCGTCCATGTCCATGAGTACTGCCGCGGGCATCACGAGCGGATCGTTTCACGGTCGGCTCCGTCAGTTGCGATCCAGTGTCCGGCACTGAGTCGCGCTTGCGCCCAACCCCAAGCAATGCGCTCCTGCTCGAGTCGCACCTTGCCTCCGAGGACGTCGCTGACCAGGTCGCCGTAGAGTTGAGCCTGATCGGCGCTGAGCCGGGTGAGTACTGACCGAGCGCGCCGCTCCTCAACCACCCACCGTTCGCGGTGTGCCAGCAGGGTTTCGCGGTTCATCAGCACCGAGCGGGTTCCCGGCAGCCAGGCCCGGAGGCGGTCGAGGATGGCGAAGCCGTGGGTGTCCAAATCCCCCCAAGTAGAGGATCTCGCCGCCGGCGAACATGCCGGCGGCTTCCCGCGAGCGCGGACTCGAGGCGGCCGTGGAGCTGCTCGGCGCGGAGTGCGTGCGCGCGTTGACCCATGCGCGGGTCGATAAACGAGCAGGCCTCCCGCCCGGGTCGACCTCGAACTGGTTTCCCATCCGTCGGGCGCTTCTCCAGCGACCCGTCGCGCTCCGAGTCAGAAACACGTCAGCCTTTAGACCCACCGATCCACACGCCGGCTCCTCGATGACCTCGCTGCCCGCTCCGCCGCGCTGACCGGTACGACACCGAGCGAGCCAGCCGCGCAGAACGAGGAGTCGCGTATCGGGTGCCCAGCGGGATCGACGCGGGTCGCGCCGATTGACTCACCGTCCTTCGCGACAGATCGGTCATGGAGCCCTCGTCACGCGTCCATCGTTGACCCACTCGCCCTGGGACAGCACCGTCGTGACCTGCAGGTCGGGGGAGAGCACCACCAGGTCGGCTGGCGTCCCAACCGACAGGTCCTGGTGGCCGAGTCCGAGCGCCCGCAGAGGCACCGCGGACGTCATCTGGACCGCCTCGAGCAGTCGCAGGTCGTCGAGCTGCTGCGGGTGGCCGGCCGCGGCACGGAAGAGTACGTCGGTGGTGCACGTCCCTCCGGCGATGGTGTTGCCGCCGGTCAGTCGGGCGACCCCGTCGGCGACGGTGACGTCGAGCGTCCCGAGCTGGTACAACCCGTCCGGCATCCCGGTCGCGGCCATCGCGTCGGTGACCAGGGCGACGCGTTCCGGACCGACCCAGTGACGCACTTGGTCGAGCATCGCCTGGTGCACGTGCACGCCGTCGGCGATCAGCTCGACGACCACGTTCGGGTCCTCCATGAGCGCGACCACCGGGCCGGGCTCGCGGTGCTTGATCGGACGCATCGCGTTGAACAGGTGCGTACCGACCGTCGCCCCCGCGCGGATCGCCTCGCGGGTCTGGTCGTACGTCGCGTCGGTGTGACCGACCGCCGCGACCACGCCGTGCTCCCGCAGCAGCGCGATCGCGTCGAGCGCGCCAGGCAGCTCAGGGGCGATCGTCACCATGCGGATCGTGCCCCGAGCCGCGTCCAGCAGCCGTCGTATCTCGTGCGGGTCAGGCGCTCGCAGCGAGCTTGGATCGTGCGCACCCAGGCGTTTCGGTGCCAGCCATGGACCCTCCAGGTGGATGCCGAGCAGGTCGCCGAGCTCGACGAAGGAAGCCAGCCGCGCGACCTGCTCCGCCAGCGGTTCCGGTTGCGCACTGACCAGGCTGGCGCACATCGCCGTGGTCCCGTGGGACCGGTGCGTCGTGACCGCCCGTTCTACCTCCGTCGGGTCGGCCGAGGTGAACGCACCGCCTCCGCCTCCGTGGACATGCATGTCGACGAAGCCCGGGACGACCACCACATCGCCGAAATCGATAATCGAGACTCCAGCCGTGGCCTCGCGCGATGGAGCGCCCCCCGTACCGACCGCGACGACCAGCCCGTCCTCGACGGTGATCCAGCCGGGGCGGTGGACGGCGCGACCCGCGACCACGGCGGCGGCGGTCATCGTGAGCGGGCCGGATCGGTGACTACTCATACGGTCTCGGTGACCTTGCGCAGGCCACGCGGGGCGTCGGGGTTGCCACCACGGGCGATCGCCAAGTGCAGGGCGAGCTGCTGGAAGGGGATGATCTCCAGCAGCGGGGACAGTTCCTCGCTGACTCCGGAGGGCAGCGTCACGCCGGTGTCCGCAGCCCCGACGGCGGCCGTGGTGCCCACGCAGAACACGTCGGCACCCTGCTCCGCCAGCCGGGGGAAGACTTGCCGCATGGCTTCGCCGCCGAGGCCCTCGGCGGCGACCGTGAGGACGGGCACCTGTGGGTCGATCATGGCCAGCGGTCCGTGCAGGAGGTCAGCGCCGGAGAACGCCTGCGCCGACAGGTAGCAAGTCTCCATCAGCTTGAGCGCACCCTCCCGCACGGTCGGATAGGAGTAGCCGCGCCCGGTCGTCACCAGGCGGGAGGCGAAGCGGTAGCGCTGCGCCAGCTCGGCCACGGTGCCGTCTGCGGCGACGAGCTCCTCGGCCGCGTCGCACAGCCGCTCGAAGTCACCGCCAGACACGGGGTGGTCCTGCGCCGTCTGTTCCCGGATCGCCGCGAACAGCAGGTACAACGCGAGCAGTTGCGCCGTGTACGACTTTGTGGCCGCGACGGCCAGTTCCGGACCGGCTTGGATGTCGACGTGGGCCTGGGCCGCGGTCGCGAGCGCCGAGTCCGCGTTGTTGGTGACGGCGATGCTGAGGGCACCGCTCGCGCGACCCACCTCTAGGGACTGGACCAGGTCCGGCGACCCGCCGGACTGGCTGACCCCGATCATCAGGACGTCGGAGAGGTCGGGACGTGCGCCGTACGCGGTCATCGTCGACGGGGACACCAGCCCACAGGGCAGCTGGTGCACGATCTCCGCGACGTACTTCGCGTAGAGCGCCGCGTGGTCGCTGCTCCCGCGCGCGACGAAGAGGACGAATCGCGGCTTGTACTTGCGGACCAGCGCCGCCGCGCGGGCGATGTCACTGTCGCCCGTGCTGGCGGAGATGAGGCGACGCCAGACCTCGGGCTGCTCGGAGGTCTCGGATGCCATGAGGGCGCCGGGCGCCTGCTCGGTGTGGTCGTCATCAGTGGTCTCCTTGTGTGTCGTTGACAGCTGCGATGGCCAGGTCGAGGGCCCCGTGCGCGGGGTCGCGGTCAAGGGTGATCAGGGTGTGGGGGTCGTCCTCGTGCAGATGCTGACGCAGCGCCTCGCCGAGGACGGGTTGGTGAACGAGCACGCCGCCGCCGAGCACGACCGGCAGGTCGGCCGTACGGCCGAGGGCGCGGTGCACCTGGCGGATGAAGTCCGCCAGACTGAACGCGGCGTCGAGGATGATCTGCACCGATGCCTCGTCCCCTGCGTCGGCGAGTTCGAACACGGTCTCGGCCCTGCGAGCCCAGTAGCCCCGCTCCGGGCGGGCGTAGAAGTCGTCGAGCAGCGCGTCGGCGGAGGCGACTCCGCATCTGTTCAGCAGGGTGGTGCTGAGCGCGTCCGCCGGGAGGCGGTCGTCGGCGCGTCGCAGCACGTGACGTACGGCCGCTCGAGCGATGCCGTAGCCGCTGCCCTCGTCGCCGAGCAGGTAGCCCCACCCGCCGGCGCGGGCTGTGGTGCCATCGGCCGTACGACCCCACGCCACCGACCCGGTGCCGGAGATCACGACGATGCCCTCGTTCACGCTCGCCGCGGCCAGGATCAGGTGGGTGTCGTGCACGACCTTTAGCTCACCGCCGGGGATTCGCCCGGAGAGGAGCGTCCGCAGACGCTCCTCGCCAGCGGCCGAGTCGACCCCGGCCGCTCCGGCGCAGACCACGTCCGGGGTGCCGCCGTGGCCCTGGGCGGCGAGCCCGGCGAGGACAGCAGCGATCTGCGCGTCGGCTTCGGTCTCGCCCACCGAGGCGACGTTGGCACTGGCGGCGTACGCCTCCACCACCTGGGTCCGGGGCGACGCAGTCGAGAGGTAGCTGACCGCGTGGGTCTTGGACCCACCGATGTCGAGGCCGATCGCATGCATCTCCTCGCTCCCGTCAGGCCGCCGACTCGGTCGTCGTGTCCTCCTCCGGCCATTTGGCGCCGTTCTCCCAGTAGTGGCGGATGTCGTCCAATGGGCGACCCTTGGTCTCGGGGGCCATCTTGAAGACGAAGAGGAAGGCGAGGATCGCCATCACCCCGAAGAACATGAAGGTGCCCGAGCCGCCCCAGGCCTCCAGCATGGAGAGGGTGACGAGGCCGACGATGAAGTTGGCCGTGAGGTTGGCGGTCAGCATCGCGCTGGCGCCAAGGGAGCGCAGTTCCGACGGAAAGCTCTCGCCGGCGAATACCCACACGAGGGCACCGAAGCCCATCGTGAAGCCGACGACGAAGAACACGAGGCCAATGAACGCAACAAAGGTGAGCGTGCCGCCCAGGGTGATGGTGGCGCCGTCCTCGGTGCCGCTCCTGAAAGTCGCAATCAGCAGCAGGTTGGCGGAGACCATGACGCCGATACCGGAGAGCAGCAACGGGCGGCGTCCGACGCGGTCGACCAGGAGCATGGAGCCGAACACGGCCAGTAGGGCGAAGAGCTGCACCAGGGCGGACAGCCCGAGCTTGGCCAGGTCGCTCTCAACGCCCATCGACTCGAAGATCTGCGGGCCGAAGTAGACGACCGCGTTGATGCCGGTGATCTGTACGAAGAACCCGAGACCGATCACGAAGACTGTGGCGCGCAGGTACTTGCCACTGAGCATCTTCTTGATGCGCTGGCCGGTGGGCATACCCCCGGCGTTGCTGAGCTCGGCCTCCATCAGGTCCAGCTCGGCCTGTACGTCGACGTCAGGATCGATCTGGGAGAGCACCTTCTCGGCGTCGGCGCGGCGGCCCTTCATGAGGTACCAGCGGGCGGTGTCCGGGAGTCGAAGCAGCAATATCGTGACAAAGGTGCCGGGGATCACTGCCAGCGCGAGCAGCCAGCGCCAGGTCTGATATGCGTCCGGGTCGTTCGCGGACCCGAAGATCTCGGCGAGCCCCATGGCGGCGAGGTAGCCGAAGATGATGCCGGTCACGGTGGCGACCTGGTACATCACCAGCAGCGCCCCGCGGATCTTGGTGGCAGCGGACTCGGCGACGAAGACCGGCACCACGACGACCGAGACGCCGATCGTCAGGCCGAGGAGGAACCGAGCGGCCATGAGGCTGGACACGTCCCATGCCAAGCCGGAGAGCAGGGAGAACGCGGCGAAGGTCGCGGCCACGCCGACCATGACCTTCTTGCGGCCGACGCGGTCAGCGAGGGCACCACCGCAGAGGGCGCCGACGATCTCGCCGATAACCACGATCGATGCGACCCAGCCGGCGGTTGCGCTGTCGAGATCGAAGTCGTGCTCGAGGTAGAGCAGCGCGCCGCCGATGTTCGACGAGTCGTACCCGTAGATCATGCCAACCGTGGCCGCCGCCACAGCAACGAGTACGCCGAGTCTCGACGCACTCTTGAAGTCTTGGATCACACCCATAGTTCTCCTTTGAACATGGCTCTGAGATCGGAGGACGATTTGGCTATGTCATCCCGGAAGGACGGGCCGTGTCGAGCCGGTGAAGGTGCAGGTGCTGACCGTTTTCCTTGGCCTTCCGTCGGTTCTGAGCTGACGTGTTTTCTGACTTCGTGACGCACTTCGGCGATCTATTAGCCAGCATCGTCGGGGTCCTGTGCGGGTCGAGTCTGCCGCTCGTGGCGGTGCTCGGCAAGCCGGTGCAAGATCCCGCGCAAAAGGACCGCCTACGAGCCGGGTAGCTCTCGCCCGCCAACATGCGATAGGGAGCGTGCACTTCAGGCTCCCCGCCACCAGCCACAACTCCAGACACTGCCGCGACCAGGACGATGCATCCCCGGGGCGTCGCCAGGAGTGCCCGCCGTGCCTGCGGACCCGCTGCTTACCGCCCAGAAGGACGCGGTCGGAGTGGGAGTTGCTTCTCATTAGGCGATCCGGCGTCCCTCTGGGGGCGTCACGCGGAGCCACCGGTAGCCGTAGCCGTCCATCGCGATCTCCGCTCGTCCGTCCGGGTCGAGGTCGGTCGTTCCTTCCTGGAGCAGGTCGACCAGCCGGCAGCCGGGCGCGGAGTCGGTGAGCTGCAGTGGCACCGTGCAGCGTTCCGGTGAGAGGTTGTGCACGGCGAGCATCCGACGGTCGTCCCACTGGCAGTCGTGCGCGAGCACGCTGCTGTGTGGCTGGTCGAGGATCGTGACGTCCGCCCATCCGAGCTCGGGTGACTCGCGGTATCTCCGGATCAGCAACGCCACGAAGCTCAACAAGGAGTCTGGGTCGGCGCGCTGGTCGGCGACGTTGACGTGCTCGGGGCTGTAGGGGCCCTCGACGACGGGCCGTCGCAGGCGAGATGGTGCCGCGGTCGTGAAGCCGCCGTGACGCTCGGGCGACCACTGCATGGGCGAGCGGACCGCCATGCGGCCCGGGATGTCGAGGTTCTCGCCCATGCCGATCTCCTCCCCGTAGAACAGCGCGGGGGTCCCTGGCAGGGAGAACATCAGGCTGTAGGCCATCTTGATCCTGCGTGGGTCACCGTCGAGCATCGGCGGAAGCCGCCGGCGCAGACCTCGGCCGAAGAGCTGCAGCTCGGGGTCGGGGCCGAAGGCGGCGAAGACCTCCTGGCGCTCACCTTCACTGAGCTTGTCGAGCGTGAGCTCGTCGTGGTTGCGCAGGAACGACGCCCACTGGGCATCGGGGTTGATGGTCGGTCGGCGTTTCAGCGTGCGGGCGAGCGGTCGGGCGTCCTCGCGGGCCAGCGAGAGGTACAGGTTCTGCATGCCGACGAAGTCGAACATCATCGTCAGCTCGTCGCCGTCGCGGCCGCCGAAGAACTTCTTCTGCTCCGGGTAGGGCAGGTTCACCTCTCCGAGCAGGATGCCGTCGCCCGTACGCCTCCCGAGGAACGATCGCAACGCGGCCAGGTAGTCGTGGGGGTCGGCAAAACCCTCCTTCTCGCTGTCCGTGACCCCGTCCAGACCGAGAAGGAACGGCACGGCGTCGACCCTGAAGCCGGCGATGCCGAGCTCGAGCCAGAAGCCCATCACCTTCGCGATCTCGTCGCGGACTTTCGGGTTGGCCACGTTGAGGTCCGGCTGGTGCTTATAGAACCGGTGCAGGTAGTACTCCCCGGTGCGCTCGTCCAGCTCCCAGATGCTGTCCTCCTGGTCGGGGAAGACGACCTGGTCGGCGGTGTCCTGCTCGGGCGCCTCCGCGCGCCAGACGTAGTAGTCCCGGAAGGGTGAGACCTTGCTCGACCGTGCCGCCTTGAACCAGGGGTGCTTGTCGGAGGTGTGGTTCACCACCAGGTCCACGATGACCCGGATGCCGCGGTCACGGGCGGTGCGGACCAGCTCAACCAGGTCGCCGTGCGTGCCCAGCCGAGGGTCGACGCCGTAGAAGTCGGTGATGTCGTAACCGTCGTCGCGGTTGGCCGTCGGGTAGAACGGCATCAACCACAAGCAGGTGACGCCGAGCTCGGCCAGGTAGTCGACCCGCTCCGTCACGCCGACGAAGTCGCCGACGCCGTCACCGTTCCAGTCGAGGAAGGTCTCCACGTCCAGGCAGTAGACCACCGCCGTCTTCCACCACAGGTCTGCGGTGTCACTGATCCTCATGCGCGTCCTCCCGGGGTGCGGCGGTCGTGGTGATGTCTAGTGTGGTCAGCGATCCCGCAGCTGGGGGAGCACCCGATCCGCGAACGCCTCCTGGAAGGCCCACTGCTCCTGGCCGACATGGTGCAGGAACAGCTCGTCGAACCCGAGGTCGACGAACTCGGCAAGCCAGGCGGCGTGCCGGTCGAGGTCGTCGGAGACCAGCACGACCTGCTTCACCTGCTCGACTGGGACGTGCTCGGAGGTGGTGTCGAAGGCCTCCACGGAGTCGATGTCCCACGAGGCCGGTGGGGAGAAGGTGTTGGTGCGCCACTGGTCATGGGCGATCGCCTCGGCCCGCTCCATCGAAGGGTCCCAAGACAGGTGCACCTGCAGGCGCAACGGTCCCTTGCCGCCGGCGCTGCGGTAGGCGTCGATCATCTGGCGCAGCTTGTCGTGCGGCTGGTTCACGGTGATCAACCCGTCGGCCCACGCTGCGACCGCGCCAGCGGTGCCGACGCTGACCGCGGGGCCGACTAGGTGCGGCGCCGGGTCAGGCAGGGACCACAGTCGCGCCCGGTCCACGCTGACGAGTCCCTGGTGGGTGACCTCCTCGCCAGCGAGTAGCCGCCGGATCACCTCGACGCACTCCCGCAGTCTGGCGTCGCGGACCTCCTTGGGCGGCCACGGGTCCCCGGTGATGTGCTCGTTCGAGGCCTCCCCGGAGCCCAGTGCGGCCCACAGCCGACCAGGGAACATCGCCCCGAGCGTGCCGAGCGCCTGAGCGATGATTGCCGGGTGGTACCGCTGCCCCGGGGCGTTCACCACACCGAAGGGCAAGCTCGTCGTGGCCAGCGCGGCGCCGAGCCAGGACCAGGCGAAGCCTGACTGTCCCTGGCGCTCGCTCCACGGCGAGAAGTGGTCCGAAGACATCGCGGCGTCGAACCCGAGCTGCTCCGCGCGCTGCACGTCCTGAAGCAGCTGCCGGGGATGAATCTGCTCGTGCGAGCAGTGGACTCCGATGGTTGTCATGTGCGCGATGACCCCTATCCGTTCTCATCGACGTGTGGCGGCTGCCCACTGCACCACGTCCCCAGGGTGCCCCCGATCATGGTGCTCCACACTTTCCGAGGCGATCCGGGCCCAGGGCCGCCCGGTCCGTGCGCCGGGCGGGGTCCGGACCGCATACTCGGGTCAGCCGGACAACGGGGTCGATCAAGCCTGATCTGCGCACTCGAGGCGTGCATCTTTCCAGCCGCGAAGGACGCTTCACACCGGCACCACCAACGTCCGGATCAGCCTGTGTGCGGACGTTGATGCACGTCAGCCCGAGACTGCAAACCAGTTGAGCCTGGCGCGATGGCGCGTGTCACGTCGAAGCGATCTGCGAAGCGGGCAATGAACGACTCGAATAGCCCGCGTCGGCCAGGACGTTGCGGCCAACTGCCATGCGGCTGGCTCGTCTCTCGGGCATGGTCGTCCAGTAGTACCAGATCATCAGGGTGATGGAGAGTGCCCACGCCCGGCCGCGCAGCCAGGTCACGTCGTCGACGCCGACTTGTCTTCGGAACAGCTCCCTGGCGGGGGGATCAAGGACTTCCCAGGCCACCGTGAGGTCAACGGTTGGGTCGCCGACCGACAGGCCCCCGAAGTCCAGGACCGCGGCCAGAGCCCCGTCACGAACTAAGAGGTTCTCGGCGGCCAGGTCGCCGTGGTACCAGAGCGGCGTCGCAGGATCTGCTGCTACGGGCAGCTTCATGGCTTCGGCCCAAATCTGCTCGGCTGCGTCGAGGTCGAGATCGAAGTCCCCCAAGGACCGGCAGTGCTCGATGTTCTCTCGCGTCGCTCGGTCCATCGTCTCGAGCGGCTCGCCTCGGTACGACTGTAGGTCTGGGTTGCCTACCGCCCCCGTGGGTACCTCTGCCTGCCTCAGAGCATCCAGGACTGTAGCCAGATTATTGGCTAGGTCTTCGCGTCGCGGGTCGACGGATGTGCCCGGATCGACCACCTCGGGGTGTTCACCCTCGATCCAGCGGATGACTGACCAGGGCTGCGGGTAGTCGCGGTCGGGTTCGAACACGGCAACCACCTCAGGCACGGCAACCGGCAGTAGTGGCCCCAGCACTGGCAGCCATGTGGCCTCTTTCAAAATGCTCGTCGATCCTCCGGGTTGGCGCGGCAGCCGCACCAGGAGCTCTTCACCGAGACGGAACAACGCGTTCGTCGAGCCGCTCGATGCCAATCGGCGTACCGGCGCGTCAGCAAGGCAGGCATCGCCCGGCCCACCAGGCCGCGGACCAATTCGGCATCGATCGGAATCTCGTCGGAATGGAGAGCTCGAGCCACCACTGGACTCAATCCCACCGTTCGGCATCCCGCAACCGACTTCGCGCAGGTGAGGTAGACATCATCGTCGCCAAGCACCGTAACGGCCCGACCCGCGACGTCACGGTCAGCTTCCAGGTGAACAACAGCCGCTTCGTGGCCATGACCCACTGATCGTGAGCGGGTTTCATGATCATCTCCCACCTCCGGTGCGCGCCGCTCTCCTGAACCAGGGCCGGCTATTCGGCGCCCGGCGGGTCGGGGTGGGGAGGCGCCGCGGCCTCGTCCTCTACGGGGTCGCCCCGGCGGCGGCGGACCAACCGCTCCCGCACTGTTCTCCCCAGTCGGACGGACCAGGCGGTCTCCATCTCGGTTCTCGCCGGCTTGGGCTCCTCCGTGATGCTGGCACGCAGCACAGCAGCGGACGGGGTCCCCCAGGGTTCCATCACCAGGTGCTCGCGCAGGTAGAGC